>Ga0070658_10001958_pt1 | contig 17323 bp, 17 predicted proteins | sample KBSC13metaG_FD_64664 | JGI IMG/M metagenome (GOLD analysis project Ga0070658, IMG submission 64664) | Corn rhizosphere microbial communities from Kellogg Biological Station, Michigan, USA - KBS C1-3 metaG | ecosystem: Host-associated > Plants > Roots > Rhizosphere > Soil ...
TGGCGCAGTCGACGCCGGAAGTGGTCGCGCCCCAGCGAATCGTCGGGCCACGTCGGCTCCCAGGGCGTGAGGAAGGTGCGGCTGCGCGCCCGCAATTCGGCCCATTCGGGCCAATCGTCCATGCTCGGCGCCCGCAAAAAGACCCGCCGCCCGGGAATACGGGTCATGCCGGAGAGCGAGAGCGGGACGTCGGCGAGACGGAACATGCGGCTCGTATCTTAACTTCAGGAGAGAATTGTGACATGTTTTCCGGGACTTGGCGCAGGAAATCGAGACTGTCGCCATTGTGGGCGCGTCAATTCACTGCCTTGAAATGGCCGACCGACCGTAACAAATTGCCGTCTACCCCTTTCAGAGTACCAGGACCCCTTTGATGGAAACCGAGCAGAACTCGAACGTCGGCCAGAAAGGCCGCTTCTATCTCACCAAGAACATCTGGGTGCCGCAGGAGCCGATCGAGAACCTCAACCTCAAGATGTCCGACATGATCCTGCGGCGCATGCCCAAGTTGCCGCTGGGCGGCGAGGACGCCATGAAGGCGTTCCCGGTGCTGGGCGAGCTCAAGAAGAGCCACGACAAGATCAAGGCGGACCTGCAGTACCTGCTGAGCCACCACGAGGAGATCCCGGCCCTGCACGAGGTCCATCCGCGCGACCTCTACGTCGCCGGCCGCGCCTGGCGCACCTTCCTGCTGAAGATCTGGGGCCACGAGATCACCGAGAACACCGCCGCGGTCCCCGACACCTACGCCGCGATCAGCCGTATCCCGGGCGTCCACACCGCGCTCTTCTCGATCCTGGCGGGCGGCGCCGAGATCGTGCCCCACCGGGGCTCGGCCGCCGGCGTGATCCGCTTTCACTATCCGCTGATCGTGCCCAAGGAACCGGAAAAGTGCTGGATCGAGATCGGCGGCCACCATTTCTTCTGGAAGGAAGGCGAGCCGCTGGTGTTCGACGACACGCGCGAGCACTGGGTCAAGAACCAGACGCTCGAGACCCGCGTCGTGCTGATCATCGACTTCAACGCCAACATGCCGTTCCCGGTGAACCTCTACACGGCACTGCGCTACAACCTGATCCGCCACTCGAGCGAGGTGAAGGCGGTCCAGGCGCGCGCGGCGATCGGCGTGGCGCCGCGCAATGGTGCGGCCTCTCCCGCAATGGCCAAGGCGGCATAGGCGCTAAGCCCTCGGAATATCCATTGGCCGAATGAGGATTCTCACGGCCGTGAGAGAGCTTCGATGCCGATGGCATAAGGCTTTTCGGCGATTCTTCTCATTTCTCGTCACCCCCCTCGCGCAACAATATTGCGCGTCCCTGCCGGGAGGGGGCGCCAGCTAGGCCGCCAGCCGGGCGGCGATCTTTTCCAGGGACTCGAGCTCCTCGATCGGGCCGAGGGCTGCGACGGTGAGCGTGCTGCGCAGCAGGCGCTGGGCCACGCGGCGCACCGCGGCCTGGTCGACGGCCTCGATGCGCGCCACGACCTCGGCGTAGGGGATCGGGCGATTGTGGACCAGCAGGTGGCGCGCCGCCTGCTCGCAGCGCGCGCCGCTCGACTCGAGAGCCATCAGGGTGCCGGCCTTGATCTGGTTGCGCGCCCGGATCAGCTCCTGCTCGGTGAGCGTGTCGGCCACCGTGGCGAACTCCTCGCACACCGCCGGCACCAGCTCGGCCAGGTCGTCCTGGCCGGTGCCGGCATAGATGCCGAACAGGCCGCCGTCGGCATAGGCCGCGTTGAAGCAGTGGATGCCGTAGACCAGCCCGCGCTCCTCGCGGATGCGCTGGAACAGGCGCGAGGACATGCCGCCGCCGAACAGCGTCGAGTAGATCGCCGTGGCGTAATAGTCCGGGTCGCGATAGCCGACGCCCTCGCAGCCGAGCACCAGATGGGCCTGCTCGAGCACGCGCGTCTCGCGGCCGTCGCCGCCCACGTACCTGAGCGGCACCGGGATCTCGGCGTTGGCGGGCGTGCGCGGCACCGAGCCGAAATGCTTCTCGGCCAGCTCGACGATCTGGTCGTGCTCGACCCGCCCCGCCGCCGACATCACCATGTTGGAGGCCGTGTAGTGGCGGGCCAGGAAGGCAAAGAGATCGTCGCGGCCGATGGTCTCGACCGACTCGGCCGTCCCCAGCACCGGCCGGCCGAGCGGCTGCCCCGGCAGCGCGGTCTCCTGGAAGCGGTCGAAGATCAGGTCGTCGGGCGTGTCGAGGGCCTGGCCGATCTCCTGCAGGATGACGCCGCGCTCGCGCTGCAGCTCGTCGGGATCGAACACCGAGTTGCGCAGGATGTCCGATACCATCTCGACGCCCAGCCCCACGTCCTCCTTGAGCACCGACGCGTGGTAGGCGGTGATCTCGCGGCCGGTGTAGGCATTGAGGCTGCCGCCGACGTTCTCGATCTCCTCGGCGATGACCCGGGCGCTGCGCGTCTTGGTGCCCTTGAACGCCATGTGCTCGAGCATGTGCGCCATGCCGTTGAGCTCGGCCGATTCGTGGCGCGTGCCGCAGGCGACCCAGATGCCGAGCGAGGCCGATTCGACCTCGGGCATGGCGTCGACGGCGATGCGCAGGCCGTTCGAAAGCGTCGTGACCTTGACGTTGTTCATGTCCGCACTTTCATTTTGGGCCGCACACTCGCGCTGCGGTCCTCGATCATCTGCTTGAGGGCGGCCTCGCTGTTGGGCAGGCCGTCGACCCGTTCGGTACGGTCCAGCAGGTCGGCCAGGCGCGGCGGCAAGGCCGGACGCTTGCCGGTCGCCTTCTCCACCGCGTCGGGGAACTTGGCGGGATGGGCCGTCGACAGCACGACCATCGGCACCTTCGGGTCGCGGCGATGCTGCCGGGCCACGGCGTAGCCCACGGCGGTGTGCGGATCGATCGTCACGCCGAAGCGCTTCAGGCAGTCGGCGATGGCCGCGAGCGTTCCCTCGTCGTCGACACGGCCGGCATCGAACAGCTCGCGCACGCCACCCATTGTGTTCGAACCCGGGGCATTGGCACCGACGGAAAGCGTGTTGGTGCCGCGGAACGTCGTCATGGCGGCAGCCAGCGCCTTGCCGTCGCGACCGTAGAGATCGAACAGCAGGCGCTCGAAGTTGCTCGAGACCTGGATGTCCATGCTGGGGCTATAGGTCGGCACGACGCCGGTCATGGTCATGGTGCCGGTCTCGAAGAAGCGCGCCAGGATGTCGTTGGTGTTGGCGGCGACCACGAAGTGCGAGATCGGCAGGCCCATGTTCCGGGCAGCGTAGCCGGCATAGACGTTGCCGAAATTGCCCGATGGCACGGTGAAGGCCACGGGCCGGTCGGGGGCGCCGAGCTTCAGGGCGGCCCAGAAGTAGTAGACGATCTGCGCCATCACGCGGGCGAAGTTGATCGAGTTCACCGCCGTCAACGCATGGGCGTCGCGGAAGGCGAGGTCGTTGAAGCAGGCCTTGGCGAGGTCCTGGCAGTCGTCGAACGTGCCCTGGACCGCGATGTTGTGGACGTTGGGCGCCAACACCGTCGTCATCTGCCGGCGCTGCACTTCCGACACCCGTCCGCGCGGGAAGAGCATGAAGATGTCGATGGTCTTGCGGTCGCGCACCGCCTCGATGGCGGCCGAGCCGGTGTCGCCCGACGTCGCGCCGACGATCGTCGCGTGCTGGTTGCGGGCCGTCAGCGTGTGGTCGAGCATGCGGCCGAGCAGCTGCAGCGCCACGTCCTTGAAGGCGAGCGTCGGGCCATGGAACAGCTCGAGCAGGTGCATGCCGCTGTCGGCCAGAGGAACGAGCGGCGCCACTTCCGGGGTCTCGAACGAGGCATAGGCCTCGGCGATCAGGCGACGGAAGGTCGGCTCGTCGAACGTGTCGCCCACGAACGGGCGCATGACCTGGAACGCGACCTCGACATAGGGCTTGCCCTTCAGGGCGGCGATCTCGGCCCGGGAGAATTGCGGCCACTCCGACGGCAGGTACAGGCCGCCGTCGCGCGCGAGGCCCGCGAGCATGACGTCCTCGAAGCCGAGCGGTGCCGGGCTCCCCTGCGAGCCATGGCGGGTGCTGATGTACTTCACGCTGGACCCCGGATCAGGCGACTTGGCGGCAGGCGGCGTGGTCTTTCTTCACGCGCTGGGTCGAGGCCGGATGCTTGGCCAGCATCCGCTCCGGCCGGGTCGGCCGTTTGACGAGGTCACCGCCGCAGTTGGGGCACAGACCGCCCAGGCGAGTCTTCGCACAGTCCGCGCAGAACGTGCATTCGTAGGTGCAGATCAGGGCGTCAGGAGCGCCGTTCGGCAGGTCCTTGTCGCAGCATTCGCAGTTGGGGCGCAGGTCGAGCATGGGCCTAGTCTTACGCCGAGAGGTACCGGCTTTCCAGATGGGCCTTGAAGGCCGCCGTGCCGAGCGGCGCCCCCGTGGCCTCGGTCAGGATCTCGTCGGTCCCGGCCACGGAGCCCTTGCCGTGTACATTGGCCCGCAACCAGCCCAGCAGCGGCGCGAAATCACCCCGTCCGATCGACGCCAGCAGGCCGGGATTGGCCTTCTTGGCCGCGGCAAAGATCTGCGCCGCCGCCAACGCACCCAGGGTGTAGGTCGGGAAATAGCCCCAGGAGCCGTCGGGCCAATGAATGTCCTGCAGGCAGCCCACCGTGTCGGTCGGCGGCACGACACCCAGCAGTTCCCTCATGCCGTCGTTCCAGGCGCCCGGCAGATCGGCCAGCTTGAGATCGCCCCCCAGCACCGCGCGCTCGAGACGGTAGCGCAGCATGATGTGCAGCGGATAGGTCACCTCGTCGGCATCGACGCGGATGAAGCCCGGCTTCACCGTCGTGTAGATGCGATAGACATTGCCCTCCTCCCACGCCGGGCCGCCGCGCCCGAAGGCGGCACGCATGCGGGGCGCAGCGAAGTCGATGAAGGCGCGGTCGCGGCACGCCTGCATCTCCATCAGCAGAGACTGGCTCTCGTGCAGCACCATGCCGCGCGCATTGCCGACCGGCTGGCGGCGCCACTCGCGCGGCAGGCCCGCTTCGTAGAGCGCGTGACCGCATTCGTGCAGCACGCCCATCAGGGCGCGCGCGAAATCGTCCTCGTCGTAACGCGTGGTGATGCGGGTGTCGTCGGCGGTACCGCCGGTGAAAGGATGGGCGGAGACGTCGAGACGGCCGTGCGTGAAGTCGAAGCCGATCGTGTGCAGCATATCGAGGCCGAGCCGGGTCTGCGCCTCGATCGGGAACGGCCCGTCGAGCGGCAAGGTCGGGCCCTGCCTGGCCTGGCGCTCCGTCACCTCGCCCAGCAGGCCGGGCAGGAACGATTTCAGCTCGGCGAACAGCGAATCGATGCGCGCGCAGCGCCCACCCGGCTCGAACTCGTCGAGCAGCGCGTCGTAGAGCGGCACGCCGAGCGCGGCGGCCTTCGCCTCGCCCACGCGCAGGGTGATGTTCACCACCTCTCCGAGCGTCGGCAGCAGCGCCTTGAAGTCGTTGTTCTTCCTGGCGTCGCGCCACGCCATCTCGCAGGCCGACGAGGCGCGCGTGCGCGCCTCGACGAGATCGCCCGGCAAGGCGCTCTCGTGCACCCAGGCGTGACGCATCTCGCGCAGGTTGGCGGCGCGCCAGCGGTCGAGCGCGCCCCGGCCCTCCTCTGCCCGCGCCAGCAGGTCCGCCATGTCGGACGCCACCATCATCTCGTGGCTGACGACGCCCAGCGTCGCGAGCTGGTCGGCGCGATCGCCACTCGCACCTTCCGGCATCATGGTCGAGCGGTCCCAGTTCAGGATGGCGCCGGCGCGATTGACGGCGCTGATCCGGCCGAACCGGCGTTCGAGCTCGGAGTAGGGATCGTTGGCGATCATGCCGATGTCCCGTCTCCCTTAACCTTCGTGCGGCCGTTGATCGTGATGCGTCCGTTCTCCCAATGGTAGGCGAGGTAGACGCCGATCAGCGCCAGGCCGATCAGGAACCAGGTGATGGCGTACTGCAGGTGATCGTTGGGGATGTCGAGCCGCGTCTGGCCGCCGATCGGCAGGCCGCCCGGGTTCGGCGTGGCGTCGGCCTCGAGGAAAAACGTGTCGAGCACCGGATCGGGTGTGCCGCCGGCAAGCTTGCGCATCAGCGGCACGTCGACGGTGAACCACACGTTCTTGTCCGGCACGTTGTCGGGCGTGAACTGACGCTGGACCTGGGCGCGGCGCACCACGCCGGTCAGCTCCACGCGGCCCGGGATCTGGCCCTCGGCCCGCTTCGCCGGATCCTTCTTGAGCGACGGCACCCAGCCGCGGTCGAACAGCACGATGGCGCCACGGTCGGTCTTGACCGGCGTCACGACCTGGATGCCGACGTCGTTGCCGCGGCTGCGCGCGGCGAGGTGGAATTCCTTGTCGTGCAGGAAGGTGCCGGCCACCACCACCTTGCCGTATTCGCGGCGCAGCGGGTCGGCCTTCAGCAGTGCGTCGAGCGTGATCGGCGCGGCCGACTGGTTGGCGGCGATGCGGTCGAGGATGTCGCGTTTCCACTCCCGGCGCTCCATCTGCCAGACGCTGAGCGCCAGGCAGAGCACCAGGATCGGCAGCGAAACCACCGTCGGCCACAGAAACGGCCTCAACCTGAACATCGGACGATCCTTCCCTGTGCCGTTGGAGTACCCCGAAAAGACGAACCGCCGGGGATCGCCCCGGCGGTTCCGATCATAGGCTTTTTCGCCGCCTCAGTGATGGGCGATCGGTGCGTTGCCCGCGCCCCACCAGTAGACGCAGATGAACAGGAACAGCCACACGACGTCGACGAAGTGCCAGTACCAGGCAGCGGCCTCGAAGCCGAAGTGCTGCTTGGGCGTGAACTGGCCCTTCATGGCACGGAACAGGCAGATCAGCAGGAAGGTCGTGCCGACGAACACGTGGAAGCCGTGGAACCCCGTCGCCATGAAGAAGGTCGACGTATAGATGTTGTCGGAGAAGCCGAACGGCGCGTGGGCGTATTCGAACAGCTGGATCCCGGTGAAGCAGGCACCGAGGATCACCGTCGCCAGCAGGCCGCGGACCGCGTCGCGCTTGTTGCCCTCGAGGATCGCATGATGCGCCCAGGTCACCGTGGTGCCCGACAGCAGCAGGATCAGCGTGTTCATGAACGGCAGGTCGAACGGGGCGATGACATGGATGCCCTTGGGCGGCCACATGCCGCCATCGGCCTCCATGCGGCCCGGCATCTCCGGCGACGAGTGGTAGATCGAGGCGTCGAAGAAGGCCCAGAAGAACGCCGCGAAGAACAGCACCTCGGAAGCGATGAACAGGATCATGCCGTAGCGCAGGCCGAGCTGGACCACCGCGGTGTGGTACTTGCGCGATTCGACGATGACGTCGCTCCACCACCAGTACATGACCGCGAGGACGAGCAGGAAGCCCGGTGCCACGATCCACCAGTTGACCACCTTGACCATGATCTCGACTTCCTTGCCGAGCAGGTCGGGATGCATCGCGAGCGCCGCGCCGAAGGCCAGGATGAAGGCCGCGACCGCACCCAGCGCCGGCCACGGGCTCGGATCGACGAGATGATATGGATGCTTTGGCACGCCGTCGGACATTTTAGCCACCCTTTCCGGTTCCGCTGGCGGGCATGCCGCCGAGCAAAGTCTTCGCTCGCTCCGTCTTCGACTCGAAGAATGTATACGAGAGCGTGATGGTGCGAACGTTGTCGTAGCGCCGATCCTTGTCCATGTCGGGATCGACGAAGAAGATCACGGGCATGTCGACCGACTGCCCGGGCTGCAGCAACTGCTCGGTGAAGCAGAAGCATTGAATCTTGTTGAACCACGGGCCGGCGGGCTCGGGAGTCACGTTGTAGGTCGCCGTTCCGACGATCGGCCGCTGCGAGCGGTTGGTGGCGCGAAAATAGACGAGCTTCTCCTCGCCCAGCCGCACCTTGACCTCGCGCTGCACCGGCTCGAAGCGCCAGGCCAGGTTGGGATCGACGTTGGTGTCGAAGCGGACCTCGACGGTGCGATTCAGGATCGGCCGGTCGCCCTCGATAGCGATCCGCGGCGTGCCGGCGAAGCCGGTGGCCTTGCAGAACGCCTCGTAGAGCGGCGAGGCGGCATAGGCAAGGCCTAGCATGCCGGCGAACACCGCGACCAGGCTCCAGGCCAGCCGCGCGTTCTTGTCGAACTTGCCGCTCACAGCGTGCCTCGCAGGCGCACGAGGGTGAGCGCGAAGAAGACCACGACCACAGCGAGCAGCGCGCCCAGCATGAACAGGTTCTTCGACCGCTGGCGGCGGTGCATGTCGGTATCGCCCGGGCGGCGGTCTTCGGCCATGACGCTCATCCGCCGATCATCCGCACGGCGACCAGGTCGATCGGCAGAGCGGCAAACAGGACGGCAAGGTACAGCAGCGAGAACTTGAACATGCGCCGCGCGGCGGGATGGCCGCTCTCGTCGTCGGCGGCGCGCCATACCACGAGCGCGTGGCCGATGAAGGCAAGGCTCATCGCCAGGGCGACGACGCCGTAGACCCATCCGACGGCACCCAGCAAGGTCGGCGCCAGCGCCACCGGCAGCAGCACCAGCGTGTAGGCCACCATCTGGCGCTTGGTCGCGCGCGCGCCGGCCACCACCGGCATCATCGGCACGCCGGCGCGGCGGTAGTCCTCGCTGCGATAGAGCGACAGTGCCCAGAAGTGCGGCGGCGTCCACAGGAAGATCAGCAGGAACAGCGCCACGCCGACCCACGACACGTCGCCGGTCGCGGCGGCCCAGCCGATCATCGGCGGAAAGGCACCGGCGGCGCCGCCGATCACGATGTTCTGCGGCGTGCGGCGCTTCAGCCAGATCGTGTAGATGAAGACGTAGAACAGGATCGCCGCCGCGAGCAGCGCGGTGGCCACGTAGTTGGTCGCCACCGACATCAGCAGCAGCGAGAAGATCGAGAGCAGCACGCCGAGCCCGAGCGCATCGTCGGGCGCCACGCGGCCGCGCGGCAACGGGCGATTGGCGGTGCGCGCCATCAGGGCGTCGAGGTCGCGCTCGTACCACATGTTGATGGCGCCGGCGGCGCCGGATCCCAGTGCCACCGCCAGCACCGCGACCGCCGCGGCAAACGGGTGGATATGCGTCGGCGCGATCACCAGGCCGATCAGCGCGGTGAACACGACGAGCGACATGACGCGCGGCTTCAGCAGGGCGAAATAGTCGCGCACCGTCGCCGGCTGCGCCTCGCCCGCCGCATTCGTCCAGATCCCGTGTGCTGTGTCGCTCATTGCCCTTCAAGACGAAGGCGCCAGTCGCTGGCGCCTCCGCTCCTCAAGTCCCTAGTGGTGAGCCGTAGGCGAAATGTGGGGCAGTTCCTCGAACGTATGGAACGGCGGCGGAGAATCGACCGTCCATTCCAGCGTCGTGGCGCCCTCGCCCCAGTAGTTCGCGCCGACCTTGCGGCCGACGAGCCCGAGCAGCGTGCCGAACACGACGACGACCAGCCAGAAGATCGTCGCGCCGAACGAGATGAACGAGCCGATCGACGCCACGAAATTCCAGTGCCACATGGCGTCGGGATAATCGACGTAGTGGCGCGGCATTCCGGCGAGGCCGAGGAAGTGCATCGGGAAGAAGGTCAGGTTGACGCCGATGAACATCAGCCAGAAATGCAGGTGGCCCGCCCAGTTCGGATACTGGCGGCCACACATCTTGCCGAACCAGTAGTAGAAGCCGGCGAACATGCCGAACACCGCGCCAAGCGACAGCACGTAGTGGAAGTGCGCGATCACGTAGTAGGTGTTGTGCATGGCGTAGTCGACGCCGGCATTGGCCAGCACCACGCCCGTCACGCCGCCGATGGTGAACAGGAAGATGAAGCCGATCGCCCACATCATCGGGACTTCGAGGCGGATCGAGCCGCCCCACATCGTGGCGATCCACGAGAAGATCTTCACGCCGGTCGGCACCGCGATCACCATGGTGGCGGCCACGAAATAGGCGCGCGTATCGACGTCCATGCCGACGGTGAACATGTGGTGCGCCCACACGACGAAGCCGACGACGCCGATCGCCACCATCGCGTATGCCATGCCGAGGTAGCCGAAGATCGGCTTCCTCGAGAAGGTCGAGATGATGTGGCTGACGATGCCGAAGGCCGGCAGGATCATGATGTACACCTCGGGGTGTCCGAAGAACCAGAAGAGGTGCAGGAACAGCGTCGGGTCGCCGCCGCCGGCCGGATCGAAGAAGTGCGTGCCGAAGTTGCGGTCGGTCAGCAGCATGGTGATCGCGCCGGCGAGAACCGGCAGCGCGAGCAGCAGCAGGAAGGCCGTCACCAGGATCGACCAGGCGAACAGCGGCATGCGGTGGAGCGTCATGCCCGGGGCCCGCATGTTGAAGATCGTGGTGATGAAGTTGATGGCGCCCAGGATCGAGGACGCGCCGGCCAGATGCAGCGAGAAGATCACGAGATCCATGCCCGCGCCCTGCTGGATGGTGAGCGGCGGATAGATCGTCCAGCCGGTGCCGACGCCGCCGCCGATGACGGCCGACAGCAGCAGCAGCAGGAAGGCCGGCGGCAGCAGCCAGAAGCTGATGTTGTTCATGCGCGGGAACGCCATGTCGGGCGCGCCGATCATCAGCGGCACGAACCAGTTGCCGAACCCGCCGATCAGCGCCGGCATGACCACGAAGAACACCATCGTCAGGCCGTGCGCGGTCACGATCGTGTTCCACAGGTGGCCGTCCGGCGTTCCGTCGGGATTGTTGAACAACTGCACGCCCGGATGCAGCAGCTCGGCACGCATGACCACGGAGAACGTGGCACCGATCAACGCCGCGATGATGGCGAAGATCAGGTACATCGTGCCGATGTCCTTGTGGTTGGTGCTGTAGACGTAGCGCCGCCAGCCGGTCGGCGTGTGGTGTTCGTGATGATCGTGCCCGTGAGCGTGAGCGGCGCCGTGCGCGGTGGCCATGGATGTCTCCTGCGACTGATGCGCTTAGCGGTTGGCGGGAGGGGTAGCGGAGGCGAAGGTTGTGGCGGGCGCGAGGCCCGCCGCCTTCTTCTTCTGCGCGACCCACTTGTCGAATTCGGGCTTGGAAACCACGAGGACGGCGACCGGCATGTAGGCGTGGCCGTTGCCGCAGATCTGCGAGCACTGGCCGTAGTACAGGCCTTCCTTCTCGACGTTGATCCAGCCCTCGTTGAGGCGGCCGGGGATCACGGTCTTCTTGATGCCGAAGCCCCACACGGTCCAGCCGTGCATGACGTCGGCGCCGGTGCCGATGATGCGGATCGTCGTGTTGACGGGGATCACCATGTCCTCGTCCACGGCGAGCTGACGCGGCTCGTTCGGCTTCAGCTTGGCGCGATCGGCCTCGCTCAGGATGCGGCTCTCGATCGAGAGGTTGCCCTGGTCGGGATACTCATACTGCCAGTACCACTGGTGGCCGGTGACCTTGACCGTCATCGCCGCGTCCTGCGCCTTGTCGCCGTAATAGAGCAGGCGGAACGACGGGATGGCGATCACGACGAGGATGAGGATCGGGATGATCGTCCAGGCGATCTCGAGCACGGTGTTGTGCGTGACCGTGGTCGGCACCGGGTTGCGCGAGACATGGAAGCGCCACATCACGTAGAGCAGCAGCACCAGCACCAAGACCGTGATCAGCGTGATGATCACCAGCAGCAGGTTGTGCAACCATGCCACCCTCTCCATGACCGGCGTGAACGAGGGCGGGAAGCCCATCTGCCAGTCGTGGGGCTGGCCCACGATAGTCTGCGCATGGGCGCCCGTCGCGAGGCCCAAGCACACAGCCACCGACAAGAATCCCAGAACACCCCAAACGCGCTTTCCGAACATGCAATCGTCCCCTCGGCAGACCGGCCCCGAACGGTTCCGATCCGCAAAATCCTCCGCATTTTCCAAGCGGTTAGTACCAGATATGGGAGTGTGTGGTAACGGGTTTTCGATGTTGGTCGGTATGTGGCGGCCAGTCGCAGTTATTGCCGCAAAATACGCGCCAGGGCCTCGCCATAACCGGCTTCGCGGACCGTCGTGGCAAACGCCGGCTGGACCATTCGGCGGACGAACTGGCCGCCGTCGTGGATAACCAGGGCAGCCCCCGTCACATCTTCCAGCGAAACGGCGCGGAAGAATCCGTCGCGTGATCGCCCCAGCCGCACCACCAGGTCGGCCGACCGGGCGAGCGCGGCCGCCGCGACATCGGTGCCGACGGCGGCCACGATGCCGCGGGCGCCGCGCATCAGCCGCTCGGCCAGGGAAGAGACGTCTTCGATCCGCACCGAGTCCAGAATCAAAAGGTCGGGCTGCAGGCGCGCCGCTGCCGCCATGAGTTCGGCGTAGGACGGACTTCCCGCCTCTCCCGCCACCAACTCGATCTTGGCATCCGACGGCCAGCCGAATTCACGATGCCGCGCCAGGGTCGCCACGCGCTGGAGGGCGGCATCGCGGGCGATCGCGACCAGCAGCGCGGTCTTGCCCGAACCGTCCGGCCCGAGGACCAGCACGCGCAGGCGCGCCCGCGCCGCCATCCGCAGGAAGCCCGCGATCCGTGCATCCAGCATGTCGGACGCGATCAACCTCTCGAATGTCGCCTGGCCCGGCGCGCCGCGCCGGATCGCCAGCACCGGGCCCGATGGCGCGGCCGGTGGAAAGATCACCAGCCCGGCGCCGCCGTCGCGCAACTGGAACTCGACCACGCCGGCCGTGGCCGGCCGCGCGAGCCGCCGGGCGATCTCGAGGAGGTGAGCCGGGCTGCGGAAAATCTCGGGGGCGGGCTCGCGCACGCCATTGCGGTCGACGTGGACGGTCTCCGGCCCGTCGACGAACACCGCACGCACCGATCGATCCGCCCACAGCCGGTCGATCAGGCCGAGGCCGCAGAGTTCGCTCAGCGCGCCCAGGGCCAGCCGCTCGCGCAGGTCGGCCGGCAGCGCGCCGGCCTGGCCGCGCAGCATCTCGTCGATGGCGGCATCGATCGACTCGAGCGCGCGAGCGCGGTCGAGCTTCGTATCGGGCACGCCCGCAAGCGCATCGGGCGCGCCCGCGAGGCGCGGCCCTGCGATCTCGACCACCTTGGCGAGCAGGCGGTCGAAGGATGCCGCCTCGCGGCCGATCAGGCTGACCAGCCGTGACTGCGGCGGCTCGAAGACGGCATCCGGCACGGCGGGCCGTGGCGCCACGACGTCCTCGCCCACCCAGGCCGTGGCGGGCCCTGCACCCGCAGCGCCAAACGACACGAGGCCGCCGGCACCACTCTTCTCTTCCTTCTCCGCTTCTGCTGCGACGGATGCCCCGACGGGCGCTCCGACGGGCGCAGGCACCGGCACCTCGGGCGCCGGCGCGGGTGCGGCGATGGCGCCGGCCCGGCCAGGGCCGACCAATTCGGTGGCCAGTGCGCGCAACTCGTAGCTGGTCAGGGTAACGCCGCGCGCGCGAAAGTAATTGTGCACGATCACGCCGACCGCATAGGCGATCTCGGCCGGCGACCGTCCGCCATCGAGGACCTCGCGCACCGCCTCGCCCATCTCGGCGGCAAACGCCGTCCACGTCTCCTGCATCGGCGGAAAGCGCGGGTCGTCGTCCTCGAAGGCGAGAATCCGGCCGAGCGGACGCTGCGCGGGAAGACCGTCCACGGCGACGGCGCCCGATTTCTCGAGAATGGGACTCAAGGGGAGCCACCCGCCTTGCGCGCAAGGCCCCCGCCGCTCGACGCGGTCATCCAATAATCCGCTTTGACTATGACTTCCCAAAATCACGCGACCGAACCCGGCAAAAATCCGTCGGGCCCCACGCCGGTCGCGTCGCCACTCTAGCCCGGCACACCGCGATTGGCACGGCAAACCATGCACATCGCGCCCAATCCGCGCATTTACTGCAAGAATTCGCGACGCTTGTATTTCGGTTCTCGCCCTTTATGGTCCCGCGCCATGCGCTCATTCCTCGCCTTCATCTTCCTCGCCGCCGTTCTCGGCCTGTCGGGCAACGCCTACGCTCTCGACAAGGAGAACACCCTCTACATCGATCTCAAGGACGGCCGCGTCGTCATCGAGATGCTGCCCAAGGTGGCGCCCAGGCATGTCGCGCAGATCAAGAAACTCGCGCGTGAGGGCAAGTACGACGGCCTCGTCTTCCATCGCGTGATCGCCGGCTTCATGGCGCAGACCGGCGATCCGCAGGGCACCGGACGCGGCGGCATGGGCAGCATGCTGCAGGCGGAGTTCTCCAAGGAGCCCTTCACCCGTGGTGCGGTCGGCATGGCCCGCACCCAGGATCCCAACAGCGCCCAGAGCCAGTTCTTCATCGTGCTCAAGGACTCGAACTTCCTCGATGGCCAGTACACGGTGTGGGGCCGCGTGAGATCGGGCATGGAATTCGTCGACAAGATCAAGACGGGCGAGCCGCCCGCCAATCCGGACAAGATGATCAGGGTCCGTGTCGCCGCGGACGTTAAGGAGTAGTCATGGACAAGGAAAACACGCTCTACATCGACCTCAAGGACGGTCGCGTCACGATCGAGATGCGCCCCGACCTGGCGCCCAGGCACGTGGCGCAGATCAAGAAGATCGCGCGCGAGGGCAAGTACGACGGCGTCGTGTTCCATCGCGTGATCGACGGCTTCATGGCCCAGACCGGCGATCCCACGGGCACCGGGTCGGGCGGCATGGGCGAGATGCTCGACGCCGAGTTCAACAAGGAGCCGCACGGCCGCGGCACCGTGTCGATGGCGCGCACCAGCGACCCCAACAGCGCGCGCAGCCAGTTCTTCATCTGCTTCAAGGACTCGAACTTCCTCGACGGCCAGTACACCGTGTGGGGCAAGGTGACGTCCGGCATGGAACACGTCGACAAGATCAAGAAGGGCGCCGCGGGTTCGGGCGCCGTCTCCGGACCGGACAAGATGGTCAAGGTCCAGGTCGCGGCCGACGCCAAGGACTAATCGCGAAGAACTTAGGCGACAAACGACAAGGGCCCCTCGCTCGCGCGAGGGGCCCTTTTCCGTGCGCCCGCTCCTATTCCTTCATCACCGTGTGATAGGCCTTGGAGATGACCTGCCAGCGGCCGTCGGCCTTCAGCAGGGTCAGGTAGTCGGTGAAGTAGCGCGGCGGGATCTGGCACTCGACCTTGGCGAAGGCGGTGGTCGGCCCCGAGAAGTCGACCGACACGATGCGGTCGCGCCGCTCGCTGCCGTTGGCCTTGGCCGACTTGCGGCCCTCGACCATCTTGAACCAGTCGGCGCGCGGCATATCCACGGCCTTGCCGTCCGCCCCCGCGGCATACAGGTGCGAGGCCGGGTGGAAGGCCTGGCCCAGCTTCTTGGTGTCGCCCTCGTACAGGCCGTCGAAATAGACCTGCAGGACCTTCTCGATTTCCGCGACGTCGGAACTCATCTCGCTTCTCCCTCTGTCAGATCGGCCCGTTGGGGCAGACCAGGATCTTTCCGTTGCGGCCGCCCCTGTCGGCATGGGCGAGCGCCTCCTTGATATTCTCGATCGGGTAGACCGTGTCCACCGGCGCGTGCAGCTTGCCCATCATCACCTGGTCGGCAAGGTCGGCGTAGATCGCGCGGATCTTCTCCGGCGTGCGCCTGGCCAGGAAGCGCCCCAGCATGAAGCCGGTGAGCCGGATGCCGCGATAGATGAGGTTCGAGCGGCCGACCGCGGGATCGTCGCCGCTCATCGAGCCGTAATGCACCAGCGTGCCGTCGGTCGCCAGACAGTCGGCCAGCCGCCCGGTCGCCGCACCGCCGATCGCCTCGACGCCGAGCCGGATCGGCGCGCTGCCGGTCTCGCGCGCGACGCGGTCCGCGAGATCGGCGCCGTCGGCGATCACCAGGTCGGCGCCCAGCCCCGCCAGCTCGGCCGCGAGCCCGGGCCGGCGCACGATGTTCACCGTGCGCAGGCCGCGCTGGTGGGCGAGCACGATCAGCAGCCGGCCGACGGCGGAGTTGGCGACATTCTGGATCACCCACTCGCCGCCCTTGAGGTCGACGAAGTCCGACAGCATGAGCTGCGCCGTCGGCGGATTGATGCGCACCATCGCGGCCTGCCGCAGGTCGATGCCGGCCGGCAGCGGGATGGCGTCGTCGCCCTTCACGCGGCGCTTCTGGGCCCAGTTCTCGCGCTGCAGGTTGATGACGAGATCGCCCGGCTTCACATGCTTCACGCCGGCGCCGACTGCCGTCACGCGACCCACGCACTCCGCGCCCGGTGTCGCCGGCAACGGCGGCTTCAGCCGGTAGCTGCCCTTGCAGAACCACATGTCGGCGGGGTTGATCGGAAAGGCCAGCACGTCGAACACGACCTCGTCGGCCGCCGGCGCGCCGACATCGGCCACCTCGGCGCAGCGCGCGACCTCCCACGGGGTGCCGTATTTCTCGATGAGCACCTGTTTCATGCGCTCCTCCCGGAGGACCATTTTTCATTGGCCCGTCGATTGCTTATATTGGGATTCGACAGGGGGCGAAATGCCGGATGGCGCCTAGGACATTCGACGAGATGCGTTCCGGCGCCGACGGGGCGATTCGCGCGCCCTACCAGGGCGTGGCGCGCTGGCTCGACAGCACCTCGGCCGAGCGCCTTGCCGCGACCCGGCACGAGGTCGACCTGTTCTATCGCCGCCACGGCATCACCTTCGGCGCCTATGGCGCGGCCGAGGGGGCGGAGACCACCATCCCCTTCGACATCATCCCGCGGGTCATCGCCTGGGACGAATGGCAGTACCTGCACGGCGGGCTCGAGCAGCGGGTGCGTGCGCTGAACGCCTTCCTGGCCGACGCCTATGGCGAGCGCGAGATCTGCCGCGCCGGCATCGTGCCCGAGACGCAGATCCTGATGAATGCCGAGTTCGTGTCGATGGCCCAGGGGCTGGCGCTGCCGGGCGGCGTGCACGCCCACATCGCCGGCATCGACCTGGTGCGCGTGGGTGAGAAGGAGTTCTACGTCCTCGAGGACAACGTGCGCACGCCGTCGGGCGTGTCCTACGTGCTGGAGAACCGCGAGGTGATGATGCGGCTGGCGCCCGAGCTGTTCTCGGCCAAGCGCGTGCTGCCGGTCGCCAACTACACCGAGGAGCTTCTCGCCACCCTGCGCTCGGTGTCGTTCAGCGACAGCCATGAACCCAACGTCGTCCTGCTGACCCCCGGCCACTACAACAGCGCCTACTTCGAGCACGCTTACCTCGCCGACGAGATGGGCATCGAGCTGGTGACCGGCGCCGACCTCTTCGTCGACGAGGGCCGCGTCTACATGCGCACGCCGCGCGGACCGCAGAGGGTCGACGTGATCTATCGCCGGGTCGACGACGCCTTCCTCGATCCGCTGGCGATGCGGCCGGACTCCTTCCTCGGCGTCGCCGG
>Ga0070658_10001959_pt1 | contig 17318 bp, 15 predicted proteins | sample KBSC13metaG_FD_64664 | JGI IMG/M metagenome (GOLD analysis project Ga0070658, IMG submission 64664) | Corn rhizosphere microbial communities from Kellogg Biological Station, Michigan, USA - KBS C1-3 metaG | ecosystem: Host-associated > Plants > Roots > Rhizosphere > Soil ...
TGCCGGACTGGAATCACCAGGAGATATTCAGTCAACATCTCGTAGCGAATTGCCTCATTGGTCTCGCGATAGAGCGCCTCGAGCACACCTTCCACCGTCGTCCCTTTCCTTTCCCACGGAATGCTCGTCAGCGGCTCAAAGTCCGATGGCCGCAAATGATTCCGCTCGGCCAGGACCTCCACCGCGGGAAACGAGAGGACGACGGCGATCCAGGTGGCACGCGCGCCCCTGCACAGACGCGCCTTCCAACTTCCAAAGGTGCCTTCTCCGAACCGCGTCATTTTCCCGGCCCTCCCCAAGGATGCTCCAACAGCCAGGTAAGCGCTGTGCGCATGCGCTTGTCCGGCTGCGTGGCAATCCAGGCTTTCATCTCCTTCGGACGCACCACGGCCCAAACACGGAGCGCGCAAAACGTGCGGTCGATCATGTTGCCATCGACGGCGTACTTGTCGTCACCGGAAAAGAGCCGGATGAGATTCTCCCGAGGGACGTAACGATTTCGCAGCATGAAATCGAGTCCGTAGCGGGCCGCTTCGCCGATATCGATATCGCCCCAGACCTCCATGATCTCCTCCCAGTTTGGATAGTGATCGTCCCGCATGACTTTCGGAAGCCGGGAGGCATCGAACTGCTTGATCAGCCCCAGATTGTAGTGGGCCGCGTTGGCAGGACCGCCACCAAAAGGGCCGACCGGTGCCATCACGCTCATCACTTCGATCATTCCGAGTTCGTTGGTGGCAAGTGCCGCGTCCAATCCAGGGAGGAGATCCCACTCCGCCCATCCCAACAGCAGCGTCTCCATTTTCCCGTTGTCTTCTCCATCCTTGGGCTTCACTTCTGCCAGCCATCGTTCCCGAGTCGCCGCATCCACGCGGCTCATGAGGAAGGCCCGTACCGTCATGCCCAGATCATTCGCCCGTGCATCTTGCGACTCGGCCCATCGAATCATTCCGGCGAGATCGGCTTGCGCCCAGAGGATCAGGAGTTCCGTGGAGGGTCCGGCAGTGCGGCCGTCGGTTTCCCCATTTTGCGGCGGCAATCTTGTCTCATAGGCCTTCTTCACGATGTCCGGCCCGGATTTCGGTTCGGCCTGAAGGCAACGCCGCAGGGTGATTTCAAATTGCACCCCATCCCCGGAAAAGGTGTCGGGACTTGCGTCCCGGAGTTGATCCAGCGGAGTTTCAAAAACCTTTCCCAGCCACAGGGAATCTTCCAGGATCATCGGATACCGAAATGCGCGCCCCGTCGCTCGCGGCCAGGTGGCAAAAGCGTCAAACCACGTGTTGGCAAACTCTCGCAAGAGGCGCAGCCGCTCCTCTGCGGGCAGCGACGATTTCTCCACACCGGCGGGAAAGCCAACCAGCGCGTCCCGCGTCAGCCAGTAGCTGGAAGCGCGGATCGCCTGCAGGTCCTGCACCGTGATTGCGTCCCGGTCTTTCCAACTATCGAAGTCCATCCAATCCGATTCGATCCCGACGAGGTGAAACAAGGATTTCGTCCGCTTCCAGCAAGCCGCCGGATCGCGTTTTGCCCAAATGGGAAGAAACGATCGCACCAGTTCGGTCGGCGTTTGCGTGCCTTCGAGCGAGACGCAAATGTCGAAAGCCTGGCCCAGTTCAACTACGCGGATGAAGTGCAAATACTCGACGAGAACGCGTTCCCGCACTTCGAGATTCGTTTCCCGGAAGATGGCGTCGAGCACGCTCTCCAGCGTCGCACCGTCATGCTTCCAAGGCAGGCTGGTCAGCGGTTGAAAATCCGACGGCTTCAAGTGATTCCGTTCCGCCTGCAAATGTCCAAGCAGGGCAAATGACAGGAGGGCAAAGACCATGACCGTCAGACGGAGGCGCAAACCAAATACGCCAATTATTTTGACCGTGGGGACCAGGGAGGACGTACGCACTTCCATTCGAGTAGCAAAGGAGTCGACTGTTGGCATGCCGGATTTGCATGGTCCGTCCGATTGCGTGAAACCCCGCCGATTTTCCCCGTGCGGCTTGCCGTCCATTTTTGCGGGTGGTAGCGTGCGCCGCTTTCATGGCTTCCCCCTCGACCGATTCCCACATCCAGGAGTGTTCCACCTGCGGTACGTTGCTCGATGTCACCGCGGAGGAGCCGTTTGCGCTGATGCATTGCCCGACCTGCGGCGCGGCCATGCGGGTGCGGCGCAAGTTCGACCATTTTGAGATCCAGGAGGAACTCGGCGCGGGCGGCATGGGCACGGTCTACCGGGCGCTCGACCTGAACCTGAACCGCGCCGTCGCGCTCAAGCTCCTCCAGCGGCAGCACAGCGGAAATCCGGAATTCATCGCCCAGTTTGCCAAGGAGGCGGCGATCACGGCGTCGATCAATCATCCGCACGTGGTGAAAGTCTACAGCACGGGCAAGGACCACGGCCTCGTGTATATCGCCATGGAGCTGGTCGACAAGGGGTCGCTCGAAAGCCTCATGCACGCCCACGGCAAGGTGGCGGAGTTGCAGATCCTGACCATCGGCGTGCAGATTGCCCAAGGCTTGCAGGCTGCGCTGGAAAAGGGGCTGATCCATCGCGACATCAAGCCGGGCAATATTCTTTTCGCCAATGCCGCGACGGCGAAGATGGTGGACTTCGGCCTGGCGGTGCTGGCCGAGCACGCGGGCACGGTGGCGGGCGAGATCTGGGCCACGCCGTACTATGTGGCTCCGGAGACAGTCGAAGGGAAGCCGGAGGATTTTCGCAGCGACATGTATTCCCTGGGCGCGACGCTTTTCCACGCCATCGCCGGCAAGCCACCGCACGCGGTGGAAACCAATTCGATGAGCGAGCTGGCCGCGGCAAAAAAGGCGCCCGTGGATTTGCTCCAGGCGGCGCCGGAAGTCTCGAGCACGACGTCTTTCGTGATCAACAAGGTCTTGAGCCATGACCCGGCGCAGCGTCATCAGACCTACGCGGAGTTCATCGAGCACCTGGAGTTTGCGAAGACGCAACTCCTGGAAGCGCTGACCGCCAACGAGGCCAAGCATGCCGCCGAGGAAGCCGCCCGGGCGCGGGATTGGGGCTGGCTGACTCCCGTCGTAGCGCTGGGGGTGGTCGTCCTGGGTGTCGGCGGATTTTTCCTGCGCGGACTCCTGCCGGCAAAGCCCCTGGCCGTCAAACCGCCGATTGAGGAGACGGTGCCTCCGGAGCGCATCGACGCCAGGTACGAGGAAGCGCGCAAGCTGCTGGTGGCCGGGGACCCGGCGAAAGCGGCGGAGGCCTTTACGACGCTGGACGCGAAGTCGAATGCGCCCCAGCCGTTGCGCAATTGGATCACACTGCACGCCGGGTTGGCGGAATTGCTCGCGGGCCGGGAGCCTCAATCCCAGGCGCAATTCAAGGCGATCATCGATCGCGGCTTGTATTCACCCGATCCGACCGAGCACGATCTCGCCACGTTCTTCGTCGATACAGCCACGAAAGCGATCGGCAAGGATCCCATCAAGCCCGAGGCCGTGGCCAGCCTGGACCGCGGCAGCTACGAGGCGCTCGCGCTCTTCATCTTCGCCATCCGCGACTGGTCGCTGGCGGACTACGACGACTCCTGGCAGCTCTTCCGGCAATTCACCCTGTGCACGCCGCAGGAGCGGAACGGCTGGATTTCCGAATACAAGAGCCTGGCGTCGCCCTATCTCGTCGAGATCAATGCCTTTCGCGGCGCGAGCGACACGGCGAAAGCGGCCAATTCCCTGGACTCGCGGCAGCGCGCTTTGCAACTCGTGAAAGATACCGAGGCGCACCTCCGCCTGGGCAGCAATTTCCCAGCGCAACTCAAAGCGCTCGAGGAGGACTTGCAAAAGAAAATCACCGCGGAGCAGGAAGCCGCCAAGGCGCTCATGTCCGCCACGGAAGCCGCCGATGCCAAAGCGCTGGCCGACGCCCAGGCGAAGATCGCGCCGCTGTGGCAACAGTTCCGGCTCGCCGAAGCCATGAGCGTCGCGAGGGCGATCCGGGTCAATGGGGAGAAGGGTCAGGCGCAACGCGCGGCGCTCGCCAAGCGGTGGGAATGGCTGGCGAAATTCAAGGCCACGCTGATGAACGATCTCAATACCGCCGGCTATGCTGCGGCGGTGACCAAGAGAACCGGGGGCCAGGTTCCCGGCCCATTCCACCACGCGACCGAAGTCCAGATCGAGTCGAAGACACCGTTCGGCATTCTGCCCGCCGCCTGGACCGACCTCGCTCCGGAGAGCATCCTGGCCATGGGCAAGTCATTCTTGCGACCGGAGCTGCCGCCGGAGGCGCTGGCCGATCGCCAATGGCTCCTCGGTGTCTACGCGATGCAGGCGGGGCGCCAGCGCGAAGGCCGCGACCTGCTCATCCAGGCAAGCCAGGCGAAGGAGAGCTACCGGGATGATTTGCAGATTTTTCTGGAGAGCACGCAATAGAAGAAGTGCTTGGTTCGTAGTTCTTGGTTCTTGGTTTTCCACGGCGATGCGCCCGATTGCTCGCATCGGTCGCATAGGTCGCATGAGACTGATGGGACGCATGAGACGTATGGGAGGTCCGCTTCGGAAAACGAAGAACCAAGAACCAAGCACTCTCCCCCACAAAAAGACACACTGGACAACGAAACCCTCCCCCGCTACGGTTCGCCACTTCTGACAAGTATTCCACCATGAACAACACATCCGACACTCCCCTTCCCCGCCGTGCTTTCCTCGCCCGCTCCGCGGCGGCACTCGCTGCCACTTCCATTGCCGGCTTTCCCGCCATCGTCCGCGCGGACAATGAAAAGATCCTCAAGCTCGGGATCGTGGGCTGCGGCGGACGCGGCACGGGCGCCCTGGCCAATGCGCTTTCCGCGGACAAGAATGTGGTTCTCACGGCGATGGGCGACGCGTTCCGCGACCGGATGTACACCAGCTTCGAAAACATCAGCAAGACCAAGCCCGATCAGGTGAAGGTGGAAGAAGGAAATAAATTCGTGGGGCTCGAAGCGATTGACCAGGTGCTGGCCACCGATATCGATGTCGTGATCCTCACCACGCCTCCCGGTTTTCGCCCGGCGCATTTGAAGAAAGCGATCGCCGCCGGCAAGCATGTGTTCTGCGAAAAGCCGGTGGCCGTGGATGCTCCCGGCGTACGCGACGTCATCGCCACGGCCGCCGAGGCGAAGAAGAAGGGACTCGGAATCCAATCGGGATTTTGCTGGCGGTCGAACTATGCGGAGCGGGCCACCTTTGAGAAGATCAATGCGGGCGCCATCGGCAACGTGCGCTCCTACTACGGCACCTACCTCGCGAATTCGCCGTGGACGAAGGAGCGCAAGCCCGAATGGAGCGACCTCGAGTGGCAGATTCGTGACTGGCTCTACTACACGTGGCTCTCGGGCGATCACTTGGTCGAACAGGCGATTCACACCGTGGACAAAATGAGTTGGGCATTCAAGGACGTGGATCCGATCAGCGTCACGTCCCTGGGCGGACGGCAGCAGCGGGTCGAGGAGCAGTATGGCTACGTTTACGACCATTTCGCCGTCTCCTACGAGTACCCGGAAGGTGCGCGCGGCTTCGTCTATTGCCGCCAGCAGCAGGGCTGCGACAATGAGAATGCCGATGAAATCATCGGCGCCGAGGGCACCGCGCGGATCAACGGGTTCCGCAAGCTCCACGCAATCTCGGGCAAGAACACGTGGAAATACGACGGCCCGACGAACGACATGTACCAGACGGAGCATGAGGAGATGTTTGCCGCGCTGCGCAAAGGGCAGCCTCTAAACTACGGCGAAAAACTCGCCCATAGCACGCTCATGGGCATCATGGGCCGGATGTCCGCCTATACCGGGAAGACGATCACCTGGGACCAGGCGCTCAACTCCACGGAAGTGCTGGCTCCGAAAGAGCCTCTCACCTGGGACATGAAGCTGCCGACGCCGCCAGTTGCCATGCCCGGCCGAACCAAGTTCTTCTAACTCCAAACACGAACTCCCCATGAACCGACGCACCTTTCTCCAAACCGCGGGCGGGGTCCTGGCCGCCTCCGCGCTTTCGCCCCTGGCCACCGCGGAAGACGCCGCTCCCAAAAAAAAGCGCCCGCTGAAAAAAGCCGTGAACCTCGGGATGGTGAAAGGCGCGGCTGGGGCGACGGTCGCGGACCGCTTCAAAATGGCGCGCGACGCCGGTTTCGATGGCCTGGAACTAAACCTCCCCGACGATGCGCTAACCGTCGACCTCATCCAGAAAGCCAAGGCCGATAGCGGCATGGAGATCGCGGGCATCATTTGCACTCCCCACTGGAGCTTCCCGCTCAGCGATCCGGACCCGGCCAAGCGCGAGCGCACGGTGCACGGCTTGCAATTGGCGCTGGAGCAAGGCGGCGAGATCGGATGTTCCCGGGTGCTCCTGGTGCCGGGCGTGGTCAACAAGCAGGTGGACTTCCAGCAGTGCTGGCAGCGCGCGATCGAAGGCATCAAGCGCTGCACGGAAGCCGCGGAGAAAGCCAAGTGCTGGATCGCCGTGGAAAATGTGTGGAACCATTTCATCATGGATCCGCTCAGCGCCGCACGTTTCGTCGATGAAATCGGCAGCCCGTGGGTCGGCTGGCATCTCGATCTCGGCAACCTCGTGACCTACGGGTGGCCCGAGCACTGGGTCCACATCCTCGGCCCGCGCATCCTGAATCTGCACATCAAGGAATACAGCCGCAAGAAACGCGATGCCGAAGGGCCGTATAAGGGCTTCGGCGTCGAACTTGGTGAAGGCGACAACGACTGGCCGGCGACGATGAAGGCGCTGGACGAGATCGGCTACAAAGGCTGGGGAATCCTCGAAGTGGGCGGCGGAGACGCCACCCGCCTCAAGTTCCTCGCCGACCGCACCGACCAGCTTTTTGCCAGCTAGCCAGTCACTTATCTTTCTTCCGCCCGACGAATTTCTCAAACTCCGCCTTGTTCGCTTCCAACTGCTCGAGTTGCGCGTTGGACGCTTTCACGCGCACGACTTCATCGCCGACCTTCGCGCGGATGATCCAGCCGTCCGGTCGATCGCCTGATCTGTAGGTATACCCGTAGTAATAGTAGTCGTGAATGCTGTTGCTGGTGAGCGCCTTGGATTCGACGGACAGCTTCTGAAACGCACTTGGCGCGAGGGAGATGCTTTGAGATCCCTTGTCGTAGAGAAAGCGGCCCGAGCCGCTGGCCGGTTTGCCGATGAAATAATACTCGATCGTGAATTGGCCCGGCAAGGCCGACATATTGCGCACCGTGATCGCCAGCTCCCGGGTGGCAATCTTCGTCTTGTTGTAGGAGCCATCGACGTAACGCCAGTTATTGATGGTCTTTGAATCGCCTGCCGATTCCACCGCATCGATGAACACGCTCTTGCTGGTCGCCGGCGCTTGCGCCAGGACAGAATGCACGCTGAGAAGAAACCCGAATACCGCAATGGCCGCTAGCTTCATGCAGCGGTGATGCATTTTATTGGGGCGCTTGGGAAGTACAATATTACAAGAATGTAAGCGCGCCGACGGACACAATCTGCTCACTCCATGCCTCCCATTATGGATGCGACCGCGCCTTACGAGTGCCGGCGGCGCTTGACGTGGAGCTGGGCGAGGCTCTTGGAGAGCGCAGCCTGGACAGCCGCGGTCTCTTCCGCTCCGAGATCGCCCTTCTTGGCCAGCGCTTCCTTGGCCCGCTTGATCGCGGCCTCGGCGGCGCCTTCATCGATGTGCTCCCACTGGATCGCCATGTCCGTGAGGACATTCACGCGGGTCGCGGTGACGGTGACGAACCCCTCGCCAACCGCGAGGTATTCCTTGCGGCCGCCTTTGCTGATGACCAACTCCCCCGCATGAATCTGTGTCATGAGCGGAATGTGCTGGGGCAGCACGCCCATTTCACCCTCGACGGCGGGAATCACCACGGACTCCACATCGTTGCTGTAGGCCAGCTTTTCGGGCGTGACGATTTCGAGATGCAGGGTGGCGGCCATAAGGAAAAGTAGGATTTAGAATTTAGGATTTAGGAAGTAAGGCTCGGATCGGAAGTCACTTCCTAAATCCCAATTCATACTTCCCAAATAATTAGTCTCGGATCTGGTCGATCGTGCCTTTCATGTAGAAGCTCGTTTCGCCGACGTCGTCGTGCTTGCCTTCGAGGATTTCCTTGAAGCCGCGAACGGTCTCGGCAATCGAGCAGTACTGGCCTTTGGTGCCGGTGAAGACTTCGGCCACGTGGAAAGGCTGTGAGAGGAAGCGCTGGATTTTGCGGGCGCGGAAGACGGTGAGTTTGTCTTCGGGCGAGAGCTCGTCCATGCCCAGAATCGCGATGATGTCCTGCAGATCCTTGTATTTCTGCAACACACGCTGGACACCCGTGGCGACCTTGTAATGCTCTTCCCCGACGATTTCGGGCGCGAGCGCCTTGGACGTGGAGGCGAGTGGATCGACGGCCGGATAGATACCGAGTTCCGCAATGGAACGCTCGAGGACGATCGTCGAATCCAGGTGCGCAAACGTATTCGCGGGTGCGGGATCGGTGAGATCGTCCGCGGGGACATAGACGGCCTGAAAGCTCGTTACCGAACCTTTGGTCGTCGAGGTGATGCGCTCCTGGAGCGCGCCCATTTCCGACGCGAGCGTAGGCTGATAACCGACCGCCGAGGGCGTGCGGCCGAGGAGCGCGGACACTTCGGAACCGGCTTGCGAGAAACGGAAGACGTTATCGACGAAGAGAAGTACGTCCTGGTTCTTCTCGTCGCGGAAGTACTCCGCCATCGAGAGCGCGGAAAGGGCGACGCGGAGACGCGCGCCGGGAGGCTCGTTCATCTGGCCATAGACGAGCGCGACTTTGGACTTGCTGAGATCCTGCTGGTTGATGACGCCCGCCTCGCTCATCTCGTGGTAAAGATCGTTGCCCTCGCGGGAGCGCTCACCGACCCCGGCGAAGACGGAGTAGCCGCCGTGGCCTTTCGCGATATTGTTGATGAGTTCCATGATGACGACGGTCTTGCCGACGCCCGCGCCACCGAACGCTCCGACCTTGCCGCCCTTGGTGAACGGGCAAATCAGGTCGATGACTTTGATGCCAGTTTCAAGCACGTTGGACTTCACGTCCTGATCGATGAGCGTCGGGGCGGGGCGGTGAATCGCGTAGCGCTTTTCGTGCGGGACCGGGCCGCGCTCATCAACCGGGTCGCCGGTGACGTTGAAGATGCGGCCAAGGACGCCTTCACCGACCGGCACGGAAATCGGAGCGCCGGTGGCCGTGACACTCAATCCACGCTTCAAGCCTTCGCTGGAACTCATGGCGATCGCGCGAACCCAACCTTCACCGAGGTGCTGTTGGACTTCGAGGACCAGCCGGGTCGCCACGCCATTGACGTCAAATTTAATTTCGAGCGCGTCGTAGATTTTGGGTAGAGTTGTCGCGGAGAAATCGACGTCCACAACGGGGCCGATAACTTGGACGATGGTGCCGGTATTGCTCATAGAATAATGGGTTGGGAAGTTGGAGGTGCGCTAGCCGAGGGCCATCTGCGCGGTAGTGATTTCGAGAAGTTCGGTGGTGATCGCCGCCTGGCGGACCTTGTTGTATTCGAGGGTCAGATCCTTGATCAGTTGCTTGGCGTTGTCGGTCGCGCTCTTCATCGCGACCATGCGCGCGCTGTGCTCCGCCGCACGGGCTTCGACGACGGCGCGGTAAACCGCAAAATGCGCATAGTACGGGAGCAAGGCATCGAGAACCGCAACGGCGTTTGGCTCAAAAGTAACGTCCATCGGACCTTGGTGAAGCTTGTCCACGGTCTCCTGGTTGACGGGAAGCGGCGACACCGGAAGCAGTTCGAAAGTAACTGGCACTTGTGTCAGCGTGTTGACAAAACGGGTCGTGAGGAGCGTGACTTTGTCCACCGTACCTTCGAGAAACTTCTCGATGGCCATCCTGGAGATCGCCTTGGTTTCGAGGAAAGACGGCGTGTCCTTCAATTGGAAATCCGCGATCAGCTCACGCTTGCTGCGTCCCGCCCACTGCGCACCCTTCTTGCCCGCGGTAATGAAAAGAGTAGTCGCCGGATCAAACTTTGCCGCCTCGCGCAGAAGGTTGGTATTGAGCGCGCCGCACAGGCCCTTGTCGGTCGAGATGATGATGACGAGTTCCTTCTTCACGGGGCGACGTTCCAGGAGCGGGTGCTTCTCGTCGAAGGTCACCTCGCTCAATGCGGAACTGATGCGATTGAGAAGCTCAGCATACGGCCGGCCATCGATCGCGAGCTGCTGGGCCTTGCGCATCTTCGACGCGGCGACCATTTGCATCGCCTTGGTAATCTGCGCCGTATTTTTGACCGACTTGATGCGGCGCCGGATGTCTCGCGTGTTGGCGGCCATGGTCGTTTAGCGGTAGCTGGTCTTGAATTCGCCGACGGCGGCCTTGAGATCGGCCGTGATATCGTCGTCGATGGCACCCTTGTCGCGGATCTTGGCGAGCACGGCATCTTTGCGCGTGGTCAGGTAATCCTGCAACTTGAGCTGGAAGTCCTTGATCTTCTCGACCGGCACGTCGTCGAGGAAAGCATTCTGCATCGACCAGAGCACCGCGACCATGACTTCGGTGGCGAGCGGGTTGTATTGAATCTGCTTGAACAGCTCGACGATGCGCGCGCCGCGGTCGAGGATCATTTTCGTCTTGGCATCGAGATCGGAACCGAACTGCGCAAACGCCGCGAGTTCCCGGAACTGGGCCAGGTCGCCCTTGATCTTACCGGCAACCTGCTTGACGGCCTTGATCTGAGCGGCGGAACCGACGCGGCTGACCGAGAGACCGACCGATACCGCCGGGCGGACGCCCTGGTAAAAGAGATCGGTTTCGAGAAAGATCTGGCCGTCGGTGATCGAGATGACGTTCGTCGGGATGTAAGCCGACACGTCGCCCGCCTGCGTCTCGATGATCGGAAGCGCCGTCAGCGAGCCGTTCCCGTTCTTTTCATTGACCCGCGCACTGCGCTCCAGCAAGCGGCTGTGGAGATAGAACACGTCCCCGGGATACGCCTCGCGGCCCGACGGGCGCCGGAGCACGAGAGACACCTGACGCCAGGCGACGGCGTGCTTCGAGAGATCGTCGAACACGATGAGCGCGTCCATGCCGTTGTCCATGAACCACTCGCCCATGGATGCACCCGAGAACGGCGCCAGGTACTGGTTGGTCGCGGTGTCCGACGCCGTCGCGCAGACGATGATCGTGTACTGCATTGCCCCGGCGGCTTCGAGAACCGCAATGGAACGCGCTACGTTCGACTGCTTCTGTCCGATGGCGACGTAGATGGAATACAACGGCCGGAACCCGGCCTTGCCCTCGTTGGCCTTATTGATGCGCGCCTGGTTGATGATGGTGTCGATGGCGATGGTCGTCTTGCCGGTGGCGCGATCGCCGATGATCAGCTCGCGCTGGCCGCGGCCAATCGGAATCATCGCGTCGATGGCCATGATGCCGGTCTGCACCGGCTGGCTCACGGATTTCCGCTTGATGATGCCGGGCGCGATCTTTTCCACGGGATAGGTGGCCGTCGAAACGATCGGCCCTTTGCCGTCGACGGGGCTGCCGAGAGCGTCCACGACGCGGCCGAGCAACCCCTTGCCTACGGGCACGGAGAGGAGGCGTCCGGTCGTCTTGACTTCGGTGCCCTCCACGACCTCAGCGCCCGCGCCGAGCAAAATCGCGCCGACTTCGCTCTCTTCGAGGTTGAGCGCCAGGCCGTAAAGGCCGCCGGGAAATTCAATCATCTCGTTGAGCATGACGTCGCTCAGGCCTTCGATTTTGGCGACGCCGTCGCCGACTTCGCGCACGACGCCGATGTTCGACTTGCTGGCGCTGGTCTTGAGGCCGCTGATTTGGGATTCGAGTTCTTGCAGGATGCTGCTCATGGGAAAAGTGGGGTTGGGTGTAAAAAGAGAAAGGGCCGATCAGGCGTAGGTGAATTGGGATTCGAGGCGGCTGAGACGCTCGCGGACGGAACTGTCGAAGACATCACTGCCAATCTTGACACGGACGCCACCGAGAAGCTCCGGCGAAACCTTGAACTCCGTCGTCGTGTCCTTGCCATACTTGGCGCGCAAGTTGGCCACGAGCTGCTTTTTCGTGGAGTCGTCGAGCTTCGTGGCGCTTTCGATGACGGCATGGTGCTTTTCGACTTCGAAGCGCACGAGACGCTGATACTCCTTCAAGATTCCGATGGAATTGCGCGGCTTGCTGGCGACGACCTGGTGGCCAATGATGCGCACTTTGTCCTTATCGATGCGCCCGTCCGTGAAGCTCGCCTGGAAGAGCTGCTTGGAGAGCTTGCGGGAATCCTTGTCGAGTTTCATGGGGTGGAACGATTAGGCGCCGACTTCCTGCACCGCTTCGTCGGAGATGCGCTTCTGGTCGTCGGAAGAAAGGACCTTGCCGGTGACCTTGGCCGTGGTGCTGATGACGAGGCGTCCGACCTCGCGCTTGATTTCGGCGAGGGTCTTCTCCCGCTCGACGATCGTGGCCTCGCGGGCCTTGGCGATGATCTGCTCCGCCTCGTTGATCGCCTGCTGATTGCGCTTGTCGGCGAGCACCTGCGCGCTGGCCCGGGCTTCTTCGATCATCTTCTGGGCCTCGGCATTGGCCTTGGTCAGGATCTCTTCATACCGCTTCTCCGAATCGGCGAGCTGCTGCTTGATCTTTTCCGCGTTGGCCAGGCCTTCAGCGATCCGCTTGCGGCGCTCTTCGAGCACAGTCAGGATCGGCTTGTAGGCGAATTTTTGGAGGAGGAACGCAACGATCGAAAAGCTGATGATCTGCGAAAAGAAGAGCCACGAATTGAACCCGAACTTTTCACCGGTCTGCTTCGCGCTTTCAGCGAGGGTATCAATGATGCCGCCTTCCGCGGCGAGGAGAGGAATGAAAGTCATACTAGCGGGATGGATTGCCGAAGGAAAAGAGCGCGGGGCCGTCGCCGGCCCCGCGCGCAAGAACTACTTACTGCTAACGAGGTAGATGGCGAAGAACACGATGCCTTCGGCGAAGGCGGTGCTCAGGATCGCCTGGACAAGGATCGGGGTGGCGGCACCGGGGTTCCGGCCCACCGCCGACGAAGCGCCCATACCGATGAGACCCACGCCGACGGCCGCGCCGAGCGCCGCGAGACCGACGTGAATGCTGCCGCTCATTTCAGCGAGGATGGTTGCGATGTTCATGATGTTTCCTTTTGCTTTTGTTGTTGTTCCCGGCGACCCCCGCGGGAACCACGGTCTGATCGCCGAAATTGTTTTCTATGAAAGACTAGTGATGCTCCTCCTCGTGCTGGCAGATGAGCAGGGTGAAGACGGCGGTGAGAAGCATGAAGACCAGCGCCTGCACGAGTCCGACCAGCAACTCCATGAAATAGAAGGGCACGGGAATCAGCCAGGACAGCGCCGGAACGATGTTCGACATCGACTCCAGAATATTCTCGCCCGCATAGATATTGCCGTAGAGACGGAAGCTCAGCGACACCGGGCGGAACAGGATCGAAACCACTTCGAGCAATCCCACGATGATGAAGACGACCACCATCAGCACCTTCATGAAACCCTTGGTTTCTCCCTTGGGCCCAAAGAGATGCAGGATCAATCCGCCAAAGCCATTGGCCTGAAGCGCCCAAACGATCCAACAGGCGAAAAAGATAATGGACATCGCCAGTGTCATGTTCAGGTCGGCGCTCACGCCGCGGAGGAGCGGACGGGAAATATGCTCCAGGCCGCCTTGTGCATTGGGAATCCCCCAGCCGATTGTGCCAATGCCGGGAATCAATCCCGCCCAGTTGGTGAACAGGATGAAAATGAAAACCGTGGCGAAGAACCAGAACGTCTTTTTCACCAACTCATGCCCGATGATGCTCTCGAGAAAGTTATGCAAACTTTCGACCAGCCACTCCCAAAAATTCTGCGCCCCGTCCGGCACATCCTTGATCCGCCGCGTCGCGTAACGGGCAAAGAGGATGATGCCGGCGGCGATGATCCACGTATAGATCATCGAATTCGTCACCTTGAAGGGACCGAGATCAATCAGCGGAGCGTCGGGCGTCAAACCCTCGTGCTTCTCCGCGTGCTCCGCTTCGGCGGCGAAGGCGGAACAAGACATCACCATCGCCCCGAGAGCGACCATCGCGAAACGGAACCACCCGCGAAAGCGGGAGGCGAAGTTGGATTGAAAGACGATGTTGCTCATTTCCAAATAGGACAAAGGGTGGGGTTGCGAACGATGACTCGTCCCGGAGGGCGCCGCGGTGGGGTCACTGACGCGGACAACCAAACAACTTTGTAATGAAGATAAAACTACGCGGCCGGGGCAATGGCAAGCAACTTTGTGAATTTTTTCACAAACTTTTTTCCGGGGGTTAAAATAGGCGCTCATTCCGAGGCTTTTACCCTCGAAATGGCGTTACCAAAAAATGTCGCTTACGGAACGGTTTCGACCTCGGTCGCTCTCAGGATCGGCTCATTGTCGTCCCCAAAAACGTCCCGGTACATCTTGCCGTTCACAAAATCGCTGTGGTCGTCGATCCGTCCATACGTGGAGCGCTGTCCCGCCGTCTGCCCGGCTTCGTTGGCCACGAAAAAGCCCTTCCCGGGCAGGACCACGATTCCGCTGAGCGAACCGTTGCGATTATTGCCCAGCGGCGAAAGCTCCAGTTCTTCCCAAGGCACATTGAGGGTGCCCAGGATGTTCACATCGGGATCGAGCACGGAAATCATGCGTTCGGTGGAGCGGCTCACGAATACGCGATCGCGGTCGATGGCCACATCCATCGCAAAAGGCACGGCGACAGACTTTACTTCCTTGCCCCCCTGCCCGATCCGAAAAACTTTGCCGCCCTTGCAATCCGCCAGCCACAGATTGCCTTTCGGATCCACCTTCATGCCGCGCAGGTCGTAGGCGCCGGGCACCTTCATCACTCCCGAACCATCGAATCCGCTCGGCGTCGCCGCTGTGACCTGGGCGCCCGATTCCTGGATGACAAAACGAGTCACCGTGGCCTCCTCGCGGTCGGTGGCGTAGAGGACCAATTGGCCGCCTTCGCGCGTGGTGGCCACGCCTTCGCACACGGTCATGGGGATCCGCAACTCGCGATGTTCCAGCTCTGCGTCGTAGACCACGATGCACGCATTGTCGCAAATGTAGACCCGCCCCTTGTCATCGGTGGCGAGCGCCTTGGCGAGCACTCCGGGAAGCACCGCCTCGGTCGCCCGGTCATAGTCTGCGACATCGATGCGAATGCGCCGTACCTCACCGCTGCCGTTGAAGCTGTGGTGATAACCTGCGTAGAGGTATTTGCCGTCAGCCGAGATCGCGAGGCCGCGATTGTGCCGGGGCGAGGTTTTCTGCGGGCGTCCGAAAATGGTCCGGCTGTTGTCGATCAGGTATTGCACCGACCATTTGTAGGCGTCACCAGCCGATGCCACGGTGGCGCTCACCAGGAGGGATGCCGCAAATGCAATCAGGCGCGAGCAGTTAATCTTCTTCAAGCTGGGTGGAAGCATTCAGTGGAATGAACGCGCACGGGGAGATCGCGCGGCGGCATAAAACAGCCGCGCAGGGTGTCTTCTCCCTTTTTACTTGTCAATCGGTGTCAGTGGTTTTGTGGATAAAATTCATTTATCGAAAAATACGCGACAGGCGTGCCATCCAGCCTGGCCGCCGCAATCCGGGATCCGCCTCACGGGCGGCGACGGGGGCCGTAATCCCCGCCCGTTCCACGAGCAAATGCTTCAGGAGCGACGTCGTCTTCTCGATCGCGAATCTTTCGTGAGCGGTCGCGCGAGCACGCTCTCCGAGCCGCACCGCCTCGGGACGATCCTTGAGCAAACGCTCCATCGCCGCCGCCAGGGCGATGCTGTCGCGCGGCTCCACCAGCGATCCGTCCACGCCGGTTTCGATCATCTCCGGGACGCCGGCCAGGCGGGTAGACACGACAGGCAGCCCGCAGGCCATCGCTTCCATGATCACCGTGGGAAGATTGTCGCTGCCGCCATCCGCTTCGGGCACGCAAGCCAGCACAAAGAGGTGCGCTTCGGCCAGTCGCTGCCGCACTTCGGATTGGGCCCGCGGACCCGACAAACGGACGATCCCGGCCATGCCCGATTGTTCGATCTGGGTCCGCAAATCCGCCTCAAGAGGGCCTCCGCCGATGATCTCGCACTCGAATGGCACGCCGCGGTCGCGGAGCAGGCGGCACGCCTCAATCAGGATGCCGAAGCCTTTCTTTTCCACGTAGCGCCCGACAGAGACGATGCGTGGAACCCCAGCCGCGGGAGCGGACAATGGGAACCCCGCCAGATCGATCCCATTGAACACCCGGAACACCTTGCCCCGGGCCCAGGGATAGGTCCCTTCCATCCAGCGCCGCGCGTAATCGGTTTCCGTGACCACGAATTTTGCGCCGCGCACCAGGTCCCCATTCGTGACCGGAAAATCCGTTTCGCAAAAGATGTCATTCGCGTGCCCGGTGAAGCTGTAGGTGAAGCCGAAGAGTTCGCGCAGCCACCATGCCGTGCGCGCCGCCACGCCGCCAAAGTGGGCGTGCACATGGGTGATCCCCTGCTCGCGCAAGAGCGGAGCCAGCCAAATCGCCTCGAACATCCGCTGCGCATCCGTCTCGCGGCGATGTTTCGGGATGGCCCGGTGCGCCCGGCGCGGCAATTCCCGCCGGTTGCGGCGGGCGTCGACTTCGGCCCGAAGTTCCTTTTCCTCCAGCGCGTAGAAGATCTCGACGTCGAGACGCTCCGCCAGGTCCCCCGGGTCCTCGGGACGGCGGATCGAAACGAGCCACGGATTCATCCCCTGCCGCACCATCTCCACCGCCTCACGGTAGACAAAGGTCTGCACGAACGACGGAAACCGCTCGAAGAGATACGCGAAGGAAGACGGCCCGGCAGACATCGGTTCTATTTCTTCCTCGGAGGGGCGACTCCGATGGTCCGTGCTTCGTCGTAATAGCCTTCCAGCTTCTCGATCTGCTTGCCCTGCTCAAATTCATCACGGACCGCCCGCGACGCGGCCTGGCCCAGAATGTAGAGCTGGTCCGTCGCTTCGGTGACCTGGCACATCGCCCGGAAGAGCGCCTCGACATCGCGCTCGGGCACGAGCAAGCCCGTGCGCTCGTGAGTCACCGCCTCGGGGATGCCGCCGTGGGTCGTCGCCAGGACGGGCAACCCCGTGGCCATCGCCTCGAGCATGGAATTCGGCACGCCTTCCTGGTTTTGATCGGGTGGCATTTCACTCGGATGCAAAAAGATGTGCGAACGAGCGTAGAGCGCCGCCAGTTCCTGCTGGGAAAGGAACCCGCTCATTTCCACGGCG
>Ga0070658_10001960_pt1 | contig 17317 bp, 16 predicted proteins | sample KBSC13metaG_FD_64664 | JGI IMG/M metagenome (GOLD analysis project Ga0070658, IMG submission 64664) | Corn rhizosphere microbial communities from Kellogg Biological Station, Michigan, USA - KBS C1-3 metaG | ecosystem: Host-associated > Plants > Roots > Rhizosphere > Soil ...
GAGTCCCGTGATGACCGTCAGGCGGTCGCGCGGGATGGCGACGTCCACGTTCCGGAGATTGTGTTCACGGGCTCCGCGGACGATCAGTGCGTCTTCTGCCATAACCAGGGAAAGCTCGCTTCCGGACCGGGGGGAGACAAGTCGCGCACTGCCGTCGTTAGATTACTCCGCCCGCGCCACGACGTTTCCTTCGTCCTCCCGCTCACCTCGTCTCGTCCTGCATGCCTCACACCGACGCCATCGTCGTGATGACCACGCTCGCCAACACCGACGACGCGGTGAAGCTCGTGCAATCCCTGCTCGAGCGGCGATTGGTGGCTTGCGGCTCGGTAATGCCAGGCGTGCGGTCACTCTACCGCTGGCAGGGGAAGGTCGCCGACGAGCAGGAGGTGATCGTGCTGCTGAAGACCCGTTCGGCACGGTTGGAGACGCTGAAGCTGGCGTTCGAGGAGCTGCACCCGTACAAGGTGCCCGAGCTGCTCGCACTGCCGGTGACGGCGGGGAATGCGAAGTACCTGGAGTGGATCAACGGCGAGACCACGCTCGCGCTCGCCTGACGCAGATCGTACCGACGCACCGTCGCACAGACGCAGACCGCAGGAGACGTAGCATGCTGCACCCCCAGCCCGGCCACGCCGAAGGCGCACCGCGCACCCCGACCACCGCCGATGCCGGCGCGCCCGACCAGCAGTTGCCGCTCGAGGCGGTCGATGAGCGCGCGGCGGAGCCCGCGACCAGGCCACCGGACGCCCTGGAACAGGCCCGCGAGCTGCTCGCCGCGGGCGAGACGTCGGCCGCTTCAACCACAATCCGCGCGCTGATCGCTCGCGAACCGGATAACGCGCAGGCACGAGTCGCCCTCGCCGAGCTGCTGGAGAAGCGCGGTGACCTCGAAGGCGCGCTGGCCGAGCTGAGTCGCGCCGTGGAAGCCGAACCGGACGACGCAAGTGTGCTGTCGGCGCGTGCCGCGGTGTACATGCAGCGCGGCAAGTACGATCTCGCCGAGGCCGATCTCCGACGCGCCGCACGGAGCGGACAGCGTGAGGCCGATATCCAGCTTCAGCTCGGCGTGCTGTTCTGCAAGCGCGCGCGGTGGCGTGAGGCCATCGAGCCGCTGCGCGCGGCGGTGGCGAGCGATCCGGGGCGCGTCGCCGCACACTATTACCTCGGCGAGGCTTACAACAGCATCGACGACCTCCCGAACGCGCTGGGCGCCTACCGGTCGGCGGCAGCGCTGGAGCCGTCGCATCAGCGTGCCCTGAAGGCGATCGGAATCGTCCTCGACAGGATGGGCCGCCCGGACGAGGCGGCCGCCGCTTACCAGCGAGCCCGCGAGGCGCAACGCCGATGATCGAGGTGCGCGTCGAGGACCTCGCGTTCTTCGAAGGAAACGCCATCATTCGTCCTTCCAACGCAAACCTCGACGCCACCACTCCTCTGCTCCGCCGACTCGAGCTGGCGGGGGGTGCCTCACTGCGCGCTCAGCTGCGCGTCGCCGAGCCGCTTCCCGTCGGCGCAGCCGTCGTGACCGGCGCCGGCGACCTTCCGGTGGAGCTGCTGGTGCACGCGGTGGTGAGCAGCCCTACCGAGCGTGTGACCCGGGAGGGTGTGCGCCGTGCATTTCGCAGCGCGCTCGAACGCGTGCAGGAGTGGCAGCTCGCGCGGGTCGCCGTTCCTCCGTTGGGACTCGGCGCCGGCAACCTCGGGCTCGAGGAAAGCGCGACACTGATGGTGGAGGAACTGCTGCGGAGGCGCGCGGAATTCCCGACGCACCTGACGGTCGTGGCCGAGAACGACGACGAGGCGGACGCACTGCGGCTGGTGCTCGCACCGGCGCTCACGTCATGACGAAGTCGCGTCGCCGCCTGGCGCTCGCGCTGGGTGTGCTCGTGCTCTGGGTCGCCGGTCTTGGCCTGCTCGTGCGCCGGGAGCTGTTTCGTCCGCCGATCGAGCGCCTCGCCGAAGCGGGGATGCGCGTGACGCCGGGCGCGCAATACTACGCCGTATTGCAGGGCAGTAAGCAGATCGGCTTCGCGTCATCCACCGTCGACACCACCGATGGTGGCATCACGGTGGTGGACTATCTCGTCGCGGACCTTCCGATCGCCGGCAAGGTGCATCGTGCCAGCGCCCGCTCGACCGCGATGCTCTCGCGCGCGCTGCGCGTCAACAGCTTCACCCTCGACGTGGACGCCGATCTTGCGCCGATCCGGGTATCGGGACGCGTCACGGGCGACACGATGGTGCTGGTCGTCGGCGGCGTGCACGGCGTACCGGTGGATACGCAGCGCATCCCGCTCACCGGTCCCGTGCTGCTTCCCACGCTGGTGCCTCTGGCCGTGGCACTGGGCGAGCAGCCGAAGGTTGGTGACAGCTTCACCCTCCCCGTCTTCGACCCCGTGTCGATGGCGCCGCGGGACATGAAGATCTCGGTGGCGGCAGAGAGCATGTTCGTCGTGCACGACACCAGCGTGATGAATCCGGTGACGAAGCGATGGGAGGGCGCACTGCCTGACACCGTGCGGGCATGGCGTATCTCGTCGACAGCGAATGGCGGAAAGTCGGGCTTCGAGGGTTGGGTGGACGCACAGGGACGGGTGGTGCGCGTATCGCAGCTGCTCGGACTCACCCTCGAGGCGCGGCCCCACGAGGTGGCATTCCAGAACTGGAAGGCCGACGATGCGACGCGAGGCGAAGTCGTCAGCGCCGATCGGGACATCTACGAGACGACGGCGATCAGTTCGCGGAAGCCGCTGCGCTCCAACCTGCGTGAGCTCCGGGTCGTGCTCGGCGGTGTGGACCTGCGCGACTTCGACGTGAAGGGCTACCGCCAGCGGCTTCGAGGCGACACGCTCACGGTCACCCGCGAGGATACCGCCGCCATGCGAGCCGACTATCGGCTGCCTCGTGGAGCACGCGCCGGCATGATGGCGTTGTTTCTTGACGCCGAGCCGCTGCTGGAGGTCCAGAACACGGAAATCCAGTCGCTTGCGCGTCGGCTGCGCGGCACGGAGACCGACCCGAGGGTGGTCGCCGAGCGCATCAACGACTGGGTGCACGACTCGCTGAAGAAGGAGATTACGGTGGGCATGCCGAGCGCGCTGGCCACGCTGCATGCGCGTGAGGGCGACTGCAACGAGCACACGCAGTTGTACGTGGCGCTGGCGCGCGCAGCGGGCATTCCGGCGCGCGTTGCGGCTGGACTCACCTGGCTGGACGGAAAGTTTTACTACCACGCGTGGCCGGAAGTCTGGCTTGAGAGATGGGTCGCGGTGGATCCGACGTTCGGGCAGTTCCCCGCTGACGCCTCGCACCTGCGCTTCACCGTCGGTGGGTTGGGCCGGCAGGCCGAACTGCTGCGCCTCATGGGTGCGCTGCACATCGATGTGCTCTCCGCTCACTAGCGTCCGCGCCCTCAATACATGATCAGCCTTCACCAGCTCACCAAGCGCTACGGAAGCTTCACGGCCGTCGACGGGATCGCGCTCGAGGTGCCTCGCGGCGAGCTGTTTGGCTTCCTCGGTCCGAACGGCGCCGGAAAGACGACGACGCTGCGCATGATCGCCGGCATCCTCCGTCCGACGAGCGGTCGCATCACGATTGCCGGTGTCGACCTGGCCAGGGATCCCGTTGGCGCCAAGATGAAGCTCGGCTTCATTCCCGACCGGCCATTCATCTATGAGAAGCTGACGGGCGCCGAGTTCCTGCGTTTCGTCGCGGGCCTCTATGACCAGGAAGGGCCGGAGGTGGAACACCGTGCGCGCGAGCTGCTCGCGCTGTTCGACCTCGAGCCCTGGCGCGACGAGCTGGTGGAGAGCTACAGCCACGGCATGCGGCAGAAGCTGATCATCTCGAGTGCGTTCGTGCACCGCCCCGAGGTGATCGTCGTCGACGAACCGATGGTCGGGCTCGATCCCAAGGCGGCGCGAATCCTCAAGGACCTGTTCCGCGAGTACACGCGACGCGGGCACACGATCATGATGAGCACCCACACGCTGGAAGTGGCCGAGACGCTCTGCGACCGCGTCGCGATCATCGCGCAGGGGACGATCCGCGCGTGTGGCACGATGGACGACCTGCGGCGCAGCGCCGACGCGGGAACGCAGGGGCTGGAGCAGATCTTCCTGCGCCTCACCGGCGAGAACGCGGCGCGCGAGCTCGTCGAGGTCCTCGATGCCTGACGTCGGGACGCGTCCCGACCCGTCATTTGCCCTGCTGCTCCGACCGAAGTGGTTGACGGCACGGGCGCGCGCGATGGCCAACGAACGCGGACGCTCGGCGCGGCTCGCCGTGCTCGGCGGAATGGCGCTGCTGTTCTGGGCGTTCATCTACGCGCTGCTGCACCGCCTGCTCGTGTATTTCCGCGGCGTGCCGGATCTCGGTCCCTTCCTGGCCGGCAAGCTCCTCGGGCTGATCCTCATCGGCTTCTTTTCCATCCTGCTGCTTTCCAACATCATCACCGCGTTGTCGAGCTTCTTCCTCGCGCGCGATCTGGACCTGCTGGTGGCGTCGCCAGCCGACTGGCTGAAGCTGTATGGCGCCAAGTTGCTGGAAACCGGAGTGAACTCGAGCTGGATGGTCGTACTGCTGGCCGTCCCGATGTTCACCGCGTTCGGTACGGCCTATCACGGTGGCGTGCTCTTTCCGCTCATCGTGACGGCAGTGTTCCTCCCGTTTCTCGCCGTGCCGGCGGTGATCGGCAGCGCGATCACGCTCATTCTGGTGAACGTGTTTCCCGCACGGCGCACGCGCGACATCCTGAGTGTGATCGCCGTACTCGCAGCCGGCGGCATCGTGCTCCTGTTCCGCATCGTGCGGCCTGAACGGCTGGCGCGGCCCGAGGGATTCCGCTCGCTGGTGGATTTCGTGACCGTGCTGCGCACACCGACGTCGCCCTTCCTTCCGAGCGAGTGGGTGCAGCGCGCCGTGCTCGGCTGGCTGAACTACCGGCCCGACTGGATGGCCGTCTACCTCCTGTGGAGCACGGCGGCGGCGGCATTCGTGCTTGGCGCCCTGCTGCACCGACAGCTGTACGCGATCGGCTTCAGCAAGGCTCAGGAGAGCGGACAGCGCGTCGTGCGCGGCACGGCGCTTGGTCGCGCGACTCACCGCGCATTTCGACCGCTCGGCATCCTGAAGCGCGAGCTGGTGCTGAAGGAGATCCGGCTCTTCTTCCGTGACACCACGCAGTGGTCGCAGCTCATCCTGCTCGCTGTGCTCGTCGTGGTGTACGTGTTCAACATCAAGTACCTGCCGCTGCGGGGCGAGGGCATCACCTTCTTCCTCGTGAACGTGGTGCCATTCCTGAATCTGGTGCTCGCTGGCTTCGTGCTGGCGTCAGTGGCGGCGCGGTTCATCTTCCCGAGCGTGAGCCTCGAGGGACGTACCCTCTGGCTGCTCCGCTCGAGCCCGATGCCGGTGCGCGACCTGTTGTGGGCGAAGTTCTGGGTCGGCACGACGCCGCTCCTGCTGCTCGCCCTCGGCATCGTCGGGGTGACGAACGCCCTGCTCCAGGTGAGCGACTTCATGTTCGCCGTCTCGGTGATGACGATCACCCTCATGACGCTCGCCCTGTGCGGCATGGCGCTCGGCTTCGGCACGCTGTTCCCGCAGTTCGACACGGAGAACGCGGCGCAGATCCCGACGTCGTTCGGCGGGATGGTGTTCATGATCTCGTCGATCGCGCTGATCGCCGCCGTGATCGTGCTCGAGGCGCGGCCGGTATACGGCTATCTGTCGGCGCGCTTCTACGGCACGCCGACGTCGATGGCGGAGATGGTCATCGGGTTCGGGGCGGCGGCGGTGCTGTGCGTCGCGGCGACGATCGTGCCGATCGGCGTCGCGCAGCGGCGGCTGGAGGCGGTCGAGCGGTAGCGGACGCACGGACCCGGCTGGCGGTCCGTGCCTTGCGTTTCCCGGCACTGTCGCGCGTCGACCCACTCGATGCGCCCGTGCTCAGGATGTTCGATGCATCTCCGTCTCTTTCTCGCCCTTCTGTTCGCATTCGTCGTGACGCGACCGGCCAGCGCACAAAGTGTCGGCCGTATGGTGTTCGACGACCTCAAATGGGTCGCGCAGGATGTCGGCGCGATCTGGCTTTCGCCGCTCAAGGGCGACGTGCGCGACTACGCCATCACCGCCGGCATACTTGGCGGGAGTGCGGCGCTATCCGTGCTGGACGACAATGTGGATCGCTGGGCGCTGGCGAATCGCGATCGCGGACTGCTGAAGGCCCTCGGGCCGGTGCGGCGCGGTGGTGACCTCTACACGTTGAATCAGGCCGTACCCGTCGTCGGTGGCGCGTACGTGCTGGCGCTGGCGACGAAGAATCGCGGCGTGCGCGACGGGATCATGGGATGCGTCGCATCCTACACGGCGGGCACTACCTTGCGGCACCTCGTGGTGTACAACGTCATCGGCCGTGACCGGCCCGACACGGTGCGCAATCACCCGGAAGGAGAGACCAGTCCGCCGGCGCGGGATGGTGACCAGCATCACTTCAGCGTGCCGGCGAAGGGATGGGGATCGCACTCCTTCCCCGGCGGCCATGTCGCCACGGTGGCGACATGCGCATCGTTCCTCATGAACCGGTACGATGCGCCGTACATCGACATCCCGCTCGTCGCGCTCGTCGGTGCGATGGGACTGGGACGCATCGCTGATCGCGGACACTGGCTGTCGGATCAGGTGGTCGGTATCGCGATGGGCTACGCCATCGGGAAGGAGGTGGCGCGCCGACAGTTGCGGCGGCTCAGCACGGAGCGCGCGAGTGCACCGGCGAGCACGGAGCAGAGCGGCGTCCTGCTGGGCCCATCGGAAAACGGGATGCTGCTGGGCTGGCGCTTGACGTTCTGAGTGAGGACCTGGCCTCGATCAACGCGAGATTGCGAGCACCATCCCGAGGACGATGAGCGTACCGGCAAGCACGCCCACGCCGAAGCCGAGTACGCCGGAGCTGGCGGCCGACATGCCGCGGTCCACTCTCGTCAGAGAGCTGACCGCATCCAGGGAAATCGCCACGGTTGAATCGGCGCCCGCGGGAAGGCCAACGCGAATCGCGTAGAGCGTGTCGTTGCGCACGCTGCCCTGGTAAATCGTGTATCGTTCCCCGGTTACCGTTTGCACACGGAGTGCACGACCGTACTGCTCCGCGAGGGCTTCGCTGGGCAGTCGATAGATGACGACGGGTTTGGCGCACGACATCGTCAACATGGAGACAAGTACCATGACGGCGCTGCGGCCACCACCGCGACGAACTGACCGTGAGATGCGCAATTTCGAAGCACGCATGATCAGCCAATCTGGATTCCAGTCATTCCGACGCGCAATGTGCTGCGCCGCGGTCGCCGGCCTGCTGCTCGGATGCTCATCCGGCGAATCCGACGACTCCAACGTCGCGCGCGGACGCGGACTCAAGGTCGCGACACTCCCAGTCGCTGCGCAGGCGGCAATCTATGAACAGGCTTCCCGCGCCGCGTTCGACCTCGGCCCCGGGCTCGTACTGCTCATCCATCCGCTGAAGCTGCCTCGCAGCGCGGGCTATGCCGGCGGCGACAGTGTGCCGACGGATCTCATCACCGCACTTCACCGACGCAACGTCGTGAATGGCACCTGCACCCCACAGCGAGACGCGCCGCGCAACACACCGCGTTGCCCTGTGAACATGCCGGGATACATCGTACGTGCCTCCGATATCCTGCGCGTCTCGCCAGACACCGTCGAGATCTACTATTCGGCCGAGCGCTTCGGCGCGGCGACAGGACAACGGCCGGAGGCACTGCGGTTCGAGAAGATCTACCAGTTGGTCGGGAGCGGCACGACCTGGCGCGTCGCGCGCGAAGCGCGCGTCAAGGACCCGGACGCGCAGTAGCGACGCATCGTCGGGACCGGCGAGCGCCCTACGCTGCGAGCGCTCGCCCGCAGCTCCTGCAGAACACTGCCCCGCTCTCCGTGATGCTCGCGCCGCACCCTTCGCAGGCACCGGGCAGATAGCGACCGCAGTTGGAGCAGTAGGTCGCATCCGGCTCCGGACGCGGGCCACAGGTCGGACAGTTGTGCATCCGCTCGCGATAGGCGCGCACGGCAGCCTCGATCGCGTCGCCGGAGCCGGCAACCGGTGCTCCGGCGAGCTCGCTCGTCGCCGAGCTGGCGCGCATCGCCTGCAGCGCTCGCGCCGTATACCGCGCCTTCAGCTCGTCGTAGTCCGCGTCCGACAGCTTGCCAGTCACGCGATCGAACTCGATCTCACGCAGCGCCACCACGGCCTCCTGCTCGGCGGATTTCGCCGACGGCACAGTCGGAGGGACCACCCGGCGCGCGGGCACCGGTCCGACGAGCAGCGGATAGAGCACGTACGCCAGCGCGCCGACGGCGAGCAGGGTTCCCACGATGAGCGCGAGCATCAGTCGTCGCGCCGGATGGCGGCATCGAGGCGCGCCAGCTCATCGGCGCTCGCACCCGTGTGCGACGAGGCTGACGCGATGCGAGCCGCTGCGACCTCCTCGCTCCGACGATGCATGCCGCGCAGCACCGCGGCGACGGCCACCGCGCCACCACCGACGGCGGCGAAGGGCACGATGTAGCCCGCCCAGTTGAAGCCTTCCTTCTTCGGCGCCATCAGCACGCGTTCACCATAGGTGTCGACGAACGCATCGATGATCTCCGGCGCCGAATAGCCGCCCTCGACGAGCGCCATCACGTCGCGGTGCATCGCCGGCGATACCTGGCAGGAGAAGTCAGTGGTGCGGCAGGTATACACGTCGAGGGTGCAACCGCACTGGCAGCGCATCTGGTGCTCCAGTGCGTCACGCTGATCGTTGGTCATCGAGGGCGCCGCGCCGGGCTTCGGCGGTCGGACGACCCCGCGCGCTGCCTCCTGGTTCATATCGAACAGGTTGGAGGTAGCACCCTGCGGTGGTGCAGTCTCCTGTGCCGCGAGCTCCTGCGCGGCCAGAACAGCCACACCACTTGCGGCGAGGCGCACCAGAAAGTCACGACGCCGCATCAGTGCGACACCGCCAGCTCGGGACGCGAAGCCGGCTCCAGCGTCGCTACGTAACCACCCGCTCGGCGCCGCTCCGCCTGCGGCCACATTACGATCAGTCCGCCGATGGCCATCACCATGCCGCCGATCCAGACCCACACGACGAGCGGATTGAAGCTGATGCGCAGCTCCGCCGTCTCATCGCGGACCCCGGCGAGTACGATGTAGAGATCCATCTTTGCCGACGTGCGGATTCCCACCTCGGTGCTCGGCTCGAACTGCGGCTGCTTGTTGCTGTCGAAGTACTGCCGCTTCTCCGACGTCATGATGCCCAACCGCTTGCCGTCGCGGAACACCTCGAGGCCGACGGCGGTCACGAACCGATTCAGCGTCTCGGAGGTGGACGTCCCCTGACTGACGAACTTCCACTGGTGGCCAAGCGGATCGGTGAGCTCCTTCGTCTCGCCCGCCTTCATCTGGACGTCGTGATCCTTCTTGAACGCCAGGCCGGCGAAGCCGCAGAACAGGATCACGATGCCGGCGTGCACGATGTAGCCGCCGTAGCGTCTCCGGTTGCGCGCCACGAGCCGCACCGCCGCCATCGGGATGGCCTCATCGTGCATCGTGTGCCGCGCACGGATTCCCTTGTAGAACTCCTGCCCGATGGTGCCGGCGACGAACGCCGCCAGCGTGAAGGCAACGAGCGCGTGGAAGTTGCGCATGCCCAACGCGAACAGCAGCGCCAGCACGGCGACGGCGAACAGCACCGGTCCGGTGAACTGTCGGCGCAGGTTCGACGTGGAGGCTCGCCGCCACGCGATCAGCGGCCCCACTCCGGTGAGCCCGAGCAACAGCAGGCCAAGCGGGATGTTCACCGTGTTGAAGAAGGGCGGGCCGACGGTGATCTTCGTGCCGCGCACCCACTCGCTGAGAATCGGGAACAGCGTCCCCCAGAGCACGGCGAAGGCGATGCCGACGAGCACGAGGTTGTTGTAGAGGAACGCCGCCTCGCGGCTCACCATGCTCTCCAGCTCGGCCTTCGCCTCGAGATCCTTCAGTCGCGTGGCGACGAAGTAGATCGTCGCGATGGTGGTCGTGACGAAGAACGTCCCGAACCAGAAGCCCACCGGCGACTGCGCGAACGAGTGCACACTCTCGATCACGCCGCTGCGCGTGATGAAGGTGCCGAAGATGGCGAGCAGGAACGTCATCACCACCAGCACGACGTTCCATTTGCGGAGCATCCCCCGCTTCTCCTGGATCATGATGGAGTGCAGGAACGCAGTCCCCGTCAGCCAGGGAAGGAAGCTCGCGTTCTCCACCGGATCCCACGCCCAGTATCCGCTCCAGCCGAGCTCGACATATGCCCACCACATGCCGAGCGTGATGCCGACCGTAAGGAAGAACCATGAGATGAGTGACCAGCGGCGCACGATGCCGAGCCATTCGCTGTCGAGCCGGCGCGTGACGAGCGCGGCGATGGCGAAGGCGAACGGAATGGTGGTCGCGACGTAGCCCAGGTACAGATTCGGCGGATGGATCGCCATTCCCGGGTTCTGCAGCTGCGGGTTCATCCCGCGCCCGTCAGCGGGAACGAAGCTCAACCGGTCGAATGGATTCGCCTTGAAGCAGGTCGTCGCAATGAAGAAGACGAGCACGGCGGCGAGGGTGCCGCACGCCCAGGGCGCCAGGTGACGGGCTCGATCCCGCACCGACCAGATCGCGATCGCGGAGTACAGGGAGAGGATCAGCGCCCAGAACAGCATCGAGCCCGCCTGCCCACCCCAGAATGCGGCGAACACGTAGATCTTCGGCATGTTCGCGCTCGTGTTCGACGCCACATAGCGCAACGAGAAGTCGTGCGTGAGCAGCGCGGTCCAAAGGCCGATCGAGGCGAGGACGATCATGAGGCAGGTCGCGTACAGTCCGCGGCGCCCGCTCGTCACGAGGTCGTCGCGTCCCATCGCGCCACCAGCGTACGAGGTCACGACGGTCCATGCGGCCATCAGGAGCGCTACCCAGAGGGACAACTCCCCGACGAGGATCACGCTTTGGTCCCCGTGGCTGACTTGTAGCCCGGTGTCTGCTTGTACTTGTCCATGCCCGGCGCGTTCGGATCGGTCGGCGCGTTTTCATAGCGCGACGCGCACTTCGCGAGAAGCGTCGTCGCGTGGAAGGTGCCATCCTGCCCCATGCGTCCCTCCACCACGACGTCCACACCATCGGTAAAGGTGTCAGGGGCGATACCACGGTACACCACCGGCACCACCCTCGCGCCGTCGGTCACGTTGAACAGGTATTCGCGCCCTCCGGGGATCCGCTGGATGGAGCCCGGCACGACGCGCGCGCCGATCTTCACCCCCGTGTTGCGGAAACCCGGATCGGCGTTGATCCGCGTCGCCAGCTCCGTGGGCGTGAGATAGTAGGTACCGGTTTCGCTGATGGAGGTCGCCATCAGGTAACCCGCGGTGCCCAGCACGAGGGCGCCGCCGATGAGAAACTTGGTTCGAGCCGAGGCCATGTCGCGCTCGCGGTGATGAGGAAAGTCTCCGCCAATATAACGATTGCCGCCGCCGGAGCCCGGTCGGTCATTCCCCTACGCTCCGCGTCCTGCTTCACATCCCGAACTCAGCGCGCGGTTCGCGCCAGCAGGAGGCTCGCCGCGCCTGCTCCGGCCGCATCCCACGCCAGATCGCGAACGCTCGGGTCCCCACCCGTGCGCGCGTCGTACACTTCCTTTCCCACTCCGACCGCCGCCGTCGTCACCGTTGCGCCCGCGAGCGCCGCGCCGTGGCTGGCGCCAAGCCCGCGCAGCGAGCCGTAGCCGAGACTCTGGACGAACGCGGACGTGAGGAAATGCTTCACCTTGTCCGTTGAGAGCCAACCGTCGGCGGTTCGCCCGCCCGGCGACCCGTGCAGGGACAACACGAGCAGCAGTCCCCGCATCTAGCTCGCCTTCTGTCGAGAGGGCTGTCGGTCTCGCTGTTCGGGGAACAACCGTTCGCGCAGCAGCTCGAGCGACCGGTCGAGCAGTGCGGCATTCCCTGGCTGATGAATCCAGCTGCTCGCGCCACTGGGATGCGGGAGCGGAATCACCTCCGACGTGCCTCCGGCGTGCGCGACATCATGGGCGCGGCCGACGACTTCCGCCAGCGGCAACGCGCCGAGGAAACGATCAATCGCCAGACGTCCAACGGGAATGATCAGCGCTGGGCGAAGGATCTGCAGCTCGGCTTCCAGCCAGTCGGCACAGCGGGCTCGCTCGGCGGGTGACGGTACGCGATCCCCGCGTCCGGATGGATGCGGGCCCGGGTAGCAGCGCGTGATGGCGGCGATGTACAGCCAGTCGCGCGCCGTCTCCTCATCGAGGCCGATGCGCTCGAGCCAGCGGAACAGCGTGCGTCCCGCACGGCCGGCGAAAGGCTTCCCGCCTCCAGTCTCGACTTGCCCCGGCGCTTGCCCGACGAGCATCGCGCGTGGCGCACGGGCGCGCGAGACGATGGGCCGGACCCCGGGTCCGTAGGAGCATCGAGTACATGCTGCAAGAGCCGCGCTGTGCATCGTCAGCGCGCGCGCCACCTCCACGTCGTTTCCCATTCGCGGCGTCATGTCCATCAGTCTCGTACCCCTCGATTCCTCGTGCGTTGCGCGGCGCAGCGGCCGCCTGGTTCTTCGTCGCCGCAAGGCCAGAGTCTGCCACGAACCAATCTCGGCTGCGAGGGCGATCGTGCTCGACTGTGTCACATCGCGGACACTCTTCTTGCATCGACATCGTAGGGTGCATCACAAGAATGCGAACGGGACGGAGCCTTCGTTACACCGTCCGGAATGACGAATTCGGGTGTCCAACATGTATCGATGTACGTCGCGCAGCAGGGATCCGCCCGGCCGAAGCTGGCAGGACACGACATCGCGATGTCAGCGGTTCGATCCTCAAACTCGGCATGGGGGCCAGCACCATGGATACGCATTCCCCTTCCAATATCGCGAACTCCGCCCGAATCGCGACGCTGCGCGCGAGTGGACTTCTCGACTCGCCGCGTGAAGAATCGTACGACCGCCTGACCCGCCTCGCCGCCGCGACGCTGCACGCGCCGATCGCGATAATGACCCTGGTGGACACGGAACGTCAGTTCTACAAGAGCAGCGTGGGCCTGCCGGAACCCTGGGCGTCCGGCCGCGAGAGTCCGCTCGGCACCACGCCCTGCGAGCAGGTGGTGGTGTCCGGGACATCGCTGGTCGTTGAGGATATTCGCGCCGATCCGATCGCCCGCGCGGTTCCCGCCATGACGGAGATGGGGATCGTCGCGTATGCCGGTGTTCCCCTGCGAACCGTGGAGGGCGAGGTCATCGGCGCGTTCTGCAGCGCCGATCGGTCTCCGCACCCGTGGAACAGATCCGACGTCGCATTGCTCGAGGAGCTCGGCGCCGCGGCGATGCACGAGATGGAAATGCACGGCGCGCTGCGGGCTGCGGCTCGGGAGGCGGCGAGGGGGGAAGGTGCGGAGGGCGAGGTGGACCTGACCCGGCCTCAGGCCATCGTCGAGGCGTCACCGGTGGCAATCGGCGTGCTGCAGGACGGACTGTTCCGGTTCGCCAGCCGCGCCTTGGCAGCGATCCTGGGCTATGGTGAAGCCGAACGGTTGGCCGGCATGTCCATCTTCGACCTTGCGGCCGAGCCCGAGCGACCCGCGCTGCGGCATGCCTTCGAGCGCTTCCTCAACCGCGCCCCGGACAACCGCGTCCACGAGTTCACCGGCGTGCGGCGCGATGGAAGTGCGATCGAGCTGGAGCTGCGTGCAACGCGCACCGACATCGCCGGCCGCCCCGCGCTCGTGGCGGGGTTGATCGACATCACCGAGCGCAAGGCGTCGGAAAGGCAGCTGCGGCGCACTGCGGAGCAGATGCGCGCCCTCACGGAGAATGCCTGGGACGTGGTCCACATGCTGACGCCGGACGACGTCATCACCTACATCAGCCCGTCAGTCGAGCGGGTGCTGGGCTACAAACCGGAGGAGATGGTCGGACAGCACAGTCGTGATTTCGTGCATCCTGACGATCTTCCACTCGCCGATCAGGCCTTCCATGAGGACATCACACGCCCGGGCGCGCGCCGGCGCCTGGAGCTGCGATTACGGCACAAGGATGGATCCTGGCGCGAGGTGGAAGTAGTCGGCCAGGTGCTCACCGATCCATCGGGAGCACCCGTGGCGATCGTGAATACACACGACGTCACGGAGCGAAACCTCACTGACCGCGAGCTGCGACGAAAATCCGCGTCAGTGGAATTGCTGGAATTCGTCGCCACGGCTGCGAACGGCGCGACGAGCATGGGAGACGCGATCCTGCCTTGCCTCGAGCGTATCTGCAAGTACCACGAATGGCGTGCCGCGCGCCTCGGGCTTCGCGACAGCTCCGGTAACATCGTCTCCACCGATACGTGGTACCTCAGCGATCCGGAGCGTCTCGCCGCGTTTCGCGACGTGACGAATGCACGAGTCTTCGGGCCTGGCGTCGGTCTGCCCGGCAGCGTGCTCGCCTCGGGTGAGCCGGCGTGGGTGCCCGACGTGACCCAGGATCTGACCTTCACGCGGCGCGCGGAAGCCATTGCATCCGGCCTCAGGGGCGGCATCGCCTGTCCATTGCTCGTGGGCACCGAGGTCGTGGGCGTGCTGGAGTTCTTCTCCGACCGGGTCCTGGCAGTCGACGAGGCGCTGATGAAGATCCTCAGCCACGTCGGCACTCAACTGGGGCGCGTGGTGGAGCGCGAGCGAGCGCGAGATGCGCTCCTGAAGAGCGAAGGGCGCATCCGCGCCATCATGGAGCTGGCGCACGATGCGTTCGTCGCCACCGACATGAAGGGCCTCATCACGGAGTGGAACAACCAGGCGGAAGTCATCTTCGGGTGGACGCGGGAGGAAGCGATCGGGCGGTCGATGGCCGACACCATCATTCCCCCACGCCATCGCGCGGCGCACCGGCGGGGCGTGCGACAGCTGCTGCGGTCGCGGAAGAACGCACAGCGGAGCCGGCGGCTCGAGATCGAGGCGCTGCACCGCGAGGGACATGAGTTCCCGGTCGAGCTGAGCATCTCGGCAATTCCCATCAATGGTGGATTCCTGATCGCCACGTTCCTGCACGACATCACGGCGCGAAAGCAGGCGGAGGAGAAGCTGCGACGCAGCGAGGAGCGCTATGACCTCGTGTCGCGCGCGACGAGCGACATCGTGTGGGACTGGGACATCGCGAGCGGCGTGCTCACCTGGAACAATGCGCTGCAGCGCACCTGTCGCTACCAGCCCGACCAGATCGGAACGACGATGGAATGGTGGTACAACCGCATCCATCCGGCGGACCGCGAGCGCGTCGTGACGGGGACGCACGCCGTGCTCAATGGCACGCGTGAATTCTGGACGGACGAATACCGGTTCCGACGGGGTGACGGCACCTATGCGACCGTGCTGGCGCGTGGTCATGTCGTACGCAATGATCGAGGCGAGGCCATGCGCATGATCGGATCCGCCGTCGACATCACCGAACGCAAGCTCGAAGAGCAGGCGCAGCGCTTCATCGCGCAGGCGAGCGTGCTGCTCGAGACGTCGCTGGACCAGGAGGTCATCCTGAACAGCCTGGCGCGCCTGGCCGTGCCCACGCTCGCCGACTACTGCCTGATCGACGTGCTGCAGGAGACAGGCGGACTTCATCGCGCCGCGAAGGCGCACGTCGACCCATCGCGAGAGACGCTGCTTCGCACCACCGAGGCGCAATCAGGCGACTCCGGCGCCGACCGCGAGCTCCTCTACAAGGTGGTTCGCAGCCGGCAACCGGTGCTCGTTCGCGAGTGCAGCGAAGCGGCGCTCGAGTCGTTGAAGCTGACGCCCCCGCATCTCGAGACATTGCGCAAGCTGACGACAACCTCGTTCATGGTCGTGCCGCTGCTGACACGCGAACAGGTGCTCGGTGCAATCACGCTCGGCGCTGGCGAATCCGGCCGGCACTACGACCTCCTGGACCTGCTCACCGCCGAGCAGCTCGCCCAGCGAGCCGCGCGAACGATCGACAATGGCCGTCTCTACGACCATGCGAAGCGTGCCATTCGCGCCCGCGACGAAGTGCTCGCCGTCGTGTCGCACGACCTGCGGAACCCGCTCAGCACCATCAGCCTGAGTGCGTCCCTCCTGCTGGACGAGAGCACCGAGCGCCGCGCCGAGCCATCACGGTTCCTCGGCGTGATCAAGCGTTCGGCTGACCAGGCGAACACGATGATCAAGAACCTGCTCGATGTGTCCAGCATCGAGGCCGGTCACTTCTCGGTGAACCGGTCGCGCGAGGACATCGCGGAGCTCATGCGCCAGGCGCACGAGGTGCTCTCTCCACTGGCCGAGAAGAAGTCCATCCACCTCGACTGGGAAGTGCCGAGCGAACATCTCATGGCGTCCGCCGATGCCAACCAGTTGCACCGCGTCTTCTCGAACCTCGTCGGCAACGCGATCAAGTTCACGCCCGAGGGGGGTGTCGTGAGTGTTCGCGCAGCCGTCATCGACGGCGACTTGCAGTTCTCGGTCAGCGACAACGGTCCTGGAATCGCAGCCGAGGAGCTGCCACACGTCTTCGACCGGTTCTGGCAGGGTCGGAAAGGCGATCGTCGGGGAGCCGGGCTTGGCCTGTCCATCGTGCGCGGCATCGTCGAGGCGCATGGCGGACGGATCTGGGTGGAATCGCGCCTTGGAAGCGGGACGAGCTTCCACTTCACCGTTCCGATGCAGCGGCCGTTGAACGAGGTCGAGGTCGAGGCCGATGTCCCCGTCGTCGCCCTCGCCGACGCTCCGGAAAGTGCACATCAAGAAAGCGAACCAGTGCGCGCTCCTCCGGAGAGTGGGCGTACGCCTCCGGCGCGGACCGATGTCGCACCGGCAGCCGAATGACCTCGCCGTCGTCGACGTAGCGGGCGATCACCATCGGGTGCACGTAGGAGGCTCGACAGATGGCCGGCGTGTTCCCCAGTTCCGCAGCCACGAGCCGCATCGCCGTCGCGACGTTTCGTCGTGCCTCCGTGCTGCCGTGCGGAGGACCCAGCTCGGCGAGCACGGTGGCCGCCCTCAGGGTGCCGCCCCACGTTCGGAAATCCTTCGCGCTGAACGGCACGCCGAGCGATTCATGCAGGTACTCGTTGACGTCGCGCGCCGTGAGGTCGCGCCACAGCCTCCCGTCGCGATAGCGAAAGAGCCTCGGGCCGGGCGTCGCCAGATGTCGCTTCACGAGCCTCGCGAGCTCCGGATTCGCCACCACCTTCCACTGCGCCACCCCGCGCTTGCCGACGAACTCGAAGACGGC
>Ga0070658_10001961_pt1 | contig 17316 bp, 14 predicted proteins | sample KBSC13metaG_FD_64664 | JGI IMG/M metagenome (GOLD analysis project Ga0070658, IMG submission 64664) | Corn rhizosphere microbial communities from Kellogg Biological Station, Michigan, USA - KBS C1-3 metaG | ecosystem: Host-associated > Plants > Roots > Rhizosphere > Soil ...
TCCCCGCCCCCGCCGCAGTCGCGCATGGTCGTGCAGCCGGCACCGCGGGCTGTCGTCGACGAGCCGTGGATGGCGCAGCCGCCTCCCGCCGCCGTGCCGTCGGGCGAGCCGTGGCAGTCGCCGATCGCGCAATCGAAGGGCCCTGCGCTGGAGCCGATCGATCTGCCGCCGGCGATCGAGCAGGGCGTCGACATGATCTACATCGACGAATCGCTGGTTCCGAAAGCGGTCCATCGCGGCGGCGGCTTCCTCGCGGGGATGCAGGATGCCGCATGGAGCGCAGCGCCGGTCGACCTCTTCACGTCGGTCAACCCGATCTACACCGACCTTCGGCGCGGACTGATCAAATATGAGCAGAACTGGGGCAGCCTTCCGCAAATTCAGATCCCGTCGGGCCCGACGCTCAAGGCTGGGTCGACAGGCGACCGGGTTACGATGCTGCGCACGCGGCTCGGCCTGCCTGAGGGCGACAGCTATGATTCGGCGCTCGCCGCCAGGGTAAAGGATTTCCAGGCGGTGCACGGGCTCAAGGACGACGGAATCGCGGGCAGCGGCACGATCGAGGCGCTCAACCGTGGCGCCGATTATTACGAGCAGCTGATCATCATCAACATGGAGCGCGCAAAGCGGCTCCCCGCGCCCGAAGAGCAATCAAAATATGTCATCGTCGACGCCGGCGATGCGCGCCTGTCGATGTGGCAGAACGGCCGCAAGGTCGACGAGATGAAGATCGTCGTCGGCAAGGCGGAATCGGCCACTCCGATGATGGCCGCCTACATCAAATATGCGGACGTGAATCCTTATTGGAACGTGCCGCCCGACCTGGTCCGGAACCTGATCGCGCCGCGCGTTGTGGCGCAGGGCGTGAGCTACCTCACGGACCGCGAATACCAGGTGATGACCGACTATTCCGAAGACGCGAAGCTGATCGACCCGCACGACGTCGATTGGCAGGCGGTGGTCAACGGAACGCAGGACGTCCGCCTGCGGCGGCTTCCGAGCCCGGCCAATTCCATGGGTATGATGAAGTTCATGCTGCCCAACTATTTCGGCATCTATCTCCACGATTCGCCCGAGAAAGAGCATTTTACGAAGAACGAGCTGTGGATCAGCAACGGCTGCGTCCGCCTCGAGGATTACAAGCGCCTCGCCAAGTTCCTGTTCGACGGCGTGGTCCCGCAGGGGAAGAATCCGAAAGTCGAGCAGCATGTCGACCTGCCCGACCCGGTTCCGGTCTACATGACCTATCTGACGGTCCAACCGACGGCTGACGGAGTGCAGTTCCTCGAGGACCATTACGGCCGCGACGCGCACCTCATGGAACGTTACGGCGCGCAGCTGCTCGCCGCCGTTCACGGGCGCTAGACGGCGCGTGTAGCCCGTTCGATAGGGTTCGCGCTAAACAGCAGTGATGTTCCGGCCGTTTCCGACGAGTCCGCTGCAACTTGCATTTGGGCTGCTTTGGCTGCTGCTGTTCATCGCCGCCGTCGTTGAGAAGCGGCTTCGCACAAGCGGATCGCCGCAGCCGGCAAACGGTCGCTCACAGCTTTCGATTGCCGGCGTTCTGCTCCAGACGGCCGGTTTCTTTATCATCGGGATCGGGCGCATCGGTGCGACAGCGGACGTAGCTGCCCCCGCTTCGCTGGCGCTTTCAATGATCGTGCTGTGCGCTGGGGCGGGCGCGGTGTTGCTGTTCAGGTCGAGCGCAAAAGTCCTTGGCGATAATTGGAGCATCGTTGCGCGGACCCGCGCCGAGCACAGCCTGATCACCGACGGCCCATTCCGGCGCGTGCGCCATCCGATCTATCTTTCGATGCTGCTGTTGTTGGTCGCGATCGGAGTGGGATTTGGCCACCTCGTCGCGCTGACACTCGGGGTTCCATTGTTCCTGATCGGAACGGCGATCCGCATGCGTGAAGAAGAAAGGCTCTTGGTCGGGCAGTTCGGCGATGCTTACCGCCTCTACGCCCGTGAAACGCCGGCCCTCATTCCCCGGCTGCTTTAGAGCGGCGCCTCAGGCGGCGTCGTCGGCCTTGTCCTTGGCCGCGTAGACGCGGACCGGCTCCTTGGTGCCGAGGACCACTTCCTTGTCGATGTGGACCTCGTCGACCCCATCCATCGACGGCAGGTCGAACATCGTGTCGAGCAGGATGCCTTCTAGGATCGAGCGCAGCCCGCGAGCGCCGGTCTTCCGCTCGATCGCCTTCACTGCAATCGAGTGCAAGGCGTCGTCGGTGAATTCCAGCTGGACGTCTTCCATGTCGAACAGCTTCGCATATTGCTTCACCAGCGCGTTCTTCGGCTCGACCAGGATCTTGACCAGCGCGGTCTCGTCGAGGTCGAGCAGCGTGGCGATCACCGGCAGGCGGCCGACGAATTCGGGGATAAGGCCGAACTTCAGCAGGTCCTCGGGCTCGCAATGCTGGAGGATCTCGCCCGTCTTGCGCTCGTCAGGCGCGACGACATGAGCGCCGAAGCCCATCGACTTGCCCTGCATGCGGTCGGAGATGATCTTCTCGAGACCGGCGAAGGCGCCGCCGCAGATGAACAGGATGTTGGTCGTGTCGACCTGGAGAAATTCCTGCTGCGGATGCTTGCGTCCCCCCTGCGGCGGAACGCTCGCGGTCGTGCCTTCCATCAGCTTCAGGAGCGCCTGCTGCACTCCTTCGCCCGAAACGTCGCGAGTGATCGACGGATTATCGGATTTGCGGCTGATCTTGTCGATTTCGTCGATGTAGACGATCCCCCGCTGCGCCTTCTCGACATTGTAGTCGGAGGCCTGAAGCAGCTTGAGGATGATGTTCTCGACGTCCTCGCCGACATAGCCGGCTTCGGTCAGCGTCGTCGCGTCGGCCATCGTGAACGGAACGTCGAGGATGCGGGCCAGCGTCTGGGCAAGCAGCGTCTTGCCGCAGCCGGTCGGACCGATCAGCAGGATGTTCGACTTCGCTAGCTCGACGTCGTTCCCGGCCTTCGAGCCGTGCGACAGCCGTTTGTAGTGGTTGTGGACCGCAACCGAGAGGACGCGCTTGGCGCGATCCTGGCCGATCACATAATCGTCGAGAACCTTGCAGATTTCCGATGGGGTCGGGACGCCGTCGCGGGTCTTGACCAGCGCCGACTTCGATTCCTCGCGGATGATGTCGTTGCACAGCTCGACGCATTCATCGCAGATGAACACCGTCGGCCCGGCGATCAGCTTCCTGACCTCGTGCTGCGACTTTCCGCAGAATGAGCAGTAGAGAGTGCTCTTGCTGTCGCCGCCTGAAAGCTTGGTCATTCCCGTCCTTGCGTTTCGGCCGCGAACGACCGTCCTCTCTTGGGCATGCTAGCCCGCTTTATGACACAATCAACTCTGCGGGTCGGTTAACGCCTCCCCCGCCGCAATTGGTCCTTCGATTTCAAGAATATGGATGGAGCGCCTCTTGCAAGCAAGAGGATGACTGTCACACTTTGAGACGGGTGAATGCTTCGCGTATCGCTTCGTGGAAGCCGGAGCGGGCGTAAATGTCATTGTGCCCGGCACCCGCGATGGTTCGGTCGAACACGAGGTTCGCGACCCTCGCCCTCAGCGCCTCCGTTCGCTCGGCCGGCACGATCTCGTCGCGCTGGGCAGCGATAATGGCAACCGGAACATCGCTGTTCTCGAGCGCCGGGGCGGCCTCGATCTCATGGCTGAAGAACCGGCCGATCGGCAGCCACGGGTACATGGATTGGGCCACCGCGCTCAAGGAGTCGAACGGAGTGACGAGGATCAGGCCGTCGAGCTCGCGGTCAGCGGCGAGCCGTGCGGCAACTCCGCTGCCGATGCTGAAGCCGATGGCGATCACATGCTTCGGCCGCACGCGATCAATGGCGAAATCGTAGACCAGGGGCGCATCAGCGATCAGCGCCTCGGCAGAAGGTAGGCCGTGCGACGGTGCGTAACCGCGGTAATGGAAGGTGACCACGTCCTCGTCGGGGAAAAGCTCGTGGAGATATTCCGCGACGTCCTGAGCATTCCAGGCATTGCCGCCGAAGCCGAGGATGAGCGTTCGCTGCTTGCGCGGCTCGTCCGGCGGGATGCGGATGCCGACCAGCTCTTTTCCGTCGCCTGTCATCAGCGACAGCCGCTCGGCACCGGGCGGCAACGGTCCGGCCGACGGGACGGCGTGCGTCGGAAAGATGAATTGCGACTGGAGGTCGAACATCGTTGAAGCCTGGCCGCGCGCGAAGCGCGGCTATTGCGCGAAAGCCGCGTCGATCGCCGGAGTCACCCGGTCGACGGTATAAGGCTTCTCGATCACTGGCGCGTTATTGAACTCGGGCGGCGGCGGGTCGACGTGCCCGCCCGTCGCGATCACGAAGGGCACGTTCTTCTCGCGCAGCTTGGTCGCGACCGGCCACACGTTCTCGCCCTTCAGATTCACGTCGAGAATAGCCAGGTCGAACCCGCCCTTCTCCACCTCTTCGAGCGCGCATTCGACGGTTTCGCATGTGCCGCGGACCTTGTGCCCGAGCGAATCGAGGAAATCCTCGAGCATCATCGCGATAAGCGGCTCGTCCTCGACGATCAGAATGGAGCGGGCGTCAGCCATGAACCGGTTGGCATAAAGTGCGCGGGCGCAACCGGAAAGACCCTATTTCGCACCGACGGCTCGGCGTGCCGCTTCGGCGAGTTCGGTCACCGAGAACGGCTTGGGGAGGAAATTGACGTTTTCGATGTCGATCGATTTCCGGAGCTGCTCCTCGGCATAGCCGGACATGAAGAGGATCTTGAGCTCGGGACGGCTCTTGCGCGCCTCGCGAACGACGGCGGGGCCGTCCATGCCGGGCATCACGACGTCGCTGATGAGCAAGTCGATCGGCTCGCCGCTGTTGATGATCTCAAGCGCTTCCTCGCCATTGTCGGCCGTCAGGACCTTGTAGCCGTGCCGAGTCAGCGCGCGCTCGGCCACTCCGCGGACCGTTGGCTCGTCTTCCACCAGAAGCACGGTCCCAGTGCCCCAAAGCTCGTCCTTCTTGGCCTTCGCGCGCCGGCGCGGCATTTCGGCTCCGCTCTCCTCCCGGTGGACGGGAAGGTAAATGACGAAGCGGCTGCCCTCGTTCAGCTTCGAATCGGCGAAGATGAAGCCGCCCGACTGCTTGACGATGCCGTAGACGGTCGAAAGTCCAAGCCCGGTGCCCTTTCCCACCTCCTTGGTGGTGAAGAACGGTTCGAAAATCTTTCCGAGCACGCCCGGCGCGATGCCGGTCCCGGTGTCGGTGACCGAGAGCGCGCTGTAATCGGCGATCGGGAGAATATCGGAGCCGAGTTCCGCGACCTGGTTGGCCTTTACCGAATAGGTCTGGATCGTCAGCGTCCCGCCGCCCTTGGGCATCATCGCGTCGCGGCCGTTGACCGCGAGGTTGATGATCACCTGCTCGAGCTGGCCCGGGTCGGCACGGATCGGGCCGAGGTTGCGCCCGTGCTTCACCACCAGCTCGACCGTTTCGCCGAGCAGGCGCTTCAACAAGTGCGACACTTCGGAGACCACGTCGGGAAGCTGGAGGACCTGCGGCCTCAGCGTCTGCTGGCGGGAGAAGGCGAGGAGCTGGCGGGTGAGGCCGGCAGCGCGGTTGGAGTTCGACTTTATCTGCTGGATGTCGTCATAGTCGATGTCGCCCGGAGTGTGCCGCATCAGCATTAGGTCGCAATGGCCGATGATCGCGGTCAGGATATTGTTGAAATCGTGCGCCACTCCGCCCGCAAGCTGTCCCACCACCTGCATCTTGGTCGCCTGCGCAACCTGGCGCTTGAGCTTCGCTTCCTCGCTGTTGTCCTTGAGCAGGAGCAGCACGGCGGCGTCACCCAGTCCGCGAAGGCCCGCGATGGTCAGCGCCACTGGCTCGGATGGCTGTCGTGCCAGGCGCACCGCAACGTCGCCCGACATCGCCGGTCCGCGCGCATTGCGCCGGACCGCATCGGCAACCGCCGCTTTGTCTTCCTTGACGACGAGATCGCCCGGATAGACGGGTCGCGCCGAGCTGGTGATCCCGGCTGCCTGGCAAAAGGCTTCGTTCATCGTCAGGAACCGTCCGTCCCCGTCGACGAGCGCGAGGCCGATCGGAAGCATATCGAGCAACGTTTGAAGATGGGACGAGCTCGACATCGGCAAGGTGTCGGGACTGTCAAACAGGTAGAAATTGCCATAGTCGCTCGATCCCGGGGGATCGAGCGGCACCATTACGGCGCGTAGACGCCGGCCATTTTCTCCTTCGGCGATCAGCTGGAAGTGGCCCTCCTCTTCGGTCTCCCTAACGAGATCGCTCAGTCGAGGCTCGTCGCCGCCTTGACCGGCAAGAGCGCGCTCTCCGAACAGCAGATTCCAGGCGAGCAGCTTCCCCTGCGGGTCGACAAAGGCGGCAAGCACGCCAGCGCGGCCGAGCAATTCGCCGGCGCGGCCGCGCAGGCGGTTGGCGGCCATTGCGACGGGGTCGGGCAAGCCGGGCCGGACAAAGCGCCAGAGGAGCAAATTGTCCGCGGTCCCGATTCGCTCCACCTCGACCGGAGTCGCGCCTGCGATCGTCTCGACGGCCGCGACGCAGCCTCCTCCGTCTCGCCAGGCCATGGTCTGGGCGAGCTTCAGCCCCTCGGCAGCATCATCGTCGGCGGCTAGTTCAAGCGGAGGCCGCGCGCCGCCGAAGCGCTCGCGAAAAGCGGCGTTGACCAGAAGCAGCGATCCCTCGCCCGTCGTCAGCGCTACCGGGTCGGTGCTGAGGCCGAGAGCCGAGCCGAGCAGCGCATAATCCGGACCCACGACCAGCGGCTCGCTTGGCCGCGATGGCTGGGGCTGTTGATAGAAGAGGATTGCAGCTGCCACCGCCGCCAGCACGACGAGCGCTGCTGCAACCAGCGGCTTTCCGGCAATCAGAAGCAGCACTGCAATGGTGATCGAACCGGCGACGATCAGTGCCGGTGCAATCCATCGCCCCCACCCGCCGAGGGCCGCGGATTCGATTGATGGTAGCTCCTGGTGCAACATGGGCCTGTCGAGCCCATGCTACCAGATGTGCATCATCCTACCAGATGCGCACGCGGTCGGCGGGCGCGAGATAGAGCTTCTGCCCCGGCTGGACTTCGAACGCCGAATACCAAGGGTCCATGTTGCGGACGACATTGGTGCGAACCGGGCACGGCGAATGCGGGTCGGTGAGCAGCCGCTGCCGCGCGGCGGCCTCGCGCGTGTTGCACCGCCACACCTGCGCCCATCCAAGATAGAAGCGCTGGTCGGCGGTAAACCCGTCGATGACCGCTGCCGCCTTCCCTCCGAGCGACGCGATATAGGCGTCGTGAGCAACCGTGAGGCCGGCGAGGTCGGCGACGTTCTCGCCCATCGTCAGCTTGCCGTTCACGTGCATCCCCGGAAGCGGCTCGTAGCTGTTGATCTGCTTTTCATATTGGTCGAGCCGCGACTGGAAGTTCTGCGCGTCCGCGGGCGTCCACCAGTCGACGAGGTTGCCGTGCAGGTCGTACTTGGCGCCCTGGTCGTCGAACTGGTGGCTCATCTCGTGGCCGATGACCGCGCCGATGCCGCCGTAATTGACCGCATCATCGGCATTGGGATCGAAGAACGGCGGCTGAAGGATCGCCGCCGGGAACACGATCTCGACCATCGTCGGACTCGAATAAGCGTTGATGGTCATCGGCCGCATGCCCCATTCCCAGCGCCGAATAGGGCCGCCCAGCTTGCCGAGCTGATAATCATATTCGAACTGGGCCGAGCGCATCGCATTGCCGAGCAAATCGTTGCGGTCGATCGTCAGGCCGCCCATGTCGCGCCATTGCGTCGGATAGCCGATCTGCGGCGTGAACGCGGCAAGCTTCTCGTGCGCCTTCGCCTTGGTCTCCGGGCTCATCCAATCGAGCTTGTCGATGCGCCGGTCCATCGCGGCGATGAGGTTGTGGACGAGCCGGTCGGCCGCGGCCTTCGTCTCGGGCGGGAAATATTTCGCGACGTAGAGCCTGCTGACATCGTCGCCCATCGTCCCGACGGTGAAGTTCACCGCGCGCTTCCACCGCGGCTCCTGCTGCGGAGTGCCCGACAGCGTCGTCCCGTAGAAGGAGAAGCTCTCCTGATCGAACGCCTTGGGAAGGTAATCGGCGTAGGAATCGAGCGAGCGGATGAGCAGCTGATCGCGCAGCACCGACAGCGGCGTGCGGCCAATCAGCGCCGAGATGCCCTTGAAGGCGCTCGGCTGGGCGACGATGACGGAATCGACGTTCGCTCCGTCGTCCTTCACCAGGGCGGGGAAATCGAACCCAGGCGCGAACTTGCGCACTTCGGCCAAGGACATCTTGTTGTAGGTCTTGTTCGCGTCGCGGCTGTCCGCGCGCGTCCACTGGACCTGAGCTACCTTGGTTTCGAAAGCCAGAATGGCCTTCGCCCGAGCCGCTGCATTCGGCTCGCCGGCAAGCGTCAGCATGTTCGTCAGATGCTGCAGGTACTTGGCGCGCGTCTCGACCTGCTTGGGATCGGTGGAAAGGTAGTAATCGCGGTCGGGCATGCCGAGGCCACCCTGCGACACGTTAAGCGCATACTGGTCGGATGCCTTGCGGTCCTGGCCGACGAACATGCGGTACGGAATATCGATGCCGAGGCGGTCGGCCTCAGAATAGAGCTTGGGCAGATCGTTCTTCGACTTGATCGCCGTCACCTGGTTCAGCCAGGGCTCGAATGGCGTGAGGCCCTTCGTTTCGACCGCCGCCTCATCCATGAAACTTTGATAGGCGGCACCGATGCGGCTGTCCGGATTCTTCGCCTGCTCCTCGATGATCCCCCGAGTCCGCTCGGTCGAGAGGTCCTGCAGGACGTCGAACAGCCCGTAACGGGCCTTGTCGGGCGGGATCGGCGTATTCTTGACCCAGGTTCCGTTGGCGTAGCTGAAGAAATCGTCGCCCGGTGCGACGCTCTTGTCCATTCCGGCCGTGTCGAAACCGAAGGTGCCGTATTCGGGCTTCGGCGCCGATGCTTCCGGAGGCGCGACGGCAGCGACCGGTGTTGCCGGCGCTGCGGGCGGCGGCGGCGGAGCCTGCGTCGCGCAAGCGGCGAGCGCGGCTGAAGCAAGAGCGAACGCAAAGAGCCTGGTCATGAGAAATCCCCCTCCAGCGGGCACTTATCCTTAGTTACGTTGGGCGGCGGCGTGCAAGTCGGCCACGCTCGATCAACCGCCGTGTCGATTCAGGCTGCAAACGGGCTTTTACGCGCCTTTGCGCAGCTCCCGCCGATGCCGCCAGCGGCTTCGCGACCACCAGCCCCAAATCACGGAAGCCGCAAGGTAACCGATCGCGCCGAACACAGCGGCCATGGTCAAGACGCCGAGAGCGATCGCGCCGGACGCATGGTGGACCCAAAACAGCAGCCGGCTGAGCTCGCCCGAAAAGCGCTCTGCTGCCGCCGGGTCTAGCAGTGTCGAATCGTGGTGCAGCTCCCACGACCCGATGCGATACGCAGCATAGTACATCGGACCTATCGTCAGCGGGTTCACGACCAGCGTCGTCGCCGCTGCGACCGGTACATTTGCACGCGCGGGGATCGCGAACAAAGCCGCGATGACGGTGTGCATGAACGGAATGATCACGCCAACGAACAGCCCTAGGGCGACCCCGCGCGGGACCGACCGGCGGTTCATCCGCCACAGCGACGGATGGCTGAGGTGCGGAGCGAAGGGCCGCAACAGCCGGTGCTGGTGGACCGTGTCGCGCGTCGGAATGTGACGCGTCAGCCAGCGCATGCGCCCCGATCCGGCGCCGCCCTCAGCCATTGTGCCGGAGCAGCCGCTGCTGCTCGCGCTTCCAGTCCCGCTCCTTCATCGTCTCGCGCTTGTCATGGACCTTTTTCCCGCGCGCGAGCGCCAGCTCGACCTTGGCTCGCCCGCTGCCGTTGAAATAGAGCGAAAGCGGGACGAGCGTTAGCCCCTGGCGGGTCACTGCGCCCTGCAGCTTGGCGATCTCGCGGTGTTTGAGCAGGAGCTTACGCTGGCGCCGCGGCTCGTGGTTGAGGCGGTTTCCGTGGCTGTATTCGGGGATGTGGCTGTTGATCAGCCAAACTTCCTCTCCGTCGACGGTGGCATAGCTCTCGGCGATCGAGCCCTCCCCCGAGCGCAAGGATTTCACTTCGGTCCCCGTGAGCTGGATCCCCGCTTCGAGCCGCTCCTCGACGAAATAGTCGTACCGCGCGCGCCGGTTCTCGGCCACGACCTTCTGCTTGTCGAACGGCGGCGGAAGCGGCTTGGCCATGAAGTGTCAGATCAGCCCCGCATGCTCGAGCGCCGCATCCACCGCGCGTTTCGAGGGCTCGGACGCTTCGACCAGCGGCAGGCGCAGCTCAGTCGGGAAATCATTCTTGATACGTGACAGCGCATATTTGGTCGGAGCCGGGGATGCGTCCGTGAACAACGCCGCGTGGAGCGGATAAAGTTGGTCCTGCAGCTTCAGCGCATCGTCCCACCTGCCTTCACGCGTTGCCTTCTGGAATTCCGAGCACAGCTTCGGCGCGACATTGGCGGTGACGGAAACGCAGCCGACGCCGCCCATCGCGTTGAAGCCGAGTGCCATGTCGTCGTTGCCGGACAACTGGATGAAATCCTCGCCGCAGGCGAGACGCTGCGCCGATACGCGCCCGAGATTGCCGGTTGCATCCTTCACCGCGACGATCTTCGGATGTCTCGCAATCTTCGCCAGGGTTTCAACCGATATGTCGGCGACCGTTCGCGACGGTACGTTGTACACGACGATCGGGAGCGGCGAATGCTCGGCGAGGGCGAGGAAATGCGCAACAAGGCCCGCCTGGCTCGGCTTGTTGTAGTAGGGGACGACCGCCAGCACCGCATCAGCGCCGACGTCGGCCGCGGCGCGGGCCCGCTCGATCGAAGCGGCCGTGTCGTAGGTACCGGCGCCGGCGATCACCGGAACCCTTCCCTTCGCAGCCTCGACGGTCGTGGCGATCACGTGGCGATGCTCGTCGCTCGTCAGCGTCGCGACTTCGCCGGTTGTACCGCACGGTACGAGGGCATTGGACCCTTCGGCAATCTGCCATTCGACGAACTCGCGAAATGTGTCCTCGGCAACACGGCCGCCGGAAAAGGGCGTCACAAGCGCCGGAATCGAGCCGAAAAACATGAACTTGCCTCCGTCTTGGGGAGTTTGGCGATTGAACTGAGGGCCGCGTTCAGGGCCTGATAAGGAGCGGGACTGCAATATGTCCAGCATGTGGCGTGCTGTAATGCTGGTGCCAGTCCTACTGGCCATCGCGCCGTCGAGTTCGGCGCAATACCCCACGCCTACGAGCTACTCTGCTGCTCCTTCCTATACGCCGAGCGTCGCTTACTCGCTCGATCAGTGGCGGCGCCTTCGCCAAAGCAGCGGCTACAGCTTTGCCGATTACGCGTCGTTCGTCATCGCCAACCCGGACTGGCCCGACGCCGAACGCATGCGCGACTGGGCGGAAAAGGCGATGCGGCCGGGCGAAAACGCAACGACGGTCATCGCCTTCTTCGCACGCGAGAAGCCGGAAACCGGAAACGGCTGGGCGCGGCTCGCCGAGTCCTACACAGCGGCCGGGCGGTCCGCGGAGGCGCTCCAGGCGGCTCGAAACGCGTGGGCTTCGCCGGACCTCAGCGACCAGGATGAGCAGGCGCTTTGGGCGCGCTACGGCGGCAGCTTCTCGCGCGCCGACCACGACCGCCGAATCGACGCGCTGCTGTTCGCAAAAAAGGAAGACGATGCGGCGCGGTTCCTGGCCCTCGCCAGCCCCGAGCGGCAGGCGATCTTCGCGGCCCGCGTTGCGCTCCAGAACGATTCCTCGGATGCCGAAAGCCGCTACCGCGCCGTCATGGGCAGCGTCACGAGCGACGCGGGCCTGATGATGGACCGGGCGCGCTATCTCCGCGACCATAATTACGGCCCCTCGGCCCAGGACCTCGCCGCCCGGACCCACCATTTCGTCTACAAGCCCGCCGACCCCGAACGATTCTACGACATGCTCCTGACGCTCGCGGACGATGCGGCCGATTCGCGCGACTGGGGCACCGCCTACAACATCACCCGGCAGATCGACGACGTTCTCCCCGCGGATGCTCAGGTCGCCGATCAGCCGCTCGGGGTTCGAGACGACTATACCGACCTCGCATGGCTCGGCGGGACGGTGGCGCTCCAGCGCATGAACCAGCCGGCGAGCGCGCTGGCGATGTTCGACCGCTACGCGCGCGCCGGCCGCTCGCTTCAGGTGCAGACCAAGGGCGATTACTGGGCCGGTCGAGCAGCGCTTGCGGAGGGCCATTTCCAGACGGCGAACGCCTATTTCCAGCGCGCTTCAGCTTATCCCGACCTCTTCTACGGCCAGCTTGCGCTCGAGCGGCTCGGCCGCGCCGTTCCCGCGCCTCCCGCCGCGCTTCCCCAATATACGACCACGTCGGTCCAGCGCGCTGCGTTCAACAGCCGGCGCCTGGTCCAGGCGCTGAGGCTCCTTGCCCAGCAGGGTCGGCCAGCCGAGGAGGCGCTGTTCGTGCAAGCGCTTGCCCGTTCGCTCGACACTGACGTCGACCGCAACCTCGCTCTGGAACTCAGCCAGCAGCTCAACCGCCAGGATATTCCCGTCTGGGTTGCCCGGATGGCGCGGATCAAGGGGTCGAGCTTCTACGTTCGCCAGGCCTATCCGATGCTGTCGGCGACCGTCGCCAGCAACCTGTGGTCGCTCGCTCACGGCATCAGCCGGCAGGAAAGCTCCTTCGATCCCTATGCGCTGAGCCACGCCGGGGCCCGCGGGATGATGCAGCTGATGGTCGGCACCGCGCGCGACCAGGCCGGCAAAATCGGCGTTGGCTTCGACAGTTCGCGCCTGCTCACCGACCCGGCTTACAACGTGATGCTTGGATCGAGCTACTTCCAGCACATGCTGGACGTGTGGGACGGGAGCGTACCGCTCGCGGTTGCAAGCTACAACGCGGGATCGGGGAATGTCGGCAAATGGGTCCGGAAGTACGGCGACCCGCGCGGCAAGGTCGACGTCGTCGCGTGGATCGAAGCGATCCCCTTCGACGAGACGCGCGGCTACGTCCAGCGGGTGATCGAAAACACCGTCGTTTACGATTCGATGCGCGGCACTCAGTCGCAACAGACCGCGCTTCACGTCTCGCGCTACCTTGGGAAAGACCGACCCGGCTGATAATCGCGCACCGTGGCGGACCGATACATCACCCCCGAGGGACTCGCACGAATTCGCTCGGAATATGACGAGCTGTTCGCGGCAGAGCGGCCCAAGATCGTCGAGACCGTTTCATGGGCGGCTTCGCTCGGGGACCGTTCGGAAAACGCCGATTACATCTACGGGAAGCGCCGGCTGAGGGAGATCGACCGCCGCCTCGGCTACCTCGCTAGGATTATGAAAGACGCCAAGGTCGTCGATCCCGCGCGGCAGGAAGCGCGCGATCAGGTGCGCTTCGGAGCTACCGTTGAGCTTGCGGATGAAGACGACAATCGTCGCACACTGACTATCGTGGGCGATGACGAAGCCGACGCGACGGCTGGCCGGATCGGCTGGAACGCGCCGGTCGCCCGCGCGCTGATCGGTGCGAAGATCGGCGATGAACGAACGGTGCGGCTGCCATCGGGTGAGAAAAGCTACGAGGTCCTGGCGATCCGCTATCCGGAATAGCTATTGCGGCGCGACGACCTTCGCAGGGTTCACCTTCGCTGCTCCGGGTGCAGCATCGCCGACGATCTTGATGTGCAGCTCCTTGAGCTGCTTCGGCATCACCTCCGATGGGGCATTCATCATCAGATCCTCCGCCTTCTGGTTCATCGGGAAGAGGATCACCTCGCGGATGTTGGGCTCATCGGCGAGGAGCATGACGATACGGTCGATGCCCGGCGCCGATCCGCCGTGCGGTGGGGCGCCGAACTTGAACGCGTTGATCATGCCGGCGAAGTTGGTGTCGACCTCCTCGCGCGTGTAGCCGGCGATCTCGAACGCCTTGTACATGATGTCCGGGCGGTGGTTCCGGATCGCTCCCGAACTCAGCTCCACCCCGTTGCAGACGATGTCGTACTGCCAGGCGAGGATATCGAGCGGATCCTTGGTCTCGAGCGCTTCCATCCCGCCCTGCGGCATCGAGAAAGGATTGTGGCTGAAGTCTATTTTATGCTGGTCGTCATTGAACTCGAACATCGGGAAGTCCACGATCCAGCAGAAGCGGAAGGCGCCTTCCTCGATCAATCCGAGCTGCTCGCCAACGCGGGTCCGCGCGGCGCCGGCGAGCTTGGCGGCGTCTTCTTCCTTCCCGGCTGCGAAGAATATGCCGTCGTCGGGACCGAGCCCCATCGCATCAGCGATTCGGTTCATGCCCTCCTCGCCGTGGTTTTTGGCGATCGGGCCGCCCCATTCGCCGGCCTTGCGCGTGGCGTAGCCGAGGCCAGCGAAGCCTTCGCTTCGCGCCCATTCGTTCATGTCATCGAAGAACTTGCGGCTCTTCTCGGCAGTGCCGGGAGCCGGGATTGCGCGGACCACGCCGCCCTTTTCTACGATACCAGCGAAGAGGCCGAAGCCGGAGCCTTTGAAATGCTCCGAGACATCGGTGATCAGGAGCGGGTTGCGCAGGTCCGGCTTGTCGGTTCCGTATTTTAGCAGCGCTTCCTTATACGGGATGCGAGGATATTCGCCGGCCGGAGTGACCGTCCGCCCATTGGCGAATTCCTCGAACACCCCCGACAGGACCGGCTCGATCGCCGCGAACACGTCATCTTGAGTGACGAAGCTCATCTCGAAATCGAGCTGGTAGAATTCGCCAGGGCTTCGGTCGGCGCGGGCGTCTTCGTCGCGGAAGCAGGGCGCGATCTGGAAGTAGCGGTCGAAGCCCGCCACCATGATGAGCTGCTTGAACATCTGCGGCGCTTGCGGAAGCGCGTAGAATTTGCCTGGATGGACTCGGCTTGGGACGAGATAGTCGCGAGCGCCCTCGGGCGAGCTAGCGGTCAGGATCGGCGTCTGGAATTCGGTAAATCCCTGAGCGATCATGCGCTGGCGGATCGACGCGATGACTGCCGAGCGCAGCATGATGTTGGCATGGACCTGCTCGCGCCGGAGGTCGAGGTAGCGGTATTTGAGCCGGATCTCCTCGGGATAATCGGCTTCGGTGGACACCGGCATCGGCAACTCGGCGGCTTCGGACTGCACGGTCACTTCGCCGGCGCGGACCTCGATCTCGCCCGTGGCGAGGTTCGGGTTCACGGTATCGGCGGAGCGCGCGACGACCTCGCCCTCGACCGTCACCACCGACTCGACGCGAACTCGGTCGAGCGTCTTGAATGCGGGCGAAGCGGCATCCGCGACGATCTGCGTCAGGCCGTAATGGTCGCGTAGATCGACGAACAACAGATGGCCATGGTCGCGCTTCCGGTGGACCCAACCTGAAAGGCGGACCGTTTTGCCGACGTCGCTGCGGCGCAGCTCGGCGCAGGTATGGGTACGGTAGGCGTGCATTCGGAAGCTCGGCTTTCTGCTTCGGAGATGGGTGGAAAAGCCCGCGCCGCGCTTCACGTCCCACTCAGTTTTTGTCAACCCGCGAGGGCGGGGCTATGGCCCGCCGCAGACTCATGCGCATTCATCCCCTGATTACTAAGTCCGAAGACCTCAAGGCCCTCGTCGACCGACTTTCCGACCAGCCGTTCATCGCCGTGGACACGGAGTTCATGCGCGAGAACACTTACTGGCCGGACCTGTGCCTGATCCAGGTGGCGAGCACCGAGGAAGCGGCCGCGATCGACCCGCAGGCCGATGGGCTCGACATGAAGCCGCTGCTCGACCTGTTCGTGAAGAACGAGGAGGTGCTCAAGGTCTTCCATGCCGGCGGACAGGACCTCGAAATCATCCACAATCTCACCGGCAAGGTACCCCACCCCCTATTCGACACGCAGATCGCCGCGATGGCCCTCGGGCACGGCGAGCAGATCGGCTACTCCAACCTGATCGAAAGCCTGCTCGGGCACAGCCTCGACAAGGGGGCGCGCTTCACCGACTGGAGCCGCCGTCCACTGGACAAGCGCCAGATCGATTATGCGATCGCCGACGTCACTCACCTGGCGACGGTGTTCCCGCGGATGGTCGACAAGCTCAGGAAGACGGGCCGCGGCGCCTGGCTCGATGAGGAGATGGAGCGCCTTGCCGATCCTTCGAGCTTCGCCTTCCCGCCCGAAGACGCCTGGAAACGCCTGAAGCTGCCCAGTCGAAACCCCGCGGTGCTCGGGCGGCTAAAGGCGCTTGCCGCCTGGCGCGAGACGGAAGCGCGAACGAAGAACCTGCCGCGCGGGCGAATTCTGAAGGACGATACGCTCAACGAGATCGTCCTTCACCCACCGAAGACTCAGGACGATCTCGGGCGGGTGCGCGGCCTTTCCGCGGGATGGAAGACCAACGACATCGGGGGACGTCTGATGTCGGCGATCGAATCGGCCAAACCCTTGAGCCAGGACGAAATGCCCGACCGCGAACCGAAGCGACCCGGTCTGACCAAGGACGCGGCGCTTGTAAGCGATCTCTTGAAGCTGCTTCTGAAAATCCGGGCAAAGGAGTCGGGAGTGGCGGCGCGGCTCATCGCACGATCGGACGATCTCGAGGCGCTCGCAGCGGGCGTCCGCAAGAACCTCAATATCCTCCAGGGGTGGCGTTACGAGCAGTTCGGCAAGGATGCGGTGGACCTCGTCGAAGGCCGGCTCGCCTTCGCGATCGAGAATGGCAAGCTCAAGATGAGTCGAATCCGGCAGGAGGAGACGGTCGATGCGTAATCTGTTTCTCACCGCGACGATCTTGCTCGTTGCCTGTTCGACGGTTCCCGCCGATCCGCCGATCCACGGCGTCACGCCCGGTCATAAGTGTGAGACCGCGGGAACCGATCAGTTCATCGGCCGGCAGGGCACCAGCGAGACCGGCGCGGCGATCATGCGGGCAAGCCACGCCGCGGTGCTGCGCTGGGCGCCGCCCGGAGTGATGCTGACCATGGACTTTCGCGAGGACCGAGTGACCGTCCATCTCGACCCGGGCGGCAAGGTCACCGAGATCAAGTGCGGCTGAACTAGGCCGCTTCTCCGATCATCCGCGCCTCGGCGAGCGCCCTGCGAACCGTCGGCAACGACAGCCGCGCCCGCTCTGCAATCGCGAAACGGTCCACAGCTTCGACTGCACGCTCGGCAGTCCAATAGTCGCGGTGCAGCCGCTCCGCCATGAAGCGCAGCGCGTCGGCGGGGATGTGAAGCCCCCGGTCGGCGAAGTGAAGCTGGATTAGTGCGGCGAAGAGCGCGTCGTC
>Ga0070658_10001962_pt1 | contig 17315 bp, 12 predicted proteins | sample KBSC13metaG_FD_64664 | JGI IMG/M metagenome (GOLD analysis project Ga0070658, IMG submission 64664) | Corn rhizosphere microbial communities from Kellogg Biological Station, Michigan, USA - KBS C1-3 metaG | ecosystem: Host-associated > Plants > Roots > Rhizosphere > Soil ...
CCCACGGGAGGTGCCTCGGACGCCTGACCCGGGCGTGCGCCTCCCGGCCCCGCGACCCAAGCCGTGTGACGAAGGTGTGTCGGCGCCGGGCGCCGTGCCGCGGGGTGCTAGGCTCCGCCGTCCGATGAACGACGGGGAGACCGCGCACAGGATCGAGGCGGGGGACGAGGAGATCTCGCCCGCCGAGCTGCAGGACGCCTGGCGCGTCCTGACGCTGGCCGATCGCGTAGCGGGGTTTCGGATGTTGCCGCGCGAGGGTCAGGAGGAGGTCTTCTTCGGTCTGACCGCCGCCGAGCAGGCCGATCTGGTGTCGGCGCTGCCGGCCGGCGAGCGCCGCAGCTGGGTACGCCTGCTGGATCCGGACGACGCCGCGGACGTCATCCAGGCCTCTGAGCCGGAGAAGCGAGAGGCGTTTCTGGCCTTGCTGGACGACGGCACGCGCAAGGAAGTGACGGCGCTGCTGGCGTACGAGGAGGACGCGGCCGGTGGCCTGATGAGCCCCCGCTTCGCGCGCGTCCGCCCCGACGTCACGGTCGACGAGGCCATCGGCTACCTGCGGCCGCAGACGCGCGAGCGCGCCGAGACCATCTACTACGCGTACGTCCTGGACAACGACCAGAAGCTGCTGGGGGTCGTCTCGTTCCGGCAGCTGTTCGCCGCGCCCGGCAAGGCCAGGGTGCGCGACATCATGGCCACCGAGCTGGTGACCATCCCCGAGACGATGGACCAGGAGCGGGTCAGCCAGATCTTCTCCGAGAACGCCTTCCTGGCGCTTCCCGTCGTCGATGCCGACGGGCGCATGAAGGGCATCGTGACCGTCGACGACATCGTCGAGGTCGTCCAGGAAGAGGCCACCGAGGACATCCAGAAGCTGGGCGGCACGGCGGCGCTGGAGAAGCCGTACTTGCAGGTCGGCATCCTCCCCATGATCCGCAAGCGCGCCGGCTGGCTGTCGGCGCTGTTTCTGGGCGAGATGCTGACCGCCACCGCGATGGGCTACTTCGAGAAGGAGATCGCCCGCGCGGTGGTGCTGGCGCTGTTCGTCCCGCTCATCATCTCCAGCGGCGGAAACTCCGGCTCGCAGGCCACCACCCTGGTCATCCGCGCCATGGCGCTGGGCGAGGTCCGGCTGGGCGACTGGTGGCGGGTGGTGCGTCGCGAGCTGGCCGCCGGCCTGGGCCTGGGCCTGATCCTCGGCTGCATCGGGTTCTGTCGCATCATGGTCTGGGAGCGCGTCTTCCACACCTACGGCGAGCACTACCGGCTGGTGGCGATGACCGTGGGTACCAGCCTGGTGGGAGTCGTCCTGTGGGGCACCCTCAGCGGGTCGATGCTGCCGTTCTTGCTTCGGCGGCTGGGCTTCGACCCCGCCAGCGCCTCCGCGCCGTTCGTGGCCACGCTGGTCGACGTCAGCGGTCTGATCATCTACTTCACCGCCGCCAGCGTGATCATGAGCGGCACGCTGCTCTGAGCGGCGGCGACCCCGTTTCCGGACGGTGAAACGCCCTGCGCCTTGCAGGGCCGCGCGGGCCGCGCCCCTCAGTTTGCAGGGCCGCGGGGCCTGGCCGCCTTGCAGAGCGCGGGGCAAGGACGTCAATGATCGGCACGACCCGTGCTGCTTGCAATGGCGTGCTCCAGAACGCGCCCGTACCGACAGAACCCGAGCCCCCTTCACCGTCCAGCGCCGTCGCCGTTCCCGACGACAGGCCGCGCTCGGCCTCGCGGCTGCGCACCACGCTGCTGGGCAAGGCGCGGGATCTCCACGACCACCGCATCTTCCACACCATCTCGCTGATCCCGTTTTTGGCCTGGGTGGGGCTGGGTGCCGACGGGCTGTCGTCGTCCGCCTACGGGCCCGAGGAGGCGTTCAAGACCCTGGGCACGCACAAGTACCTGGCGGTGGGGCTGGCGGCGCTGATGGCGTTCACGGTCCTCGTCATCTCGTCGGCCTACAAGCGCATCATCGAGGCGTTCCCGCACGGCGGCGGTGGCTACGTGGTGGCCACCAAGCTGCTGGGCCGGTCGGCCGGGGTGGTCTCGGGCTGCGCGCTGCTGGTGGACTACGTCCTGACCATCACCGTGTCGGTGGCGGCGGCCGGTGACGTCATCTTCAGCTTCCTGCCCCTGGGCTGGGCGGGCGCCAAGCTGGGGGTGGAGCTGTTCTTCATCCTGTCGTTGACCACGCTGAACCTGCGCGGCGTGCGCGAGTCGGCCATCGCGCTGGCGCCCATCTTCCTGACCTTCGTCATCACCCACGCGCTGGTGATCGTGGGGGGACTGGCGGCCCGGGCGCCTGAGATCCCGGGCGCCGCGCGGGACGTGGCCGCCGGGTTCCACGGTGGGCTGCAGACGCTGGGCGCGGGCGGCATGCTGCTGCTGTTCATTCACGCCTACTCGCTGGGCGGCGGCACGTACACCGGGATCGAGGCGGTCTCGAACGGGCTGCCCATCATGCGCGAACCGCGAGTGAAGACCGCCCGACGCACGATGATGTACATGGCGGTGTCGCTGGCCTTCACGGCCACGGGCCTGCTGCTTTGCTACCTGCTGTGGCACGTGGATCCCGTGCCGGGCAAGACGATGAACGCTGTGCTGGTCGAGAAGATGACGGCGCGCCTGCCGCTGGGGCGCCCGCTGGCCATCGTCACCCTGTTCTCCGAGGGGATCCTGCTGGTGGTGGCGGCGCAGGCGGGGTTCCTCGACGGGCCTCGCGTGCTGGCGAACATGGCGGTCGACAGCTGGATGCCCCGCCGGTTCGCGGCCCTGTCCGAGCGGCTGACGGCGGGCAACGGCATCGTGCTGATGGGCGTGGCGTCGCTGGGCGCGCTGCTGTACACGGGGGGCGACGTGGGAAAGCTGGTGGTCATGTACAGCATCAACGTCTTCCTGACGTTCTCGCTGTCGATGTTCGGCATGGCGCGGATGACGTTCCAGCGCCGGCGCGAGAGGGCGGGCTGGGCGTCGAAGCTGGCGCTGTTCGTGGTGGGCTTCCTGCTGTGCGCGACCATCCTGGTCATCACCGTGCTGGAGAAGTTCCGGGAGGGCGGGTGGCTGACCCTGCTGGTCACCAGCGCGGTCGTGGGGCTGTGCTTCCTCATCCAGAGGCACTACCGGTTCGTGCGCCTGCGGCTGGCGCATCTGTACCGGGGCGTGCGCGACCTGGACGCGGGCACGCGCGCACCGCTCCCCATCACCAACCCCGATGCTCCCACCGCGGTGGTGCTGGTGCCCAGCTACGGCGGCGTCGGCATCCACACCGTGCTCAACGTGTTCCGCGCCTTTCCGAACCACTTCAAGAATCTGGTGTTCGTCTCGGTGGGCGTGATCGACTCGGGCGGCTTCAAGGGCGCCGACTGCGTGCAAGAGCTGGAGGCCGAGACGGAGGCGATGCTGGCGAAGTACGGCTCGCTGGCCACCAGCCTGGAGCTGCCGTCGACGTACCGCTTCTCGATCGGCACCGAGGCCGTCGCCGAGGCGGAGAAGCTGTGCGCGCAGCTGATGCGCGAGTTCCCGCGGGCGACGTTCTTCGGCGGCAAGGTGATCTTCGCGCGCGAGCGGTGGTTCCAGCGCTTCTTGCACAATGAGAGCGCCACGGCGATCCAGCGCCGCCTCTATTGGCGCGGTGCGACGATGGTGATCCTGCCCGCCAAGGTTTCGGAGGTGGACGCGCTGGCTCCTTGATGCCGGGGGCGTGATATTCTGCGCCCCTCATGAAGTCGTGGCGCGGTCAGCTGTCGTTCGTTGGTCTGGCCACCGTGGCGGTCGCATTGCTCGTTCACGGGTGCGAATCGCCCGAGCCGTTTCATCTCGACGAGGACGCGGCCACGTCGCCCGATTCCGGCGGCGAGAATCCGGGCGCCGGTGGCGTCAGCGGCACGGGCGCGCGCGGCTCCGGCGGCGTGACCGCGACCGGCGGTCGCGGCCCCACGGGAACGGGGGGGCGCGCCGAGGGTGGCGCGACCACGCCCGGGGGACCGGCCTCTGGCGGAAGCACCGGCAGCGGTGGGCTGACGACCGGCAACGGCGGCCGGACGACGGGCGGCAGCGGCGGGCTGGGTGGCCGGGCTGTGATCTCCTCGGGCGGCGCGTCGGGGCTGGCCGGCCGTAGCGGCAACGGCGGGCGCGGCGGTCGGGCAGGCACGGGCGGCGCGGGCGGACGCACGACCGCGACGGGCGGACGCGCCGGTACCGGCGGCGTCGGCGGGCGGGGCGGACGTTCGGGCGCCGGGGGACGCACCGTCGGCATGGCGGGAAACTGCGTCAACGACATCCAGGCCAACGGCTACAGCGCCGGCACCGCGGCCCCTTGCAGCGCCTGCAACGACAACGGCAAGTCGCTGGAGACAGAATGCGAGGCGGTCATCGACTGCGTGGCGCCGCAGTGGCCGTGCACCGGCAACTGTCTGACCCAGTGCTACAACATGTCGGGCGCCAGCGGGCCCGTCATGTCGTGTGTCAGCGCCCTGACCACCGCCGCCTGCGGCAGCTGACGCTGGTCGCCCCCGAGGCTGGGGCGCGTACGCGGCCAGGGGGCGCCCCCCAACTGGTGCCCGCAGCCGCCCTCGGCGCCGGAGCTTGGGCGCGCCGCGGTGGCACGCCCGCGGCCCTCACGGCCCCGGCCTGAAGTGCGCGCCGGGGCCCTGGTCCCGGGACCGACGCATGTTCCCGGGACCAGCCCCCGCCGAGCCCTGCTACTGCGACGCGTTTCTCTGGCTGAAGTGTGGTTCGGCGGCCAGGCGGGCGAACGCCTCGACGATCCCGATCTTGCCCGACTGCAGGTCCGGCACCGGATCGGAGCCCAGGCAGGCGTCGTTCGTCCCGTACGAGAACGTGGCCAGGTAGGCCGCCAGGCACTCGTGGATGACTGGCTGGGCGACCAGAGCCGACATCAACGACTCCTCGTCCGTGAACATGATCTGTGAGCCATCGGCGGCGACCGCGGTGGCCGACGAGTTCACGTCGTAATTGCCTTCCTTCGTCCGGAAGCGCCCGCCCTCGTCGAAGTGCTCGAAGCCGAAGCCAATCGGATCGAACAGCTTGTGGCAGCCCGCGCAGGCGCCGTTCGCGCCCTGGGTCAGCTCGTGGGCCATCTCGTAACGATCACGCGTGGTGTGGGTCGCGGTCACGGGCGCGGTGGTGTCCAGCGAGGGGACGTTCGCCGGCGGCGAGATCTGCTTGCAGTACAGCTTCCGGTACGGGATCAGCCCGCGCTTGGTGGGCGAGTCGTTCGTGGGCGCGGCATGCGAGGCCAGAAAAGCGCCCTGGGCCATGATGCCCACGCCCGTGCCGGCGGGGCGGGTCACCGAGTCGTAGTCGTTCGACGGCATGGGGAAGCCGCCCGAGTACCCGTTCCCCGAGCCGTAGTAGGACGCCAGCGTCTTCGAAGGATTGGTGGTGTTGGAGGTCAGCAGCTCTTTCAGACCGCCGTTCTTCTGGAACACGATGTTGTCGATGAAGGCCCGCGTCTCGTTCAGCATGTCGTCGCTGACCTCGCTGAACTTGGGGCTCTGGGACTCGATGTTCGGCTTGCTCATCGACGTCACGTTCGAGTAGTCGAAGTACTGCTCGAAGAAGTGCTGCAGCACCGCCTTGCCTTTGTCGCTGGCCAGCAGGCTCTTCGCCATGGCGGTCAGATCGCCCAGGTTCCCCGAGGACGCCATCTGCAGCATCTGGTCGGTGGGCGTGGTGCCGGTGTAGTTGTACGCCAGCTCGGTGATCTGCTCGTAGGGGCTCAGCTTGCGCGTGCCATTGCCCACGTCCGTGCCGATCTCGCTGCGATACAGCGTGTTCGGCGACTGGATCATGGCGATCAGCATGTACTTCAGCGCCGTCTTGAAATCCGACTTCGTCTTCGACGCGTCGAAGAACGCCAGATACTTGTCATGCTCGGACGACGTGACGGGACGGCGGAACAGCTTCTGGCCGTACTGGTTCAGGAACGTCTCGGCGCAGGCGTGGTCCGCCGAGCTGCTGGAGCAGGGCAGCAGCGACGACAGCCCGCTGCCGGTCACCGCGGTGGCGACGGACGTGGCGGTGTCCAGGATCGAGCTGGCGAGCTGCGAACCCACGGTCGCCGACTGGTCGTTGTCGAACCCCAGCCCCGAGATCGTGTTCGACGGCAGCGAGGCGGTCCATTGTGACTTGACCGACGGAAACACGTCGCTGAGGGAGTTCTGGAGCTCGGTGCGGGTGAGCAAGCGCATCGACGGGCTGCCCATGGCCGAGCTGTTACACGAGAGCGCGACGGTCGCGCTGCCGCCGGAGCCCGTGCTGCCGCTGTCGCCGCCCGAACCCGAGTTGCTGCCCCCGGAGCCCGACGACCGGCCGCCGCTGCCCGAGTTGCTGCCGCCGCTGCCCGAGTTGCTGCCGCCGCTGCCGGAAGACTTACCGCCCGATCCGCCGGGGGGGCCGGCGTCGCTGGCCGTGCAGCCCGCGATGGCGCCGATCGCCAGCAGGCTGGTCAATCCCAGCGCCAGCCGCGTCATGACAGCACCCCCGAGATGACGCCCGATGTCCCCGGGAAGCTCGCGTTCTTCGCGCCCATCGCCTGGGCGATGGTCAGGAACAGGTCGGTGGCCGGCCGGTTGACGACCGCGGTGCTGTTCTTGTCGGTCACCAGCGGAAACTGGACGACCTGGCCGCTCTTCAGGGCACCGCCGGCCTTGCCGATCGTCACCAGCGGCAGGCTGTCCGGCGTCTGCGGGTACAGCACCTCGCTCATGCGGTTGTGGTCGGCGCCGTCGCCGATCTCGCTCATCCAGAAGATCAGTGTGTTGTCCAGGACCTTGGTGCCGGGCGCCGCCGGATCGTCGGTGTTCGCCAGTACCTTCACCACGTAGTTCGTCAGCTGGGTCGTGAACCACAGCTGCGCTTTCGCGAACGCCATGCGGGTCGACGGGTTCAGGTTGTCGACGCTGATGGGCGAGTTGTACTGCGCGCCGGACGCCGCCTGGGGCGTGGTGTGCGACAGCGTGCTGTGGTGCGAGCCGGGAACGCCCGCGAAGCCGAAATCGAAGTCGCAGGTCGCGTACATCGGCATCAGGCCGATGATGGGCGCGGCGTTGCAGATGATCGCCTGGGCGACCAGCTCCAGCTGGGCCTGCAAGATCAGTGGGAAGTTCGAGGCCTGATAGAAGTAGTCATTGCTGCCGCTGGGATCGGGGACGTTGCCCGCGCTGGCCTTGCGCACCATTTCGACGGTGGGGAGGCTCGGCTTCGTGGAGCAGCTGGACATCCCGCCCCCGCCGCCGCCCCCGGAAGAATCGGATTGCAGCGACTGGATCGACTGCAGGTGGACCTGCAGCTTGTTCTGCTCGTTCGTGAGGTTCTTCAGCGTGCCCTGCAGGGTCTGGATCTCGCCGGCGGTGAACGCCAGCAGGTCCTGGCGAAGCTGCACGTCCGCGCTGACCGTCCCGGTGCTCGTGCTCCCCGTGCTGCTGCCGCCGAACAGGCTGTCGTAGGCCGCCACCGGGCTCTTCTGCGGATCGATGGGCGTGCCGTTCCAGAACAGCATGCCGTTGTGGTCCATGCCGGAAGGCATGTGCGAGCAGGCGCCCAGGATCAGGGGCTTCACCCCCAGCGCCTTGCCGATGACCTGATCCATCGTCGTGCGGGAGGTCGTGGAATCGGCGCCGGTGTAGCCGGACAGGCAGTTCACGATGCCGTCGTGGGTCGCGCCGTCTCCCACGTACTGGAAGCCCTGGTAGACATTGACGTAGCTCTTGTACGGCTGCAGCGGTCCCAGGATGCTGACGTTCGTCTGGTCCAGCGCGAAGTTCGTCAGGTCGCTGCCCATGACCTTGGGGGCGAAGTGCTCGGGGGCGGTGCCGTGCGGCGTGTAGAAGACGAACATCCGCTTGGGCGCGGCGCCGGTGGCGGCGTGGGCCATGCGCGACAGCCGCATGGCCGCCGGCACGGTCAGACCCATGGCCATCCCTTTCAGGAACATGCGGCGACTGAGGATCTTCGCCGCGCGCGAGAGCTGCAGGTGTGGGGGCATAGGAGGCGCTCCTTTGGGACTCTGACGGAACCTGACGTGTGGACCTGACAGTTCGGGAAAGCGGGGGACGCTACCCGTCAAACTTTCAGCTTGGCGCGTCGATCTGGCCTTGTCGACCCCCCAGTACCCCTGATTCACCGTCGCTCACCGGGCTGCCGAAACCGCAGTGACGGCCGGCCACTGGACCGCCGGGCACCGTCACCTGGGATGACCGAATTCGCCCCTGGTTACACCCCTTGAAGGGACCATCGCGTCCCGCTAATCTCCCGAGATGCTGCCCGATGGGCCTCTTCGCGAGGCGTTGACTTTCGATGACGTCCTGCTGGTTCCTGCGGAAAGCGACGTCATTCCCAAGGATACCGACGTCCGCACCCAGCTGACGCCCACTATCCGCCTGGCCATCCCGATCATCTCGTCGGCGATGGACACCGTCACCGAGTCCGCCACCGCCATCTGCATGGCCAGGGAGGGCGGCATCGGCATCGTCCACAAGAACCTGACCATCGCCGAGCAGGCGCTGGAGGTGCAGAAGGTCAAGAAGGCCGAGACCGGGGTGGTCCTGAACCCCGTCACCATCGGCCCCGATCAGAAGCTGGCCCAGGCGCTGGAGCTGATGAAGCGCCACGACATCTCGGGCCTGCCCGTGGTGGCGGCCGACGGTCGGGCCGTGGGCATCATCACCAACCGCGACGTCCGCTTCGAGCGCAACCTGGAGCAGGCGGTCAGCACGATGATGACGCGCAAGCTCATCACGGTCCCCGAGGGCACCAGCCTGGAGGACTCGAAGGAGCTGCTGCACAAGAACCGGATCGAGAAGCTGCTTGTGGTCGACAACGCGGGCCGGCTGCAGGGCCTGATCACCATCAAGGACATCCAGAAGGCGCAGCAGCACCCGTTCGCGGCCAAGGACGACTTCGGTCGCCTGCGCTGCGGGGCGGCGGTGGGCATCGGCCCCGACCGGGCCGAGCGGGTGGGCTCGCTGCTGGCCATCGGCTGCGACGTCATCGTGGTCGATACGGCCCACGGGCACTCGCGGGGCGTCCTGGACGCGGTGGCCGACATCCGCAAGACCTTCCCCAAGGCGCAGATCATCGCCGGCAATGTCGCCACCGCCGAAGCGGCCGTGGCGCTGGCCAGGGCGGGCGCCGACGCCGTGAAGGTGGGCATCGGCCCCGGCTCGATCTGCACCACCCGCGTGGTGGCGGGCGTGGGCGTCCCCCAGGTCACCGCCATCAGCGACTGCGCGCGGGCCCTGGACAAGATGGGCACCACGGTGATCGCCGACGGCGGCATCAAGTACTCGGGTGACGTGGCCAAGGCGCTGGCCGCCGGCGCCCACTGCGTGATGATCGGCAGCCTGTTCGCCGGCACCGACGAGGCGCCCGGCGAGGTCATCCTGTACCAGGGGCGCAGCTACAAGGTCTACCGGGGTATGGGCTCGATCGGCGCCATGCGCGCGGGCAGCCGCGATCGCTACTTCCAGGCCGACGTCACCACCGACGCGAAGCTGGTGCCCGAGGGGATCGAGGGGCGCGTGCCGTACCGGGGCGCCCTGTCGCAGTCGCTGTACCAGCTGATCGGCGGCGTGAAGGCCGGCATGGGCTACTGCGGTTGCCACACCATCGACGAGCTGCGGACGAAGGCCCGCTTCGTGCGCGCCACCCCCATGGGTCTGCGCGAGTCGCACGTTCATGACGTCATCATCACCAAGGAAGCCCCGAACTACCGTGAGCAGTGAGCCTTGAAACGCGACGCGATCGTCATCCTCGACTTCGGCGGGCAGTACACCCAGCTCATCGCCCGCCGGGTGCGTGAGCAGAAGGTGTACTCCGAGATCCATCCGTTCAACGTGCCAGTGGCCCGCATCCGCGAGCTGGCGCCGAAGGGGATCATCCTGTCGGGCGGCCCCGCCTCGGCCTACGCCGAGGGCGCGCCGCGCGTCGACCCCGCCCTGTACGAGCTGGGGATCCCGATCCTGGGGATCTGCTACGGCGTGCAGCTGACCTCGCTGCTGCTGGGGGGCAAGGTGGTGGCGGCCGAGCACAAGGAGTACGGCCGTGCCAACCTGCGCATCACGCAGCCGGGCGAGCTGTTCCACGGGTTCGCCGCCGGTGAGGACGTGCCGGTGTGGATGAGCCACGGCGATCGCGTCGAGGCGCTGCCCGCCGGCTTCTCGGTCATCGCCGAGAGCGCCAACTGCCCGGCGGCCGCGGTGGCGGCCCCCGATCGCCGCTTCTGGGGCGTGCAGTTCCATCCCGAGGTGGTCCACACCCCGCGCGGTGGGGAGATGCTGGCGAACTTCCTGTTCCGCATCTGCCGGTGCGAGCCGAGCTGGACGATGGCCGGGTTCGTCGACGAGGCCGTGGCGGCCGTGGCAGCGAAGGTCGGCCCGACCAGGCGAGCGGTGTGTGGGCTGTCGGGTGGCGTCGACTCGTCGGTGGCGGCGGCCTTGGTGCTGCGCGCCCTGGGGGAACGCCTGACCTGCATCTTCGTCGACACGGGCCTGCAGCGGTCGGGCGAGGCGGCGCAGGTCGAGTCATTGTTCCGGGACGCCTTCCATGCCGACCTGCGCGTCGTCGACGCCACCGAGCGGTTCCTGGGCGCGCTGGCGGGCGTCACCGACCCCGAGCAGAAGCGCAAGATCATCGGCCGCGAGTTCATCGCCGTGTTCGACGACGAGGCGAAGCGCATCGGCGGGGTCGACTTCCTGGTGCAGGGGACGCTTTACCCCGACGTCATCGAGTCGGTTTCGCTGAAGGGTCCGTCCGCGACGATCAAGTCGCACCACAACGTGGGCGGCCTTCCCGAGCGCATGCGCCTGGGCCTGGTGGAGCCGCTGCGTGACCTGTTCAAGGACGAGGTGCGGCTGCTGGGCGCCGAGCTGGGGCTGCCGCACCATGTCCTGTGGCGGCAGCCGTTCCCCGGCCCCGGCCTGGCCGTGCGCATCCTGGGCGACGTGACGCGCGAGCGCTGCGACGTGCTGCGCGCCGCCGACAGCATCATCGAGCAGGAGATCCGGGCGGCCGGGCTGTACGAGTCCATCTGGCAGTCGTTCGGTGTGTTGCTGCCGGTGCGCAGCGTGGGCGTCATGGGCGACGAGCGCACCTACGCGAACTGTCTGGCCCTGCGCGCGGTGCACTCGCGCGATGGCATGACGGCCGACTGGGTGCAGCTGCCGTACGAGCTGCTGGCCACCATCTCGTCGCGCATCGTGAACGAGGTGCGCGGCATCAACCGCGTCGTCTACGACATCTCGTCGAAGCCCCCGGCCACCATCGAGTGGGAGTAGACGTCGTGGCTGGCGCCGGCTGCTCCGCCCGCGCGGCGAGGCGTGCCTGCCGGCGGCTGTTGCTGGTGGGGATCTTCGTGGTCTTCGCCGCGCAGGTGGGCCCCGCGTGGGCCGATCCGCTGGTCCAGGAGTCGCACGGGGTGGTCGTCGACTGGCGGCACGGCACGGTCACGGTGCGTGGCGTGGCGGCCGCGGACTGGCGCATGCCCTCGGCCGACATCGCGCGCGCGGGCGCCGAGCGGCGGGCGCGCAGCGAAGGACGGACCCATCTGGTGCAGGCGCTGCGCAACCTGCCGCTCGGAGGCGGGCGAAGGCTGGACGAGGCGGGGATCGCCCGCGCCGTGGAGCGCGCGCGCACGCAGCACGTCGACTACCAGTCGAACGGCGGTGTCACGCTCGAGCTGGTGGTCGGCTTCGGCGACTGGGACGAGCCGGGCGACGGGGGAACGGCCGCCGGGCCGCCGACGGAGAGCCCGCCCCTGGCCTTGCGCCTGGGCGACGGCAGCCTGGCCGCCGAGCCCCGGTTGCTGATCGGCGAGACGGAGGTCGCGCTGGGGCCCGTCAGCTACGCCTTGGCCGGCGACCTGGCGGCCGACGTGCGGCCCCTCCCCGTTCGCGCCGACAAGAAGGGGCGTCTGGTGGGCGACGCCAAGCTCGAGCCCGCAGCGCTCGCTCACCGGCGCGCGGTGATCTACGTTCAGAAGATCCTGCGATGACTGACCGGCCCGCCGCCACGCTTCCCTTCGTGCCAGCCCTGTCGCGCGTCGCCACGCCCGTTTCCAGGCCGCGCGCGCTGACGGGCGGCGCCGCGCGCGACCGCGGGGACGGCTGGCGGCGCGATCAGCGTCTCGGCCTCGCGTGCTTCTGCTTGCTGGTCGCCGCGGGGAGCGCGCGCGTCCAGGGGGCCGAACAGACGCCTGCGGCCGGACCCCCGCCGCCGGCCGTATCGGCCGCGCCGCCGGCGCCGCTTCCTGCAGGGACCCACCTGGGCGCAGCGGAGGTGCCCATCGTGGGCGGCAACCTGGCCAGCGCCCGCGAGCGCGCGCTGGCCGAGGCAATGAAGCAGGCGGTGGGCGACGCGCTGGGCGTGGTGGCACCGGACGCCAGGACCAGCGACCCGAAGCTGGTGGTGCAGGTGCTGGCGCGGGCGCGCACGTTCGTGCAGCGCTACCGCACGCGCGAGGACGGCGAGGTGGGGCAGGGGCGCTACGGCGTGAAGATCGAGGCGGAGGTCGACGAGGCGTCGCTGGGACGGGCCTTCGAGAAGGCGCCGGCGGCCGCCCCGCTTGCCGCCGGCGCGCCGTCCTACCTGCTGGTCGCGAACGGTCCCCCCGAGGCGGCGGACGCCGTCTATCGCGCGCTGGCCGCGGGTGGCACGCGCGTCGAGCGCGCGCGCGAGGTGCTGTCGAACGGGCCGGCCGCCGAGTTCGCCACGCACGCCGGTCTGGGCGCCATCATCTTCGCCAACGCCAGCGCCAATCGCGAGGGTCAGGTGCGGGGAGTCGGGCTCGAGGCGGTCTCGTGCACCGTCGCCGTCCGCCTGGCCGCCGCGGGAACGGCCGCGGCGCTGGCCGAGGACACGCGCACCGAGCGCAGCTTCGCCGAGCACGAGGAAGGGGCCCGCAAGGATTGCCTGGCCCGGGCCGCCGGCGTGGCCGTCCGGCACGTCATCCCTCAGACGGGCACGGGGCGCTCGCCGTCGGACCTGCGCACGGTCGTCGCCGATGTCGATGTCGTCGAACCGGGGGCCGTGCTGGCGCTGTTGAAGCAGCTGCGGGGCAGCGGCAGCGTGTCCGCGGTCGATCTGCGCCGTCTCCTGCCCGGCCGCGCCGAGCTGGCGATCCGCTCGCGTCTCACGGCGCCGGCGCTGGCGGCGGCCATCGGCCGGGACAGCAGCGGTCCCGTGGTGATCTCGGGCGTCGAGGTGTCGGGCGAGCTGATTCGCATGGTGGCCCGCGCCCGCGAGGTGCCGGCGCCCGCCGCACCACCGCCGCCCGGGGCGGCGCCTCCCTCCTTGCCCGCCGCCAGTCCTGCTGGCGCCCCGGCGCTTGCCCCCGCCCCCGCACCCACGAGGCCCCCCACACCATGAAACGGATGCTGCTGGTGATTCAGTTGCGGTTGCCGTCGAAGCTGCCGCTGGCGTTGGCGCCGGCGCTGTTCGTCGCCGTTGCGCTCTCCGCATGCGCGACGGTGGGGTCGCCCAAGGACGCCGTGCCGTTTCGTGTCGACGTGAATGTCCCCGACGCCACCATCTGGGTCGACGACCATCTGGTCGGCAGTGCCAGTGTCCTGGCGAAGGACGGAACGTTCCTGCGGGCGGGATTCCATCGGGTCGAGGTTCGCCACCCGGACTACTATTCCTACTTCGCCGAGGTCACCCCGAAGCAGGGGGAGCCGGTCTTGATCCACGCCCAGCTTCACGCGCTGTTGCAGTGACGCGGTCGCGGGCCTAGCGCGGCGCGCACCGTCGCAAACGCATCGAGGTTCATCGGAGACCCGCGCGCGTGATTTCAATCGCTGGAATCTCTGCGGTGGCGCTTCTGGCCGCCGTCCGCGCGGCGGCGCCGCCGGGGCTGCCCGTTCGCATCGCGTGGGACGCCACGGCCGGCTGTTCCGACGCTGAGACCTTCTTCGCGGCGGTGGCCTCGCGCGCCGAGCGGATCCGGCGCGCCGAACCCGGTGAAGAAGGCACGCGGATCGAGGTCAAGCTGTCGCGGCTGGGGCCCAAGATCCATGGCGAGCTGCGCCTGGCCACCGATGACGGACGGAGTGAGCTGCGCAAGGTCGACGGCGCGACCTGCGACGAGGTGGCCGAGGCGCTGTCGCTGACCGCCGCGCTGGCGCTCAGCGCCTCGGCGCGGCGCGCCCCCGCAAGCCCGGCCGGCGGCCAGGGGGCGATCGCGGCGCCTCCCGCCGCCACGCCGGCGCCGTCCATCGTCGCCCCCCCTTTGGTTGCGGCGGAGGCCCCTGCGACGGCGTCGCCCATCGCTTCGCCGCCTGCGCCGACCCCGACCAGCCCACCTGGCGCGCCGCCGCCGCGGACCGAACCCGTGTCCGTACCGGCCGCCGCGGTCCCCCGGCCAGCGCCGGCCGCCGCGGGCCGGTCGCTCGCCGCGTGGCTGGCGGTCGGCCTGGGACCGGCGGCAGGGGAGGTGGTGGCCCCGCACCTGAGCCTCGGCGGCATCGCCCACCTGCGCGTCGCGGAGCCGGGCCTGGACCGGCTGGGCCCCTCGGCCGCGCTCGGTCTTCTGTACCTGCGCAACGACCTGCTGAATGGAGCCGGAGAGGCAGTTTTTCGCCTGGCCGCCGCGACCGTGACCGCCTGCCCCGGCTGGGGCTGGCGGAGCGACGTCGTCACCGTCGAGCTGTGCGCGGTGGGGGTGGGGGGATGGCTGCTGGCGTCCGACGCGGAGGTGACGGTCAGCCATCCGGTCAGCCGAAGCTGGTGGAGCGCGGGCGCCGCGCTGAGGGCGCGGGCGCCCGTGGGGGCGGGGTTCCTCTTGCAACTCGACGCGTCGGCCACCGTGCCCCTGGTGAAGCGGCGGTTCGTCACGACCACGCCCGAGCAGACGGTCGGGACCTCCCCCGGCGTGGCGCCGATCTTCAGCCTCGTCATGGCCCATGGGCTATGATCCGGCCCCCGTGATCACCCGGCCTTTGCCCGGGAATCCAAGAAGGCCTGGTCATGCCTCGTCTCTTCCTCGTCGATAGCTCCCCTTCCCAGCAGGCGCCCCCAGGGGACGAGGCCGGCCGGGATGCCGTGGACGAGCCGATCGACATACCACCCGACCAGCAGGCGCCGTCCTCACGTGACGCCGGCCGCGACGATCGGCTGAGGGGATTGGTGGACGGGTACATCGATTTCGTGGCCCGCGTGCTGCGTAACGCGGGCACGCCCCAGGCGGACATCGATGACGAGGTCCAGCGAACTTTCATCATCGCGGCCCGACGCCTGGACGACGTGCGCGTCGGCTCGGAGAAGAGCTTCCTGCTACAGACCGCCCTGAACGTCGCCGCGCACGCCCGGCGCACCATCGCGCGGCGGCGTGAGGTGGCGTCGGAGAACGCCCCCGAGGCCTTCGACGCGCGCGCCACGCCAGAGCAATTGACGGATCAGAAGCGGGTCCGGCACCTATTGGATCGAATCTTGGACCAGATGGGCAGCGATCTGCGCACCGTCTTCGTCCTCTATGAGTTCGAGGAAATGAACATGTCCGAAATCGCCGAGGTCCTTTGCATCCCGTCGGGAACGGTGGCGTCTCGGCTGCGGAGAGCGCGCGTCGAGTTCCGGGCGCGCGTGGGGATGATCGAAGGCCTGTCGAAGGCGGAGCGAGACCAATGAGCGAGCCGCCACGGTTGCTGGACGACAGCGAGAGCGCGACGGAGAAGGCGCTGCTTCATGCCGGGCGGTCTTACCGCAGCGGGCGCGAGACCCGCGCCAAGACGCTGGCGGCCCTGGGCATCGCCAGCTCCACGGCGGTCGTGGCGGCGTCGGGCAGCGCCGCGGCGTCGTCGTCCTTCGCGAAGCTGACCGGCGCCAAGCTGCTGGTGGCTGTCTCGGCGGTGGGGGCGGTCTCGCTGGCGCCGCTGGCCTATCACTCATTCCACAAGGCGGAAAAAGATCGCGCGACGGCCGCGGTGCTCTCGGCGCGCCTCCCTGCCGTCGAGCCAGCGGGCCCAGTGGCGAAGGCGCCGCCGCCTGTGGCACCACCCGCCACGACCAAGGCGGGGCCGCCCGTCGCGGCGCGTCCGGCGGTCCGCGCGGCAGAGCCCGTCAGCCTGGCCCAGGAGCTGGCGGCGCTGGATGCCGCGCGGGCCACGATGGCGCGCGGCGATGCCCAGGGCGCCCTGCTGCTGCTCGACGGCTACGCCAGGACGTGCCCGCAGGGGCGCCTGCGGCTGGAGGCCGAGCTGCTGCGCATCGACGCGCTGGCCAGGAGCGGGCAGACCGAGGCCGCCCGGCGCCGGGCCGAGACGTTCCTGCGACACCATCCGGGCAGCGTGCTGGCGGCGCGCGCCCGCAGCTTCACCGAGCCGCGCGGCGGCCGGGACGACTGATATCCTCGCGGAGCAGGCCGTGCCGCGCCCGGGAGCAACAGATTCCACGCGCCTGACGGGGCAGGCGAGGGGACGGGCCGCGCTGGCCGCCTGCCTCGCGGCCACCCTCGCCGGCTGTCACTCCACCGTCGACTCGCTGGGGTACGACGATGCCACCGGGCTGCACCTGCGCAAGATGCAGGGGCCGCTTTCGTACCCCAACGCGTTCCGTGACGTGCTGGGGAAGACGAACGCCCAGATCGCGGAGAAGATCGCGAACGCGTTCAACCAGCTGTTCCACGGCGACCCCTCGACCCAGGCCATCTATTTCCCGGTCGCCGGTCAGGATCAGGCGTACATCAAGGACATCCTGCACGGCGACATTCGCACCGACGGGATGGGGCTGGGAATGTTGATCGCCGCCGAGCTGGGCAAGCAGGACGAGTTCGATCGCCTGTGGAGCTACGCCCGGGCGAACATGCAGGTGCAAAGCGGCCCGAACAAGGGCTACTTCCTGTCTTCCTGCGCCACCTCGATCAATCCCGGCGTGACGTGCTTCGCTCCGTTCGGTCCGCAACAGATGGTGATGGCGCTGTTGCTGGCGAATGATCTGTGGGGCGATCCCACCTCGGCCGCGGGCGTCACGCCGGCGGCGGCGGACGGGGGTACGGCGGCGCCTTCGGAGTACGCGACCGCGGCCGCCGAGCTGCTGACGGTGATGCGGCACAAGGTCGACCAGAACGGGGGTGTCGTCAGTGGCGTGACGGACTTCTTCGATCCCGTCACCGCGCTGGTGTTCGCACAGCCCGACGCCAGCGACGCGAACCTGACCGGGCCCTCGATCGAGATGCCCGGCTATTACGAGCTGTGGGCCCAGGCCACGGGCGATCCCTTCTGGAGCCGCGCCGCGCGGGCGGCCCGTGCCTACTGGGGACTGGTGGCCAACCCGACGACCGGGCTGGTCCCCGCGGGCAGCCACTTCGATGGCGC
>Ga0070658_10001964_pt1 | contig 17311 bp, 17 predicted proteins | sample KBSC13metaG_FD_64664 | JGI IMG/M metagenome (GOLD analysis project Ga0070658, IMG submission 64664) | Corn rhizosphere microbial communities from Kellogg Biological Station, Michigan, USA - KBS C1-3 metaG | ecosystem: Host-associated > Plants > Roots > Rhizosphere > Soil ...
CCGCCGAACTTCATGACGATCAGGTCGCGGTCGCCGGCGGCCGCGTCGGCAGCGAGCTCGGGAACCGCCTCGAAATGCGTGCTGGACACGCAGCACAGTGTAGGCAGGGCCCCTTGCAGAGCCCTGCCCAGCCTTCTGCGGTTATTCCTCGATGACCGTGGTTCGACGGCCGCCGGCGGTGCCGAAGCCGCCCCACGCCGACCAGAAGATCATCGAGAGCAGGATCCCGACCGCACCGACGATCAGCAGGATCCAGCCGATCGTGGTCGCAGAGGTCGCGAGCAGCAGGACCAGGCCCCCGGCGATCAGCAGCAGGCTGACGCTGATACCCATTGATTTCCCCCTTTTCGGAGTGACAGCCCTGGAACGGCCGAGCAGGCCTGGGGGTTGCGGGTAGGGTTGGGTCGTGCCCGCCGAGGAGACGAACCTCGATCTGCTCGAGGCGTTCTCGGAGGACGAGATCGGGGAGTGCTCGTCCTGCGGCCGGCGTGCGTGCGTGAAGCTCCGCGACGTGCCCACGACGTTCTGTCTGTCGTGCGGCGCGGTGCGCGTCGGCGGGATGCGGCTCGACGTCGGCCGCAACGTTCCCGTCGAGATCTAGCTCCTACGCCGTGCCGTCGATGCCGAAGTCGGCGCTGCCGAGCACCGTCGCGCCCTGCTTGAAGACGATCGCGTAGATCGCAGGAGGCAGCTTCGTCACGCGCGGCTTCAGGCTGCTGCGCCGAAGCAACGCCGCGATTCCGAGCGAGTGCGTCCCTTTGGAGTAGCTCGCCTTCAAGGTCGCAAGGGTGACTCCGGTCGTGCACCGCTTCCTGCAGCGCATGAGCGAGAGGGTCAGCGTCGCCGCACGGACGGTGTAGAACCGGAGCACGGGCAGCGGGGCGCCGACGTACACCGTCGTCGGCCGGATCGCCGCAGCAGTGACAGGCCCGCCGGCCGCGAAGGCGGGCGCGGCGACGAGCGCCATGACGACCGCGAGCAGGAGACAGCGCCGCATCACGGCATCTCGCGGCGGCCGACGAAGGCGCGGCCGAGTGTCACTTCGTCGGCGTACTCGAGATCTCCGCCCACCGGCAGGCCGCTGGCAAGCCGCGTAACGCGCACGCGTCCGCGCAGCCGGTCGGCGAGATACGCAGCGGTTGCCTCGCCCGTCATGTTCGGATTCGTGGCGAGCACGACCTCCGTGACGCCGTTGCGCGACACGCGGTCGAACAGCTCGTCGATGCGCAGGTGCTCGGGCTCGACCCCGTCGAGCGGCGACAGCGAACCGCCGAGGACGTGGTACAGCCCACGGAACTCCGCCGTCCGTTCGAGGGACACGAGATCGACGGGCTGCTCGACGACGCAGATGACGGAGTGGTCGCGGCGTGCGTCGCGACAGATCGCGCACGTCTCCTCTTCGGTCAGGTTGCCGCACTCGCGGCAGAAACGGACACGCTCCTTCACCTCGTGGATCGCCTCGGCGAGCGCAGTCGCCTCCTGCTTCGAGACCTGGAGGAGGTGGAAGGCGAGCCGCTGCGCGGTCCGCGAGCCGATGCCCGGCAGCCGCGTCAGCTGCGCGACGAGGTTGTCGATCGAGGGCGACAGCACGTTGCGGAGGGTACTGGTCCCCTCCGGACGCTAGAGCCCGAGGCCTCCCAGGAGCTCCGACTGCATCTGCTGGGCCTTGGCTTCGACCTTCGCCGCGGCGGCGCGCAGCGCCTCGTTGACGCCGGCCAGCACGAGATCCTGCAACCCCTCGACGTCCGAGGGATCGACGGCATCGGGCGAGATGGCGATCGTCAGAACCTGCCCGGCGCCGTTCGCGGTCACCTTGACCATGCCGCCTCCGACCGACGCCTCGCCGATCTCGTGCTCGGCGTCCGCCTGCATCTGCTCCACCTGCTTCTGCATCTCCGCGGCCTGCTGCATCAACTTGTTCATGTCGAAGCTCATTCCGTTTCACGCTCCCGGGCGTCGAAGGTCTCCTTCAGCAACTCCATGAACTTCTCCTCGCCGATCGGCTCGTCGGACGATTCGTCCTCGTCGGCCACCTCGTCGTCGCCGATCGCGAACGCGACGGCGAGCCTGCGTCCCGTCACCTCGTAGAGCGCGTCGCGCAGCAGCGTCGAATTCTTCGGATCCTCGGCGAGCTTGCGGTGGAAGTCTGCGTTCGCCGGGAACTCGATCGTCAGCGTGTCGCCCGCGAGGTCGGCCGGACGCGCCTCACCGAAGAGCGACGACGTCGGGATCGACTTCTCCGCGACCGCCGGCACGATCGTGCGCGCCCAGGCCTCCTGCAGCTGCTCGAGCTCGAGGTCGGGGGCTTCGGCCGACGGTGCCGGCGGAGCCTTCGGCGCGTCGACCGCGGCCGGCGCACTCGTGACCGCGACGCCGCGCGACTCGAGCTGCTCGAGCCGATAGCCGATCGACTCACGCGAGAGATCCGCAGCCGGACGCGTCACCTTGACCAACGCCAGCTCCAACGGCAGCCGTGGGTCGGCGCCCTGGCGCATGTCGTCGACGGCGACCGCCAGCAGGTCGAGCAGCCGGATCACGGCCGGCTCGCCGAGCTGGTTCGCCTGCGCGCGCAAACGCTCGCGCGCCTCCTCCGTCACCGGCAGTGACTCCGGCACCTCGCCCATGTGCTGGACCAGAAGCAGATGGCGCAGATGCTCGATCAGCTCGGTGACGAGGCGACCAAGGTCGTGACCCTGCTCGGACAGCTCCTCGATGAACGTCAGCGCACCGGCGGTGTCGCGGTCGACGACGAGGTCGCACAGCCGGAACAGCGCCTCCTCCTCGACCGTCCCGAGCAGCTGCAGGACGTCCTGCACCGTGATCGTGCCGTTCGTCGCCGACGCAAGCTGATCCAACGAGGACAGCGCATCGCGATACGCTCCCCGCGCGCTGCGCGCGACGAGCGACAGCGCCGTATCCGGCGCATCGATCTTCTCCGCGTCCGCGACGGTGCGCAGCACTTTCAGCAGCTCCTGCAGCCGCGGCCGTTGGAAGACGAACGTCTGGCAGCGCGAGCGCACCGTCGGCAGCACCTTCGACAGGTCGGTCGTGCAGAAGACGAACATCAGGTGCGGCGGCGGCTCTTCGATCAACTTCAGCAGCGCGTTCCACGCCGCGTCCGTCAGCTGGTGCGCCTCGTCGAGGATGTAGATCTTGTAGCGGCCCTCGACCGGCTGCAGCACGACGCGGTCGCGGATGTCGCGGATGTCGTCGATGCCGCGCTGCGACGCCGCATCCATTTCGATCACGTCGAGCGACGTGCCGTTCGCGATGCCGACACACGCCGAACACGTGCCGTCGGGATGCGCCGTCGGCCCCTGCGCGCAGTTCAGCGACTTCGCGAGGATGCGCGCCATCGACGTCTTGCCGGTGCCGCGCGGGCCGGCGAAGAGATACGCCTGGCGGATCTGGTCGGACGCGATCGCGTTCGTCAGGGTCCGGACGACTGCCTCTTGACCCACGACGTCGTCGAAGGTCTGAGGGCGGTACTTCCGGTAGAGCGCAGCCACTGCATCGATTCAAGCAGGACCACCAGCACGGCGAGCAGGACGGCCCATTTCGTGTGCCGATCGAAGGCGAAAAAGAGGAATGGGACGAGGAGCAGGCCCTCGGGACGGAGCCGCACGACTGCCAAGACCGCTCCCAGGAGCAGGAGCAGGGCTGCAAGCGCGCCCCAGCTCTCGCGCACGAGGTCGTCGACGTGGAGCAGTTCGGGCGCGCCATGCTCGACCACGACCCAGGCGGCCAGCGCGGCCGCGGCCATCGCCAGGTCTCGCCGATAGATCCCGAACCGGGGCAGCGCCGCGAGCGCCGCCACGAGGACGAACGCGAAGAAGGGGAGGATCGCCAGCCAGCCGTGGCCGATCCCGGCGAGCGAGAGCACCGTGGCCGCGAAGTTGCCGCCGGCGATGCGTGCGATCCAGTGGTGCGTGTCGTCGTTCGAGAGCAGCGGCTCGGCGCTCGTCGCGACGACCATGGCGCCGATCGAGACGGCCGCGAGCGAGAGCACGGTCGCCGGCGCGCGCCGGAGCACGGGCGCGAGCGCGAAGCAGAGGAAGGGCAGCAGCGGCACGAGGAAGCGGGGCCCCGGGACCCAACCGCCGAGCGCCAGCTCGTAGGTCGGCCGGAAGGCGTTCCACGCCACCTCGACGATGCTCAGCGACGCGATCAGCGCCGCCTCCGCACGCAACCCGCGCCGCCAGAGAAAGACGACGCCGACCGCCGCGGCCGCGAGCACGGGGGAGAGCGTCAGCAGTCCCCGTTGCGTCAGCAGCATCTGCACCGCGAGGTGCGGGTGCGGGGTCGTCAACGTGAAGAAGAGATTGTGCACCTGCGCCTGCTCGGCGCCGCCCGCGCCCGGATCGATCGCCGCACCGGAGTACGCGATGCGGAACGGATTGCCGAACGCCCAGATGTCGAAGACCCAGAGCGGCAGCGCGCCGGCCAGCGCGCCGAGCGCGAACCGCGGCGCGCGCCGCCATGCGTAGACGAGCAATGCCGCTGCGACGACGACGAGCGGCAGGTCGGTCGCCACCGCGAGCCCGGCGCACGCACCCGCGAGCACGGGGCTCCGTCGCTCGTACAACAGCACGAAGGCGGCGAAGCCGAGCAGCGCCGCGGGCACGTGTGCAAAGAGGAGCGTCGCGAAGGGCAACACGAGCGTTCCGAGACCGAGCACGACGGCGACCGTCCTGCCGGTGCCGGGCTCGACCGCGTCCGCTGCGCGCCGCATCAGGAGCAGCAACAGCAGTCCGGGCAGCACGACTGCCCAGAGGCCGATCTGCCAGATCGCGCGCAGCGGCACGCCGACCATCGCCGCCGGGTAGGACATGCCGGCGTTGCGATTCGCCGGCACGGCATGCACGGCGTGCAGCAGCAGGTACCAGGGCGCCGACCAGAAGTCCATCGCAGGCCCCTTCGCCGCATAGAAATGCCCGTTGCGGCGGACGAGGTCGCACGTCTCCTGCGCGTACCTGTCGACGTATGGGTGGCCCTGGGCAATCGAGCGGGTCGCGGCGTAGTGCGCGTTCTGTCCGCAGCCGACCGATTGCATCGGCCACGCCCACGCGAGCGCCACAGCCCCCAACGCAATCCACCAGCGCACGCCGGGACCCTAATCCGCAGCCGCCGCCGACCTGAGCGGCGGCGGCTCACTCAGGCCCGCCGGCAGCGGGTGCGCGCAAAGCGCGCACATCCCCGAGGCGGAAAGCGCAGCGACGCGGAGCGGGCCGAGGGAGAGAACAGGGCCGGGCTGGCCGCACACCTGGGAGGGATCACTTAGCGCTGCTTCCTCCCGGACCTGACGCGGTTCGCGAGCTCCCACTGCGCGGAGCCCGACCCGCCCCCAAAATAGCCAACGCGTCACGGTAGTGTTGCCCGCCGTGGATGACGCCCGGCACGCGCTGCTGACGGGACTCTTCGACCACGCGGCGATGTTCCCGCCGGCGAGCCTGCCCCTCGGCGAGGCGCTCGCGGAGGACGATCGGGCGCGCGCGTCCGAGCACGCCTGGCTGCTCGGGCGCTTTGTCGTGCCGAAAGGCGTAACCGTCGACGACCGCGAAGTGGCGATCGTCGGCGACGGCGTCGAGCAACAGGACGACGTCGTGTTCGTCGAGGGTCGGACAAAGATCCGCTGCGGCGGCGCACACGTGCCGAGCGTCGAGGAGGTCGCCGCGTTCGTGCGGAGCTGCCGAGAACATGGGCGCCTGTTCAAGGCGACGGCGGGACTGCACCACGCATATCCGACGCCTGCCGGCGAGCACGGCTTTCTCGATCTCCTTGCCGCCGTCGTCTTCGGCGACGAGGAGCAGGCGCTGCGCGCGGAGCCCGGCGCATTCGAGCTCGACGAGCACTCGTTCCGCTGGAACGGTCGCGAGGCCGGTGCGGATGCCTGCGCGACGGCGCGGGCCACGCTGTTCCACTCGATCGGCACCTGCTCGTTCTTCGAGCCCGTCGCGGAGCTCGAGCTGCTGGGGATCCTGTGACGACAGGGTTCGCCGCCGGCGACAACGGATTGCTCTGGCGCGGCGAGCGGGGCATCGTCGACCTGAGCGCCCTCGGAGACGTCTTCGCACAGCCGACGCTGAACCCGCTGCTCGCGCTCGGACGCCGAGGCTGGCGACAGGCGCTCGAGGCCGCACGGGGTCACGACGGCCCGGCCGCGCACGAGCCGACGAGGCTGCCGTTCGAGGTCGCGGACTACGTCGACTTCTACTCGTCGCTCGAGCACGCGTCGAACCTCGGTCGCATGTTCCGGCCCGACTCCGAGCCGTTGCTGCCGAACTGGCGCTGGCTGCCGGTCGGCTACCACGGCCGCGCCGGCACGGTGGTCGTCAGCGGCACCGACGTGACGCGGCCGCACGGGCAGGTGAAAGGAGACGGCGACCCGGTCTACGCTCCGAGCCGACGCCTCGACATCGAGCTCGAGCTCGGCTTCGTCGTCGGCGTCCCGACCGAGCTCGGCCGGACGCTCACCGCCGCCGACTTCGAGGACCACGTCTTCGGCGTCGTGCTCGTCAACGACTGGAGCGCGCGCGACATCCAGGCCTGGGAATACCAGCCTCTCGGCCCCTTCCTCGGCAAGTCGTTCCAGACGTCGATCTCCGCTTGGGTGACGCCGCTCGAGTTGCTGCACCACGCCCGCGTCGAGGCACCGCAGCAGGATCCGCCGCCGTTGCGGCACCTCGACGGCGGCCGCGACTGGGCGCTCGACCTCGCGCTCGAGGTGGAGCTCAACGGCGAGACGATCTCGCGCGGCAATGCGCGCGGGCTCTATTGGACGATGCCGCAGCAGCTCGCGCACGCCACCTCCAACGGGGCGGCATTGCGCACGGGCGACCTGATGGCGTCCGGCACGATCTCCGGCTCGGAGCCGGGCAGCGAGGGCTCGCTGATCGAGCTCTGGCGGAACGCGCGCTTCCTCGAGGACGGCGACGAGGTCGTGCTGCGCGGACGAACGCGCGAGGTCGAGCTCGGCGAAGTTCGCGGCCGCGTCCGTCCATCCCGAACTCATACGTAGCCGCTACCGCCGTTCCTCCCGGACGGTGCGAAGGTCGGTACGTGGCAATGGCGAGCATCCTGGTCAGCGAGGTGGATCCCGACGTCAGGCGGCTGCTCGTGACCCTGGTCGAGCGCCTCGGGCATACGGCGAGCGTGCTCCAACACGACGTCGTGGTTCCGCCTCGCGCGGATGTTCTCGTCGTCGATCCGATCGCACGGTCGAGCGTCGAGCACACGCGACTCGTCCGTGCCCATTTCCCCGAAGTGCCCGTTCTCTGCCTGAACCCGTTGCCGGACGACGCAGGCTTCCTCGGCCGCGGCCCGACGGCCTTCCTCCCGAAGCCGTTCACGCCGGATCAGCTGGCGACGGCCTTGGACGCCGTCATGGCGTCACCCGTTTAGGGGACGACGCGTACGACGCGTCGCGGATGCGCGGCGTGCGTTTTCCGGCCGATGCTCTGAGGATGAAGGACAAGCTTCTCGTACTCGTCGCGGACGACGACCCCGACATCCGCCAGCTCGTGCGGCTCCGTCTCGAGCGGTCAGGCTACGACGTGATCTCGGCGGAGGACGGGGTGGCGGCCCTCGAACTGGCGCGCGACCGCAGCCCAGACCTGGCGATCCTCGACGTCTCGATGCCGCACATGAACGGGCTCGACGTCGCGCGGACCTTGCGCCAGGAGAATGCCACGCTCCCGGTGATCCTGTTGACAGGACGCGTTCGCGACGAAGACGTGCTCGAAGGCGCGAACGCGGGCGTCGACCGTTACATCACGAAACCGTTCAGTCCGCAGGAGCTCGAGTCGCAGGTCCGCGAGCTCGCCCATGCCTGACCGGCTCGCTGAGCTCCGCGCCAAATCCCTCGCCACCGAGCACGGCTTTCCGATGGTGCGCCTGCGCGACGTGGCATTCGATCCCGACGCCGTGCGCGCGATCCCCTTCGAAGCGCTCCAGCGTCATACCGCGTTGCCGCTCGCGATGATCGGCGACCTGCTTCGAGTCGCATTCGCCTCTCCGTCTCCGGAAGCCGTCTCCGAGTTGAGCCGTCTCGCCCTCTGCGAGATCGAGCCGGTCCTCGCGCCACGGAACGAGATCGCCGCGATGCTCGCGGAAATCGACCGAGGCGGAGCGCTCCAACACGAAGAGTTGCTGCTCGAAGGCGCACACGGCGTGGACGCGCCGGCGGTGCGCGCCGTCAACGACATCCTCAAGCAGGCGATCGCCGCACGCGCGAGTGACATTCACCTAGTTCCCTCCGAGGACACCTTCAGCCTGCGCTTTCGCATCGACGGCGTCGTGGAACAGCACGGATCGATGTCGGTGGCCGACGCAGGCGCTCTCGTCCTTCGCGTGAAAGTGCTCGCAAAGCTGGACATCGCCGAGCGCCGCCGACCGCAGGACGGCCGCTTTGCGGTTGGGACGACGAACGGCCGCACGGTCGACGTGCGTGTCACACTGCTGCCGACGCTGCACGGGGAGGGCATCGTCCTCCGCCTGCTGGAAAAGACGAAGAAGGCGCCATCGCTGACCGAGCTCGGCCTCGAGCCTAGGATGCAGATGGAGATCCAGCGTGTGGTCGACCGCGGCGTCGGCGCCCTGCTCGTCACCGGCCCGACCGGATCCGGGAAGTCGACGACGCTGCACGCGGCGCTCGTCGATCTCGCGCGACCGGACCGGGCCGTGATCACGATCGAGGACCCTGTCGAGTACGAGGTTCCGGGCGCGTACCAGCTCCAGATCCACAGCACGGCGGGCATCACGTACGCCTCGGCGCTGCGCTCGGTTCTGCGAGGGGATCCGGACGTGATCATGGTCGGAGAGATTCGCGACTCCGAGACCGCGACGCTTGCCCTCGGCGCGTCGCTCGCGGGACACATGGTGCTCTCGACCTTGCACACAAACGACGCGCCTGGTGCGCTGACCCGGCTCGCAGAGATGGGCGTCGACTCGTACGTCGTCGCGGCGGGCGTTTCAGGCGTGCTCGCGCAGCGTCTTGCCCGCCGGCTCTGCCTCTACTGCCGCGAGCCGTTCGAGCACGAGGGGCGGACACGATTTCGAGCAGTGGGCTGCCAGTGGTGCAACGGCGGCCACTTCGGCCGCGTCGGCGTGTTCCAGCTGCTGACGATGGACACGCGCCTGCGCGCGCTCGTCGCAGACGGTGCGTCGAACGACGTCGTCGCGGCGGCTGCCGCCGAAGGAGGCCTGCAGTCCCTGTGGGCCGACGGCCTCGCAAAGGTCGAAGCCGGGCTGATCACCGAGGAGGAGCTGCACCGTGTCGTTCCTCGCTGACATCCGCTTCGTGCGTGCGTACTTCGCGATCGGCATCGCGGCCGTCGCCACCTACCACTGGACGAGCGGCTACCCGTACATGTACGAGGTGATCGGGTTCTACGGCGCGCTGGGCGCCATGGCCGGCGCACTGCTGCGCAAGGGGCCAGAGCGTCTCCCGTGGCTCGCGTTCTCTGCGGGATTCACGCTGATGGTCGCGGGCGACCTCGCGTGGAGCCTTTGGCCGTCCGCCGGCTCCCCGAACATCTCCGACGCGTTCTACATGGTGGCGTATCCGTTCATCGCCGCCGGCCTGCTCCTCCTCACGCGGCGGATCACGGGTCGGGGAAACGTCATCGACACGCTGTTCGTGGCGGGCTCGTTGTCGACAGTGCTCTGGCCCCTGCTGTTTGCGTCCTTCCTGCACGGCGGGCAGAGCTGGGGCCAGCGGCTGACGCTCGGCATCTACCCCGCTTGGGACCTCCTGTTCATCGCGGCCGCCGTGCGCATCGCGTTGTCGCGCTCGCTCCACACGCCGCGGACGATCCTGCTCGTCGTGTCGGTCATGCTCTTCCTCGTCGGGGACGCTTTCTGGTTCGACTCGGTCAACACGTACGTGCTCGGTAACTGGGAGGACTTCGCCTGGCTCGCGGCCTACGTCTGCTGGGGCACGTCCGCACTGCACCCGGCGCCGCTCGATAACGGCGAACGCCCGGACGCGTCGCCGTTCGCTCGCTTCGCGCTCCTGACGATTCCCGTTGCGTTCCTTCCTGCGGCGATTCTCATCGGCATGACGCGGAACGACGCGTACGAGATCGTCGACGGCGCGGTGATCTCGGTCGTCCTCGGTCTTCTCCTCTTCCGGTTCGCGAGCGTGCTGCGCGGGCTCGAAGGGGCTCGGAAAGAGCTCCGGGAGCAGAACCGCCTGAAGGACGAGCTGATCTCCGTGGTCTCGCACGACCTGCGAACGCCGCTGACGTCGATCATGGGCTACCTGGAGCTCGCGCTCGCGCCGGACACAGAGGCAGCCGACGCGCGCCAGTTTCTCGAGGTCGTGCAGCGCAACACGGGCCGCATGCACAGGCTCGTCGAGGACCTGCTGTTCGTGTCGCGCGTCCAATCCGGCAAGGACTCGCTGGACTTGGGCGTCGTCGTCCTCGGCCAGCTCGCCGACCACACGGTGGCGGCCGCTCTCCCCGCAGCGGAAGCGGCCGAGGTCGAGATCGTCTGCGACATCCGGTGTCACGAGCCGACGATCGGCGACGAGCACCGCCTCGCGGAGGTGCTCGAGAACCTGCTGTCGAATGCGCTCAAGTTCACGCCGCCCGGCGGCTTGGTCACCGTTTGGGTGGGCCGCGTCGGCGACGCGATCGTCACCCGAGTCAGCGACAACGGAATCGGGGTCTCCGAGGCCGACCGGCGCCACCTCTTCGATCGGTTCTTCCGGGCGTCCGGCACGGACGGTGTCCCCGGTGCCGGCCTCGGCCTCTCGATCGTGAAGGCGATCGTCGACGCCCACGGGGGCGAGGTCTCCGTCCAGAGCCGGCTGGGCTCCGGGACGACGTTCGAAGTGCGGCTCCCGCTGCTCACGGACGAGGAACCGGCGGTCCTCGCGCCGGCCGCGTGAGAATCCCCAATTCGGGTGACGGCGACTCGTCGCTTCGACGTATGTGCGCGGGGCAGTCCGTGGCGGAGCATGGAAGGACAGCCATGAATCCCCAGGAACTGCTCGAACGCCTCCCGCTCGTCACATACGTGTTGGATCCGGAACGCGGCTTCGTGTACCTGAGCCCTCAGGTCGAGGCGACGTTCGGTTTCCGCGCAGAAGAGTTCGTCGACGATCTCGACTTCTGGCGCAGCCGGATCGCGGACGCGGACAGGGCCCATCTCCTGGCGGCGCTCGAAACGCTGAAGGCGAGCGGTGAGCTCACGTGCGAGTACCGGATCCACCACGCCGACGGCCGGGCGGTGTGGGTCCGCGACACGGGCTCCTTCGTGGCCGGCCGCGTGCACGGATACCTGATCGACATCACGCACGAGAAGGAGCTCGAGCGAGAGCTCGCGCGCGAGCGCGCGACGCTCGATGCATTCTTCCGCGAGTCCTCGATCGGGCTTGCGATCACCGATTCGGAGGGGCGCTACGTCCGCATCAACGACGCGTTGGCGGAGCTGAACCAGGTGCCTGCAGAAGCGACCATCGGCAAGACCCTGGCCGAGATCGCGCCGGAGATCGCTGCGCTCGTCGACCCGTTCCGCGAGCGCGCCGGCGAAACCGACCGGTTTTTCGTGGACGTTCCACAACGCGATCGCGACACGATGCTGTCCTACTTTCCGTTCACCGTCGACGGCGAGCGCCATCACGGACGCGTCGTCGTGGATCTGACCGAACAGCGGCGCGCAGAAGTCGCGGAGCGCCGTCTACGCCATCTGATCGAGCAATTGCCGCTCGTTGCGTACGTGAACGAGGTGAGCGGTACCCGCCGGGCGCGGTACGTCACGCCTCGGATCGAGGAGGTCACCGGCTATTCGGCAGAGGAGTTCGTCGCCGATCCGGAGCTGGGCAACCGGTTGATCCACCCCGCCGATCTTGCTGAGATCGTCGCGCGCGAAGAGCTGGCGCGCGCGACAAACGAGCCGTTCGAGCACGAGTATCGAATCGTCCGCGCCGACGGTGAGGTCCGCTGGGTCCTCGACCGGATGGAGACCTTCCAGGACGACGGCGGCGTCGTGCGCGAACAGGGCTTCCTGGTCGACGTGACGGCGATGCACGAGACGACGAGCCTCCTGCGTGCAGTCTGGGACTCCACGCTCGAGGCGATGCTCGTGGCCGACGACGACGGCGGCTACGTCGATGCCAACCCCGCGGCGTGTGCCTTGTTCGGCCGGACCCGCGATGAGCTCCTGAGCTCGAATGCCCGGGACATCGTGGGCACCAGCGAGCTGGCGTGGCGCGCCTTCCGCGAGCGGGGCCGCGACAGCAGCGAATCGACGATCGTTCGCCCCGATGGGGAGCGCCGCGAGGTCGAGGGGACGGCTCGGGCCGATGTCCTCCCGGGACGGCACCTGACGGTGCTTCGCGATGTCACCGGACGCCGGCGACTCGAGGAGGAGCTGTGGCGCGCCCAGAAGCTCGAGAGCGTCGGCCGCCTCGCGGGAGGTGTCGCACAGGATTTCAACAATCTGCTCACCGCGATCAGCGGCTACGCGGAATTGCTCAAAGCGCAGACGTCGCCGGGCACCCTCGAGAACCACCACGCACAGGAGATCGATCTCGCGGCCGGCCGCGCCGCTGCGCTGACTGCACAGCTCCTCGCCCTCGGCCGCCGGCAGATGCTGCAGGCACGTCCGGTCGACCTCAATCGCAAGCTCCACCTCATGCGCAACCAGATCTTCGAGCTCGTCGGATCCGGGGTCGCCGTCGTCTTCGATCTCGACCCCGAGCTCTGCGCCGTCCACGCCGACAGGGGCCTCGTCTCGGGAGTCATCCTCGACCTCGTCGCCAACGCGGCGGAGGCGATGCCCGAAGGGGGGAACCTGACCGTCGCCACGACGGTCGAGCAGGCCGTCGGACGAGATGATCTGCCAGACGGCCGCTATGCCGTGATCCGCGTGGCCGACGAGGGCAACGGCATCGATCCGGCGGTCTTCGACCATCTCTTCGAGCCGTTCTTCACGACGAAGGGGATCGGGGAGGGCAGTGGGCTCCGCCTCGCGAGCGCGTACGGGACAATCCGCCAAAGCGGCGGAACGATCACCGTCGAGAGCGCCGTCGGGCAAGGCTCGACGTTCTCCATCTATCTGCCCTGCGCGGCGGCGGGCGACAGTGCGCCTCCGGCCGCGGGGGGAGACGAGACCTTGGTCGTCGTCCAGCGCGATCCGGCCGTCCGCGACGTTCTCTGCGGGATCCTGACCGACGCCGGCTACCGCGTCATGGCTGCCCGTACCGCCCACGAGGCATACGCGCTCGCGATCCGGGAGGATCTCGCCGTCGACCTCGTGATAGCAGACGACGACGACGAGACCGGCCGGTTCGGAGCCGATCTCGAGCGCGCGAAGCCCGGCCTGCGACTCGTGCGCCTCGAGAAACCGTTCACCGCGAGCCGCGTGCGGCAGAGCATTCGCTCCGCCCTCGACTCCCCCGTTTCGGGGGAAGCGCCCCAAGAATTGATCCAGGCCCCGGAATGAGCGGTAGGGTGCGAGACAGTGCGGTGTTGCCAGCCGCTCACTTCTGTCAATCTGGGATGACCCCGATGACCACGCTGGACGAACCACACGGCACACGCGGTCCGCCGCGAACCGCCGATGTGGCAGGCGAGGCCCGCTTCACGGCGCTGTTCGAGAACGCCGCGGACATCACCTCGATCGTCTCGGCCGAGGGGACAATCCTCCAGGTCAGCAGCTCGGTCGAGCGTCTCGGCGGCTTCACGCCCGCCGAACTGGTCGGCCGACCGATCTACGACTTCGCCAAGCCGGAGGACGCGGTTCCGCTTCGGCGGTTCGTCGCGGACGCCTGTTGTCGCGCGAGCGCGACGAGGGGGCCGCCCTTCCACGTCCGGGACGCTCATGGAGAGTGGCACGCGCTGGAGCCGGTCGCGGTGAACCTCCTGGACGACCCGGCGATCCGCGGGCTCGTCATCACGTGCCGCGACGCGAGCGCCCGCCTTCAGCTCGAGGCGCGCGTCCGTCAGATGGAGCGTCTCGAGGCCGTCGGCCAGCTCGCCGGCGGCATCGCGCACGACTTCAACAACGTGCTGCTCGTCATCCGGGGCTACACGAGCATGGTGCGCTCCGCGCTCGACGGCTCGGACCTCGTAGCTGATCTCGACGAGATCGCAAAGGCGTCCGACCGCGCCGCGGACCTGACGCAGCAGCTGCTGGCGTTCGCGCGGCGGCAGGTCTTGAGGCCGTCGGTCCTCGACCTCGGTGAAGTCGTCTCCGATCTCGAGAGCCTGCTTCGGACCTCCGTTCGCGAGAACGTCGAGTTGGACATCGAGTTGGGACAAGACGCTTGCGCGGTGCTCGCCGACTCCACCCAGCTGGACCAAGTCCTGATGAACCTCGTGGTCAACGCGCGCGACGCGATGCCGGACGGCGGGCGCATCGTCGTCTCCGTCGCGCCGGCGGTTCTCGACGCCGACGCCGATGTCTCGCCGCCGGTCGCGCCCGGTCGCTACGTCGCCCTGACGGTGACCGACACCGGCTCCGGCATCGACCCCTCGTCCCTGCCGTACATCTTCGAGCCGTTCTTCACGACGAAGGGTGAGGGCGTCGGGACCGGACTGGGCTTGTCGACCGTTCACGGCATCGTCGGTCAGAGCGGCGGCGGGATCGAAGTCGGAGCGCGGCCGGCTGGCGGCACGCGTATGACCGTCTATCTGCCGGCCGCGGAGGGCGCAGAACGGCCGGACGACGACATCGGCAGGCAGCCGAGTCGCCTCCCAATCGGGACCGAGACGATTCTGCTCGTCGAAGACGAGGACGCAGTCCGCGAGCTCGTGCAACGTGTGCTCGAGGGGGCCGGCTACAACGTTCTGTCCGCGGCACGCCCCAGCGACGCACAGCGGCTCGCCATCGATGAGCGCATCCACCTGCTGCTCACGGACGTCGTCATGCCCGAGATGAGCGGCTACGACCTTGCCGTGCGCATCCGCCTTGCGCACGCGGCTGCGCAGACGCTCTTCATCTCCGGCTACGCCCACTCCGCACTCGCCGAGACGGCGGAGCCCCCGGCCGGCGAGCTGCTCCGAAAGCCGTTCTCTCCCGATCAGCTCTTGCGCGCCGTGCGCGCCGTGCTCGACGGCGAGGCGCTGGTGGACGTCGGATGAGCCCGAGCCGAATCCTCTGTGTGGACGACGACGCGCAGGTGCGTCGGTTCATCGCACGTGTGCTGGGCTCGGCCGGGCACGAGTGCGTTCCTGCCGCGACCGCGGCCCAGGCGCGCGTGCTGCTCGCCGAGAAGCCCTTCGCCGCGGTGCTGTGCGACATCAACCTCGACGGTGAGTCCGGCCTCGACCTTCTACGCGACCTCCGGGTGGACCATCCCGACGTCGCGGCCGTGATGGTCACGGGCCGCGACGAGCCGGCTCTTGCCGACAGGGCGCTGGATCTCGGAGCCTTCGGCTACGTCACGAAGCCCTTCAACGCCAACGAGCTGCTCATCGACCTGGCGAACGCGCTGCACCGGCGCGAGTTGGAAACGGCAAGCCGCACGGAGCGAGACGACGCCGTGCGGGAGGCCTACATGGAGACGCTGCGAAGGCTCTCTCGCGCGGTCGAGTACTACGACGGTCAAACGGCAGCTCACGTCGAGCGCGTCGGCGCGCATGCGGCGACGATCGCGGGCGCGCTGCATCTCGCGTCGGATCACGTCGAGTTGGTCCGTCTCGCCGCACCCCTGCACGACCTCGGCAAGATCGGCGTGCCGACCGGAGTGCTTCGCAAGCGCGGTTCGCTCGACGACGTCGAGCGTGCGGTCATGAAGCACCACGCAGAGCTCGGCCGTGAGCTGCTTGCGGGCTCTGGCAACGAGCTGCTCGACCTGGCCGCGCTCATCGCCTGGACGCATCACGAGCGCTGGGATGGCGCAGGATACCCGCGGAATCTCGCAGGTCGCGAGATTCCGCTCGAGGGCCGGATCGTCGCCGTCGCCGACGCGTTCGACGCCATGACGAACGACCGTCCCTACCGTGGCGCGCGCAGCGTCGGCGATGCGATCGCCGTGCTCGATCGCGAGCGCGGCGCCGCCTTCGACTCGGACGTCGTCGATGCGTTCCTCGGAGCGCGATCGTGAGCATCACGTGCGTGATCGCGGACGATCACCCGCCCGTTCTCCAGTTTCTCTCCCGTTACCTGAGCAGCAACGAGATCACCGTCACGGCGAGCGCGCGCGACGGGGCCGAGGCGCTGCAGAAGATCGAGCAGACGCGCCCGACTGTGGCTGTCCTCGACTCGCAAATGCCGCACCTCTCGGGCATCGACGTCTTGAAGGAGATCGGCGCCCGCGGGTTGCCGACGCGCGTCATTCTCTACACGGGCTTCGGCGACGGCGCGCTGCTCAGCGACGCGCTCGACGTCGGCGTTGCCGGCATGCTCGACAAGGATGCACCGGTCGATGATCTGGTACGTGCCATCCAGGTCGTCGCAGCCGGCGGCACGTATCTCGATCCGACCGCGGTGGCCGCTCTCATCTCGAACCGGCGGGGCCAGGCGCGGCCCTTGACGCAACGCGAGCGTGAGGTGCTTCGTCTGCTTGCCGACGGGATGTCGAACGAGAAGATGGGCGCCGAGCTCTTCATCTCTCCTCAGACCGTGCGAACACATGTGCAGAAGGCGATGGAGAAGCTCGGCGCTCAGACCCGCGTGCAGGCGGTTGCGATCGCCCTGCGCGAGTCGCTCATCTCTTAGGAGCCGGTCGAGAAGCCGAACGGCTGGAGACCCTTGGACTTCGCATAGAGCGAGGCAAGGACGAGTGCGAGGAAAAGTACGCGGCGCACGGTTTCACCTCCTCTCAGAAGTGGAGGTCCTGCAGCAGCTCGGTCGCGCCTCGGTAGAGGTCGGCTGCTGCGTCGGCGTCGTTCGACGACCGTGCGAGATCGCCCTGGGCGACGAGCACGAGAGCGAGATGGCTCGACGAACCGAGTCGCGTGCACGTGTCCGCTGCACGCTCCAGCCAGGCTTTCGCCTGTGCCGGCTCGCCGTCTGCTGCCAAGGACCGGGCGACGACGAGCTGGGCGTTGCCGAGCTCGTCGAGGAAATCCGTGCGGTGCTCGAGAAGCTCGACGGCGCGCAGCGCACGAGCGCGTGCTTCGGCCGAGCGACCGCCGTCGAGCAAGACCCGGGCGAGCGAGTTCACGGCTTGCGCGAGGTCGACGTCGCTCGCCGCCTCGGATGCGCTGTCGATCGCGCCGAGGAGCGCTTCTTCTGCCGCTTCGGCGTCGCCGAGGAGGAAGTCGATGCCGCCGAGGTTGTTGAGGACGCGGGCCGTGCAGAGCTTGTTGCCGAGGTCGGAATACAGCGCGAGCGCGCGTTCGGCGTAGCAACGAGC
>Ga0070658_10001968_pt1 | contig 17279 bp, 14 predicted proteins | sample KBSC13metaG_FD_64664 | JGI IMG/M metagenome (GOLD analysis project Ga0070658, IMG submission 64664) | Corn rhizosphere microbial communities from Kellogg Biological Station, Michigan, USA - KBS C1-3 metaG | ecosystem: Host-associated > Plants > Roots > Rhizosphere > Soil ...
TATCCGACGAACCAGGCCCGTCATCATGCATACGAGTTGGCGCTGCGCGAGATCGGTATCGAGCCGAAGCCCGACTGGTTCGTCACTGGCCTCCCGGGCGACATCATCGGCGGCCGGCAAGGCATCCGACAGTTGAAAGAACATCGCCGAATCCCCACGGCCATCCTCTGCGAGAACGATTGGATGGCGGTCGGCGCGATGCAGGAACTGCAGCGCCTGGGCCTGAACATCCCGCGCGACGTGAGCCTGGTGGGGCACGACGATCTGTGGATCTGCGAGCAGCTCGAGCCGCCGTTGACCAGCATCCGCCGGGCCGAGGACGAACTGTTGTCGCGGGCGATCGATTTGCTGATCGAGCAGATCGAAAACCGCGTGCCGGCGACGCTCCACGAAGTGCTGGTCGAAGGCGAAATGGTCTGGCGCCAAACGGCAGGGCCCGCGCCGGGCCGCCTGCGCGACCGCAGCGAAAACGGCACCGGCGGCAACTGATTTCCGATTTGATCGGCGGCTCGACCATTCTACAACGCCGGCGTACCTGGTAGTGCGACAACAGTTGTATTGGTTCACCCGCCCCGATCGCGGCAGCGGTGTGATTGGATGCGGAAGACAATGTTCCCGCCGCTACCGAACCCGTTCTGACCGAATCGGCCAAGCTTTTGTAAAGTAACACTGCAATGGCGCTATCGTAGAAACAGAACCCAAACCAGCAGCAGGATCGGCAGCAGCACCGGCAGCGAGAAGGCGTAGATGTATCGGAAAAATCCCGGCGTCTGTGCCCCGGCGTGATCGGCGATGCTTCTGACCATGAAATTCGGGCCGTTGCCGATGTAGGTCATCGCGCCGAAGAGCACTGCGCCCATGCTGATGCCGACGAGCATCAGGGCGCCTGCCGGCTCGTTCAGCACCGCCGCCAAGCCTCCGTCGTACCGGTGGACGAGCGACTGGAAGAAAACCTGGTACGTCGGTGCGTTATCGAGCACGCTGCTGAGGCCGCCGGTGGCGAAGTAAAAGGGGGTTGGTCCTGTGACGTGCAGGATCGGAGCGTTCTGTGCCAGGTAATTCAGCGCGGGCACCATCGTCAGGAAGATGCCGGCGAACAGGTAGGCCACTTCCTTGATCGGTAAGTAATTGAAATGGTTGTCGCCGTGCACGCGCGGCGGCGTGCTGACGAGGCTGCCGAAAGCGGCGATGATCATTAGCAGCTCGCGCCACGGGCCTTCGAAGCCGAGGTGCCGGCGCGTCCATGCGTTCAACTGGCCGTGCAACAGGATGCCGGCGACGATCAACGCGACAAACAGCAGGTTGACCACGCCATAAAGGCTGACGACCGGCCCGGGATCGTTGCCGTTGTAGGGCTGACGCGGCTCTTTCCAATGGCTGCGGGCATCGATCAGGCCAAAGACGATCAACAGCAGCCCGTTGACCAGAATCCAGATCGGCCAGCAATGCTCGAACACCCATGTGAAGGGCACGCCGAGCAGGTAGCCAAGAAACAGCGGCGGATCGCCGATCGGCGTCAGGCTTCCGCCGACGTTGCTGACGATGAAGATGAAAAAGACGACGTGGTACGGCCGAAGGTGCGCCTTGTTCATCCGCAGGTAGGGGCGGATCAGCAGCATCGAAGCACCGGTGGTGCCGAACAAGTTGGCGATGATCGCGCCGATCCCCAGCAGCACGACGTTGGCCAGCGGGGTCGCCCGGGCGCGAACGCGAATGAGAATCCCGCCACTGACGACGAACAGGCTGCCGAGCAGGAAGATGAAACTGATGTACTCGCTCACACTCCGGCCGATGTTGGCCGGGCCGTGCTCCACGGCGGCGAAGTAATAGACCGCTACCAGCAGTCCGAGGGCGAGCGATACCTGGTGGTAGTGATGCTCCCAGAAATGCCGGGCGACGAACGGCATGACCGCAATGCTCCCCAGCAGCAGCCCGAAGGGGATCAGCCACGGCAGGGTGATCGTGGCGTCTTCGGCATGGTGAGTCCAATGCTCAAGAGTAAAGCCCGCGATGGCGACGGCCATGACGAGCAGGAATCCGCCGACCAACTGCCCCCGCGTCGGCGGCGGGGCGGCGGTCTCCGGCATCTGGTGGCCGGGGATGTGCGCCTCCGGGTGCGTCAGATGCACCAGACGATGCGGGGGGGAATCGATCATGCCGGTGTTGTAACCGATCCGCTTGGTTCCCTCTTCCACAGACGAGCAGGACGGAGCGCCGCCCCGCGCACCGCCAGTAAAACGGCCACGGGGGCCTAAACGGCCTCAACCGTATTTCTGCCTACTCTCTTGTAGGATTTATAAGCAAATGAACGCTTAAATCATTTTAAACGCCGATTTTATGTGTATATTTTTATGTAATAAATCGAAGAAACAGTTTCTTCATTTCTGCTCCTTCCGGAGCAGGTATTGTTGGAGGCGTACACCTCTGGGCGACGTTTAGCGGTAGGCGGTATGGCTCTCACGGCAGAACAAATTGCCAGGCAGGCGGGCGTGTCGGTGGCGACCGTCTCACGCGTGCTGAACAACAGCGGCCGCGTGAGCGACGAAGCCCGACAGGCCGTGCTCGAGGCGATTCGCGCTTCCGGTGCCATGCCCCGGCTGCGCGGCAAGCGCGCCGGCCGGCGCCTGAAAGACCGCGAGCGAACCGGCGGCGTGGTCGAGATCGTCCTTGTCCGCAACATGCCGATGGAGATGCTCGAGGTCCGCTCGGGCGAGTATGACGTCGGCGCGGTCGGCAGCCTGACAATCGATCGCTTTTTCGCCCCGCACAACCGCTACGCCAATTCTTACTACCGCCGGCTGGTCGAAGGCGCGGTGGACGAACTCAAGCGTTACGGCCTGCGCCCGCAGCTGCGCATCACCAACACCCTGGACCGGCCGCAACTGCTGGCGCAGATCAACGCGCCGGCCGTGAAGGGATTGCTGGTCCTCGGCGATTTCGAGCCGCACACCGAAGGGTTTCTGCAAGCGGTGCGATGCCCGGTCGTCTCGCTGATCACGTGGGAGCATCAGGGCTGGCCCGATTACGTCGGCATCCGCAACGGGCGGGGAATACGGCTGGGTTTCGAGCATTTGCGCACGCTCGGCCACACGAAGATCGGCTATGTCGCGGGAACGCAGATCTCGGCGGTGTTCCGCGAACGCTTCGCCGCCTACCGGAAACTGATGGCCGAGGCGGGACTGGCCTACCGGGCCGACTGGGTAGCCGAGGGGAGCAACCACATCGGCGAAATGTACAACCAGACGCTGCCGATCCTGAAGCTCCGCGATCGGCCGACGGCGATGCTCTGCTCGTACGACGGTGCCGCGCTGGCCGTCCACCAGGCGGCCGAGCGGCTGGGGATGAGCATCCCCCGGCAGCTCAGCGTCGTCGGCTTCGACGACGACGAAATCGGCCAATTGTGCCAGCCGCCACTGACCACCGTGCGTGTCCCCGCCCAACTGATGGGCCGTCGGGCGGTGCAACTGCTGGTGTTGCGCAAAGAAGGTTACGAGGGCGACCGCTCCGACGGCTTCAGCATCCGCGTGATGCCGGAACTGATCGTACGGCACACGACGGCGAGGCCGGAACGGTGAGGGGATGCGTTGTTTGTTGATTTTGGGATTTCGGTTGGAGGCATTTATGATTCGCCAAACCAAAAACGACAACGTTCGCGGGGGGTTCACCCTTGTCGAATTGCTGGTCGTGATCGGGATCATCGCCTTGCTCATTTCCGTGCTGCTGCCAGTGATGAACCGAGCCCGTGAGCAGGCCCGCAGCGTGGCCTGCCTGTCAAATCTGCGGCAGGTCGCCCAGTGGGGCCTAATGTACGCGCAAGACAGCAGAGGCGTGCTTCCGACGCAGAGTTTCGGCGTGACAGGATCGCCGCCGACACAAGTTGTGGCGAACGATTGGACAATTCTCTCGTACACCACATGGGAAGTTAAAGCGGGCCCGCCGCTTTATAAGCTCTTCGTGCCCGGCGCTACTTCGGGAACGGTCCTGCATTGTCCGCAGGCGATCAGCGCGGTGGCGTTCAGAAGCAACGCCACCGGCCTCTGTTACAGCATCAACCAGTACCTCGGCGGGATGCGCGACTTTAAGGTCAGTACCCCGAACACCAAGGTCGCGCGTCGTCCTGAGGTGCGGATGCTCAAACCAACAAGCTTTTGGTTCTGTGACGCGCGAGTGTTTGCTTCGGGCGGAGCGTGGGACTTCCATGCCGTCGTCAACCTCAACTACACTGAAAACACGCCTACTGGCAATTGGCCGTGGTGTTGGCAAAACGTAGTCGGCAACTTCCGGGGCCATCCGAATAGTTCGTCAAACTTTGTCTTCGGCGACGGGCACGCCGAAAGCATTCCGAGCGGGACGTTCGAAAAAATGAGCCAGGCCGAGCGGAAGATATTTATCGCGTATCCTTCTGATATGCCCGGCTTTTAAGAATGGCCGCTCAATTCAAATACGGCGCGTCAAACGAATGTGGTTGCTGTCGTTGAAGGATGGATAATGCGTTCGTTTCTCGCCCTTGCCGCCCTTGTCGGAACAGCTTTGATGACCGCCACCCCCACGCTCGCCGATGTGAAATCGTCGTTGTATCCGGAAAACTGGGTCCCTGGCTTCGCCGATGCCCAAGGCCGATTCCTGCACGATTTTTCGTACGCCGGTTACCACAAGAGCGAGATCCCACTGCCCGTACCGCAGGGACAGACGTTCGACGTCACCAAGGCACCGTACAACGCCGATAACACCGGCAACGCCGACGCGACGGCCGCCATCCAGCAGGCCCTCGACGCCGCCGCCAACGCGGGGGGCGGCATCGTTTACCTGCCGGAGGGGACGTACAAGCTCACCTTCATCGATCCGAAGCACGATTACGCCATCCGCCTGCATTCGAGCAACACCGTGCTGAAGGGCGACGGCCTGAAGAAGACGCACCTGTACCTCGACGAAACCGTTAGCCGCCAGAAGGCCGTCGTTTTGATGCGGCCGGATGCGCCGCCGTGGTGGTTCAACAAGAACGGCGAAGGCACCCTTATCACCCAGGACCTGACAAAGCCCACGCTCACGCTGCCGATGAGCGACGTCAAAGGTTTCACACCCGGCCAGCTGGTGGTGGTGCGCAGCGATTTCACGCAGGGTTTCATCGACGACGTCAAAATGACCGGCAAATGGCTGCCGACGAGCAACATGCGCGGCATCACCCTGCTCCGCCGCGTGGTTTCCGTCGATCCGGCCAATTCGACCCTCACGATCGACGCGCCAACGCGCTATCCGATGAAAACGCGGGACGCGCTGCGCGTTTACCCGCTCGCCGATGCCAACATGCGCGAAAGCGCGCTCGAAGGCTTCTCCATCGCGATGAAGCAGAACCCGAAGCCGGGGCTGGAAGAAGAGGCCTACAGCAAAGAAGGCACCGCCGGCTACGACGTGCACATGTCGTCGGCCGTCACCATTTCGGGGGCCGAGGATTGCTGGGCGCGCGACATCGGCACCTACAACCCCCCGGGCAACCCGCCCAACATCGACATCCACTCGCACGGCCTGCGGCTGCTCTACAGCCGGCAGGTGACGATCACCAACTGCGACTTCCGCAACGCCGAATATCACGGCGGCGGCGGCAACGGGTACCTCTACACCTTTAGCAGCAACGACTGCCTCATCCGCGACAGCATCGCCGTGAATGGCCGGCACAATTTCGATTTCCAGAACATGTGGTGCATCGGCAACGTCGCGTTCCACAACACCATCCGCGACGGCAGCCTGCCGTCGGACTATCACATGTTCCTGTCGACCGGGAACCTTGTCGACAACATGACGGTAGACCACGACATGCTCGAATGCCGCTACCGCCCGTACGCCAAGCCGCTGCACGGCGAATCCGGCTCGCAAAACGTGTTCTGGAATACCAACGGGCTCTCCTATTCCGCCAAACATCACTACGTTGTCGATTCGCGGCAGTTCGGCATCGGCTACGTCATCGGCACCCGCGGCCCGGCCAATGCGGTGAACACGCAGACGGACGACTTCATCGATTGCGTCGGGCAGGGCGATGAATTGAACCCGCAGTCGCTGTGGATCGACCAGCTGAACCGCCGCACTGGCGAAAAGAAGTGCGGCGACGCCCGACTGGCGGAGCCGTAACAGTGGAGGGCGTCACTCCGTGACGCCGCTGGCACCAAAGGTGCCAAAAAGACAGCGGCAGGGACTGCCGCCCTCCATAGCGGGGCTAAAGCAGCTTCCGCACGATCTGCACGCACTGGCGCAGCGCGGGAACTGGATCGTTTGCGTCCCCCTCGTACTCAATGGCCAGCGGCCCGTCGAAGTTCAGCTCGCGCAGCGCGGCGATGTAGGCTGGCAGGTTCAGGCCGCCTTCGCCGAGGACGACGTCGGTCGGCGTGCCGGCGCGGTCGAAGACGAAATCCTTCAAATGCGTCGCCGTCAGCCGCGGGCCGGCGCTGCGGGCCCAGGCCACCGGGTCTTCGCCGGCGTCGAGGGCCCAGGCGGTGTCGAGGCACAGGCCGAGCCAATTCGGAGTCGTGTCGAACAGGTGCTTGAGGATCGTGCGATTGCCGAGCCAGTGGTGCCCGCCGTGGTTGTGGATCGCGCAGCGCATGTCCAACTCGCCGCACAGCCGCCCGGCGACCTCGATCACCTTCGCCCACGCCGCCGGCTCAAAGCTGATGCTGATCGTCCGGCAGCCGGCCATCCGACAGAACTCGAAGAACGGCCGATCCGCCGCTTCGTCACCCTGCAGCGTCACCACGCCCAGGCCGACGATGGTGATACCGGCGCTGCGCAGCGTGTCGATGACCTTCTGTTGCGCGCTGCGCGACGTGAAATCGAGATGGCAGCGCGAAATGTCGAGTCGGTTCACGCCGCAATCCAGCACCATTTTCGCCAGCGTGGCGGCATCTTTGAATTCGCGAAAGCAGTAGCTTTTGACGGCCAATTCCTGTTGAAAATCCATCACTCTTGCTCCTTCAGCGGATCACCGGGGCCATCGCCGCACACTGTTCCAGGATCGCCACGCGCCGCCGCACCGATTGCGGCGTGATGACCTGCGGCCGGCCCCGCGTGAGCGTGGCGTGCAGGTCGGTGTACAGGTCAATCACGGGCTGCACGGCCGGCGCTGCGCCCGCGCCGGCGTCGGTGGCGCCTTCGGGGGCCCAGCGGTCGTGGTGCCAGGTCAGCGGTTCGGTGTTGTAGCTGCGATCGGGCGTCGAACGCGGATCGAGCGGGCGATCCGGCATCGTCGACCAATCGACCCATTTCCACTCCAGCGCGGATGCCGTCCCGCGCAGCCCGCCGGCCGTGCCGCAGACGAGCCAGCGATCCTGGCCGAAGGCGATCGTGCTGCTGATTTCGATTTCGACCGTCGGCTTGCCCGCGGCCGTCAGAATGACCTTCACATGGTCTTCGGCATCGCCTGAGTAGAGGCAGTGCCGCCGCTCGCACCACAATTTGGGCGTGACGGGCGACGCATCGCTGTCGCCCATGATCAGCATCGCATGGTCGATCGGGTGCGGCCCGTTGTTGTACAACTCACCGGCCGCCATCTCGGGGATCGTCTGCCAGTCCCACCGCCGCTTAAAGCCGTGCCAGCAGATGCGGACGAATTCGATCTTCCCGAGCAGCCCGCTGCCGGCGATTTCGACCAGCTTTCGAAAATCCGGCTCGTACCGCCGCTGCTGAAATGGCTGCAAGACGCGTCCGGCCTTGGCGGCGGCAGCGATCATCTGATCGACCTCAGCCACCGTCGTTCCGAACGGCTTGTCGCACAGCACGTGCTTGCCCGCCTGCAGCGCCGCCATCGCGTGCCCGAAGTGAAACTTGTTCGGCGACGCGACCACGACCAGGTCCACCTCGGGATCGGCCAGCAAGCCGTCTAGCGTCGCGCGCGCCTTTGCGCCGCTCGCGACTGCCGATTCTTCCAGGCGATCCGGCAGCACGTCGTGCAGCGCCGCGATTTTGTACAAATCTGGCATCCGTCCGAACGCGTCGCAGTGGATGTTCCAGCCGCTTCTTCCAAGCCCAATGACGCCCACACGTACCGGTTCAGCCGTCTGTTGCATGACGAACATACTGCTCCAGCGGCCACTGGCTTACAACGAAGCGAAATGACTCTGCTTTCATTTTTTCGGCGTCGTCACTCGAAGGTGCGTCGGCTGGCGGTCGCAAAAAGATGACCTGGCCGACGCCTGCCGGTTGATCAAACAGGTCCACGGCGTCGGCCCGTCGGAATATCGCAGCCGATCTGACCGCCGGTGAATCGGTTTAATTGTGGTTTCAGCCGGGTTGTGATACACCAGTCGTTTCGCTTCTGGGCAATTTCTAGCTTAAGCCGGGCAGTATTTAATGAGCAACACCATGGCCGATCTGGCCACGTATATTGAGCGCGATCAGTCAGGGCTTCTTGCGGAATGGGTTAAGGAACAGCTTTCGGCCGACACGTTGCGGAAAGATCTGTTGAAGGAAGCGGAACTGCGCGAGCAATCGCGGGAGTTCCTGTCCCTTTTCTCTACGGCCGTGGCCAGCAGCGATCAGCCGCTATCGCCGCCGTGGGCGCCGGTGCGCGATTTTCTGCAGAACCTGGCGACCGCCCGCACGCAGCGGGGCTTCAACCCGACCGAAATCGCGACCTTCATCTTCTCCTTGAAGCAACCGCTGTTCACTCGCGTAATGGCGAATATCGGAAACGACACCAAAAAGTTCGGCCAGATCGTCTGGAGCCTGACCGTACTGCTCGACAAGCTCGGCCTGATGACGGCCGAGTACTTCCAGAGCGCCCGCGAAGAAATCATCGCCCGGCAGCAGCAGGAGATGCTCGAGCTGTCGACGCCCGTGGTGAAACTGTGGGACGGCATCCTGGCCCTGCCGATGATCGGCACGCTCGACAGCGGCCGCACGCAAGTGGTGATGGAATCGCTGTTGCAGCGGATCGTCGAGACGGGTGCCGAGATGGCCATTCTCGATATCACCGGCGTGCCGACGGTCGATACCCTTGTTGCCCAGCACCTGATCAAAACTGTGACGGCCGCCCGACTGATGGGGGCCGACTGCATTATCAGCGGCATTCGCCCGCAGATCGCCCAGACGATCGTTCACCTCGGCGTCGATCTGCAGAACGTGATCACCAAGGCCACCCTCGCCGACGCGTTCGCCCTGGCGCTGCGCCGCCGCGGGCAACGGGTGATGCGCGAGGCAACGAAATCGGCGGTTAAGGCGGAGTAGTCGTACATGGACCGGATCCCGATTCTACGCATGGGCCAGTTCCTGCTGGTCACCATCCAGGTCGACATGCACGACCGGCTGGCGATGGCGCTGCAGGACGACCTCACCAACCAGATCAGCGCGCAGGGGGCCAAGGGCGTGCTGATCGACATCTCGTCGCTCGACGTCGTTGATTCGTTCATCGGCCGGATGCTGGCGAACATCGCGCAGATGTCGCGGGTGCTCGACGCCGAAACCGTCGTCACCGGCATGCGGCCGGCGGTTGCGATCACGCTGGTGGAGCTGGGGATGAGCCTGGAGGGCGTTCGCACCGCCCTGAGCGTCGAGCACGGCATGAACATGTTGCGCGCCGCGCTGGCCGAAGACGTTGACGCCGCGGACGCGGACGAGGAAGAGCCGGTCGATGGCCTCGGCGACTGAATCGACATTACCGATCAGCAGTTCAAACGACGTCGTCGTCGTTCGCCAGGCCGTGCGCGCCGCGGCGGCGGCGCAGGGATTCTCGCTCGTTGATCAGACTAAGATCGTCACCGCCGCCAGCGAGTTGGCCCGCAACACCCTCGAACACGGCGGCGGCGGAACGGCGACGATCCAGCCGCTGAACATGGGCGCGCGCGTCGGGCTGCGGCTGATCTTCGAAGACCATGGGCCGGGCATTCCCGACGTCACGCTCGCCCTGACCGACGGCTACACCACCGGCAACGGCATGGGCCTGGGCCTCAGCGGATCGCGGCGATTGATGAACGAATTCGATCTCTGGTCGGAAATGGGCAAAGGCACACGGGTGACGGTTGCGAAGTGGAAGTGAATCAATCCTCCTGGCCGAGCCGGTAAGCGTTGGCGTAAACGACGCCAGTGCCGTCGGCGAAGCGCGCCGACGCGCGGGCGGAATCACGCAGGCCCTCGGCTTCAACGAGACCGCCGCGGGCGAAGTGGCGATCGCGGCGACGGAATTGGCCAATAACGTCCACCGCCACGGGCAGGGCGGGGAAGTCATTCTTCAGCCGCTGCAGTCGGAGGCGGGGCTGGGGTTGGAGATTCTGGCGGTCGACCGCGGGCCGGGAATTGCGGATATTCGGCAGGCGCTGAGCGACGGTTTTTCCACCGGGGGCACCAGCGGCACCGGCCTGGGCGCGGCCCGGCGGATGGCGCAGGAATTCGACGTTTTCAGCGAGGCCGGCAAAGGCACGATCGTGATGACGCGGTTCTGGCCGAACGGACACGCCGCGGCGGAGTTGGAAACCGGCGCCGTCTGCCTTCGCAAGCCGGGTGAAGATGCCTGCGGCGACGCATGGGCGATGACCAGCGACGCCGCCACCGGTCGAACGGCTATCTTGGTCGCCGACGGGCTGGGCCACGGCGCCGGCGCAGCGCAGGCCAGCCGGCGGGCGATCGAAGTATTTCACGACAATTCCCAGCGCCCGCCCGGCCAGATCGTCGAACGCCTGCACGCCGGCCTCCGCGGCACGCGCGGGGCGGCCGTCGCGGTGGTCGAAATCTGGAAGCGCGAACGCCGTCTTAACTTCGCCGGCCTGGGCAATATCGCCGGCGTGCTGCTGTCGGGCCTGACCTCAAAAAACCTCGTTTCCCACAACGGCACCGCCGGCGTGGAAGCACGGCGGGTGCAGGAATTTCCGCACGAGTGGACGGGTGACAGCCTGCTGGTGATGCATTCGGACGGATTGGCGCAACACTGGTCGCTCGCCTCGCACCGCGGGCTGATGGCCAAGCCACCGTCGGTCATCGCGGGGCTGCTGTATCGCGATCATCGACGCGTGAGAGATGACGTAACAGTCCTCGTAGCGAGGGAGACGGCAGCGTAATGAACGTTTCGCTGATCAAGATCGAGCTACGCAACGAACACGACGTGGTCGACACGCGGCAGCGCGCCCGCGTAATCGCCGGCGGGCTGGGCTTCAGCGCGACACAGCAAACATCCATCGCCACGGCCATCTCCGAGCTGGCCCGCAACGCGGTGGTGTACGGCGGCGGTGGAGTGGTGGAATTCTCGCTGCACCATGCTCAATCCGGGCCGATGCTGCAGGCGCTGGTGAGCGACAGTGGCAGCGGGATCGATGATCTCGATAGCGTTCTTGGCGGGCTGTACCAGTCGAAAACGGGCATGGGCCTGGGCATTCTCGGATCGCAACGATTGAGCGATGCGTTCGACATTAAATCATCCTCTGAGGGTACCCGGGTCGAGATCGCTTTCCGGCTGCCCCGCGGCGTGCTGATCACGCAAGAGCGGGTCGGGAAGATTTCGCAGACATTGGCGTCGCAGCCGCCCTTGTCCCCGGTTTCCGAATTGCAGCAGCAGAACGGCGAACTCATCCACGCGATCACCGAGCTGCGTCAGCGACAGGCCGAGATCGAACGGCTCAACGCCGAGTTGGAAGAAACCAACCGAGGCGTGCTGGCCCTGTACGCCGAGCTCGACGAGCAGGCTGCCTCGCTCAAGGCCGCCAGCCAGTACAAGAGCCGGTTCCTGTCGGACATGACGCACGAGCTGCGCACGCCGCTGAACGCCATGATCAGCCTGTCGCGCCTGCTGCTCGACCGCACCGACGGCGACCTGACCGAGGAGCAGGAAAAGCAGGTGAACTTCATTCACCGCGCCGCTACCGGCCTCGGCGAGATGGTGAACGACCTGCTCGACATCGCCAAGATCGAATCGGGCAAAATCGAGGTTCACGCCGAAGCGTTCAACTTGTCCGATCTGTTCGCGGCGCTCCGCGGCATGTTCCGGCCGTTGTTTGCGACATCGAAGGCGCAACTGATCGTCGAAGAGCCGCTCGACATCGGCCCGATGTTGAGCGATGAGCAGAAGATTTCGCAGATCCTGCGTAACCTGATTTCTAACGCGATGAAGTTTACCGAGACCGGCGAAGTCCGCGTGCACGCGGAGCCGCGGCCGGGCGATAAGGTGCTGTTCAGCGTGGCGGACACCGGTATCGGGATCGCGGAAACGGATTTGGAGCGGATTTTCCAGGATTTCACGCAGATCGACGGCGCGCGACAACGCAAACTACGCGGCACGGGGCTGGGCCTGCCGCTGACGCGCAAGCTGTGCCGGCTGCTCGGCGGCGATGTTTCCGTGACGAGCCGGCCCGGCGAAGGCGCCAGGTTCAGCGTCCTGCTGCCGCGGCGACTGCAGGTTTCTGATTCAGCAGCCGCCGTCACCGTGAATGGGGAGGCCGATGTCTGAAGCCACCACCCGCCCGGTCATCGTTCATATCGATGACGACGAAGCCAACCGCTACGCGATCACGCGCACGCTGAAAAAAGCGGGCTTCGACGTGTTCGAGGGCGGCACCGGCAAAGAAGCACTCGAACTGGCGCAAAAGCAGCCCGATCTGATGATCCTCGACGTGCGGCTGCCTGACGCCAACGGCTTCGAAATCTGCCGCCAGATCAAGGCCGATCCGGCGACCGCCAACATCCCCGTGCTGCATCTGTCGGCCAGCTTCACGACGGTCGATGACCGCGCGCAGGGTCTTGATGCCGGTGCGGATGCGTATCTGATCCGCCCGGTGGAGCCCGTTGAGCTCGTCGCCACGGTCAAAGCGCTGCTCCGCACGCGCAGCGCCGAAGACGCCCTGCGCCGCAGCGAAGAGCGCTACCGCACCGCGGCCGAGCGGTTGGGATTGGCGTTGGACAGCGCTGAACTCGGCACGTTCTACTGCCCGATCCCGCTCAACACGATCGTCTGGAACGAGACGTGCAAGCGGCACTTCTGGCTGCCGCCGGATGCCGAGGTCGATTTCGATCGTTTCTATTCGATACTGCACCCGGACGACCGCCAGCGCACCGAGGCGGCCATCGCTGACGCGATCGCGAACCGCAAGCCTTACGACGTCGAATACCGCACCGTCGCCCCCGACGGCCGGACGCGTTGGATCCGTGCCAAAGGCAAGGCCTACTACGACGAGGCCGGAAATCCCCTTCGCTTCGACGGAATCACGATCGATATCTCGCGGCAAAAAGAGATCGAAGCCGACCGCGAACGCGCCCTCGAGGCCGAACGCTTCGCCCGCACCGAGTCCGAGCGGGCGAACCAGCTGAAGGACGAATTCCTCGCCACCCTCAGCCACGAGCTGCGCACGCCGCTCAATGCCATCGTCGGCTGGTCGCAGATCCTGCGCGGCGGCACCAGCACGCCCGAGGAATTGGCCGAAGGTCTCGACACCATCGAGCGCAACGCAAGTGTGCAGGCGCAGTTGATCGAAGACCTGCTCGACGTGTCTCGCATCATCTCGGGCAAGCTGCGGCTCGACATCAAGCCGCTCGACCTCGCCCCCGTGATCGATGCCGCCGTCGCCGCGGTGCAACACGCGGCCGATGCGAAAGGGATTCGGCTGATCGAAGCGGTCGATGCCACACAAACCCACGTGCGCGGCGATTCGGCCCGGCTGCAGCAGATCGTCTGGAACCTGCTCAGCAACGCCATCAAGTTCACGCCGCGGGGCGGACGCGTTGAGCTGGAAGCGCGGCGCAGCGAATCGCAACTGCAGATCATCGTCCGCGACACCGGCCGCGGCATCGATCCGGAGTTTTTGCCGTACGTCTTCGACCGCTTCCGACAGGCCGACCCGACGACCACGCGCCAGCACGGCGGACTGGGCCTGGGGTTGGCGATCGTCAAACACATGGCCGAACTGCACGGCGGCACCGTCGCCGCGGCCAGCGAGGGTGAGAACAAGGGTGCGACGTTCATTGTGTCGCTGCCGGTCGCACCGTTGATTACGCATTCGGCCGACGAGAGCACGCCGCCGGTGCCCCCGGAAAAGGCGACGTCACCGTGCGAGCCGGGGGAACTCAGCAATATCTCGGTGCTGATCGTTGAAGACGACCGCGATTCCCGCGCTTTGCTCGGCCGCGTGCTGCGCAACTGCGGCGCGAAAGTCGGCCTCGCCGGCTCGGTGGATCAAGCGCTCGAGCTACTAGACGAGCAGCCATTCTCGATCCTGATCAGCGACATCGGCATGCCGGTGCGCGACGGGTACGATTTGATCAGCGAAGTGCGCCGTCGCTCGCGGGAGGCCGGCGGAAAAATCCCCGCGATGGCGTTAACCGCGTTCGCCCGGGCCGAAGACCGGGCGGCGGCGCTGAAGGCGGGGTTCGACGTTCATCTCACCAAGCCGGCCGAGCCGGCGCAGATCGTGAACACGATCCAGGAATTGTGCCGGCAGTCTTCGTAGGGGCGACATCCACGTCGCCCGTGGAGCGTGATCACGCTCTGAAGCACATCAAATCCCGCAAGCGGCGGGCGACATGTATGTCGCCCCTACCAGAAAAGGCTGCTATTACCGCGGCCAACGTTTGCCGATCGGCCGCATCAGGGGCGACGACGGCTTGTCGTAGTCCGGGATCTGCTGCCGCGGGAATTCCTTGAACTTTTCCCGCCGGGCGAAGACCGCCGCGGCGATCGGCCCCGCCCGTTCGGCGTCGGCGGCGCGGACGAGAAGTTTCAGCTGTGCATCCATGACTTTGCCGTCGGACGTTTCGAAGACGGCGATACCCGCGTTCTCCAGCGCCAGCCGAACGGCCTGGGCCGCTCCTGGGTCGGTCGTCTGCGTGAGCAGCGTGTCGAACTCCACGGGCACCACGCCGCTGGGCTTGGCGGCGGGGGCCCGGTCGTCCGGCTTGGGCCCGCCGCCGGGCCAGTAATCGAGTGGGTCTGCTTCGTCGGCCATCGTGGAAGTGTAGCACGCCCTGACACCCTGTAGCTGTGACGCCTGCGTCGCCGTTTCTGCGGTACGAGGCGACGCAGGCGTCGCAGCTATAGGCATAAATGCGGGCCCAGGGTGGGCGGAGAGCGTCTAAAGGCAATAGTTTGCCAATCGACGCTCGCGGCCACCAGGTAACCTTCCCCGGAGGAGGAGAGATATGAACGGGAAATCCTCACGCGAATTGGCGGGTTGAGCCGATCATTATCGGACGCATGACCGCCCCCTCACCCAAGGCCGCCTTGCTGGTATTCAGCTCCATCTGCACGGCCCTTTGCGCCCTGGCGGGACGGGTGGCGTACCTGGAGACCTGGGGCAGCCAGCACAACATCGCCCGTGCCGAGCGGCAACAGTTTCAAACCGAGCCGCTGTATGCCCGCCGGGGCAGCATTTTCGACCGCAACGGCATGCTGATGGCCGGCACCGTGCAGGGGAACTCGGTCTTCGTCGACCCGAAATTCATGGCCGAGCAGTTCAAGGACGCCGGCCGCGAGCCCGGCTTGGCGATGGACGAAGCGGCCGCCAAGCTGGCCAACCTTCTTGATAAACCCGTCGCCCCCCTCAGCCGGCTGCTGAACGAGAAGGCCGAGGCCCGCTTCGTCCGCATCGCCGACAATATCAGCGATTCGGCGGCCGACGCCATCCGCAAGCTCGATCTGCCGGGCGTCGGCTTCACGCCGTACGACCAGCGCTTCTACCCGATGGGCAGCATCGCGGCCCACGTCCTCGGCGGCGTGGGCGGCGACGGCAAAGGCCTGGAAGGTGTCGAGCTGAAGTTCGACAGACTCCTCGCCGGCCGTGACGGCAGCAAGCGGACTCTCAAAGACGCCCGCCGCCGGCCGATCTTCGTCGATGCCGACGATTACGTGCCGCCGCGGCACGGCGCGCAGCTGATCCTCACGATCGACGCCAATATCCAATCCATTACCGAAGAAGAACTCAAAGGCGCTTGCGAGCAGTACAAGGCCAAGTCCGGCGAAGCCGTCGTCATGGACCCGTACACCGGCGACGTGGTGGCCCTGGCGAATTACCCGACGTTCAACCCGCAGACGATCAACGAAGCCCCCGCGGCCCTTCGCACCGATCGCGCGATCGTCTTCCCGTATGAGCCCGGCAGCACGATCAAGCCGTTCATCGTCGGCCCCGCGGTTCAGAACAAGGTGGCCCGGTTCGATGAAGTCTTCCACCTCGGCGGCGACGCCTGGCCGGCCGGCTACGGGCACCGCATGATCCGCGACGTCCACGGGTATCAGCAGCTGGCCCTGTGGGACGTGCTGGTCAAGTCAAGCAACATCGGCATGTGCATGCTCGGCCAGCGGCTGGGGAACCAGGGGCTGTTCAACAACCTGACCGGTTTCCGCTTCGGCCAACGCACGGGCATCGATCTGCCCGGCGAAGACCCGGGCCTGATCAATCCGCTGAAGAAGTGGAACCGCTTCAGCACCGAATCGGTCAGCCAGGGGTACGAAATGCGCGTCACGCCACTGCAACTGGCCCGCGGGATGTGCGCTTATGCCAACGGCGGGAAGCTGGTCACCCCGCACGTGGTGCAGGGAACGGTCGATGCGGATGGACAGGTGATCAAGACGGCGTCGCGGATCACGCTGGCGAACATGCCGCAGGTGATCAGGCCCGACGTCGCCGCCCAGGTCCGCCGCGTGCTGTGTGACGTGCTCGTCCGCGGCACGGCCACCAAGGCCCGCAGCAGCGTCTACAACATCTTCGGCAAAACCGGGACGGCCCACAGCGCCGTCAACGGCAGCTACAACGAAGAAAATTACACCAGCAGCTTCATCGGCGGGGCCCCGTACGAAAACCCGCGGCTGGTGATCGCGATGGTCATCCACAACCCGGATAAGCACCTGGCCCACTACGGCGGCATCGTCGCCGGCCCGGCGGCGAGTCATACGCTGGAACGGTCGCTGCAATACCTGCAGGTGCCGCCGACCGGCGACCTGCCGCTGCCGCCGCCGAGCGTGCAAAGCGTGCTCTACGCGTACGACGCGAACCTGTACAAGAAGCCGAAGCGGGTGGAGACGGCGTCGACGGAGGAGTAGCGATCGGCAGTGAGCAGCAGGAGGCTCAAGGTCGCGAATCTTATCCCTCTCCCTGGGTAGAGGCCAGGAGGCGGGATGTTGCGTCGAACGGCTCCGGCGCCTCGACACAACGCTCGAAGGCTAATCGAACCCCGTATCCCCTCACCTAACCCCTCCCCCAGGGGGGCTGACCGCCCGACACTTTTGCAAAAGGGGTGAAAAAGGCATTCACCGCCGCCTCTGATGCTCACGTAGCATCGAGCTGGACTTGCTTCATGGAGGAAGCGGTGAATGCGCGATGGAT
>Ga0070658_10001969_pt1 | contig 17263 bp, 16 predicted proteins | sample KBSC13metaG_FD_64664 | JGI IMG/M metagenome (GOLD analysis project Ga0070658, IMG submission 64664) | Corn rhizosphere microbial communities from Kellogg Biological Station, Michigan, USA - KBS C1-3 metaG | ecosystem: Host-associated > Plants > Roots > Rhizosphere > Soil ...
GAACTACTTTTCCTCCATCGCCCGCATCCAGACGGAAAGCAGGAAAAAAGCGGATGTCATGCTGCTGGGCTCTTCCCTCACCGGACGTCTGGCAGACCGGGGAGGCAAGAACGACCATGTGGCGAATCTTGGCTGCGATGGTGGCAGTGCAGTCGTCATCCTGCGCGCCATCGACAGCGGCCTGTTGCCTGCGGCTCCCCTGCTGGTCATCGAAACGAACACCCTGGGCTACGGCGTGGAAGACCGGGGCAGCGACATCGCAAAAGCCATCGATTCCTCATGGTTCAAACTCGGCAATCGATTGCCAAACATCAGCTCCACTGCCCGGCCCTCTGCCTTTTTCTATTCCTGGCTGATGGCCCGGAAAAAAACAGAGGCCACATCGCTGGGCGAAACCCTCCCCGTGACGACCCACCCGGTTAGATTGATTCCGAACCCAGACCAAGCTCTTGACCCCGGCGAAGAAAAACTAACAAAAGAACTCACCGGCATCCTTTCGCGGCTGAGTCAGAAAGGCAGCCGTATCCTTCTGGTGCAGTTCCCAGCGGGAAACCTGAACGACACCATTCTGAAAAACATGCCCACCGCACTGGCAGCCCATAGTGGTTTCCCCTACTGGGATCTGAATATCGGGCTGGCACCAGATGCTGTTCATTACACGGACGGCCGCCATCTGGATGCAGCCAGCGCCCGGAAGCTGATGAACACCCTACTGGGTGAGCGCATTACCCCTTGAAGCTCTAACGGTGCAATCGCTGCGTAGTGATACTAATGGAAAGCGATGTGCGGGTCCCCGGCGGGCCATTGTAGCCACCCGTTACCGGCATCACGCCACGCGGGTGATGGCTAACTCCCACTGGCACATGGCCTACCCCGGTGCGGTGGCCGATGGATGGATCATACCCCGTCCACCCCTTGTCCGGCAGATAGATTTCCGTCCACGCATGAGTGGAACCACGCCCCACCTTGGAATTGGAACTTTCCAGATAGCCGCTCACAAAGCGGGCAGGATATCCCAATGAGCGACAGGTCTCGATCATCAGCACCGCCATATCCCTGCACGACCCACTGCCCAGATCCAGCGTCTGCACGGGAGACTGCACACCCGGCTCCTCCCGCCGGGTATAGGAAATGACTTTATAAATGTAAGCGGCCAGCTCATCGAACATTGCACGTTTTTCTCCCAGTCCCGGGGAAAGGCCACTCATGGCATACCATAGCCGCAATTTTGCCACTTCTGGCGGATAGGTGAATTGGCGATAGGGCACAGCCACCAGCTCATCGATGCCAGGCACCTGGGAGGGAAATTCTACCGGCACCGGCTGTGGTGGCCCCGCCGGGGGCATCGGCAGACCAATGACAAATTCGCTGCGGATTTTCAGGGAATCCGCTGGCTCCAGAAAGGTGGCTTCCGCGATCACATTGTCCAAAATATCCCGATACCAATGCACTTCGGACTTGGGCCATGTTTCCAATACCATGGAATGCAGCCGGATGTCATGCCCTTCACGTGGCCGCAGCACCAGCCGGTGCGGCGAAAACTGGACCACATTCGAGTAGGTGTAATTCGTCTCGTGAACAAGGTGGAGCAGCTCGCGCTTTTCCTGAGTGGCGTCTAGAATTTCCATGGGAACATCGGCGAATCAGCAAGCCTAGACTAGCATCCGCCACTCCAACGTCCAAGGAACTTTCCCTGCCTGGTGATCTGGGAAGGATCAGGCTTGGCGGATGCGGGATCGGCCGCCATATTCCGCAAACTTTTTGAAGGAATGAAAATCTTAAGCTACACAGACTCCGGTTACGCCGCCTTCGTCACCCGTTTGAACCGCCGCGCGGTGCCGGAGCAGGGCGTGCGCGATCTGGTGGCAGATATCATTTCCCAAGTGGCAGCCCAGGGAGACAAGGCAGTCTTCGCCTTCACCAAGCAATTCGATGGAGCCACCCTCACCGAGAAGACTCTTTTCGTAAGTGAGGCTGAGTTCGCTGCTGCCGAGGCCGAAGTTTCTCCGGAAACCAAAACCGCCATCGCCCGCACGCTGAAAAACATCCACTCCTTCGCCAAAAAAAGTCAGCGCAAGGACTGGCAGGGCAAGAATGCAGAGGGTGCCACAGTGGGAGAACGCTTCGTGCCGTTTGATCGCGTGGGCGTTTACGTTCCGGGCGGTAAGGCTCCTCTTGTTTCCACCGCATTGATGACAGCCGGATTTGCCCAAGCTGCAGGAGTTCCTGAAATCATCGCCGCCACCCCATGCGGGCCGGATGGAAAGGTGAACTCCGCTCTTCTCTATGCGCTCAAGGCAGCCGGCGTGACGGAAGCCATCAAGGTAGGTGGCGCGCAAGCCATCGCCGCGCTCGCCCTAGGGACCCAATCGGTGAATCCGGTGGATCGTATTTTCGGCCCGGGAAACCGGTTCGTCGTGGAAGCCAAGCGCCAGTTGATCGGTGCGGTGTCCATCGATCTGCTGCCCGGACCGAGTGAGATCCTCATCCTTTCCGATAAAACGGGAAATGCAGACTACATCGCCGCAGATATCCTCGCTCAAGCGGAACACGGCGGTGACAGCGTGGTCGGCTTCGCCACCGACTCGAAGGCACTGCTGAAGAAAGTCGAAAAGGCGATCGAAAAACAACTGCTTACCCTTTCACGCGGCAAGATCATCCGCGATGTACTGAAGTCCGGCACCTTCCTCCTGTTAGTGAAAAACTTCGCGGAAGGAGTGGCCATTTCCAATGCCTTCGCTCCCGAGCACCTTTCCCTCATCACGGCGGATGAAGATCGCTGGCTGCCACAGATCAGGACTGCGGGCGCCATCTACATCGGTAATGATTCACCGGTGGCAGTGGGAGATTTCCTGGCAGGCCCCAGCCACACGCTCCCTACCGGAGGCAGTGGACGCTCATTCTCAGGCCTGCGCGCCGATCAATTCCAGCGCCGCACCAGCATCGTCCGCCTCGACAAGGCATCGGTGAAAAAGTCGCTTCCGGTCGTGCTGGAATTTGCTAGAGTGGAAGGGCTGGATGCCCACGGCAGATCCACTGCCATCCGCTTGGAAAAATGAGTCCTCAGCCAGAAACAGCCCGCCGCCATAGTTCCCGGCGAACCAAGGCAGCCCGCCTGAGCTGCCCGTCATGCCATGGGACAATCACCGGAGGAGCCAGCCGTTGCCCTTCCTGCCAGTTTACCGGAGCGGACACGATGGCGATGTTTCCGGGGAATCCTCCACCGCTGCTCCCCATTCTGGATGTGGCGAATGTCTGGAATGCGGCGGATGTAAAACGGCTCCAAAATGCCTGCGCCTCCTTCAGGAAAAGATTTCCTCAATTCCACTGGCGTTTCGCCGCCGTGGATATGCCTCCCACTGTCTCTCTGAATCTCCTGGGCTTCTGGCTGCTCAATGCCGCCACGCTCGTCCCACCGGAAACACAACAGGACCGGGCATGGACGGTGCTCCTGATCTTGAACCGGAGCAATGGTAACGCCGCCGTCATTCCCGGCTACGCAGCCGAACCATGGATCACCGATCTGGGGTGGCTGGATATTCTCCGCAGCATGAGGGAGCCCTGGCGCATGGGTGAATCTGGAAAAGCAGTCGTCGCCTTCCTAGCCGCTGCTCAAAAAACACTGGAGCGTGAGTGGAAGAACATCCGCCCTTCGTCCACGCCATGAAGCACTGGGCCACGATTCTTTGCCTGCTGCTCACGCTTTCCCTGGGACTGGCTCAGGAAAACGGTGGATTCCAGTATGGACCACGCCCACCTGCTCCGATCTTCGATCCCACCAGTTTCCTCACGCCGGATCAAACGGCGAAGATTGTTGCCCCCCTTGAAGCGATCAACACTCGGGATGGGGTGGATATCCTTGTCGTGATTCTGCCAGACATCGGTGATGCACCGCCTGAGCACGTGGCTGGCGGATTTGCCACCGCATGGTGCAGCCAAGAGCTGAATGCCATCATCCTTTATTCCCCGGGCCGGAAGGACAGCCCGTGGATCATTCCCGGTGGCAGGACTCTGGATCTGATCAAACGCCCCATCATTGATAAGGCGATCTCTGAAGCGCAGCGCCGTGCAGCCCGGGAACCTTTCGAAAGCGGGAAAATCCGTGCCGCCTCCATCGAGGCAGCGGATCTTCTCCGGCTCTGGAAAGGCAGCGCCGTCACTCAGGGTGAGGAAATCAAAAGCTGGCGGGAGACGCTTCTTGCCCAGCGGCGGGACCAATTACGCGGGTGGAAGCTCATCGTCCTCGTCGCAGCCTGCACCTTCACCCCCTTCATTCTCGTTTTATGGCTGGTGATCCGCCATTTGAGGCAACGCGGGCCGCGTCATTTCCCCCAGCCAGTTTATGCCCAGCGCCTGGGGGCTCCATTCTGCGGAGGAAACAGCGCCAGCATCGATCTGGAATCCACTTCCGGTAAATCATGAAATCTCAATTTCTCCCCACCCTCTTCGTCTTGGGCATGGCCATGCCGATGGTTGGCTGCAAGAAGCCGGAAAAAAAGCCTGCCATCCCCATCACTTCTGCCCGGGAAGCAGCCATCCGTGCTGACATTCCTCTGCTACCCGTCACCAAGGGAGATTTCTGGCGCTATGCGGTTCACCTGGAAATCCCGGCCGATGCGGCCAAGACTGGCACACCGGAAGTCGATAAGACCATTCAACGCAGCAGAACCTATGTAGGAAAAGTAAGCCCCGGAGCAGGTCACCCGGATACAGATTGCTTTGAGGTCACCACTCCGGATTTTCCAACGGAAAGGGAATTTGTGGATATCCATGAAGATAAAATTCTCCTGCGTGGCTCCCTCCTCATGCGCCCGGAGGCCCACCAACCTCTGTGGTATGATCAGCCCATCCCATTCATCACCGCTGGAGTAAATGGTGGGGATGAGCTGCGGGAGTTCAACGTAGGCAGCCAAATGCGTACCCGGAAAATTCAAGTCGTGGGTCGGGAAGAAGTGACCGTGCCCGCTGGAAAATTTCCTTCCATCCGGCTGCTGATGGCAGGACTGGATGGAGCGTTCGAATTACGCCGGACCATATGGTTCAGCCCCGGAGTGGGAATTGTCCGGGAAGAAAAAACGCGCTACCACTCGGATAAACTGATCTTGCGGGAAACCCAGGAGTTGCTGGAAACCAGCCTTAAAAAACGCTGAATCGCACACGAAAAAACGGCATGCCTCCACACATATGGAGCCATGCCGTTCACCCACTGACTGAAATGTAATTTCAGCGGCGGCGGCGGAATGCGAAGACTGCACCACCTAAAACGCCCAACAGCGCGGAGGTAGGCTCAGGCACCACTTTCCAACTCACGGCATACAGACCGGCACCATCTCCTTCTCCATTCAGAGTGAGGATGTAGGCTTGCGGTGTGAACTGGTCCTGCTTCACAGAAAAGTATTCACCTACGGATACACCGGTAAATTCGAAATCCACATTGAGGGGCTGTGGCCCGACAAAAGTAATTTTCAGTGATTCACCCTGCTTGAAATTCAGGGATGGTCCACCAGTACCGTTATCATTGAGATAAGTGTTATCCACTTCCAAGGCGGAACCAGGCTGCTCTTCAAATACCAGATCACCGTAACCCGGAACACTCACTGAGACAGGAATCGAAGGAAGTTCGATGCCTTCATAACCAACGGCATCAAGAGTAAATGCGTGGGCCATGGTTGTCATACCAAGAGCCAACACCACCGTAAGTGGGGCTTTCGTTTTCATGTGTGGGGGGAGAAACAGAATTGGGGGGAAAGAGGTTCTCCGGGGGAGAGAAACCGTATGGAGATTAATAAAATCTCCCGATACCGCAAGACAATTAACCTAAAAGAAAAATCAAATTACTAAGCACGAGCCACTTACAACAACAATCCAGTTAAAAAACTAAATATCCACATGGTTAAGTTTTGCTTAATGAGGTGCAAATCCATCGACAATACTCGGGTTTTCAGTTAATGAATGAATCATGGCAATAGGTATTTAACCAGCCGTGACTCCCAAAATCCCATGAAAGGCTATTACGAAGTAAGCAAATCCACTACCGGCAGTTACCACTTCACACTGCATGCCGGAAATCACGAAATCATCCTGACAAGCGAGGCCTATGAAGGCAAGGCAGCGGCGGAGCAGGGCATCGATGCAGTCCGCCGGAATGGACATCTGGATTCACGCTTCCAGCGGAAAATCTCCACGCTGGGTGAGCCTTACTTCGTGCTCAAGGCGCAGAACGGAGAGATCATCGGCACAGGAGAGACCTATGGCTCCGAAGCAGCCCGGGATAATGGCATCCAATCTGTGATTACCAATAGCCCGAGCATTATTGTAAAGGACCTCTGCGAAGCCTAAACCAGCTCCAGCGCCAGATAAGCTTCGATTTCCCGGGAAGGATCGTGGGCACGCATGAGTGACTCACCGATCAGCACGGCGTTGGCACCTGCTTCCAACACCCGGCGGGCGTCATCCAGAGTCTTAATGCCGCTTTCGGAAACGAGCAGCACATCATCCGGAGCTTCTTCTGCCAGGATTTCCGTGGTAGCCAGATCCACCGCGAAGGTCTTGAGATTGCGGTTATTGATACCGATCAGGTCCGCACCCAGTTCCAGCGCGCGCTCCATTTCCGGGAGATCATGCACCTCTACCAGCACATCCAGCATGAAGGATTTCGCCTCATCATACAGACGGCGGAGCTGATCATCACTCAGCGCAGCCACGATCAGAAGGATCGCATCTGCTCCTGAAACAGCAGCCTCATGGATCTGCACCTCATGAATGGTGAAGTCCTTCCGCAGCAGCGGAGCCTGGGAAAACTTGGAGATCTGGGTAAGGTAGCTGAGGGAACCTTGGAAATATTGTTCATCCGTGAGGATGGAAAGGCAGGAAGCCCCGCCATCCAGATAACGCTGCGCCTGACGGACCGGATCAAAGTTGGGATCGATCAAACCCACGGATGGAGAAGCCTTTTTCACTTCTGCAATGACGCCCAAACGGCCGGGGCCACGATCCAGAGCAGCACGGAAGCCGCCGAAATCGTTACGTTGCAGGGCAGCCGCGCGTAAATGGGCAGCGCGGGGCAGGAGCGCTTCCACTTCCAGGTGCTTGGTGGCGATGATTTGAGCGAGCTTGTCAGACATGCGTGGCGGAAGGGAATGCCAACCGGGCCGGAAAGAAAACAGGGAAATAGGAAATTTTGACTTGCCCGGTATTCGGCCCCGTGTAGAAACCCCGCACGCGTCTCAGCAACGCGGGCGTAGCTCAGTGGTAGAGCGCCACCTTGCCAAGGTGGATGTCGTGAGTTCGAATCTCATCGCCCGCTCCATTTTCTCAAACCTTCCACAACGGAAGGTTTTTTTATGCCTTAGAACCACCGCTTTCCCGCTTGGCACGGTCCACCGGGCAGCCTCATAAAGCGCGCATGTTCGTTTGGTCCAAACTCTCCGCCGCAAAGTGGATGGATGCCTGGGAAGAAAGATTTTCCGGAAATCCCAATCTCGTCATTGAATACATCAAGGGCGGAAAATCCATCCGGGTGCAGGTCTTCTGCTCCTCAGAAAAAGAAGCCAAGGCGATCTTCACCCAGTTCGGTGGCAGCGTGCGCAAGATGGCAAATGCGGACTGGAACAAGCCGGTGGAACCTCCCCGCCCGGTGAAAGTGCGTGATGTCATCCTGCTCACCGCGGAGACCCAAAAGAAGGAGCTGGCCAAGCTGCAAAAGGAAAATCCCAAGCGCCAGATCATCACCATCCCGCCAGAGATGGCCTTCGGCACTGGTGACCATGCCACTACCTCCACCGTCCTCCGCCTGCTGGTGGATGTGGCCCGGAAACGCAAGGGCACCAATTGGACCGTGGCAGACCTGGGCACTGGCACCGGCGTGCTCGCCATCGCAGCCTGTAAACTGGGCGGCGGCGAAACCTACGCCTGCGATTTCGATCCCTTCGCCGTGGCCATCGCCGCCCGCAATGCGGAGCGCAATGAGACGCCACAGATCGTGGTAAAGGAGCAGGACGTTCTGAAATGGAAGCCACGCAAAAAGGGCTACGACGTAGTCATGGCCAATCTCTTCTCTACCGTTCTGATCGAAGCCTGGCCGGTAATCGCAAAAACCATCGCACCCGGCGGTGACCTGATCGTGTCCGGCATCCTCGCCACTCAGGCGTGGGATGTTTTCACCGCTGCAGCCAGTGCAGGCCTGGGCTTTACCAAGGTGATCCGCAAAGGCAAATGGGTGACCGCCTACGGTGGCCTCATGAACGATCTCATCGCAGCCGATACAAAACTGGCGGAGGAAACCAAGGCGTAAGGATCACTCCTTCATCATTCATCAAGGCACCCGTCTTCAGAGACTGGTGCTTTTTTTTGCGCGATAAATCCTCACAATCGTGTCGATTTTCTCTTGCGCACCGGCCTACCGCGTGTAGAAACCCGGCACGCGTTAAGCAACGCGGGCGTAGCTCAGTGGTAGAGCGCCACCTTGCCAAGGTGGATGTCGTGAGTTCGAATCTCATCGCCCGCTCCATTTCCCAAGCCTTCCTCACGGAAGGCTTTTTTTGTGCCCGCTCCCCCGCTATCTCCAGACCATGCAAATCAAGATCACTGCGATCCATGGCCATGGAGATCATAAAAAGGAATACGTGTATCTGACTGCCTTGGCGGATTGTGATCTGGGCCAGTATGCGCTGGTCCGCTCCACCTATCTGGATTCCTCGCAGATTTCCCATCGCTCAAAAGCCTTCTTTTGGTTCCCCAACACCGCAGTGAAAAAGGGAGATCTGATTTCCCTATGGACCCAGGCAGGGTCCAATACGTTCGGCAAAACCAACAAGGGCCTGCCCGTGCACCGCTTCTATTGGGGCTCTGAAGAAACCATCTGGAACGACAAGAACGATTGCGCCGTCCTGCTCAAGATTTCAGAGGATGCATTCTTCCGGGCGCAGCCGAAGTGACACGTGGGAGGGTCGCGGGCCGAGGAATTCCACCGGGAGCGCGGAATTTATTCCGCCCTTCCAGCAAAAGAAAAGAGGCCCAGCCTTTCGGCTGGACCCCTCTTGCATGAATGGAAGTGAAATACTGCGGGATTACTTGGCAGCCGCAACCACGGCTTCCTTGGTCATACCAAGCTCCTTCATCACAGCGTCACCAGGAGCGCTGATACCGAAGCGGTCGATACCGAGGACCTTGCCTTCGGTTCCGACGTATTTCCACCAGAGACCGGTGACACCGGCTTCGATGGCGATGCGCTTGGTGACAGCCTTTGGCAGAACGCTTTCCTTGTAATCGCATGGCTGGCGATCGAAACGCTCGAAGCATGGCAGGGAAACCACGCGCACGCCGTCACCCAGCTCCGCAGCCGCCGCGATGCAATGCTGCAACTCGGAACCGCTGGCGAGGAGGATGGTCGTGAGAGCACCGGTTTCCTTTTTCGCGATGTAGCCACCCTTGAGCACGCCTTCACGACGCTCTGCTACGGACAGATCGGTCATTAGAGGGATGGCCTGACGGGTAAGGATCAGAGCCGAAGGGCCATTCTTGCGCTCGAGGGCAGCAATGAAGGCACCTGCGGTTTCTTCCGCATCACCAGGGCGGATCACGTCCAGACCTGGGATGACGCGCAGACCGCTCACGGTTTCCACCGGTTGGTGGGTAGGACCGTCTTCACCCACACCCACGGAGTCGTGAGTGAAGATGTAAGTCACAGGCAGTTGGGACAGAGCGGAAAGACGGATCGCACCGCGCAGGTAATCGGCGAAGACGAGGAAGGTCGCACCGCTGGAGCGGAAGATACCGTCATAGGAGATACCATTGCAGATGGCACCCATGGCGTGCTCGCGAATGCCGAACCAGATGTTCTTGCCTGCGAAGTTCGTCTCGGAGAAATCACCACCGCCGCTGATGTAGTTCTTGGTGGAGCCGAAGAGGTCGGCACTGCCGGTGAGGAAATTCGGCACAGCCTTGGCAACGGCATTGATCACCGTGCTGCCTGCGGAGCGGGTAGCATCCTTGTAATCGGCGGCGAAGGCTGGGATCTTGGCGCTGAGATCTTCTGGAAGAGTGCCTGCCACGCTGTCGGAAAGTTCCTTGGCGAGCTCAGGATTTGCCTTTGCCCATGCATCGTAAACAGCCTGCCAGGCTTCGAAGTCAGCCTTGGATGCTTCCTTTTTCTTGGCAAAGAACTCGATGGTCTCTGGGGAAACGTAGAAATGCTCATCAGCTGGCAGACCCAGACCGGCACGGGCGGAGTCGATGAACTTCGCACCACCTTCACCGTGGCCCTTGGAGGTGCCGGCCACTTCAGGGATGCCCTTACCGATCACGGTCTTGCAGATGATGACCTTCGGGCGGCCATTATCGTTTGCCTTTGCGTGGGCGATGGCCTCTGCGATGGCGGTGAAGTTGTGACCGTCGATGGTCACGGCATCCCACTGCTGGGAGGCGAAATATTGTTCCGCATCTTCGCCTTGAGTCACGTTCGCCATGGCGTCCAGCGTCACATCGTTGGAGTCATAGATGAGAACCAGGTTATCCAGGCCGTTGTGACCGGCGAAGGCGATGGCTTCCTTGGCGACACCTTCCTGAAGGCAGCCATCACCGAGGAGGGCGATCACGTGGTGATCGAAAATCGTGTGTTCAGCCGTGTTGTAGAGGGCGGCAGCGCGCTTGCCGGAAACAGCGAAGCCCACGGCATTGCCCACACCTTGGCCGAGAGGGCCGGTCGTGGCTTCCACGCCTACAGTCTCGAAGGACTCTGGGTGGCCGGGAGTGTGGGAACCGCGTGCGCGGAAACGCTTCAGCTCATCGCGGGAGAGATCATAGCCGGCAAGGTGCAGCCAGCTATAGATGAACATGGAGCCGTGACCGGCGGAGAGGATGAAACGATCGCGGTTGAGCCACTTGGGTGCTTCCGGATAATAGCGCAGGGATTCACCGAAAAGGGTGGCTCCGATTTCCGCACATCCGAGCGGGAGGCCCAGGTGGCCGGATGAGCAGGCGTGGACAGCATCCATGGCGAGGCCACGGGCTTCATTGGCAGCTTGAGCAAGCAATGTGGTATTCATGAGAGGTTCTTGGAAAATCCGTTCGACCGTGCGGGGCGGAGTGCGGAAACCCTAGGAATCCGCTTCCGAATGACAAGCCACCATTCTCATTCACGCGCATATATGCGCGAATCCTGCTCATTTTACGCATGACCGGATGCGATGAAAACTTTCTGAAAATTTCCTTCAAAAAGATCTTGCACAAAACCTCCGACTGAGGTTCTTTCTCGCCGCACCGCCACCCCGGCGGCCGCAACTGCCTCCAAAGCAGATGCAAACAACAAACGAACGACCTGTTCGTCTATCGGTTAGGACTCCAGGTTTTCATCCTGGCAAGAAGGGTTCGATTCCCTTACAGGTTGCCATTCAAGGCCTCCACCCAAACGGTGGAGGCCTTGTCCATTTAATGACTTACGGAGAAAAAGCGTTGCCTGCCATACCCACAGGGACTACCGCCTCTAGCCACGTGACTGCTCAGGAAAAAGCTTCCGCCATTTTAGCCCGAAAAGGCCAACGCCCGATCGCGGCTCTAACGGCTTACGATTATCCCACTGCCCGTTTTCTGGACGAAAGAGCGGTGGATATTCTTCTCGTGGGAGACTCTCTGGGCATGGTGGTGCTGGGCTTCCCGGATACCACCCACGTCACGCTGGATCACATGCTTCATCATGTGGCGGCAGTCGCCCGGGCCAGACCGCAGGCCTTGATCGTGGCAGATCTGCCCATCCATACCTATGAGACTGTGGCACAGGCGCTCGAAACCTCCCGGAAGCTGGTAGCAGCTGGTGCGGACGCCGTGAAACTGGAAGGCGGGATACAGCAGGCAGAAAAAGTGCGGGCCATCACTCAGGCGGGCATCCCTCTCATGGGCCACCTCGGCATGCTGCCACAACGTGTGGTGGAGGAAGGCGGCTACCGAAAGAAGGGCAAGACGGCTGAACAAGCGGAAGCATTGATCGAGGATGCCCTCTCTCTCGCAGAAGCAGGAGCCTTCGCCATCGTTCTGGAATCCGTCATTGGAGAAACGTCACGGAAACTGACAGCCCAAGTGCCAGTACCGACCATCGGCATCGGGTGTGGAGAGCACAATTGTGATGGAGAAATCGCCGTCATTACCGATCTCATCGGCTCTTTCCCGTGGTTTGTGCCACCGTTTGCCAAGCCGGAGGCAGATGTGGCCCACGCCATTCACACCGCCGTAGATCGCTACATTTCCCGCGTGCAACAGCTCGCTGACTGACGTGCTTCTCTATCTCCATATCCCCTTTTGCCATCGGGTTTGTCCGTATTGCTCGTTTTACAAGCACACACCGGGGGACACATCCATCGCTGCCTTCGTTGAGGCGATGGGCAAGGAGGCACAGCATCGTCTTTCCACCCTGCAGGAAAAGCCACGCACGCTCTATCTGGGCGGCGGCACACCCAGCATGCTCTCCCCTACCCACCTCACCCTGTTATTCAGATCACTCCAGGAGCAAGTGGATTTCAGCACACTGGAAGAAGTGACACTGGAGGCGAATCCAGCCACGTTCGATCTATCAAAAGCAAAGCTCTTCCGTGAGTTGGGAGTGACCCGTATTTCGTTAGGCATCCAATCGTTCACGCCACACGTCCTGAACATTCTGGGACGGGAGCACTCCGTGGAGCAAGCCAGTGAAGCCGTCCGCATCCTACGCGAAGCGGAAATGCCCTCCGTGAATATCGATCTGATGTTCTCCATCCCCGGCCAATCGCGGGATGATTGGGAAGCTACGCTGAACCACGCCATCTCCCTCAAGCCGGATCACATCTCCGCTTACAACCTCACCTACGAGGAAGACACAGCTTTCTTCGAATCGCTGCGCCGTGGGGAAATGCGCGAGAATGAGGATCACGATGCGGATTTCTTCCACCTGGCGGATGAACTTCTAACTGCCGCAGGATTCGATCACTACGAGACGTCCAACTACGCGCAACCAAGCCACCATTCCTCGCACAACCACGGCTACTGGCGCGGCGAGGATTATCTGGGCCTCGGCCCCTCCGCCGTTTCCACGCTCACCAATGTCCGCTCCAGAAACGTGCCGGATACCGCCCTTTACATTGCGCAGGTAAATTCCTTGGGAAATGCACTCATCGAGAGCGAGGCACTGAGTCTTGAGGATCGCCGCCTGGAACGCATCGCTCTGGGCCTGCGCACCAAGGAAGGCATTCCTCTTTCACTGCTCAACACGGATGCCCTATCCCGAGCAGAAACCATCGCCGCAGAAGGCATGGCCACCCTCGATGGAGAACGCCTGATTCTCATCCACCACGGCCGCGCCCTCGTGGACCCGATTGCAGCGGAATTGGTGTAGTTTCATGGCTCCGCCATGAAGATGGAAGGTAAGGTCGCCTGAGTGATGGGTTCCCATTTCGAGAAGAGCCTCCGCAGCTACTACACGTCCTCCCAACCGTAATGGCATAGCCATTACGCTACGTATGGTAGCTTCATGGCTTTGCCATGAAGGCAGGGTGAAGCAGTAAGCATTAGTGAGATGATTCGAGGAAATAAAGCCGTTACGTAAAGCATCTTCTCCCAGCCGTGATGGCGAAGCCATCACACTACCTTACGTAGCTTCATGGCTTCGCCATGAAGGCGGGGTATAGCCACAAGCGTTGGTGAGATGATTTTGAGAAAAGCCCTCGCAAGGTGGAAGCATCTCTTCCCAACCGTAATGGCGAAGCCATTACGCTACCTTTTCCTAATGCTGGTCTCCTTGTTGTGGATCTGCCAGAAGCGAGCCCACCAACCTTCTTTTCTGCGGGGATCAAAATCAGGATAACCTGCCGCAATAGCCCCCAGGTAGGGCCAATCCGGCCATTCGGAAACCAACTTCGCCCTCAGGGCATTTTTCAGAATGTAGATCACGGTATCCTCAAATGCCTGAGGATCCCGTTCATTCTCTAGCAATACGTGATCATACGCCTGCCGTTGAAGCCTGACCCCTCTTTCTTTCAGACAAACATTCCACGCCCTGCGGAAAAATTCGCATGCCTGAAGTTGATCCGAACCTTCGTCCAATCCCATCCATAGAAAGTGGGCGTGATCGGGCATCAGGCAGTAGCCAGCGCAAATCAAATCGTAGCGATGAGTGACATGGAGAAGCAGCTCTCTTACCTGTTGATGCATGGATTCATCCAGCCATCCTTTCTGGCGCTGATCGATGGTCATCGTCCAATGGACCCACGCGTTTCCCCGATACCATGCTGTGGGTAGCCTTTTCAGTTGATCGGGCGGCTCATCTCTTAAAGGCATGATCGAGAAAAAGGTAGCTTCATGGCTTCGCCATGAAGGCGGGCCGCAAGCGTTGGTCAAATAACTTTCGGGAAAGGAAATCGGAAGGTTGCAGACGTCTGCCCAGCCGTAATGGCGGAGCCATTACGCTACAAACCTACCCATGCATCAGGCTCTCGATTTCATCCGCTTCCAGAGGGATGTTTTCCATCAGGTCGAAGTTCCCATTTTCTCCGATGACCACGTTGTTCTCCAAGCGGATGCCGAGACCCTCCTCACGAATGTAAATTCCCGGCTCGATCGTTAGCACCATGCCCTCCTCAAACGGTTGATTCGGCGGAGCCACGTCATGCACATCCAGCCCGAGATGATGGGAGGTTCCGTGCATGAAATACTTTTTCACCAGCGGTTTGTCCGGTCCTTGGGCCAGCGCTTCCTTAGTGGTAAAGAGCCCCAGATTCACCAGTTCGCGTTCCATTAACTCGATCACGGCAGCCTGATATTCGGTCGGCTTGTTTCCCGGATAGATCAGGGAATTCGCACTCCGCATCACGGAAAGCACCGCCTCGTAAACATCCCGCTGGCGTTTCGAAAAGCGGCCATTCACGGGCACGGTGCGAGTCATGTCCGCATTCCAGCCGCCGTATTCCGCCGCCACATCCATGAGAATCAGCTCGCCATCATGGCAGCGTTGATCGTTTTCCACATAGTGAAGCACGCAGGCATTTTTCCCGCTGCCGATGATGGGGGTGTAGGCAAAGCCCCGTGAACCCCGCCTCACAAACTCGTGAATGTATTCCGCCTCGATCTCCCACTCCCCCACTTCCGGCTGGATGAATCCCAACACACGGCGGAAACCTGCCTCCGTGATATCACACGCCTGCTGCATCACGCGGATTTCCTCAGCATCCTTCATCATCCGCAGACGATGCATCAGCGGTGAAAGCCGCTCGTAGCGGTGCAAGGGGTAGCGCGCCTGACATTCCTTGATGAATCGCGCATTCCGCGTCTCCACCACCACATGCGCGCGCAGATGCTCATTGGTGGACAGATAGATGTTTTCGATCTGAGGAATCAAGCGATGCAGATGCGACTCGAAATTCCCCAGCCACTCCACGCGTCCGATGCCGGAGACTCCAGTGGCCGCCTCCTTCGTCAGCTTGGCGCCTTCCCAGATAGCAATCAGCTCACTCGTTTCCTTTACGAAAAGAATCTCGCGGTCCTTCGCGTCATAAGCATCCGGCACCAGCAGCAGGATCGTTTCCTCCTGATCCACCCCCGTGAGATAATACAGGTCACTCGCCTGTTTGAAGGGTAGTGTCCCATCCGCACTGGTAGGATAGACATCATTGCCATGCAGCACCACGGCACTGTTTGGCTTCAGTCGGCCACGCAGACGCTCACGGTTCCGCACAAACAGCTCTGGAGAAATTCGTTCGTATCTCACGGAATCATTCCAGCCTACCTGGCGGAGCTCCGCAATCCACTTTTAGCATTTCAATCTCACCATTCTCCTATCCTCCAAAAATGATTCCATCTGGCAAAAACTCTTTGAATCTGCTAGTTCAAAATCCGTCCAAGCTCCATTCAACATGAAACTGCTTTCCACTCTCTGCTGCGGATTATTTTTCACCAGCCCCCTTTTCGCGGAAGGTCTGTCACGAAATGCAAAGGGTGAACTGAAATCCCCTCACACAGACGTCAGGCTAACGGAATCCCAGAAAGAGGAACTGGAGGCTCTGCACACCGTAACGTTTACCAAGGAGCAGTGGGAAGAACTTCGAAAAATCGCACCCAATACTCCGAAGCGCTTGGAGCACATTTATCCCGTCACCTACGCGGATTGTTTGTGCGACATGGACGATGATCATTACGGAGTTTTGCAGAAAAATGGCGATGTCGCTGTTTTCCATACGAATGCCCAAAGCTCTCAGGACTTTTTCTACAAGTTCAACTACGCCGAGCACCTGACTTTCCACGTGGACAGTCGCGGGCAATTTCATCTCAATGGTACATTGGTGAAATTCCCAGTTCTCCTGCAGGCGATCCGGGAATCGGGAACCAATCTCACGGAGGAGCAGAAAAAAATGCGAGCCAATCCTTATACACCTTCCGCCAGCATTTACACACCTGTCGGAGCAGCCCTGGACGATGCTGCCTATGCGGAACGCATCGCCATCCTCAAGCGGGAACTCTCAGCCAAGGGCTGGCAGTGCAGCGGTCCCTATCCTCCCAATCAGTGACGATCTCGTAACAACGCATTACTGGGTAAGGCATCCGGTCTGACGTTTACGTTAGATCAATAATGCAGCTTTTTTTGATTGATGCGATCGGCCCATTTTTCAGGGGCTATGGGAAATCCCGTGTAAATTGGTCCAAAATCCCTTTCCAGCACTTAAAAACGGAGGGCCAGGAGCGGGAAGCACAGTGGCTGCAAATCGCGGAAGACCTGCGTACATTCGCACGGAATGTGACAGCACTCGGTTACAACGCCGTCACACTCGACGATCTGGCGCACCTCACGCTGCATCCACTGCAGGAAGAGGAGATCCGCCAACGGATCAACGTTTTCCGGGAAGAATTCAGAAAACTTTTCGCCATCCTCCGGCAGGAATTCAGCCTGAAAATTTTCCTCACCACAGACGCGATCCCCGTGACGCCCGCTGTCGATAAAGGGCTGGAGAACAACAGCGCATTGATGGAGACCTACTATCGTGATCTGGTGAAACAAGTGCTGGAGGATTTCCCGGAGTTGGAAGGGCTGGTCCTCCGCATCGGAGAAAGCGATGGCAATGATGTGGAAGATCCCATCCGCACCCGCCTGCATTTGCGCAGTCCGCGTGACACGCGCAAACTCCTTACGCGCTTACTGCCGGAATTCGAGAAGCATGGAAAAACGCTGATCCTGCGCACTTGGACGGTGGGTGCCCATCGCATCGGAGACCTCATCTGGCATGAAGGAACCCTGGCCGAGACGCTGAAA
>Ga0070658_10001971_pt1 | contig 17262 bp, 20 predicted proteins | sample KBSC13metaG_FD_64664 | JGI IMG/M metagenome (GOLD analysis project Ga0070658, IMG submission 64664) | Corn rhizosphere microbial communities from Kellogg Biological Station, Michigan, USA - KBS C1-3 metaG | ecosystem: Host-associated > Plants > Roots > Rhizosphere > Soil ...
CGCATGAAAGTCAACGGTAATTGTTTGAGCTTGGTTGAGTAGATCCCTGCCCAGGTTCCCGGGTGCCCAATTGCCATTGATGTCTTCCGTCAAAATATGGGCTGGCGTGAGATGTACATCCAACCCGCCCAATTCAAGCTTGAGAGAAGGAAGTACAACGGAATCATAGCTCGAGCTTCCTGCTAGACCCGTCAACTTGTGCGACTCTTTTTGTCCAGAATTCTTCAGCACAGCGGAAAATTCCTCAGCGAACGGTTTGTAAAGGATGGTATGTGTCGCTCCGGTATCGAGGGTGAACTCAAGTTGTTTTTCTTCAATGCCAACTTGCGTTACCGGCATGATTCCATCGAAGGCAAGATTTGAGGCGGGAAGATCTTTCTGCTCTGGCTTAAATCCAAAGGCAAAGGTTCCCTTCGGGTCCCAGCGAAACGTCTGCATGGCAATCAGGACCGGAATTCCGAGAATCCCGCGCTGGCCTTCCGGCATGTCGACAAATGGTTCCTGCGCATCCGGCAGAACGGTAAAAGCAACATTCTCCAAATGAAGGCCGCCGACATTAAACTTCTTCACGACCGCAATCCGAGCACCGAAGTGCGCCGCAGTGACGGAACCGATTTGCGTCTCAACACCTTGCACCTGTAGGCCAAGTCGCTTCGCCTCAGACTCGCTCATCATGGATATATTGGAGCCAGTGTCGACACTGTAGTGAGCCTCATGCCCGTCAAGAACAATGGGGATAAACACGCCATTCTCGTTCATAAACATCGGAAGAGTGGATGCTTTGTTTGTGAGGATGATCTGGTCCGACCGGCTCAGCGCACGGAACATGGGAATAATGTTCTTCACATCGGCTGAGTTCGGTTTTTCCGCCAGCATGGCCTGTATCTGGAGATAAGCCTCCCGATACAGGCCATTTCGAAAAGACAGTTTCGCTAGCATCCCGTGTGCCTCGTAGGCGTTATCTGAGTGTGGCGCAGTCTTGATGACAGCGTTGAGATGTTTCTGTGCGAGCTTTATCTGATTGAATGCGTACTCGGTGGTAGCACGATAGAAAAGAGGCGCATTTGCTTGCTCCGTTGCATCACGCAACGCAAACCATTGATGCGCGTCACGCAGTACCTGTAACTGGCGGGCTCGAGCTGTTTGTCCTAAACAGGCGGACGCTGAAATACAGCAAAAGAGCAGGAACTGGATCATGAAAAGTCTGTTGCCCATCTTGCAGTAACTCCAAAGTTTAAGAATCTGTAAGCCCCTCGGGGTGGAATAAGCCCCACGTCGAACTTTTGCTCAGTGTAGCCGAAGGCCACAATGACTCTTTGCCTTAGCCATTCCGCATTTCGACTACTTACTTCGCTCAAGACGGTAACACTTTTATGCTCGTACACGTCTCCGGGTCGAACTCCCAGAAGATCCGATCGATGGGTGGCAACGTTTGCCAAAACGCGTTGGCGTCCTCCAGGATGCTCCGCACGTAGGCATGGTCCGTCATGTCGTCTTCCCGTGGAAAGTCGGCGGCTTCACGCTGCCCGTCCTTCACTGCCAGGCAAATCATCTGGAAGACACCCGGCACCTTCGGCGGCTGCGTAGGACCGAACATCTCCTCAAGCACTTCGTCCCACACGTTGGCTGGGACGCCGAACTGCTTCAGTGGAGCATATACAGCTTCGTACTGTTCGACGATACCCATCACCACAGCTTAGCGTGTTACGATTATCACGTCTAAGTTACTGATTCTACGTCTGATAACGATGTTTATGTATAGTCCGCCACCTGGAGGCCACATCTCTCTGTCGTCCGGTTTGAGGTTTAGGCAGAGAGATCAAGATTGATCCCAAGAAGATCGTTAGAATCGAATGGTGCCCCCTCGATATGACGATCTAAACAAAGAACAGCTCATTCAACTCTTGCATGCGAGGGATCAACGGGACCAGACCCGTTTTGGCCTTGTATGGGAAACGACCGAAATCAATCCCGATAGGGCTCGGAACGAAGATTTCGTCGCTCTCGATCTTGTTCCCAACGAATGTGTTGGATCAGCGCCTTGGCGCAATGTGATCATTGAAGGGGACAATTATGACGCTCTACGGCATCTGAGAATGGCCTTCGCAGGCCAAGTCAAGTGCATCCTCATTGATCCCCCTTACAACACAGGCAAGAGGGATTTCGTCTACAACGACAGTTTCGTGGATGTGAACAACTCCTGGCGGTTTTCGACATGGATTGATTTCCTATATCAACGGCTGGTGATTGCTCGAGATCTGTTACGCGAGGACGGGGTGCTGCTTTGCTGCATCAACGACGAAAACAGATCAAAACTCGAAATGCTGATGGATAGAGTCATGCCGGGCAAGCGTATAGGAAGCTTCGTCTGGAGAACTAAAGACTCAGCGAATGATGCTGGCGGCAACATGAGCCAAGTACACGAGCATGTGTTGGTCTACGGAAATCCGCTTTTTTCCTTCGCTGGCAAGACGCTCTCGCTTGACGACTATAAGAACTTCGACATTGACGCGAATGATTACTGGACTCCCCAGCCGATCACCTGCTCCAAATCTCTGACGCAAAGAGAGAATCTTTACTACCCCATCCAAGACCCCGATACAGGTTACTGGTATCCATGCGACCCTGATGCGGTGTGGCGATACACAACCGAGACGAAGCTACGCCCAGGGCAGGTTCTTCGAACGGAGACTATCGAGTCGTTGATTGCCAAGAAGAAGATCTCTTTTCCCAACTGCAAGGCCCGCGAAGTTCTCCAATTTGACACCCGTGAGGCTCTCGTTGATGCGATTAGAGCAGGCCGAGGACCGATCCTGCCCAAGAAGAAGAAGCCCTTGCTCCGCGAGGACCTTCCAGACCTGGACTTCTGGATCGGAAAACCGATTGCACCTGGAAGACCTTCCCGGAAGGACTATCTCAAAACGAAGACCAAGCTCGTTGCACCAATCAGCAGTTGGATTGCGGGCGAAAAGGAGAATGCCGACTTTCTGTATGACGATCACGATGGAGAGCTGGAGCTATTGCGTTCAGGCCGAGGTGGCGAGGGCGGTGATTCTCTAATCTCGATTCTTGGAAGGAAGGTCTTTGACCATCCAAAGCCGCCTTCACTCATCTATGGTCTCGTAAAGCAGGCGACAGGGCCAAATGATCTAGTCATGGACTTCTTTGCGGGCTCAGGCACAACGGCTCAGGCTGTTCTCCAGCTCAACAGTGAAGAAGGCGAAAATGGCTGCAGACGCTTCATTTTGGTCTCCAGTACAGAAGCGACCGAAGCGGAACCGGACAAGAATGTCTGCCGAGATGTTTGTGCTCCGCGAGTTCGCAACATCATTCAGGGTTTTGGAACAGCGCCCGCTCTCGGAGGGGATTTCGCCTATTTCAGAACACACCGAATCGCCGCAACAAATTTGCTGGACATTGAACATGATGAAGTGTGGAACGCGTTACAGCTAATTCAGTTCGACCAACTCTGCCCGTTTACAGATGAGCCCTTTCAATGGGCCGGAGATGAAGACTTTGCGATCTGCTACATACCGCGCTTCCGCAAAGCGGACGTTAGTTCGCTCAAAAAGAAGGTAAAGCAGTCGAACTCAGTGAGTGTTTACTCTTGGCAGCCTGAAACTCTAAGCCAACATATAGCGGACGAGCATGTTAGCCACATGCTTGTCTCAGAAACATTGACCCGACGCTTCGGAATGAACCTTACGTTGAGAAAATCATGAGCCAGACGACCCCGAAGCCTTTCCAGAAAAGTGCCATTGAAAGCGGCGTTCAGATCTTTACTGAGTGCAAGCGCCTCCTCGACATTTCGCAGAACGCAGCCAGCAACTGGGCCGCTATTTCCCAACACGGCAAGGTTCTTATAGAAGCGCCAACCGGGGCGGGCAAGACGCTCATAGCTGGTCATATTCTCGAGACGTTTTCTACGATTGAGGATGTTGTCTGGTTCTGGTTTGCCCCTTTCAAGGGCCTTACTGGACAAACAGCTTCGGCACTCCGGTCGGAGCTGCCCGGGCTTCGCCTACGGGACCTGGCACAAGATCGTCAACTTGCCGGTAGTCGAGCAGGCGATGTGTTTGTGACGACGTGGCAGAGCGTCGCAACGAAGGTCAAGGATAGCCGGAACGTAAATATACCCGGTGAGCTAAACCTGACTATTGAGGAACTAATAGCCGCTCTGCGAGAAAAGAATCTTCGCATCGGCGTTGTGGTCGATGAAGCACATCATGGATTTTTGGGTGCCGTTGGTGAAACGCAAGCTATGCGCTTCTTTCAAAGGGATCTTCGGCCTGACTACGCACTCCTCATAACGGCAACTCCCGATGATTTAGCGATCCAAAGATTCACCAAAGCGCTAGCAGTTGAAAAACTAAACAGGATCAGCATCAGTCGCAGAGAGCCTGTAGAGGAAGGTCTGATAAAAGAGGGCGTCAAATGTGCAGCATACTTTGCTCCTCCAGGCCAAGAATCTCTAGTTGACTACGAAGACATAGCACTACGAGAGGGCGTGGTGCTTCATCGGAAGATCCAAGAAAAGCTGAAGAGTTTGAAGGTCAATCTCACTCCGCTCCTCCTGGTACAGGTTAGTTCGAAGGACAAGAGCGTAGATCAAGCACGTGAAAGACTCATGGATCTCGGCTTCACAGACGCGCAGATCGCAGTCCACACTGCCGATGAACCCGACAGCGGGCTTCTAGCTCTTGCAAACGATGAATCGCGTGAAGTTCTGATTTTCAAGATGTCGGTTGCTCTGGGTTTCGACGCTCCAAGAGCAGCAATTCTGGTGTCTATGCGAGCGGCCCGGGATGAGGATTTCGGCGTTCAGCTCGTTGGAAGAATCCTTCGTGTACATCGGAGGCTTCAGGGGCGCGCGAGAGCTAAAACACTCCCAGAGATACTCAAGTATGGCTATGTCTTTCTGGCTGACGCAACGGCTCAAGACGGTCTAGATCGCGCCGGTCAACGGATTAACCGGCTTCGTACTGAGTATGCAAGAGTCAGCCCCACCACTGCGGTGGTGCGCATAGGTGATCAAGTTTACGTGCAAGTGGTTGGTGAAAACGGACAGACCAGTCTTTTGCCAGTTGATGCGCCGACGTACACGCCTCTGACATACGATGACCAAACCGGCGGCCAGACCCATGCCGAACCTGCTGGTGAGCCGGAAGATCTTGTTCTGGAACTAATGACCGGACAGTATGCCGTGCCAAGTTGGTTTCAGAGTGAAACCCCAATCCCGGAGCGGATTGAAGCTACAGCCGCCCTCCGCACACCTACGGGCTACAGCTATAAGATTCGCACAGACGTTCCGCGGCGCTTCAAAACGCAACGGGTCTCCTTGGATAACGAGGTGACGGAGCAGGAATGTGCCCAAAAGTTCATGTTTTCTTCGACTGAGATTTTGAAGGCTCTGATTTCCAAAGTGAAGGTCGAAAAGCGAACCCTCGAAGTCTTCACTCAGCAGATCGAAATGGACTTTGCCAACGCTGCTATGGACCCAGACCAAACAGCGAAGATGGCTTTCAAGATTCTGACCAAGAACGAATCATTCGATGCGCGAGAGTTGCGCCGCGCGCTGATTGGGAAGCTTCGACAGACCTTAGCGGAGTTGAGCATGGATCAGGCCGAAGATCCAGATCGTGTCGCACACATGCTGAACGTGCTTCTAGTCGCGCGCCCAGAGCTTCTCTATAACGCTCAAAAGATGGCTCTCGCTTCTCACTGTGAGGTGAAGTCCACCGATGAGGCTTTACCTGAATCAATTGACTTTGAAGCTCCCCTCCCTACGTCACGCCTCAACGTCTACAGGGTGATGCCGCCAGGACTGAATACATGGGAACAGCCCTTTGCAGAAATGCTCGACCGTGATTCTCAGATGATCGTGCGTTGGTGGCATCGGAACCTTCCACACAAACCTTGGAGCGTTCAGGTTGTTCTAGATAACGGGAAGGGCTTTTTTCCCGATTTCATCATTGGTATTGAAGGCCGACGAAACGAAGACGGTGCACTTCTTGCAGACCCGAAGCACGGTTTTGAACTGACTCAGGAGCAACCCAAGACGTATGCCGAACACCCTGTCTATGGGCGGGTTCTGATCCTTAGCCTGCTCGGGAGTGCTCAGTGGATGACTGTAAGGTTTGATAGAGAACGTGGTCGGGCTGTTCTCGACAGAGAGTTATTGTTGTCCGACGCGGCGGGCTTCTAATTGAGCCCTCGACATCAAAGTCATCACGAAGGTGAGACCCCCGCTGGGACGACGCGGGTTTAGCACTCATCTCCGTCCCCTTGAATTGGGGGGGATTGAGCTTCGAGCCACTCATCAACTGTGATGGGCGGGAACAAAATCTGCGCGCGACCATCTTTCATTTGTGAAAACTCTTCTTCCGTGCCGAGGTGTCGCAAAAACGGTATAAGTTCGCAGGCTACGTCTTCCGGCAATGTGATGTCGTAAAGGACCCCATTCTCTTCAATTACAGAATGGGCTTCATAAAGGCACCGCCCCGACAAAACTTCTTGCGAGAGCATCCAACCGCGTACTGGCTTTAGGCTCGGATTGTGACTGATCCAGTAGTCAACGTTCTCATGGCATTTGGCCGGTTCAGGGTTCCAGCCTTCAAATCCAACCTTACGGCGCGTCATGTGCTCGGCTTGATGCAATCGCGATTGCAGGGATGCAAAGTAGCTCTCAACCAACACTGGTCCTCTCAGGCATTTGCTCGTTTACGCGGAAACGAAACAACCTTCGATGTTACGCCGGATGTGCTGGCTTTAGGAGCGGTATATAAGCTCAATAGGCGCTCGGCCTCTTGAGGGAGCATGTAACAGGCCGCCGCCAGAGAGCGATAGTCGAGAGGAGTTCCGTATGCGACCTCAGCCATCTTGCGGATTAGCATAGGCCGTTCAATGGCGATGGGGTTCGGCTCTTCTTTTCGCCATCCAGCCGCAGAAAGTCTCTGGAATAAATAATGGTATTGCCGCTCAGTCACAATGCTGAGATCGTGTCCTCTGCGGATGAGCGCCTGCATCGAAACAAGCCAGCGAGGCTTCAGCTGCGAAACCGTCGTCAGCGTTACAGGCGGAAGTAGCTCCTTACGCATTGCTGCTTCAGGCATCAGAAGCTCTGCCCCAAAAGCAAAGGCTTCTTTTTCCAAGTCTGATCGAATACGCCCAAGCTGATCCTTGTGAAGAAGCAGGTGACCGAGTTCATGCGCAACACTTAATCGTAGCCGGTCGCCGGGTTGATCCATACAGATTGCAATTGTCGGTATCGACCTTCCATCAACTTCAATCCACATACAAAAAGCGTCGCGGTCTTTGAGCACCGGCAAAGCCAAAACCCAGATTCCCAAACGTTCTAAAGAACGTATGAGCGCGGGAATCGGCTCGAGCGGGGGAATCTGCAGAAGTTCACGAATTCGCCGCGCTGCTTCAGTCGGGTCGCAATGAAGAGGGTGAACATGCACCGGGATATCGACGTGCTTCGCAAGACTCGTAGCGAGCGCGAGGACATGCTCGGCCACACGAGAGGCTTCGGTCACTGCGCGGTTACTAATAGACGCTCGGGCTCGAAAGAGCAAAGAGCTAGGAGGAATTTCGAGCGACTGCGGTTGGCTAAAGTAAGCAATGGGAAGGGTCAGAACCTGGGCTATTTTCGCAAGAAGTGCCTCGCTAGGCAGACGCAGCTCTGTCTCAATCGAGGCAATCAGAGCTTGTGAAACACCTACTGCTTTTGCGAGTTTTCCTTGCGTGAATTCCCTGAGTTCTCTTGCTTGGCGGATTCTCGGGCCATAGAACATCATTCAGATCCAGCAATCTCTTTCGTGGTCACACGAGGGGTAACGTTGTTCAAGTCGTCTTCTTCGGTTGCAGGTTCAGAAACGGAGACCGTCCATTCCGCGGGATGAGGAACGTCAATCATCCAGTAACACTCGCCGTTCCACTTCTTCATCATCTTCTTCGCGCCCAGACTGAGCCTTACGCTGTTACCAGTCTGCTGCCAGAAAACAACCACCTCTTCCAGAGGAGGGACAGAGCTGCCATTCCAGATTGCGAGGCTTCCCTGCTCAAATGCGTGAGCGCTAGCTGATGTCGGCAGCTTGGAATTCTTTAGGACGTGAATGTTGTATTTGCCCCATGCGAACCCGAGCCCGTCGTTCATGATTGAGTTCATCACAATCTTACGGTCTCCAATGGTTGAGCCATTGAGGCGACTCAACGCCATGCAACGATTCAGATGAGCAACAAGCCACCCGGATTTTTTGAGCTCGTGATTTTCAAGAATCACTTGAACGTCAGGGGGGAGCGACTCGAGAACTTCATGAATCTTAATGAGGGCGGGCCGGAAGACAAGCAGAGCTTCTTCCGGGCTACTTGCTGCTGTCAGATCGACTGTAATTAAATCACTCATGGCTTGTGATAAAACTACACCCAAAATGACAACGGCACAAGTTCTTTTTTTGTGCTCGATCATGCTGTGGATGACTTTCGCTTTTATTTCGCCTATGCTTCCATCCATGGCCGACCGAGAAATACCACCTAATACCGTTTTGCTCATGGCCGCCCTCATAGCAGCCGTGCGAACTGCGCGGTTCAATGCGTCAGAGTTTGAAGGCGCTAACAGCCCCCGAATCATGTCCGAGGTCTATCAATCTCTTCAGCTCGCGAGGCTTGTGTATCGCCGTGCCGATGAGCTCAAGCTCGTCGAGCTGTGAGGCAGTGATGCACCGGGTCTATATCCATTGCAGTCGTTACAAGGATTTTTGGTGGGTTCAATACCTGGAACCCGACCTCCGCACTTCGGTACGCAATCGGATCGACCGATACACCTACTTTAAAAGTGTGGAGGAAATTTTGAGTCGCGTGCAGATCGAACCAGAGCAAAGGGCAAAGTTCGAAGAGAAGCGATGGGGCATTCAAGCCTGCTTCATCGATTTGACTGAAGAACAGTACACTAGGCTCAAATGTGCGGACGCTATTACAGAAAGAGCGACAAACAGAAGATCGCCGACGCCCTCCAGCTTGGCAAGGTAGACGACTTCCCTTCCCTGCGGGATATTTCCAGCATTGCACCGACGCACAACTAGGCTACCTGTTACCTTTCTCCAAAAAGGCGCACTTTCTGTGGCGCGACAGGTTCAATTCTAAAGTTCAAGGAACTCTGCTCATGTCCTTCCGGGTGCTGCTCGCGCCAGAGCACACGCAAGAACTCCGGCCAGTCGTCTTGCACATAGAACGTTCGCGTTACCCTCGCATGACAAGCCAAACAGAGCGTCAGCATCTTTGCCGCATCACTGTTCCCCGGCTCTCTATGATGGACAGCGACCGACCGCTTGCCACGCTTCAGCGTAGTGCATCCAGGAACGCGACAGCGATAATTGTCGCGCTTTAGCACTTCTTCGCGATGGCCTCCGAAATATTCCTCATCCTGGCGCTTCAACGTGTAGCAAGTCGCGCACAACCCTTTCGCAAGAACCTTGGGGTTTCCGCAGGGACAGTGCATCACGATCTGCTTTGGCTTCCTCATCGTTAGGATTCCAGTACCTCCACATCGACAGCCCAACCCTGCACTTTGAAGAGCGCTCCATCGTCACATCGCACGGTAAACTCACAATCCAAATCGAAGACAGCACTCGATTCGTTAACAGGTATCCCGTCCACCACCACGCCCTCGAGTATCACGTCGTACAGCTCCGCAACAATGCGCTGCATAGGTTCAGCCCTCCACGCCAACCGCCCTCGTTCGATAGCGATGTAGCGTCATCCGCGAGACCCCCAACTCTCGCGCCAGATCCGAAGGTTTCTCCCCGGACTCAAGCCTTTGCACGAGCGAAGCTACAACATCCGCTTTCAGCGTTGTTGGCCTGCCCTTATACACGCCTCGTTTTTTCGCCAGCGCAATTCCCTCTCGCTGACGCTCCCGAATCAATTGCCGCTCAAACTCAGCAATCGCTCCCATCACACTGAGGAGCAAATTCGCCATCGGCGAGTCCTCTCCCGTGAAGATGAGATTTTCTTTGCGAAACTCCACACGCACACCGCGCTCCGTCAGACCAAAAACCAGCTTGCGAAGATCGTCCAGGTTGCGGCCGAGTCGGTCCATCGAGTGACACACCACAGTGTCTCCCTCGCGGACAAACGACAGCAGCGCCGTGAGCTGGGGCCGCTTCACGTCTTTTCCTGAAACGTGATCAACAAAACGCCGGTCCAACGCGATGCCCTCAAGCTGACGGTCCTCACGCTGATCGAGCGTGCTCACGCGGATGTAACCGACGCACTGCCCTTTCGTCGTCTTAGCCGCTTTCGCGACCTTCGTCGCCTTTTTTGTAACAATAGGTTCTTTAACCCGAGCCATCACACGTATCATAAAGGCAATTGCAACCTTTTGATACGCAATTTGGCTAGAGCCTGTTACGTAACGTTTGGGTATACCCTAAAGAGACGTATTCAGCCGTTTTCACACTCCGTGACTCTCAGTCACAATTTGTGTTATCCTTGATTTGGGTCAGAGATACTACTGACGTTTCGACCGATCTTTGACAATCCTTGGCATGTTCACCCGAGACCGGGTGCCTAGAAGTAGGCATTACCAGGAGCCGAATTATCGGCACCTAGGCAGACTAAAATCCTGCCGTTCAAGTCCAGAGCTGCAGGCGGCGAGCCTCAGACTTGGCAAGTAGAGCGCCCCAACGTTCGCTCCGTTTACACACAGAAAACCGTCCCCTGACGTCACTCGTTCCTCCTTCCGGTCTTTTGCGACGCGCCCCCGCTAAGCGGGAGAAGAGGATAAAACCAGTGAAACAGTCAAAGTTGATCGACTCGTGCATCGAACTAATACAGCAGATGTGCAGTGACGCAAACAACGAACTAACGTCGGGGCAGCGCGAAGGATTGATGATCGGCATTCGCGAACTCAAGCGGTTGAAGAAAGCGACGAAGCTCACCCACCATGAGGTCTATCTGGTGGTCGCGCAGATCGCCAAAACAGCACACGAGGTAGTAGAAGCCGGAATCAATGCGTGAGTCCCAAGGGGGCGGTTTTTTCCTTTAGGCGGTATATCACTATGAATTATTCAAAAGCCATTCGCGTAGCCCGTTCATTGGCTGACTTGTCTCAAGGCCAGCTAGCCGAACGCGCTGATATCGACAGGAGCTACCTCTCACTAATCGAGTCAGGCAAGAGACAGCCCACCATCGACACCGTTGAGAAGCTTGCACAGGCACTCAAAATGCCATTCCATCTTCTCAGTCTCTTAGGGAGCGAAGCAGAAGATGTCCAAAATGCAAATTCCGAACAGATAGAGAGTCTCTCTTTAGCACTCACCAAACTCCTCATGCAGGTTGATACGGATGATCCAGAAGAGCACACATCCAAAACGACTACCGCTCGACCAGGCTCCCCTAAGAAGCCTCAGAGAGCTGGAGTTCCTGCTGGGCGAAAAACGCGCAACACTATTGCTTTTGGCTGATTGGGAGCAGAACTACGCTCCCTTTCAGCAAGCAAAGACCCCGAAGCCGCATTCGAAAAAACCCGTTTCTAAAAAACTTCGAACCATCGACAACCCCACAGATGATCTGAAGCGAGTACAGAAACGGATTCTTCGTCGCCTCCTAGTTCCTGTGAAGCTGCCGGATTACTTCTATGGAGGTGTACCAAAGCGTTCAGTCGGCAGCCATGCCACTGCGCATTTAGGCGCAACGACCATCATTAAGATGGACATTGAAAGCTACTATCCGAACACCACTGCCCGGCATATCTACAAAGTCTGGAACAAAGTCCTCGGTTGTTCACCTGAGGTTGCTGGACTGTTGACTAAACTTACGACGTGCAACTTTTATTTGCCGCAAGGAGCTCCCACCAGCCCTGCCCTCGCGAATCTTAATCTATCTTCGTTCTACGATCCAATCGTTAAAAACTGTGTGGACCTAGGCATCACAACTACTGTATGGGTAGACGATCTCACCTTTTCGGGAGCGCGTGCGAGAGAGATCATCGAGCCTGCCAGACAGGTCTTTGCTGCTAACGGTTATAAACTTTCTCGCAAAAAACTTGAAATTCTTGGTCCTCGTGATGCCAAGGGCGTCACGGGGCCGCGGCTGGGTCACGGCTCACTTCGCGCATCTGAACAGAATATGCGTGACATCCGCGCTGGCATCTTCAATCTTCGTTCCGGCCGCTTTACAACTCGTGGGATGGCCAAAGATTTTCAGAGCTTACAGGGCAAAGTAGCGTATGTGCGCTCGATCTGCCCGGCAGACGCCGAAGACGCAGAAGTCGCGTTATCCGAAATACATTCGAGAAATCCAGGATTATTGCCTAAATCCCGTTGACTTGCTGATTGATATATAGCATGATATATGACATGGAGGTGATTCCATGGCCACACTCGAAAAAGCCAAAGTCTTCATGAGCGGAAGGAGCCAGGCCGTTCGTATCCCGGCGCAATTCCGTTTCACGAGTAACGAGGTCTTCATTCGCCGCGATTCCAAAAACGGCGACGTGATCCTCTCGCAAAGCCCCGGCAGCATGCAGGAAATCCTTGCGGCGCTCGATCAGCTTGGCGTTCCCGATGACTTTCTCTCGGAAACGGAACGCGCCCAGACCCCACCGCAGGAAAGACCCGAACTGTGACATTCCTTTACATGCTCGACACCAACATGGTCAGTTACGTCGTCAAGGGCCGCTCTCCTGCAGCTCGCGCGCGATTGCTGGCCCTCAAAGACGATGAAGTAGCTGCTATCTCCGCGATCACCGAGGCCGAGATTCGATACGGCCTCGCGAAGCGGCCAGAAGCAACGGCGCTGAAGGCTCTCATGGAAGGCTTTCTTGCCAGCATCCAAGTGCTCCCATGGGACCGCGACGAAGCGGACGCCTATGGTCGAGTGCGAGCCAAGCTGGAGAAGAACGGCATCAGCCTCGGAAGCATGGACATGATGATTGCCGCCCATGCCAGCGCCTCCGGAGCCGTGCTGGTGACGAATGACAAAGTCTTTTCCCAGGTCGAAGACCTACACGCTACGGTCAACTGGGCGACTGACCTCTAGCGGAACTATCTCGGCCGTCAAAGCGGCAATTCCCCGTCCTCGGCGGCTTTCGCCGCCGCCCTCATCATCTCCGGGCCATTATTTCGAACGTTATTCACCTTAGGGTTCGCCTCAAAAACTTCCATCTCTTCGGATTCGTAAGGTCGAAGTAGATCGAGCGGCAAGCGCTCGGTCTCTTCCCTATCGAGCCAACGATCGTAGTCTCGTGAATGAAGAATCACCGGCATCAGTGGATGAATCTTCGCCATGAGCTCGTTCGCCTCTGTTGTCACGATCGAGAACGATTGCAGCCAGTGACCATCTTTATCTTTCCAAGCGTCCCAAAGCCCCGCGAAGGCGAACGGATTCGCATTCGCCATCTCGAAGGCGTAGGGCTGCTTCGGTGGCTTCCCTTCTTTCGGCCACTCATAAAACAAACTAGCTGGAACCAGGCAGCGACGTTTTTTGAATGGCTCCCGCCACGTCGGAGCCTTCGTAATCGTCTCGGCCCTCGCATTGATCGTTGAAAGTCCTTTAACGTCGTTCAGGTCTTTCGTGAAGAACGGCACTAGACCCCACCGCGCTAGAACCATTTCCCTTTCGCCGTTCTCACGACTCTGCCGGATGATGGGCTGATAGGTCGTCGGCGCAATGTTGTAATCCGCGTCAGGCATCGGAAGCTCGGGCGGTTCCGGTTTTGCGCGAAAGTATTCTGCGATCTTCTGTTTGTCACTCCGTCTACCGTACCGACCGCACATGCTTCGTCCTTTCGGCCCTTAATGTTTGAATGGATGCAGCAACAATCCCATGCCTTGCAGGATGTGCGCGTTATACCAGATCACGCCGAACCACACGGCAATGAAGACGAAGACAGCCATCGACAACAACGTTGAGTAATCCAAACGCCGCCACGGAGCACGCTTGTTTCGCCATCTTCTCCAAAGCTCGTAGTCCAAGGCGAGCAGCACCGGCCTCACCCCTTCGATTTTTGGAGAGGCATGCCACGCTTCAAAGGCTGCAGCGTCACACTCAATCAGCTTTTCCCACCAAAACTTCTGGTACTCATACAGTCGATCACAGCTTAGAAACCAAATCATAGCCAAGGCGAGTGCGGCCAAAGCGGCGAATAGCCCGGTCCAGTGATGATCCTTGGAAACAGTCACGGCCCCCGCAACAGCCGCAGTTTGAAAGCCAGCAAAATAGGTATTACGGGTCCAGAACGAATCAATCTGAAACCGCCACGTCGCGAGAACTTCTTTGTGTAGATCGGTGGGTTCCTTATTAGTCATCGCCAGAACCAAGTCTAGTAGAAAGACTTTTTAGGGGACGGGGATACCCCGTAACGCCCCGCTATGGAAATGGCGCTTCGCTTGGAAGGCGCCAATAAAGAGGCCCCTCCCACATTCCCACAGCAAAAGCCTAAAAGCCTACGAGCAGAAGCAAGAGCAACAACGGCCAGAACCGCGCCGTGAGTAAAGACCCGCTTCGCGCCGCGTTGCGGTGGGCCTTCGGCCAGGTCTTGACACCCGGCTCCGTCGGTTCCGGCAGAAGCAAAACATCCCGTTTTTCTTCGAAAAACATGGGGTTTTTCTAAAGAAAAGACTAGGAACAAAAGCAAAAAAAAGAGCACAAATCTCTGCTTTCTTCGTATTTATGTATTGACACAATTACGTAATGACGATATTCTGAATACATCAAGACTGGGCATGAATAAGCCCTTAACAACAACCAAAGGCAGTGCGGGAACACTGCCACCAAACCGCACAGGAGAAATGAAATGATTAACGACCTCAATCGCTTTGTCGTCATGGGCCACATCGGAGCCGACCCGAAACCGCTAACCTCTGAAAACGCACCTGTACGTCTTTCCGTCGCGACCACCTCAAAGTGGACTGTCGAGAACACACGCAACGAGCGTACCGACTGGCATACCGTTGTGGTTTTTGGGAACCTGCGCAAATACGCTGCGAAGCTCAAGAAGGGCGACCGCGTTTATGTCGAAGCCGAGGCCAGGAACAACAACTACGAGCGCACCATTGGCGGCGAAACCATCACGATCTACTCGACAGAGTTTGTTGCTACGCAGATCGACTTGATTGCTGCCAAGGCAGACGCCGAGGAGTAAGGCCGAAGAGTTCTAGGTGGGGCAGTGCGGGAACACTGCCCCCAACTACAGCGCCGCACACACGCACAGGAGATGTACGACCATGAGCAACGCCGCAGCCGTATTGTCAGAATACAGGACCCTTCCCCTCTCTTTGCTGGATGAGTCCACCACAAACCCCCGCCGCACGTTTGAACCTTCCAAGCTGATCGAGCTTGCGCAAAGCATCAAGATTAACGGTCTCATTCAGCCAATAACAGTGCGTCCAAAGGCTGACCGTTTTGAGATCATCGCGGGTGCCCGCCGTTACCGCGCAGCGCAGATCGCGGAACAGACTGAGGTTCCTACTCGTGTCCTTGCGCTGGACGACGCACAGACCCTTGAGGTGCAGATCGTTGAGAACAGCCAGCGCGAAGACGTACACCCATACGAAGAAGCAACCGGCTATCAGCGGCTTTTAGACTTACCCGGCTATGACGTAACCGCTCTGGCATCCAAGTGCAGCAAAAGCCAAAGCCACATCTACGCCCGTCTGACGCTCCTCTCTCTTATCCCCGAAGTAGCCGAAGCTTTTCAGAAGGACGAAATCACGGCCAGTCACGCAAACTTACTTGCACGTCTTTCCGCAGAACAACAGGCCCAGGCATTCCCGAATGCTTTCCGTAAGGACTACCGCGATGATGAACCCCACCTAGTACCGGCGAAGCATTTAGCCGCGTGGATTCAGGACAATCTCTATCTCGCGCTTGCAGAAGCCCCCTTCGATAGAGAGTCTACTTCCCTGCTTCCCGCAGCCGGTTCCTGCACCGCTTGCCCCAAGCGCACCGGATTCAATACCGCGCTTTTCGCGGACGCAACCGACGACAACTGCCTTGACGGTGAATGCTTCCGAAGCAAGATCAATGCCCATATCGAGAGCGCCAAGGCTGGCATTGCGAATCTCGTGCAGATCAGCACCACTTGGCGACCTGCAAAGGACAAGCCCACGGCAGAACTACTGCCAGCCGAGTACAAGGTAATCGGCATTGCAGCGCAGGACGGGAACGCATTCCCCACGTGCGAAAGTGCGGCTCCTGCCATCGTCACCTACGGCCATAACATGGGAACCATCCATCTGGTTTGCGCCGACACTGATTGCGCGGTTCATTATCCCCACCTCTCAGACGATGATTCGGAGGACGAGACGAATACCGAATGGGAGCGGAAACAGGAGGAGCGGAGACAGGAACAGGAACGCCGCAAGCTCGTGAAGGAACAGCGCGAAAAGTGGCTCCGCAATCTCATTTTGCGTATTCCTACGACCGGTACGGAAGATCAGATGCGTTTCGTTCTCACAGCGCTCGTGACCGGCAACCTGTTTGATTCGATGGAGCGGATTGCGCTCCGTTTGGAAGGCGGCGAACCCGACCACAACAAGGACAGCGAAGACGTTTGCGCAGAGGCTATCGCCACTTGCATGCCTTCCAGTCTCTTTGGATACCTCGCAGAATTGGCCCTTGGAAGTTGGGTTGATGCGCCTCAGACCGAAGAACGCGATTACTTGGCAGAGGCTGAGAAGTTGTTTCCAAAGGCCCCGAAGCCAGCAGCAGAAGCGGCCAAGGCAACTAAGAAGGTTCCCGCCACGAAGACGGCGGCGAAGACGGCGGCGAAGAAGGCAGCGGCGAAAACAAAGCGCTGCTAAGACAGGCCCAACCGAGGGGCCGGGGAAACTCCCGGCCTCACCCTTCCCGCCTTCACTTCGAAAGGAACGCCGTCTATGTTGAAGTTCACCTACAAGATGAAAGTCACCGAGCGCATCACAGCCAAGTGCAGCCGTCATCCGCGCTACAACCCGGAGAAGGATGGACGCGGGGGGATCAAAGGCCATTGCTCTGGATGCTTCGCCCTCTACGACCTCTACCAATCGCGTCTCGCGTTAGAAGCCGCTCTACATAAGTTCCAAAGGATGGCCGCGCCCTGGGCGCGACCACGCCAGCCCCGTATTCACAAGCTCACCCCTCCAGCCGCAGCGCTGGCCACCGACGAGGGAGGCAAGTAAGTCAGGCTATGGAAAGCCGCAGCAACGGACGCCGCTCCTTCCCACAGCAAGAGCAACAACGGCCAGAACCGCGCCGTGAGTAAAGACCCGCTTCGCGCCG
>Ga0070658_10001972_pt1 | contig 17252 bp, 13 predicted proteins | sample KBSC13metaG_FD_64664 | JGI IMG/M metagenome (GOLD analysis project Ga0070658, IMG submission 64664) | Corn rhizosphere microbial communities from Kellogg Biological Station, Michigan, USA - KBS C1-3 metaG | ecosystem: Host-associated > Plants > Roots > Rhizosphere > Soil ...
AGCCGGCGCGCGCCGATGTTTTCCGCCTGCTCGTTCACCTGCGCCGCGTACCGCGCCACTTCCTGCAGCGCGTCTTCGGTGATCGTCAGCTTCACACCTTCCGTCTCGAGCAGCGCCGTGTACTGTTTCGCCAGCGCGTTCTTCGGCTCTTTCAGAATGCGGACAAAGTCCTCCACCGAAAGCGACCGCAGTTCCACGCGAATCGGAAACCGCCCCTGCAATTCCGGGATCATGTCGCTCGGCTTCGAAACATGAAATGCGCCCGCCGCGATGAATAGAATATGGTCTGTCCGAACGAACCCATACCGTGTGTTCACGGTCGTTCCTTCCACAATCGGCAGGATGTCTCGCTGCACGCCCTCGCGGCTCACGTCCGGCCCATGCCCGCCTTCGCGCCCCGCGATCTTGTCGATTTCGTCCAGGAAAATGATGCCGCTCGACTCCACCCGCTCGAGCGCAAGCCGCGTCACCTGCTCCATATCGATGAGCTTGTGCTCTTCTTCCTGGATCAGATATTCGAGCGCTTCATCCACGCGCATGGAGCGTTTCTTCGAACGCCCGCCGAACATCGCCGGAATCATCTCCCGAATGTTCACGCCCATCTCTTCGAGATTGACGTTGCTCGCAACTTCGAACGATGGAGCCCGCTCTTTGACTTCGAGATCGACCGTGCGCTCGTCGAGCTTCCCCTGGCGAAGCCGTTCGCGGAGTTTCTCCCGAGTCTTTTCGTTATCGGCGCCGTTCTCGCCCGCCGCTGGCATCAGCAGATCGAGGATCCGATTCTCCGCATTCGATTCCGCGCGCTCCGCCACCTCTTCGAGCTTCTGCCCCCGCACCATGTCGATCGCGATATCCACCAGATCGCGAATCATCGCCTCAACATCGCGCCCCACGTAGCCGACTTCCGTGAACTTGCTCGCCTCTACCTTAATAAACGGTGAATTCGCCAGCTTCGCGAGGCGCCTTGCCAATTCCGTTTTGCCGACGCCCGTCGGGCCAATCATAAGGATGTTCTTTGGCATCACCTCGTCCGCCATGTCCGGCGGCAGCTTCTGACGGCGAAGCCGGTTGCGCAGAGCGATGGCCACCGCGCGCTTGGCGTCGGGCTGCCCGATCACGTGCTTATCGAGCTCCTGTACGATCTGGCGCGGTGTCAGCTCATCCAGCACCGGGCCTTCATCGACCGACTGTGGAGGGAGATAGATCACCATCTCAGGCGATCTCCTCATACATAATGTTGTCGTTTGTGTAAATGCAGGTGCGCGCCGCGATCTTCATCGATTCCTCCACAACCTCGCGCGCCGTCATTTTTGTATTGCGGATCAGCGCCAGCGCGGCCGAAAGCGCGAACGGCCCGCCCGATCCTATGGCGGCGACGTTCTCATCCGGCTCAATCACATCGCCGTTGCCGCTTACGATGTAGGTGTTCGTGGCGTCAGCGACCAGAAGGAGCGCCTCCAGATGGCGAAGTACCTTATCCGTGCGCCAGTCTTTAGCCAACTCCACCACCGAGCGCGGCAGGTTGCCGTTGAACTGTTCCAGCTTGCCTTCGAAGCGGGAAAAAAGAGAGAAAGCGTCCGCTGTTGAGCCCGCAAACCCCGCAATGATTCGGTCTCCATAAAGACGCCGCAATTTACGTGCCGTAGACTTCAGAACTTCGCTTCCCAGCGTGACCTGACCATCCGCCGCCATGACGACTTGATTGTCGCGGCGCACGCATAAAACGGTCGTCGAACGGATTCGCGGTTTCATTGTAGTGAAGTTTCAGTGTAGCTCCCATCCCCCCTTTACGTGAAACCCGGCGACCGTGTAAACTTCAGAGTGAATGGCGTACATGGACGACGAATTACGGGTACATGCATGGGAATTGAGCCCTCCCAAGCGCAATCCTGACGACCTGAGTTTCGATGAGATCCAGGACGAAGATCTCACCGACGAAGACGAAGACGACGACCTCACCGACGAGGACGAAGATTCGGGCGATGACGACCTCGATGAGGATGATCTCGATGACGAGGACGACTTGGATGAGGACTTTGAAGACGACGATCTGGAGGACTCCGATGAGGACGTCGACGAGGATGATGAGGACGAGGAGTAACCCCGCTCAGGGGTAGTCAGTCCGGTAATGGGCGCCGCGGCTCTCGCGGCGCGCGAGAGCCGCGCGGGCGATGAGGCCCACCACGTCGTAGATATTCCGCAGTTCAATCGAAGCCAGTCCTGGCTTACCGGCATCCAGCAGACGAATCGATTCCAGAAAACGAATTGCCTCTTCCAGGCCTTCGGCATTCCGCAGGATGCCGCAGTCCCTCCACGCGAGGTCGCGCAGCTCCGAAGCCGTTGTGTCCGGAATGGTGAGCGGCGCTTTCCGGAAATCGCAGCCGCCTTTGTGATCGCGCATGGCGCGGCCGGCGCGCGCGCCGTAGACCAGACCTTCGAGCAGAGAATTGCTGGCCAGCCGATTGGCGCCGTGGACGCCCGTGCAGGCCACTTCGCCCGCGGCGAATAATCCGGGCAGGGAAGTGCGCCCGTCGAGATCGGTCTCTACTCCGCCCATTGCATAATGCGCCGCCGGATGGACAGGCGCGGGCTCGCGGCCAAGATCGAGTCCGTAGCGCAGGCAGGTATCGAAAATCCTCGGAAAACGTTCGTGAATGAACTGGCTGCCACGCGCCGTCAGATCGAGCCAGACGTGCGGCGAACCGGTGCGCTGCATCTCGGCCACGATCGCGCGTGACACTACATCGCGCGGCGCAAGATCGCGCATTTCGTGATACCGTCCCATGAACGCTTCGCCGTCGCGGTTGCGCAAAACCGCGCCTTCGCCGCGCAGCGCTTCGGAGAGCAGGAACCGCGGCGCACCTTCGATGTGCAGCGCCGTCGGGTGGAACTGCACGAACTCCATATTCGCGATGCGCGCGCCTGCCCGCCATCCCATCGCGACGCCATCGCCGGTCGCGACCGCGGGATTTGTGGTCTCGCGGTAGACGCATCCCAGTCCGCCGGTTGCGAGCAGAACGGCGCGCGCATGGATTTCGCTCCATTCGCCGGAGGATTCACGCAGCGCCATCGCGCCATTGCCATACAGATCCGTGACCGCCGAATAGGTTTCGAACCGAACGTTCGGCAGCGAGGAAGCCTTCTGATAAAGCGCACGGGCGATTTCATGCCCCGTGGAATCACCATGCGCATGGAGAACGCGATTGCGGCTGTGGGCGCCTTCCCGCGCGAAGACGAGCTTCGTTCCTTCGCGATCGAACTCCGCGCCCCACTCGATCAGTTGCTGAATCGCGGCGGGCGCTTCTTCCACGAGCACATGGACCGCCTCCACATTGCAGAGGCCATCGCCCGCGTAGATCGTATCCTGCTCGTGCAGCTCGACGCGGTCATCGTCATTCAACGCGGCGGCAATTCCGCCCTGCGCATATTCGGAGGAGGATTCTCTCAGGGAGTCTTTTGCGATCACGAGCACGCGGCCCGCTTCCGCCAACTCAATCGCGGCGCGCATGCCGGCGACGCCGGCTCCGATTACAAGAAAGTCGCAGTCATTCGCCAAACTGAAGTTTAGCAATGATCGCATCCGGGTCCGGTTTGCAGGATAATGCCCAGTACGAGGGCTTGTGGCGGGGAATATGCGGGTTCAGCTCTTCGGGAATCTTGCCGTCACGGTGGACGGCAGGTCACTGCCGGGAATCAACACGAACCGGATGCAGTCGCTGCTCGGCTATCTGATCCTCCACGCCGATATTCCGCAGCCGAGGGAGATGCTCGCCTTTACTCTCTGGCCGGCATCGAAGGAATCCCAGGCGCGCACGAACCTTCGCCAACTGCTGCATAATCTCCGCCGCACGCTGGGTGACCGCCCCTCACTTGTCATCGATCATCTGACGGTCGAGTGGCGCACGGACGATTCCTGCTTTGTCGACGCCCTCGAGTTCCTGCGCGCCATAGAGACGCAGTCGCTGACAGCCGCCGCCGACTTATACGAAGACGACATTCTCCCCGCCGTGTATGACGACTGGATTACGCCGGTCCGCGAAGAATACCGGCGGCGGATCATCGATGTCCTTCGCCGCCTGATAACAATCCACGAGGACGCGCGTGACTACGCCGGCGCGATTCCACGCGCGGAGCGCCTCGTGGCGCTCGACAGCCTGAGCGAAGCCCATTATCAGGCGCTCATGCGCCTGCACGCAGCCAATCGGGATCGCGCCAGCGCGCTGCGGACTTATCACCAGTGCATGCGCGTTCTGCGCCGTGAAATGGGTGTCGAGCCCGGACGAGCCACGAAGGAAATGTTCGAACGCCTTCTCAGGACGGATACTGATGCGGCGGCGAGTCCGGTATCGCGGCAGCCTTCCGCACCGCAAAGAAAAAGAACCTTTGTGGGCCGCGCCGAAGAGTGGGCCCAACTGACGGCGTTATGCGAGGCGGCAACCGGTGGCGGCCCGAGAAGCGTACTGATCTCGGGCGAACCAGGCATCGGCAAAACGCGGCTGGCTGATGAACTGATGAGTTTCTTCGTTCGCGCCGGACACGACGCCGCGCGCGCACGCTGCTATGCGGGCCAGGGGCAGGTGTCCTATGCGCCCCTTGCCGAATGGCTGCGCTCGGAACCGGTGCGCGCCGCCACGCTCGAGCTGCGTCCCCATCAACTGATAGAGATTGCGCGCGTGGTTCCGGAACTCCAGGAGCGCTTTCCGGATTCCGAGGGCCTCACCCAGAGCTGGCAGCGTCTGCACTTCTACGAATCGCTGAACGCGGCTTTCGGGAAATGCCGCAAACCGCTCCTGCTGATGCTGGACGATCTCCAGTGGTGCGATCCGGAAACGCTCGAGTGGCTGGGCGCGTTCCTGAACTCGCCGCACGCGAAAGGACTCCTGGTTCTCGCCACGCTGCGCGACGAAGAGACAGGGCGAGAACATCCGGCGGCGCGGTTTCTGAGCGGATTACGCCAGTCGTCTTCTCTGACGGAGATTCCCCTGCGGCCGCTGAGCGCCGAAGAAACAGCGGAACTGGTGCGTGTCGAGTCAGCGAGTTCTGCCAATTCGGACACTGTTGACGATATTTACCAGGCGACGAGAGGCAATCCGCTTTTTGTCGTGGAATCTCTGCGCGCCGGTCTGCACAGCACGCGCGTTCATGCGGTAATCGCTTCACGGCTCGAGCAGCTTTCGCCCGCCGCCCGCGAACTCGCGGGGCTCGCGAGCGTCGTTGGCCGTCCATTTTCTTTCGAACTCCTGGAGAAAGCCGCCGACTGGGACGAAAGCAGCGCTTCTTCCGCGCTCGATGAACTCTGGCGCCGCCGCATCGTCGAAAGCCGCGGGCTCTCCGAATACGATTTCACGCACGACCGCGTGCGCGAGGTCGCATTCAGCGAACTGTCCGTGGTCCGCCAACGCTATCTGCACCGCCGTGTGGCGCGCTCACTCGGGGAGGTCCACATTGCCGATATCGAAGTCTGGAACGGCCAGATCGCTTCGCAGTATGAAAAGGCGGGAATGCCGGAGGAGTCGATCGGCCACTATGCGAAGGCGGCGGATTACGCCCGCCAGCGCTTCGCGGACACGGAAGCCGCGGAACTCGCGCGGCGCGCGCTGGCTATCTGCCGGAGCCTGCCCGAATCCGATCGAAGGCGCCGCCGGGAGCTGGATCTACTCGTTGTTCTGGGCGCAGCCCTCGTGACGACTGAGGGGTATTCGTCCGCAGTGGCGGGCGAAACCTATGAAACCGCGCTGCGGCTCTCTCGGGCTCTCGAAAATCACCACATCGATGCGATCCTGAGCGGTTTGTGGGTATTTCATATCGTGCGGGCCAACTTTGCGAAAGCCCGCGAGATCAGTGAAGAGTTCCTGCGGCGCGCGCAAGCAGATGGATCCGCCGTCCGCGTCCAGGCGGGAAATTTCCTGATGGCGAGCTGCCTTTTCCATTTGGGAGATCTGAGACGGGCGCTCGAATACATGACGGTGGCGGATCGGCAGGAAACCGGAAAGGCGGAATCCGTGCTGGCTCTTTTCGCCGGTCCCGATCTCGGAGTCTTTTGCCAGTCGTATCTCGCGCACCTCACATATCACTGCACGGGGGATGATGCGGGGCGCGCGTTCGCCAGCGCGTCGATCGCGACTGCGCGGCAACTGCGCCATCCGTTCAGCGAAGCGATCGCGCTTGCCTATGCGGCGCTTCTGGAGGTTTTCCGAGGCGACAGCCCTGCCGCGCTCGCACGCGGCAGGGAAGCTGTGGCGCTTTGCCGGAAGTATGGGTTTGTGTATTACCTCGCGATGGCGAATATTGTCACGGGGTGGGCCGAGGCAGCCGAGGGAGATACGGCCGCCGGGCTCGCTCAGCTTCGCTCCGGCCTCGATGAAATGGAGCGCATGGAAGCCGAGATCCGGATGCCGTACTATCTGGCGATGCTCGCGGAAATCCACGGCCGGACCGGTGCCCTGGCCGATGCGCTGGCCAGTATTTCCGCTGGGTTTGCTTTCGCCGGAAGGAACCACGAAGCGTGGGCAATGCCGGAATTGCACCGCGTTCAGGGCAACCTTCTGCTGTCCGCCGGGCAACCGGAAGAAGCGGAAAGGAGTTTTCAGCAGGGCGTTGAAGCTGCCCGGCAATCCGGTTCGCGGGCGTTCGAGCGGAAACTTTTGCGTTCGGCGGCCGGAACGGCCAAAACGGCCTCCACAGAACGCTCTTAGAACGCCGGTTCCTGCAAAGTAGCAATCAAAGGAGTTCTTCTATGTCATTGCAGGATTCAATTGTCGAATTTCGCAGCCAGTTCCGGGGAGCTGTTATTGAGCCGGAAGACGCCGCTTACGACGCGGAACGTAAGGTCTATAACGGAATGATCGACCGCAAGCCGCGCCTCATCGCGAAATGCGCGGATGTGGCGGATGTGATCACCGCTGTGCGCGCCGCGAGAACCATGGGGCTGACGGCGTCGATTTGCGGTGGCCGCCATAACGCGGGCGGACTCGGCGTCTGTGACGACGGCATGGTGATCGATCTTGCGGCCATGAACTACGTCCGCGTCGATCCGACCTCGCGTAACGTTCTGGTCGGCGCGGGCGCGAAATGGCGTGATGTGGATCACGCGACGCACGCGTTCGGCCTCGCGGTGCCCTCCGGGATTATTTCGAGCACCGGCGTTGCCGGGCTGACGCTGGGCGGTGGCATGGGCCACCTCACGCGTAAATACGGACTGACGATTGACAACCTGATTTCGGTCGACATCGTTCTCGCCGACGGAACCTTCCTCGTGGCCAGCGCGGAAGAGAACACGGACCTGTTCTGGGCTGTGCGCGGCGGCGGTGGGAACTTCGGCGTGGTGACAGCATTCCTCTTCGAAGGACAGCCGGTCCATACCGTCTGCGCCGGCCCGATGCTGTGGCCTCTGAGCGATGCGCCCGACGTGATGCGGTGGTATCGCCGGTTTATCACGCAGGCGCCGGATGAGATGAACGGATTCTTCGCGATGATGTCGGTGCCGCCGGGACCGCCGTTCCCGGAGAATCTGCATCTTAAGAAGATGTGCGGCATCGTGTGGTGCTATCAGGGCCCGCTCGAAGAGGCAAACGCGATGCTCGGTCCGCTGCGTTCGTATAAACGGCCGGCGTTCGAATTGTTCGGGCCGATGCCGTTCCCAATGCTGCAGGGCATGTTCGATCCGATCTATCCGGCCGGTCTGCAGTGGTACTGGAAGGCTGATTTCTTTCGCGACCTGAGCGACGAAGCGATTGAAAAACATCTGGAACATGGGGCTCAGATGCCGACATGGCAATCGACGATGCACCTCTATCCGGTCAACGGAAAGGCGAGCCGCATTCCGGCGGACGAGACGGCGTTCGGGTACCGTGATGCGGTGTTCAGCGGAGTGATCGTGGGCGTGGACCCCGACCCGGCGAACGCCGCGCGCATCACCGAGTGGTCGCGCAGTTATTACGACAGCCTGCATCCGCTCAGCATGGGCGGCGGCTATCTGAATTTCATGATGGAGGGAGAAGGGGAAGAGCGGATCCGCGCGACCTACCGCGGCAACTACGATCGGCTGGCCGCGGTGAAAGCGAAGTATGACCCCGACAACTTCTTCCGGGTGAACCAGAATATCCGGCCCGCAAAGGCGGCGGGCGCATCATGATGCGCGAATACCCGAGCGAAGGAGAGTTGAAGGCGATGTGGCAGCGGCTGGGGCGATTGAGTCACAGCCAGCTCATCGAAGCGTTCCATCGTGTCCACGAGGGCTGCCGGATGCGCGATGGGCGCATGCCTGGCGCGGAGGTAATGCGGGAACTCATGATGATCTGGCATCTCGCGCAGGCGTGGGAGGAGAGGGAAGAGGCGGAGCAGAATCAGTTAGCGGAGGTAGCGTGAGGCCGTGCGATTGAGGCTGAATCGCACGGTGGCGCGTCATGTGCTGTTTCTGACGTGAGGCGAGTTTGCGTTAGCGGCATCACAAAAGGAGATGAATCTATGGCAGAGAGAGAAACAGCCGTGCTCGGAGTCTTCAACAACCGCGCGCAGGCGGAGATTTGCATCGATACCCTGTGGAACGCGGGCTTCCGAAACGACGATATGTCGGTGCTGGCGTCGGATCGCCGCGTTGCAAGGGAACTGACGGCCGAAAAGCATACCAAAACCGAACACCCGGCGGACGACGCCGAAGTCGGCGCGACCCTCGGCATCGAGATCGGCGCGGGGCTCGGACTGCTCGCCGGTTTTGCCGTGCTGGGCATTCCGGGACTGGGCGCATTTGTCGCCGCGGGTCCGATATTGGGAACCCTGATGGGAGCCGGCATCGGAGCCGCCGGGGGCGGCGTGATTGGCGCGCTGATCGGATGGGGGATTTCGGAACATGACGCCCACCGCTACCACGAGCGCGTGAAAGCAGGAGGAATCCTCCTCGCGGTCCACTCCGATAGCCCCGAATGGAGGGACAAGGCCAGGGATATTCTCGAACGAAGCGGCGCGCAGGATATTGCTTTCAGGGACGAGGAACTGCTGGGCCTGCACATGAACAAGGAGCCCGAACCGGCGTATCGAGGCTGATTTCAAATTCCGGCAAGGCCGGACGGGAGCCCCATTTCACAGGAAGCTCCCCCGGCGCCGCTCACGGTTCGCGGCTGGAACCGGATCTGCAATGCAGGTTACGGTGTTACCGTGATCGTAGTTGTCTTACTAACTCCATTCAGAAACGCGGTGATCGTATCTGAAATCGAAGTGTCCGTGTAATTAGTTGTCACCGGGAACGTGGCGGTAGTGGATCCGGCCGGGACGGTGACGCTGACCGGAACAAATGCCGGGGAACCGCTGGTCCACAGATAAAGAGGCGTGCCCCCGAGCGGCGCAGGCGTTGTCAGGGTCACGGTTCCTGTTGCCGATCCGGAGCTCTGCACACTCGACGGACTGACCGAAACCGAGGCTAAAGCGGGGAGCGCCGTGACTGTGATCGTAGTGGTCGCCACCGTTCCGCTAAAAAATGCGGTGATCGTATCCGGCACAGTCGCGGCTGTGTAATTCGTCGTCACCGGAAAGGTAGCCGATTTGGCTCCGGCCGGGATGGTGACGCTGACCGGAACAAATGCGGGCGAACCGTGGGTCCACAGATAGATCAGCGCGCCTCCAGGCGGCGCAGCCTCCGCGAGGGTCGCAGTCCCCGTCGCCGTGCCGTAGCTCGGCACACTCGCCGGACTCACGGAAACCGACGCTAAGGCGGGCGGCGCCGTCACTGTGACCGTAGTGCTTACGCTCGTTCCCATCAGAAAGGCGGTGATCGTATCCGTTACGCTGGTGGGGGTGTAATTCGTCGTCACCGGAAACCTGGCCCAGTTGAATCCGGCGGGGATCGTGACGCTCGCTGGAACAAATGCCGGCGCCCCGCTGGTCCAGAGGGAAATAACCGCCCCTCCCGCGGGGGCAGGTGAATCCAGTTTCACGAGTGCGCTCCCTGAGTTGCCGCCCGGAATGCTTGTCTGATCGGCCGAAAGCGAGGAGAGAGTTGCAGTCCCCGATGGTGTGATGTTGAGCCCCGTTACGAGGGTGTTGTTACGGGTGGCGGAGATGGAAACCAAAGTTGCGGAAGTGACCGGTTGAGTAGCCACGCTGAAGCTGGCGGTCTTGCTGCCGGCGGGAACAGTCACTGACGCGGGCACAACCGCCGAAGGGCTGTTGCTCGACAACAATACGATTGCGCCGCCCAAAGGGGCCGCAGCGCTCAGGACAACGTATCCTTCGGCTGCCGTGCCGCCGGCAACGGTTCCGGAACGGATTGAGATGCCGGTGACCGACGGGTCCGCGCTCTGTACAGGCGTGAAAACAGGCGCTCCCGTACTGGTTCCTATCGGAAACCTGGCCACCCTGATGTTGTTCGCTGTTGAAACGATGGAAAGAAGCCCGCTGTCCCCGTTGTCAATCCAGACAAATGATCCATCCGGACTAATCGCCAGTTCGCCCAGCGGAGGGGACGGGCTCTCGGAACGCGTCGCCGATATGCGCAGATGCGATGCGTCAAGGACTGACATCGAATAGCTCCCGTCAGGCATTGCCAAATCGAGATAGAGATGGAATCCATCCGGCGTGAGGGCCATGCCGGTAACTTTTCCCGCAACCGGGATTGTGGTCGAGATCGTGTCATAGATGGTGCTGAGCAGGTAGACAGGTCCGCTGGCTGTTGAAACATACAACAGGCCTCCGTAGCCCGCAGGCGCCATTGTCAGGTATTGCGGACTATCGGCCCCCAGGTAAATGGTATTCACAACCGAGTTGGTGGCTGTGTCGATCGTCGAAAGCGTGTTGGAGCCCTGGTTTGTCACATAGGCGGCGGTCCCATCCGCCGTAAAGGCTACAGCCAGCGGTTGTGCGCCGACAAGCATTGTGGTCACCACGGTGTTCGTGCTCGTTGCGATCACCGAGACCGAATTCCCGTGAGAATTGACAACATAGACAAGCTGCCCATTGGGAGATACCGCTATCCCTGCAGGCGTATCCCCGACCGTTACGCTCGCCACTATGGTGTTCGTTGCGATCGCGATCACTGCGACAGTACCCGCTGAGCCGGATGTACCCGGTTGCGTTACGTAGGCGAATTGACCGTCCGGCGTGATCGCCATTTCTGACGGGTCCGACGCAAGCGGAATGGTGGTTGTGGCGTAAGTGGCGGTGTCAATTACGGTAATGCCCCCTGACACGGGAACGTAGGCAAGCTGGCCAGCGGACGCAGGCGCTACACATAGTGCGAACGATGCTATGACGAGCGGTAGTTCATATCGAGAGAAAAATAAATAACGATTCGTGGCGTTCATTTTTTCCTTTTCGTGCGGACTATTTTGGAGGTTAATTGTCAGAAAATCCCGAAGGATCGAATATCTTTTGGGAACTGACGGACGAGCCGTATCATCGGCGTGCGACGGCTGCCGGTCGGGGCACTGTATCCAGCAGCTTTCAGCGCTGATTCAGTTGTGAACAGGCCTCTTCGGTTCCGGACTTTTCGATTCGGGCGAAGCTCCGCCCGCTTCCTGCAGTTTCCCTGGAGTTTCTGAAAGAACGGGTGGACCTGGTGCGATGCGCGACCGGTCCGAAGCTCCTCAGAGGACGACGACTGCAGAGTACCTTATCCAGGCACTGCCAACAAGCTCGCAAAATTACGGCACGACACAGCGATAACCCGCCCGATTATCTGGAAAAAGACTCATTGAGCGCCATGTCACCAACATTCCTCCATATATCACGAAGACTTACGGGACTCCGCCCTCGCTCGACTTACGAAACATATATGACTTTCGATGGCTGCCCGGCCACGGAGCGGCGCCGCGTTCAAGATTTGGCGCGGGCGCCATGCTTCGCCGAATCGAGTTTTCGCCAGGCGAGTATGAGGGCCCCTCTCATCGCAGTTTTGCCGTTGCGGAACGCGATTGCGGATCGAAACCGCAAGGAGGCGCTGAGGCAGCAGCGGCATGCGACGATTGAGGAAATGCCTCAGTTTTCTGTCGCGACGCCGCAGCGGGGGTATACCGCGGTGGTCGAGCGGGGCGCGATTGCGCGCCTGCCTGAATTTCTGCCTTCGAAGCACGGTCGCGTGTTCGTTGTCACCGAGCAGGGTGTGTGGAACCTGCATGGCGCACGCGTCACCGCCGCGTTACGCACGACTCCGTTCGACACCCTGTTTTTCGCGGGCGGTGAGGGGAACAAGCGCATGGCCCACGTGGAGCAACTCGCCGAACAGATGGCGGAGCGGGGCGCCGATCGGTCGAGCCTCGTGATCGCTTTCGGCGGCGGCATCGTGACGGATTTGGGGGGATTCCTCGCCGCGATTTACATGCGCGGCATTCCGGTAATCCAGATCCCCACCACGCTGCTCGCGCAGGTAGATGCGGCCCTCGGTGGCAAGACCGGCGGCAATCTCACGGCGGGAAAAAATCTGATCGGCAGTTTTCATCAGCCGCTCGCGGTGCTGGTGGATTCCGACGTCCTGAGCACACTGCCGGAAAATGAGTATCGCGCGGGCCTCTATGAGGTGATCAAGCACGGCGTCATCAAATCGGAGCCGCTGTTCCGCGCGATGGAAAGCCGCCGCGACGCGGTATTGGCGCAGGAGCCCGCGATCGTGGAATACATGGTGGCGGAATCAGTGCGGATCAAGGCCGAAGTGGTCTCTGCCGACGAACGCGAATCGGGGCTGCGCCGCATCCTGAATTTCGGACATACGTTCGGCCACGCGCTCGAGGCCGAGACGAAATACACGCGCTTCCTCCATGGCGAAGCGGTCTCCTGGGGAATGCGCGCCGCGACGCATCTGGCTCTCTCGATCGGCATGATGCCGGCCGAGGATGCACGTGCGATCGTGAGCGTGCTCGATGCTTACGGGCCGATTCCATCAGTGGCGGGCATCAGCGCAGAAGCCTTGCAGGCGCGGCTTCTCAAAGACAAGAAAACGGTGCAGAGCCGGATTCACTTCGTATTGCCGGTGCGGATCGGTGAAGTGGAAATCCGGGCCGATATTGCGGAGAGCGACGTCCGCACGGCCATCGAGCGGGCGCTCGTGGAGTGCTCTTGAGCGCCGTTAAGAGTGACGCAAACAGCGCCGGGACCACTCCCGAAGGCGCGCGCACCGAGCAGGAAGCTTCGCGCTGGGTGCGGAGCATGTTCGGCCGCGTGGCGCATCGCTACGATCTGGCGAATCATCTGCTTTCGGCGAATATCGATAAGACCTGGCGCACGCACACGGTCGCGAAGGTACGCGATATCCTGCGACGGCCAGACGCGCGCGTGATCGACCTCGCGTGCGGAACGGGCGATCTTCTGGTCGCGCTCGAGCGCGATGCCGGACGCGCGCTGTTGGGGAGCGATTTCTGCCATCCGATGCTCGAAGGCGCGCGAAGTAAGCTGGCGCGGTTGGGACTGCGGTCGCCGCTCGTGGAAGCCGATGCGCTTGCGCTGCCGCTGCCGGATGCCAGCGTGGATCTGATCACGATTGCCTTCGGCTTTCGGAATCTGGCGAATTACCGCGCGGGGCTGGTGGAGATGCGCCGCGTGCTGCGTCCCGGCGGCGCTCTGGCGATTCTGGAATTCACACAGCCGCCGAACAAAGCGTTCGCGGCGATCTACAACTGGTATTCGCGAAAGGTGCTGCCAATCATCGGAGGGGCGATCTCCGGCGCGCCTGAGGCGTATCAGTATCTTCCGGAGTCCGTGCGCAAATTCCCCGAGGCGGAGGAACTGGCTACGCTGATGCGGGAATCAGGCTACCCGCGCGTGGAATGGGAATATCTGACGTTCGGGATCGTGGCGCTGCACGTGGGAAGGTTGTCTTAGATACACCGGGTGGTTGTCCTGGATAAGCCGCGCGGCTAAGATAAAACCGCGATCCATGATGCCCACACCTGAGTTCTCTTTCCCCAACGAAAATGAAGTTGCGCGCATCGCCGGGCTGGCGGACGCGGCGGAACGCAACACTCAGATCACGGATGGCTATTCGAAGCTCTCCGCGGAATTGGGGCGGCGAATTCCGGGATACGCGAACTGGTGTACCTACGCCACCTGGGCTTCGCGCCAGGCGGGCGTGACGATTCGCCATCGGGACCTTGTGAATGTTCTGCGCGTCCGCATTCACTGCGCACTGCGGCTGAGCGGTGTTGCTGAAGGTCTGCTCAAATGCCCGGAGGAAGGCGGGTTCGACGTTCTCCAGATTGTTGTGGATGCGATTGATGAGCTCGGCCCGCTCAAGCGGTCATCCGGGGCGGTGGGAGAGGGCAATCAAAAAGTGTTCGGGGATATCGCGCTGCTCTTTTCGCGGTGGCTCACGATGTTTCCCGATATCGCCTCGATATCCGATGCCGATCTGCAGCAGTTTGGCGAGAGGCTTCAGCCAGGGCCGCCGCCGGAGGGTCAGGATATGCTCCGCCAGGCGTTCACGAATTACCGGACTGCCGCGCGGACTTCAGACGCCCTTGAACGGGTTCAGCTCATATTGCTGGCGAATCTGCAAATCGCTTGCCATGAACAGATTCGTCTGCAGCCGGAAATGCAGGCAGCGCTGGACGGCGCGTTGCTGGAGCCGGGGGACATCGCGGATTTTGTGGAGGAGAAACTCACCGGGCACGAAGGACGCATCGGAAGTCTGCTGCGCCGCCTCTCCGGGGTGGTCGACTCGCCGGTGCGCCATTTTAGTGAAATGCTGGCCCGGCACGTTCAGCAAGAGGTCCGGATTCTGATTACGGAGAATCTGATGTCGTTGTGGCTGCCTCCGGACCAGGATTTGCGGCTGGGACGCAATCTGACGAAACCGTTTCCGGAGGCGCTGCAAACGCTGACCGATCCGGCGCTGCTGGCGCTGCTCCGGCGATTCGAGTCGTCGCCGGATAGTGAAGCGCAATCCGGTGTGCAGGACTGGGCGAACTTCAAAGATCGAATGGGATTTATTGCGTGCATGTTCCGGGCTTATATCGATGACCGGAATCTGTATGGCTATCCTGCGGAGCCAGCGTAATACAATGGTATTACCATGCCGACGATTACTGTAAAGCTCGACAAAAAACGGGCGGCTAAGCTGACACGGATGGCTCGGATCGATAAGGTCACAAAATCGGAGATCGTTCGCGATCTGATCGATCGCGGCGGCCCGATCCGTTCGACCGATGACCTGATCGCATGGGGTGAGGCGAAGGCCGGTAGAGGACTTGGCTTGAGGCGAAAAAGGAGTTGAGTCGGCCTGTCCTTCTGGATTCTTCTTTTCTGATCGCATTCGAGCGCGAAGTGGCCCGCAATCAGAACGGCCCAGCCCGCCGATTTCTTTCAACGCTGCGCGGGCGCCCGGCTGTCGTTTCCATCATTAGTGTTGAGGAAATGCTGGAAGGACGCGAGGATGAAGACGTCCTGCTCGAGTGGCTGGAGCAGTTCACCATACAAGGCTTGCACTTTGCCCATGCGCGCCGCTGCGCTCTGTTGCAGCGTCGATCGCGCCGTCGGATGGGCGAGAACGACGCGTGGCTGGTCGCGACCGCGGAAATTCTGGACGCGGATGTAGTGGGAGCGGACCGGTCGGCATTCGAGCGTCTCGGTCCGAAGTATCTCCGCTTTCAATAGCCGGAAAAAACTTCAATTCTTCGACGGGCGATCCAGGTTGTCGATGACGAGCACAGTTGTCTGACCTTTCGCCGGTTCCAGTTTCAGCCCGAGTTGCTGTTCCAGCGCCGTGAAAATGGAAGGGCCAGTCAGGTCCGCGGCCGATGGCGAATCAGCCCCCGTTACCGAGCTGCCCGCCACGCGACGTGCAGCCAACTCGGCCGGCGACACTTCCAAATGAACATCGAATTTCCCCGTGAGTCCCGTCTTGTCGATCACGTCCCGGTCGAGCCTCATGCCAAGCTGCGTCGATAAATTATCCATCGTCACAGCGAACCAGTCGATCCTGCCGTGAGGATCTGCCTTCACGCTCCCACATGCCGGGAGACGCGTCGAAAGACAACTCCCTTCCTTTGACGCCTGAAGTCTGGAGCCGCCTTTCGCAACCGTCAGAAGAAAAACGGGCGCTTCTCTCGTTTCGCGATGAACTCTGAGCCGGAACCTGTCTTCGAGAAGCGCCCGCAGCATCGGCCCGTACATCTGCGCTACCGCCGCGTTGCCTTCCGCTTTCAACGTGAAATCGTAACGCTCCGAATCGATCCACGGAGGCCCTCCGATCAACTGCATCCGAAAACTGGCCGGATTTGCCTGACCGCCATAGATTTCGTAAGCCGTCAGGATCAAATCTCTCAACTCCGCGCATTCCAGCGTGATCCTGCCCGGCGACGTCATGCCGCCGCTGCGCCCGCCCATCGCGCAGTTCCTGTTCAGCTTAATAGCCGCAGCTTCAAACGCAGGGCGCGCCCCTGACTGCGCGAAGCTTCCCTGGGCGGCGGCGATAGCGATGATGGCGATGGCGATTCGCATCTCAGTTTGGCGTCGCGGCCCGATTGATGTGATCGATGACAAGCACGTCGATGCGGGCTTTTCGCGCCTCCAGCGTCAGACCGGCATCCCTCTGGAGAACTGTGCGCCAGTTCGCCAGGGGATCGTCGTCCGATGCAGTGTGTTCGTGTTCGTTCCCGGCCGGAAGATCAAGCGTCAGCGTGAAATCATAGCGGCCGGAGAGTCCGGCGCCGTCAATGACGGGCACTTGCTCGAAGGGCGTCCTGGTGGATGCGATTGCCATCACGGCGGCGAGCTCCCGCATCGAGATATTTGTGTAAAAATCCCGCAGCCGGCCTGGTCGGTCACCGGCAGTTCTCTGCAAATGGGTGCTGGTGTCAAGGCCGAGGAACTGCATGGGGGCTTCCCGTCCGAGCGCCGCGTCGAATCGGCCGGATGACGGGCGCATTCCCGGTCCGCCTTTCGCGACCACCAGCGCCATGACATGCATCTCCCGCTTTTCGGTGTGTGTCCTGATGGCAAAACGCTCGCTGAGGAGAGTCCGGAGCATCATGCGCATCGTCTCCGGTGTTGCCACGGCGCGGCCGGTGGCGGCGATGTCGTAGAGGGGCGGTGTCTGGAGCCAGTCCGGGCCGGAAATCGGAAAGCTCCCGAGATTCCAGGCCCAGCGGATGCACATCCATAAGGATGTCGCACGAATGGTGAGGCGGTTGCCGGAGTACTGGATAGAGCCGTAGCGCGGACCACCGTTATCGTTGCGGACGGAGGCAGCGTCGAATGCGACAGGCTGCGCGCTCGCAAACCCGAGCGCAAGGATGCCAATCACGACGCCGCGCATACTACGTACTCTGCGG
>Ga0070658_10001973_pt1 | contig 17251 bp, 14 predicted proteins | sample KBSC13metaG_FD_64664 | JGI IMG/M metagenome (GOLD analysis project Ga0070658, IMG submission 64664) | Corn rhizosphere microbial communities from Kellogg Biological Station, Michigan, USA - KBS C1-3 metaG | ecosystem: Host-associated > Plants > Roots > Rhizosphere > Soil ...
CCAGCCCGTCTGAGAGCGTTGGCTGCAGTATCGCTTGCACTGAAAAAGTGCTTCGGACAGCCGGGTACGAGGATGAGCGGACGCGTCCCAATGGGAACGACAAACCCAGGCTGGCTGGGTGTCGTTACTCGTCTATGCGTCTGTTTGCTGGTTTGGGCGATTTTCCCGTCCGAACCCGTGCGCGGCGCTCAAAGTCGCGAAATCAAAAGAGTGTTGATCCTTCATTCCTTTGGACGGGATTTCAGGCCATGGGGGCAATATGCCAGGATCATTCGCGAAAATCTGGAACAGTTGTCGCCGTGGCAGATCGATATTCAGGACCACTCGTTGGTTTCGGCGCGTTATAGAGATGAAAATCCTGAGCCGCCGTTTATTGCCTACCTGAATGCGCTCTATTCCGATCACCCTCCGGATATCGTCATTGCCATCGGTGCCCCCGCCTCGGATTTTGTTCAGCGCAACCGCGAACGTTTGTTCACTCAGATTCCGATGGTTCTGACGGCTGTCGAGCAGCGTCGCATCCAGTTCTCGAATTTGTCCGATAACGACACCATTATTGCTGTTTCTCACGATTTTCGCCTTTCCTTCGAGACAATCCTTCGTGTTCTTCCCGACACAGAACGAATTGTCGTTGTAAATGGAACATCACCCAATGAGAAATTCTGGCTTGGCGAGATCCGCAAGGACGCAATGCCTCTTCAAGAAAAGGTCCAATTCATCTGGCCCGATGATATTTCGTTCCAGGATTTTTTGAAGAAAAGTGAAGCGATGCCGCCGAAGACGGCCATCTTCTGGCATCTGATGAACGTCGACTCAACTGGGGTCTCTTACGAGGGAAACGCGGCCCTTCAGCAACTCTACAGAGTGTCCAATGCTCCGATTTTTTCTTACGACGATGGCTTTTTCGGCAATGAGATCGTTGGCGGACCGATGTATTCCGTTCTCGAAATTAGCAGGCTTACGGTTGCTGTAGTAATTCGTATCCTTAGCGGAGAAAAACCTCGCGATATAAGGCCCGTTGCGATCAAGTACGCCCGTCCCAAGTTCGATTGGCGCGAAATGCAACGCTGGGGCATCAACGAAAGCAACCTGCCTCCAGGAAGCGAAGTCCTGTTCCGTGAGCCCCGCGTATGGGAGAGATATCGTTGGCAGCTGTTGTTGATTGCGACTGTAATCCTGATTCAGGGAACGTTGATCAGCGGATTGCTGCATGAACGCCGCCGCCGCCATCTTGCCGAAGTCGAATCGCGCCAACGCTTGACCGAGCTTGCACACCTCAACCGCAATTCGACTGTCGGCGAACTAACGATTTCTATCGCGCATGAGCTGAACCAGCCGCTCGGCTCAATTCTCACCAACACCGAAACTGCCGAACTGATGCTGAAGAGCTCTTCACCAAATCTCGATGAGGTGAAGGAAATTCTCGCTGATATCAGGCGTGACGATCAGCGCGCCAGCGAAGTGATACGTCGACTACGCAGTATATTGAAGAAAACGCCTTTTGAAATGACATATATCGATCTGAACGAGACGGTTCGGCAAGTGATCGGATTTGTCTCGCCCGTGGGTCGCGGGAGCGATATCGCATTGAAGTGCGGCACGAACTCGGCCGACCTGAACGTCATGGGCGATGTTGTTCAGCTGCAACAAGTTGTTCTGAATTTGATTATTAACGCGATGGACGCGATATCTGGGGCGGTGACAAAGGAGCGTGAAGTCAGGGTAACCACGAACCGTTCGGGTGCCAGCGCGGAAATCACGATTAGCGACACTGGCCCCGGCATAGCGATCACTGATCTCAAGAACGTTTTCGATCCGTTTTTCACGACAAAACCGCAGGGCATGGGTATGGGACTTGCGATCGTCCGCTCCATCGTCGAAGCGCACCACGGACAGATTTCTGCAGCAAATCAGTCGTCCGGCGGCGCGCTTTTCACGATCAAGCTTCCGATTGCCTGCGATCGATCAATTTCGGCCTGATGCATACGGCCACGCTGCTCTCACGTCTGGCAGGGCAGAAGTGCCGGTTTCCTTGATCTTTATCAAAGAACGACCTCGCCTCGGTCCGATGCTTGCCGCGATGATATCCCAAGGAGGGTGTGATGTCCCGGCACGGCAAAACCCTGATCGCGCTCGTGTTACTGATAGCGAATCCTGTCGCCGTCTCCGCCCAAGCGGTCGACAATCCGCTTGCTCCCAGCAGCATGTCGCAACCGCCAACCCAATCCCCTCCGAGTGTAGAACTGTTGAAGTCCGAACAACTCGAGGCGCTGATTGCGCCGATTGCACTCTATCCCGACGAACTGCTGGCAAATGTGCTGGCGGCGTCAACCTATCCGCTGGAAGTCGTGCAGGCTGATCGCTGGCTCAAAGCGCGCAAGAACTTGAAGGGCGACGCGTTGAAGAAAGAGGTGGAGAAGCAATCGTGGGACGCCAGTGTCAAGGCGCTCACGAGCACCCCAGACATAATTTCGATCATGAGCGACAAGATCGATTGGACCAAGAATCTGGGCGATGCCGTGCTCGCGCAGCAGGCGGACGTGATGGACGCGATTCAGCGCCTTCGTTCCAAGGCCTATGACAACAAGAAGCTGGTCACCACCAAGCAGCAGAAGGTCAGCGTTCAAACGCAAGAAAGCAAGCGGGTGATCGTCATCGAGTCGGCCAGCCCCAGTATGATATACGTGCCGTATTACGATCCGGCAGCGGTCTACGGGACTTGGCCTTATGCGGGATATCCACCTTACTACTTCGGGTATCCGTCCTATATCGGCGCGGGAGTGATCGCAGCGGGACTCGCCTTCGGTGCGGGCTGGGCTATCGGACGCTGGGGTAATTACTGGGGTGGCGGATGCAATTGGGGTAGCCGCAATCTCTACGTCAACCACTACAACAGGACAAACAGCATCGGAAATAACTGGCAGCACAATCCGGCACATCGCCAGGGCGTGCGGTACAATAACGCGAATGTTCAGCAGCGTTTCGGCAACAACAATTTGAAGGCTGGCGCCTCGAACCGGATGGATTTCCGTGGCCGCGATGGGCAGCAGGTTATTCGTCCGGGACAGGACCGACCTGGCGGTGGAGATCGTGCAGGCGACCGTGCGGCCTCGCGTGATCGGCCGGGCGCCGATCGCGGCAATCGGCCGGGCGCAGCGGACCGTGCCAAGGGTGGCGGCGGCCGTGCCGGCGCAAGTAAAGCAAGTAACAAGGCTGCCAATCGTGCTGTCGGGGCAGCGCGCGGTGGCGGTAATCGTGGCGGTGCCATGAACATATCCTCGGGCAGGGCGGCTGCGGCAGCCTCGACTCGCGGTCATGCGAGTCTGGGCGGCCGTGGCGGCGCTGCCAGTATCGCCGGACGTGGTGGCGGAGCGGCATTTGCTGGCGGAGGGGGCTTCCGCGGTGGCGGCGGCGGCGGTGGCTTCCGTGGGGGGGGTGGTGGCTTCCGCGGTGGCGGTGGCGGACGGCGGTCCGACATCGAATTGAAGCACGACATCGTACTTCTGGGTCATCTCGCCAATGGTCTCGGCTACTACCGCTTCAGCTATCTCGGTAGCAGCAAGTCATATGTTGGTGTGATTGCGCAGGAGGTGCAGAACCTGGTGCCGCGAGCCGTGATCCGCGGCAGGGATGGCTACCTCAGGGTTTACTACGAGAAGCTTGGACTGAAGCTCCGAACTTACAGCGACTGGTTGGCTAGGGGCGCAACAATTCCCACGCCGCTGGAGGTTTTGCCATGATCACATCAATGTGGATGTTTCGCGCCGCTGCAACGGGGGCGGCGGCAGTCGTAGCGGTCGGGCTGTCGATCGGTGCAAGCCAGGCTCAGCAAGCCTTTCCATCGCCGGAAGACGCCGCGGCCGGACTGGCCACGGCGGTCAAGACTGGCACGACGAGCGCTATTCTGAAAGTCTTGGGCAAAGGTGCTGAATACGCGGTCGAATCCGGCGATAGCGTTGCTGACAAAGAGACACGGGAGCGTTTTCTTTCCGCTTATGATGCCAAGCACTCCATCAAAGCGGAAGGAAACAAGAAGGCCACGCTCATTTTGGGCGCCGATGAATTTCCGTTTCCAATTCCACTTGTCAATGGCAGAAGCGGCTGGGAGTTCGACACCGCTGCCGGGCGTCTTGAGATTCTTTATCGTCGCATTGGACGCAATGAGTTGGATGCGATTCAGACCTGTCTCGCTTTCGTCGATGCTCAGAACGAATATGCAGAGAAGGACCGTACAGGCGAAGGCACGGGCGTTTACGCGCAACGTATTGTCAGCAGTCCGGGCAAGAAGGATGGACTATTCTGGCGCGACGATCGTGATCCGAGTCCGCTTGGCGAATTGGCGGCACAAGCATCGGCCGAAGGATACAAGACCGGCGAGCAGCCAGCGCCCTATCATGGATACTATTTTCGAATTTTGAAGGGGCAGGGATCCGATGCGCCGGGCGGACCGCTCAATTACGTCGTCAAGCACAAGATGATCGGCGGTTTTGCACTGATCGCCTATCCTGCAGAGTATGGTAACTCAGGTGTTGTGACCTTCATGATCAATCACGAAGGTATCGTATATCAAAAGGATCTCGGCAGACGCACGGAATTTCTCGCTAAGCGCATCGTTCTGTTCGATCCGGACCAGACCTGGAAGAAGGTCGACGCAGCCAAGCCTTGAATGCGGAAAGTAGAACGATGACGTCATACGCAATTCGTCTGGCGATGATATTGCTGCTGGCCGTTGCTGTTTTGGTGACTTCATCATTTGCACAAGCTCCGGGCCATATTCAAATCAAGTTCGTGAAGGCAGGCTTGCTGGTGGGTGGCGGCACGGTACCGGGAATGGCGGAACTATCGCCGTCATAACTACCCATTCAGGGTTTCTGGTGTCAGCGTGGGTCTGACGGCGGGCGCATTTGTCAGACTCCGAGCAGATCACAGGAATACACCGGTCAAGCGACTTTTTCGGCACTTATAGTTCTGTTGGAGGTGGCGGCGCCTTGGTCGGCGGCGCGGGTGCCGTTCACTTGAGAAATGAGAAAGGCGCCGTGATCGTGCTGCGAGGTACAAGAGCGGGAATGGTTCGCAGCCAATCTCAGCAGGGTCAGGATTTCACAGACGTTGAGCAATGCGCCGGCGCTGCGGCTTTGGACGCCTACTAAGAAGGGACGAGGCTTGGATCGGGACTGCTGTTATTCCGGAGCTCTGGCGGCCTTCGTTTCTCACCACGCAACCTCGATCGATTCGGATTGTGCCGTAGCGAGGTATCGTGCAAGTTCACCTCGAAGATTTTCATGATGGCTCTGCCGCTCCCTCAATTCGGGCGGAGCCCGCCAGCCCGGCTCGATGCCGGTCATGTCGGGCAATTCGTGGGCGATGCCTTTGTGGCAATCGATGCAAGTCTTTTCGCGCGTGACCAGAAACTTCGCGTGGATTTCTCCAGCGCGCCGCGTCTGCTTGGTGAAATCCATCGCCGCCGAGGAATGACAGTTGCGGCACTCCAGTGAATCATTAGCCTTCAGCCGCGCCCATTCGTGCTTGGCAAGTTCGAGCCGATGATCCAGGAATTTCTGCCGGGTATCTATCTTGCCGAATATCTTGCCCCAGACTTCCTTCGACGCCTGCATCTTGCGGGCGATCTTGTCGGTCCAGTCGTGAGGAACGTGGCAATCCGGGCAACTGGCCCGGACCCCCGAACGGTTTGAGAAGTGCGGCGTGCGCTGCAGCTCCTCGAAAACATTGGCGCGCATTTCGTGACAGGACGTGCAGAATTTCTCGGTATTCGTGACCTCCAGGGCGGTGTTGAACGCCCCCCAGAATAACACGCCGCAGACGAAGCCACCCAGCGCGAGAACCCCTAGGCTCAAATGCACGCTCGGGCGGCTGGCTATGCGCCAGAACCAGATCAGGAGTGACTTGAGCCGCTGCATCGAAGGTTCTCACTTCTTCTCGGGTTCGACAAGAAGCATATCCTTGAATGTGCTCGGGACGAGCAGCTGCGCATCTGTCTGTTGGACATGGCACGCGGTGCAGAAGTATCGGCGAGGCGTGACATCGGCTAGCACTTGTCCATCGCGATCCATGAAGTGGGTAACGCTGATCATCGGCGCACCCGAACCTTCGGTGAACTGTCGCCGGTGACAGTCGAGGCAGCGATTGGTCTTGAGGGTGAGTTGATAATTATCGATAGAGTGTGGGATGATCGGTGGCTGCTCCGGATAGTTGCGCATCAGCCGCTTGTCATCGATGACTGACCGCGCCATGGCGGGCGCCGGCACATCTCCCATGGGGGAGGCGGCTCCGGTAACGCGCGGCACGATCTGTGGGGCAGTCTGCGCGTAAATCGTACCGCATGCGAACACCAGCATGCCGCCGAGAAGCGCGCCCGCTACGGGGTCATGAAATCTCTTCAGACCGGGATGATCTTGACCGCGCATTTCTTGAAGTCCGTCTGTTTGGAGATGGGATCAGTCGCGTCCAGCGTTACCTTGTTGATGAGTTGACTGGCGTCGAACCAAGGAACGAAGATGACGCCGCGCGGCATCCGGTTGCGCCCCTTGGTATCCACCCGGGTTCGGATTTCGCCGCGCCGCGACACTATCCGGACTTCCGCGCCCTGATTGATGCCTCTGGCGTAAGCGTCCTCAGCATGCATGTAGACCCTCGCGCCGGGATACGCCTTGTAGAGTTCCGGCACCCGCATGGTCATGGAACCCGAGTGCCAATGTTCAAGCACGCGACCCGTGACGAGCCAGATGTCATATTCCTTGTCGGGCGACTCGGCAGGCGGTTCGTAGGGCACCGCAATGATTTTGGCGCGCCCGTCCGGCTGGCCGTAGAAGTCGATACCCTTACCCTTCTTGACGTAGGGATCGAGCCCTTCGCGATAGCGCCATCTCGTCTCCTTGCCGTTGACGACGGGCCAGCGCATTCCCCGATTTTCGTGAAGCGTGTCGTAGGATGCGAGATCGTGGCCATGGCCGCGGCCGAACTGGGCGTATTCCTCGAACAACCCCTTCTGCACGTAAAAGCCGAAGGCCTTCGCTTCGCGGTTCTCGTATTCGGCGGGAATCTCGGTGGCCGGAAACTTATCCACATTGCCGTTACGGAACAGGATGTCGAACAGCGTCTTGCCACGATAGTTTGGATTCGCGGCCAGTGCTTGTTCCGGCCACACCTCGTCGGTGGTGAACCGTTTGGAAAATTCTATCATCTGCCAAAGGTCTGAGCGGGCCTCGCCGGGAGCGTTGACGAGCTGCCGCCACACGTGGGTGCGACGCTCGGCGTTGCCGTAGGCGCCTTCCTTTTCGACCCACATCGCCGCGGGAAGGACGAGATCGGCAGCCATCGCGGTGACGGTCGGATAGGCGTCCGAGACGACAATGAAGTTATCGGGATTCCGGTAACCGGGGTACGTCTCGCGTGAGCTGTTGGGAGCTGCCTGCAGGTTGTTGTTTACCTGGATCCAGTAGAAATTCAGTTTACCATCGCGAAGCATCCGGTCCTGTTCGACGGCATGATAGCCAGGCTTTTCCGGAATGATACCGTGCGGGATGCGCCAGATTTCCTCGGTATGCTTGCGGTGTTCCGGATTCGTGACGACCATGTCAGCGGGCAGGCGATGCGCGAAGGTGCCGACTTCACGCGCGGTGCCGCAGGCAGACGGCTGCCCCGTTAGCGAGAACGGGGAATTGCCCGGCTCCGAGATCTTTCCCGTCAGTAGATGCAGATTGTAGAGGAGTTGATTGGCCCATACACCGCGCACATGCTGGTTAAATCCCATCGTCCAGAGCGACATCACCTTGCGCTTTGGATCGGCATAGAGTTCGGCCAGCTCCTGCAAGAATCCGCGTTCGACGCCCGTCAGATCGGATACCTTGTCGAGCGTGTAATCCTTCACAAAGGCTGCATAGGCCTCAAAGTCGATCGGCTGTGTTGCGCCGGGTGCCGCCACGCCCTTGGCCTTCACTTCGAGTGGGTGGTCCGCGCGCAATCCATATCCGATATCGACGGCGCCTTTCACGAAGTTCGCGTGGTTTTTGACGAAATCCTGGTTGACCCGCCCCGTCGAGATGATGTGGTTGGCGATATAGTTCAGGATGGCGAGATCCGTCCCCGGCTTGAATACGATCGGGATGTCGGCAAGGTCGGAGCTTCGATGCGTGAAAGTAGAAAGCACCGCGACCTTCACGTGCGGATGGCTTAGGCGGCGGTCGGTAAGCCGCGTCCAGAGGATCGGATGCATCTCCGCCATGTTCGAACCCCACAGCACGAACGCATCTGCCGATTCGAAATCGTCATAACAGCCCATCGGCTCGTCCATGCCGAAGGTGCGCATGAAGGCGACCGCCGCCGAAGCCATACAGTGGCGGGCATTTGGATCGAGATTGTTGGAACGGAAGCCGGCCCGCATCAGCTTGGTGGCAGCGTAGCCTTCGAAAACGGTCCATTGCCCCGAGCCGAACATGCCGAGTGCGGTCGGACCCTTATCCTTCAGCACGGCCTTGGCGCGGGTGGCCATCACGTCAAAGGCTTCGTCCCACGTCACCGGCGTCAGTTCGCCGTTCTTGTCGAAGATGCCGCCCTTCTTGCGCAGCAGTGGTGTGGTGAGGCGGTCACCGCCGTACATAATCTTCGAAAGGAAGTATCCCTTGATGCAATTGAGTCCGCGATTGACCTCGGCAAGCGTGTCGCCGTGGGTCGCGACGACTCTGCCTTCCTTCACTCCCACCATGACCCCGCATCCGGTGCCGCAGAAACGGCACGGAGCCTTCGACCATTTGATCTCCAGCGATCCGATGCCGCCTGCGACCGGTTGCGCCACGGCAGGTACAGTCATGCCGGCTGCCGCCGCGGCTACAGCCGCGGCCTGCATCTTCAACATTTCGCGTCGCGAGAGTGACATGTTCTACCTTCTTCTACCTTCCGATATCGGCGAGCCTCTCGACCTGCTCGAACACCATGTTGGCCGACAGCACGCCCGGCCAGGATGCTATTTCGGCGAGACGTCCCCCAAGGATTCCGCTCTCCGCCGCCTCCATGACGATGACGATCTTCGAAGCGTCGCAATGGTGGACCTCGACCCCGGGCAGGGTGGCAAGCGCGCGCAAAACCTCTTCCCGGCGTTTCGGCAGCACAGACACCACCGCGCTCGAAATGTGGATAGTTGCTTGCTCCGTCATGAGGCGTCTCCCCGATAGGCCCTGCCCAGGGTGATCGTATCGCCCGGGCATGCTCCGACGCATTCGCCGCATCCGGTGCAGACGGCTACTTTGACGAAAGTTTGGGGAGGCAGTCCAATTCTGGGGCGAAAGTGAATGGCTAGTTCGGGACATGCATCTCCGCAGGAACGGCATTCGATGCCGGCTTCAGCGAGACAGGTGTCGCCGATGACGGCGACCGGCCTGTAGAGGAGTTGACCGCGAAGAAATGCCCGACGCGAAGGTCGATGAGTTTCCATGCCGACCTCATGTCCCCGGGGGACCGGGTGGCCCTAGGATCAATTGCGACATCCAGACAAGAAATCCATATCCACCAACCACACCTACGGCTATCACCGGCCAGACAACGGCGCCGATGATGGCGAATACAATCAGTTCCGCACGCCGGTTAGATCCACGCTGTTTGACCGGCTGTGTGTTAGGGTTGTCTAACATGTCGACCATTCGCCCTAGATCCTCAATCGAGCATTTCTTATCCCAGCCGTACTAGGGATGCGCGGGCCCGAAACGTCGCTCCTTGATATGGATCAAACAAATCCGGGCAATTCTCGATCACGACAATCCGGCTGATACCGGCTCGGTTGGTCGCTCACTGTTTCGATGAGCCCCAGGTGATTGGCAATGTCCTGTGCGGCACGGAAAACGGCAGACACGTCCATCACAAACACATGACAAATCTGCCGGTCCCTGTGACGCTACGCATCAGCTTGTCGGTGTAGGGACACGACAGTACCCACCCTTGGCAGCACAGATAGAATTGACTGCCTTTGCAGCCGTGGTCACGCGGTGCAGTACATTGATTATCGAAAAACCGGAAATATCGCGCCCAACTGATCTTTCATTTGGTTGATCTAAATCAAGGCTGGAGATGCTGGCGCTCCGATCGTTGGGGCACGCGCCGAATTGTGGCCCTCAACATCGAGGGCTTCTGACTTATCAGTCTTGGCCGATGGGAGATGCACCATGAAGGCAAGCGCTGCCCTGAGGAAGGAAGTTGATACCGGAGATTGGAACGGCTTTCGGCCTGGAGACTGGCTCAGCTCTGTCAACGTTCGCGATTTCATCGTCCGAAACGTTACGCCCTACACAGGCGACGAAACTTTTCTCGCCGGGCCATCGCAGCGGACCAAGGCCGTCTGGGCAAAATTACAGCCGTACTTCGCTCAGGAAAGGAAAAAGGGAGTGCTTGCAGTAGATGCTCAAACTCCCTCGACATTGCTCGCCCACAAGGCCGGCTTTATCGATCGCGACAACGAAATCATCGTGGGTCTTCAGACCGACCAGCCTTTCAAGCGGGCGATTTTCCCCTTCGGCGGCTTGCGGATGGTCGAGACGGGCCTCAAGGCCGCGGGCTTTGAGCCCGACCCGGCAGTCCACCTGGCCTTCACGAAATACCGAAAATCACACAACGACGGCGTCTTCGACGCCTATACGCCCGAAATCATGAATTGCCGACGATCCGGCATCATCACGGGTCTGCCGGATGCTTACGGCCGAGGCCGGATTATTGGGGACTACCGGCGGGTAGCTCTTTACGGAATCGACCGCCTTCTCAAGGCAAAACGTGTCGAGCGCAAACAGATCGACGATATGTGGCCGACGGATGACATTATTCGGTTGCGCGAAGAACTGTCTGACCAAATGCGCGCGCTTGATGACCTTGCTTCGATGGCGAAGCTTTACGGCCACGACATATCGAAGCCCGCGCGTAACGCTAGGGAAGCATTTCAATGGACCTACTTTGCCTATCTGGGGGCAATCAAGGAGGCCAATGGGGCGGCTATGTCGATCGGCCGCATATCGAGCTTCCTGGACATTTACATTGAACGAGACCTAAAAGAGGGCGTACTGGACGAAAGCCTAGCTCAGGAGCTCTGGGATCAGCTGGTTCAGAAGCTTCGCATTGTTCGTTTCCTGCGCACGCCCGATTACGACGCGCTGTTCAGCGGCGACCCCTATTGGGCAACCGAGTGTGTCGGGGGTATGGATCTGGACGGGCGTACGCTGGTGACCAAGAGCAGCTATCGCATGCTGCACACGCTTACAAATCTTGGCCCGGCACCCGAACCGAACATTACGGTTCTGTGGTCCAATCATATGCCCGCAGCATTCAAGCGCTACTGCGCCAAGGTCAGCCGCGATACATCATCCCTTCAGTACGAAAATGACGATCTGATGCGTCCGTTCTGGGGTGACGATTACGGCATTGCTTGCTGCGTTTCGGCGATGCGCCTCGGCAAGCAGATGCAGTTTTTCGGTGCCCGCGTGAACTTGGCGAAGGCGCTGCTGTATGCAATCAATGGCGGCCGCGACGAAGTTTCAGGCGAGCAGATCGCCCCTCAGACGCTGCCGGTCGCGGGCGACTTCCTCGACTACGACGATGTGATGGCCAAGTTCGACACCACCATGGAGTGGCTGGCACGCACATATGTCCACGCGATGAACTGCATCCACTACATGCACGATAAATATTTCTATGAACGGCTAGAGATGGCTCTGCATGATCGCGACATTCTCAGAACCATGGCATTCGGTATTGCCGGCCTGTCGGTGGTGGCTGATAGCCTCAGCGCGATCAAGTATGGCAAGATCCGCGTTGCCCGCGATACGACAGGATTGGTGGTCGACTATCAAAACGAGGGGAATAAGGCGACCCCACAGTTCGGCAACAACGATGATCGCGTCGATCAAATAGCGGCGAGTATCGTCACCAGTTTCATGGGAAAAATACGTAAACATCCCACCTACCGCAATGCGACGCATACACAAAGCGTGCTCACCATTACCTCGAACGTAGTTTACGGCAAGGCTACGGGGAACACCCCCGATGGCCGCCGCAAGGGCGAACCGTTCGGGCCGGGCGCAAACCCGATGCACGGTCGGGACAGCCATGGCTGGCTCGCCTCATGCCTGTCGGTTGCAAAGTTACCCTACAAAGACGCGCAGGACGGCATCAGCTACACGGTCTCGGTCGCGCCACAGAAGGCACATCTCTCGGAAAGCCAGTTAATCGATGAAGCGGTCAAGGCGTTCGACGTTTACTTCGATCGCGGCGGGTTCCACATGAATCTGAACGTGATCGATAGAGATACGCTCGAGGATGCCATGAAGAATCCGGATAAGTATCCTCAGCTCACCATTCGAGTCTCCGGCTACGCCGTCAACTTCATCCGCCTTACGCCGGAACAACAAAGAGATGTGATCAGCCGTACTTTCCACGGCCAGATCTGAATCGAGGTGCACCATGTCGACGGTGCAGATACTTGAACCCGGAAGTCGTCATGACCTCCGGGTGGGGATTTCACCCGACGCGCCAGACGAAAGCCAGCTCAAGGATGAGGAGGGTGCGTTCGGGTATTGTCACTCCTACGAAACCTCGTCTCGATATGATGGGCCGGGTCTGCGCGTCGTGCTTTTTGTCTCCGGTTGCTTGTTGCGTTGCACGTACTGCCACAATCCGGATACGTGGCATCTGAAGGATGGGACTTACGTTTCGGCCGATCACGTGCTTCGTCGGGTGGGTGATTTCGCACCCGCACTTCGTTCGCTTGGTGGAGGACTTACAATTTCCGGCGGCGAGCCGATGGTTCAACGCGCATTCACCGGGCGGATATTCGCCGGAGCAAAGGCCTTGGGTCTGCACACAGCTATTCAGACCTCGGGATTTCTGGGGGATCGTGCCGACGAAAGCTATCTGTCGAACATCGACCTCGTGCTGCTCGACATCAAAAGCTCGGATCCCGACACGTACCGGCGAGTGACAGGCCGCGACCTCGCACCGACGCTGCGCTTCGCCGAACGGCTCGCTTCGTTATCCAAGCCGGTGTGGATCCGTTTCACGCTCGTCCCCGGCGAGACCGATGATCCCGCCAATGTGGACGGCATTGCTCGATTTGTCGCGCCAATGAAGAACGTCCAGTGGGTTGAGGTCCAGCCATTCCATCAGATGGGTTCTTTCAAGTGGAAAGCGATGGGGCTCGACTACAAGCTTCTTAACGCTCCGCCTGCCAGCAAAGATTTGGTGAACCGGGTCATTGGACAGTTCCGCGCGGCAGGCTGCCAGGTGCGTTGACCAACAGGGCTACGGAGAAACAAACATGTTGGACCTCGCTCGCGAGATCATCGAAAGCCAACCGATACTGACAGCATTTCTGGCGATCGGATTGGGTTACCTGGTCGGTCAAATCAGTATCGGGGGATTTTCTCTCGGCGTCGGCGCCGTTCTTTTCGTGGGTCTTGCCATCGGTGCATTCGCGCCCAAAGCCCAGATCACGGGACCAATCGGCCTGACAGGATTGATCATGTTCCTGTATGGGATCGGGATCCTTTACGGCAGGCAGTTCTTCGAAGGCATGGTCGGCGTCGGGCAGAAGTACAATCTGCTGGCGCTTGTTGCATGCCTTTCCAGCTTGTTAGTTGCGCTTGGACTTGGACATATTTTCGGTATCAAGCTCGGACATACACTCGGCATCTATGCCGGATCAATGACCAGCACCGCCTCCCTCCAAGCGGCGCTCGACGTTATGAAGAACAAGGATCCGTCGATCGGCTATTCCATCGCCTATCCCTTCGGAGTTATCGGCCCGATCCTGTGCATCTACTTCATGACCCGGATCGTAAAGCCGAAATTCCCGGCCAAGGCGCAGCGATTCCACATGGGCGAGATCTCGATCGGCAAGAACTATGCTGGAAAGAGGCTCGATGATCTGACGACGGGGGCGCTCAGCGGCGTACAGGTGACGATGGTTCGAAAGGGAGGGCACAATTTCGTTCCGACTACCGATACCGTCTTGTCAGCTGGAGACGCCATTCTGGTGGTCGCCGAACAGAATGAAGCAATTGTCATGGCGGCCGCTACACTTGGAAAATTGGAACAGGGTCGCCTGGCCAGCGATCGCGCTGATCTCGACTACATTAGAGTCTTTGTCGGGAAGGCGAACGTGGTAGGAGTACCTCTTGCATGTCTTCCCATGCCGGCGGGCTATCCAACGCACTTATTACATGTCCGTCGCTATGACGCAGACCTTGTGCCGGCGCCCGACCTGATGCTCGAATTCGGAGACCGGGTGGGGGTGCTGACGCCTCCCGACCGAAAAGACGAGATCCGGCGGCATTTCGGCGATACGGTCAAGGCTGCGGCCGAATTCAGTTACGTCTCGCTTGGAATAGGCATGGTCCTTGGCGTCCTGCTTGGGCTGATTCCGATTCCGATTCCCGGAGTGGGCGTGGTGACGCTTGGCATCGGCGGCGGGCCGCTGATCGTCGCTCTGATCCTAGGCAAACTGCGCCGCACAGGCCCCATGCTCTGGACCATGCCGTTACCAGCGAACATTGTTTTGCGAAACTTCGGACTTGCGATGTTTCTTGCCACTGTCGGCGTTAACGCAGGGCAGCCCTTTGTTCGAACCGTCGCGGAATCCGGGTTTACCATGCTTTTCATCGGGGTCGCAGTTCTCCTGACGACGGTATTAATCGTCTTGCTGGTCGGCCACTACATTCTGAAAATCCCGTACGACGATCTCGTGGGTGTGGCATCCGGCGCTACAGGAAATCCAGCGATTCTCATCTATTCGACCAAAATGGCGCCCACCGAACGGCCCGACATTGGCTACGCCATGATCTTTCCTTCCATGACGCTGGTTAAGGTGATCGCGGCGCAGATCGTAGGTCTCCTCATGGTTGGCGGCAGCGGCGGCTAGCTGATGGATCAAGGACGGGAGACACGGCATGGCTGATCGGACATCTCCGCCGCAACCACCCATCTTCAATTTGAATGCGTACAGTCCGGCCGAGATCAAGGAGGCTGTCGAGAAAGTCGGAGCCAAGAAGGCGAACCTTCCCTTTCTAGCTTCATTGATGCTGGCGGTCATCGCTGGGGGCAGTATCGGACTAGGCGCGCTTTACTATACCGTCATCGTCAGTGACGCGGAGTTGACCTTTGCCGCGGCGCGCATGATGGGAGGACTGGCGTTTTCGCTTGGGCTGGTAATCATTCTCATCGGGGGAGCCGAACTCTTCACGGGCAACAATCTGATCGTGATGGCCTGGGCGAGTGGACATGTGTCGACGAAGGGAATGCTGCGTAACTGGCTCATCGTCTATTTCGGTAACTTGATCGGCGCCGTCGGACTTGTGGGGTTGGTCTTCTTCTCGCATCATCTCGACACGAATGGAGGCCGCGTCGGCCTTTCGATATTGAATACGGCTTCCGCGAAAATTCAGCCCGACGCCATAACGCTATTCTTCAAGGGAGTTTTGTGTAACTTGCTCGTTTGCTTGGCGGTATGGCTTGCGTATGCGGGCCGTTCGGTTACCGACAAGGTCGTTGCAGCCGTATTTCCGGTTTCCGCCTTCATAGCCGCCGGTTTTGAGCACTGCATCGCCAATATGTACTTCCTGCCCTTGGCCTGGTTGATGACGCGGACAGGCAATGTCCCTCCTGATTTTGATGCGTCGGTCATAACGATGACGGGCATCGTTCACAATCTAGTACCAGTCACACTTGGAAATATCGCAGGTGGTGCCGGCCTCGTCGGCGCAATGTATTGGATGATCTATCGGACCGCCTTCGGCAAGAACGGAAGGAGCAATACTACTCAGGGAAACAGGATCATGAAGTAGCTTTCAGAGCGGATTATCGGACGCGTAACAATCGACACAGCACGTTCGGCAACTCGCCAAAAGAAAGGTGACCTCCATGCCGCTGACGAAAGTCAATTGGGAGCCCAACGATGAACTTGCCGTGGGCAAAGGAGCTACCATCCAGCAATTCTTCGCCTCCGTGGGCGGTGATCGCTTCGAGATCAACGTTGCTCCATGGGGGGAGGGACAGTTAGCCGTCAACGGGCGCGAAATAGCGCGAACTGCCGAGGCCAAGGATCGGCGTCAGGCATTCTCAACGCTAAAGCAAGCGGCGGAACGATATGTTCGCGGCGATCCGGTCGATTTGATTGGAAATGGGAAGATTCGATTAATTCCGGCAGCCAAGGCCAAGCTGCTGCAAGGGAAAAAAGGGCTAGTGGTAGGCATCGCAAACGAGCGATCGATCGCGTGGGGCTGTGCTGCAGCCTTCCGCGCCTTTGGGGCAGATCTGGCTGTCACCTATCTGGACGATAAAGCCAAGAAGTATGTGGATCCGTTAGCGCGCGAGCTGGAGTCCCAAATCGTGATGCCCCTGGATGTTCGTGTGCCCGGCCAAATGGAGGCCGTATTCGAGAGGATCTCAAAGGAGTGGTCAAAGTTGGACTTCGTCGTGCATTCGATTGCGTTTTCGCCGCAGGAGGCATTGCAAGGTCGGGTGGTCGACGTGCCGTTGGACGGCTTTCTGACGACTATGCATGTCTCATGCTGGACATTCCTGCGAATGGCGCAGCTGGCGGAGCCCTTGATGAAAAAGGGCGGGACGCTCTTCACCATGACCTACTATGGCAGCCAGACCGTAGTGAAGAACTATAATATCATGGGAGTTGCGAAAGCGGCGCTTGAAAGCGCGGTCAAGTATGTCTCTGCCGAGCTTGGGCCGAAGGGCATTCGCGTGCACGCCATCTCACCGGGACCACTTGCGACACGTGCTGCATCCGGCATACCGGAATTCGATAAATTACTGGAGAAGGCCAAGGCAAAGGCGCCGGCACGTAGCCTCGTGAGCATTGAGGACGTTGGCGCTGCAACCGCATTCTTGGCTCATGACGCGGCGCGACTCATCACAGGTGATACTATCTACATCGATGGGGGATATCACGTCGTCGATTAGGGTCAGGACTCATTGATTAGAGCCAGAAGATGACAGCGGCTGCGATGCAGATGGCGGACATGAATGTGTGGGCGCATCGGTCGTAGCGGGTGTGGATGCGACGCCAGTCCTTGAGCCTACCGAACATGTTCTCGATCTTGTGTCGGTGACGATAGAGTTCGCGGTCATGTTCGATCGGGCTTTTGCGGTTCGACTTCGATGGGATGCAGGCCATGATGCCGCGTTCGGCGAGAGCCCGGCGAAACCAGTCAGCATCGTATCCCTTGTCGGCGAGTAACTGCCTGGCGGG
>Ga0070658_10001975_pt1 | contig 17232 bp, 14 predicted proteins | sample KBSC13metaG_FD_64664 | JGI IMG/M metagenome (GOLD analysis project Ga0070658, IMG submission 64664) | Corn rhizosphere microbial communities from Kellogg Biological Station, Michigan, USA - KBS C1-3 metaG | ecosystem: Host-associated > Plants > Roots > Rhizosphere > Soil ...
ATCGCTGGGCGGCGTCGAAAGCCTGATCGAACACCCGGCCATCATGACCCACGCCTCCGTCCCGCCCGTCAACCGCAAGCGGCTCGGTATCAGCGATGGGCTGGTGCGGCTGTCGGTCGGGGTCGAAGACGTACGTGATTTGCGTGACGAACTGGATCGTGCGTTGGCATAAGAACTGTAGCCGGTCGGTACAATCGCCAGTCAGCCAGACGTTGCAATAATCCGCCGCCCTCAGTTCCAGCCCCTGTGGTACGGAGCCCATATCGGTCATGACGACTTCTTCATACCGCTTGATTGACCCTCTGTCTCCCTACGTCGTACTCAAGCGTCATTCCACGCTTATCGTGCAGATGGCCAAGCGTGACGTGATCAGCCGCTATCGGGGCTCGTTCGCGGGCCTCATGTGGTCGTTCTTCAACCCCCTGCTGATGCTGGTGATCTACACGTTCGTGTTCGGTGTGATCTTCAAGTCTCGATGGGGCAACCAGACGTCTAACCAGTTCCAGTATGCGGTCGTGCTGTTTGCCGGCCTGAACATCAATACGCTTTTTTCGGAATGTGCTAATCGTGCAACGACGGTCATTATCGAGAACACGAATTTCGTGAAACGGGTAGTGTTTCCGTTGGAGACATTGAGCTGGAGCGTCATAGGCTCCGGTCTGTTTCATCTGGCCGTCTCCACGTTGGTGTTGCTTGTGATTTTGCCGTTCATCATGGGCTACATTCCGTGGACCGTGGTGCTGTTTCCCATCGTGGTGGCATGTTTTCTGCCATTCGTGGCCGGGACAGTATGGTTGTTGGCTTCGCTGGGAGTGTATTTTCGGGATTTGAAACAACTCGTCGGCATTGTGACAATGGCGTTGATGTTCCTTGCACCGATTTTGTATCCCCTGTCGCTGATCCCGGAGCGGTATCGGGTACTCATGTATTTGAATCCTCTGACGGTCATTGCAAAGGCGTCACAGGACGTCCTGATATGGGGCAAGCTGCCCCGTTGGGACCATCTTGGACTCTACGCCGTGTCGGCGTGCCTGTTCGCCTGGCTGGCGTTTGCGTGGTTTGAGCATACCCGCAAGGGTTTCGCCGATGTCGTCTGAGGATTTCAGCATTCGGGTTCACGGGTTGTCCAAGCGGTACGAGATTTACTCGCAACCTGCCGACCGCCTGAAGCAAATGATCTTGCCGCGCATGCAGCGCGCGATAGGCCGACCCTCACGGGCCTATTTCAGCGAATTCTGGGCACTGCGCGACGTCACCTTCAATGTGCGCCGCGGCGAAACCATCGGCGTCGTCGGGCGCAACGGATCCGGCAAATCGACATTGCTGCAGATGATCTGCGGAACCCTCACGCCCACCGTGGGTGAAGTCACGGTCAATGGAAGAATCGCGGCCCTGCTGGAGCTTGGGGCTGGCTTCAACCCCGAATTTACCGGTCACGAAAACGTTCGATTGAGCGGCCTGCTGTACGGGCTTTCGGAAGAGGAGCTTCGGACTCGATACGATGCGATCCTCGATTTCGCCGAAATCGGCAGTTTCATCGATCAACCCGTCAAGACCTATTCGAGTGGCATGTACGTGCGACTGGCATTTGCCGTCGCCATAAATGTCTCGCCGGACATTCTGGTTGTGGACGAGGCGCTCTCGGTAGGGGACGAGGCGTTTCAACGCAAGTGTTTCGCGCGGATCGATGCGATTCGCAAGGCGGGTGCCACCATATTGTTCGTATCGCACGCCGCGAGCACGGTGAGCGAGCTGTGCAATCGTGCACTGTTGCTCGATCGTGGCGAATTGTTGACGCAAGGTTCACCGAAGTACGTTGTATCGCGTTACCAGAAGCTGTTGTATTCACCCGCCGACAAGTATCCATCCATACGTGAGGCGATCCGAGTGGGTAGTGAGGACGATGTGTGTGTGGTCGCGCGCGCCATGCTTGCGAATGAGTCGTTGGAGCAATGCGAAACGGATCCGGTCGCCGACTCGGTCGATAAGGCATTGGAACGCGCGGCCGGAGCAGGCGAACCCGCATCCGGAGTGGGGGAACTGGATGTGGCGAACAATGCAGTCTCCGAAGGAGCGTACTTCGAGGAGGGCTTGGTGCCGCGCAGCACGCTGCGTTATGAAGCATCGGGAGCCGAGATCGTCGATCCGCATATCGAAACACTGGATGGCCGGCGGGTGAATATCCTGCAGCCCCAGCACGAATACGTGTATGTCTATGGCGTACGATTCGACAAGGTAACGGCCGCGGCGCGCTGTGGCATGCTCATCAAAAGCGTGACAGGTCTCGAACTGGCCGGCAGCGTCACGTCTTGGCACGGCGATAATTTGCCGCTTGTTGAGGCTGGAACTGAACTGATGGTGAGATTCAGGTTCCCGTGCTTATTCCTGTCCGGGGCGTATTTCATGAACGCCGGCGTGCAAGGCATGATTAGTGAAGAGCACGTTTATCTTGACCGTTGGATTGACGGCATCATGTTCAAGGTCATTCATGAGCCAGGAAGGCTTGCGACAACCACCATGGATCTGGATATAAAACCCGAAATTCGCGTCATGCACGGCGTAACGGCGCAATGACCAAATCAGTTGAAACAAAATCCCGGGCGATCCTTGTGCTGGGCATGCATCGCAGCGGCACTTCCGCTGTGACGCGCGTGATAAACCTGCTGGGCGCAAAAATTGGAGATCGTCTCGTCCCCCCTGGTCATGACAATCCGTCCGGATTCTGGGAAAACGAAGCGGCGGTCGAGATCAATGAACGGCTCCTGCGCGACCTCGGTCGTACTTGGTACGACATGCGCGAAATGCCGGATGGCTGGATGAAAACAGCGGCGGCGGCCAAGGCGCTCAGTCTCGCGACGAAGTTCATTCGGCATGATTTGGGCGGCAGCACGCTGTGCGCCCTCAAGGACCCTCGCATATGCCTTACCGCACCGCTATGGGTCGAGGCATTCGAGGCGGCGAAGTTCGATGTAAGTTGCCTTTTCGTCGTCCGGAACCCATGGGAAGTGGTGGAATCCCTGCATCGTCGCAACGACTGGCCTCGTTCGTCGCTGTACTTGATGTGGGTGCAATATTTGCTCGAGGCGGAAATCGCAACCCGGAGGTACCGTCGAGTCATGGTCTGCTATGACCAGATGCTCGATGATTGGCGCACGTGCACGAAGCGCATCGCGGACGGGCTCCATCTGACGTGGCCCATGGAGCCCGATAATGTGGCAGCTGCCATAGATGGCTACCTCGACCGGAGTCAACGGCATCATCGGGCCGGTGACAAGGCAGACAATGACGGCGTTCAAATGCCTGCCCTAGTGCGGGTGCTTCATGAGGCGTGCCTGAAGACAGCTTCAGACAAGTCGGGGTGGAGCACGATTTCCGGATTGCGATCGGACTTCTGCAGGACAACAGAGCTGTATGCGGAACGCGTCGATGCCGTGCTGACCGAAAGGTGGAGTGCGGAGGCTAGAGCGCAGACTGCCGAGTCCCAGCTCGAAGAACGCAAGTCCATGGAACAGGTATTCCAGCAAACTGCGCAAGAGACACGTCATGTGCTGGAAGCGCGCCTCGCCAGTTTGGATGGGCATGTCGCGGGCGTAGAAAAACAGGTGGCATTGCAATCCACGAAGGAATCGCAGGACGCACTGGAGCGCCGCCTCGTCCGGTTGGACGAGCGTATCGCGAGCATGGAAAAGCTGGTTCACAGTGAGAGTACGGAGCGAATTGCGCAGGGGCGTGACCAGGCATCATTGACCGCTGGTTTGCGGGACGCGGTACGTCTTTCCCATGAGGCGTTCGAAGCCCGAATAGGAGCGATTGAGCAGGGCTTGACGAGCGCGGTGCACGAGACTCGCCAAGACATTGGCGGACTCGAAGGCCGTATGCTCCGGCATCAGGAGACTTTGCAGGCCGTTGAGGCTCGATTGCAGCGGCAACAAGCGTTGTTGAACACGGTGCTGCTGAGACTGGAGCAAGTAGCAGATGATCGGCTGTCAGACCGAATTTCGGCCTTGACCCGCATGGCCGATGATCTCATAGGGAAAGTTGGCGCGTTGCATGGCGCCGAGATGCAGGCCTTGCAGCAGGGCTTGGAGAACAGCAATGCGCGATTGGCGGGCATTCTCAGGTCGACCAGTTGGCGTTTGACTCGGCCGCTCCGCTGGATAAGCGTACATCTGCTACGCAGACCGCCCGCGAATGGATAGCCAGCGATCCAGTTCAGTTTGGAAACAAAACATTGACGTGGTCGGCTGAGTCGCGCACAGTTACAGAGGGGGTCGCCGTTTTTGGGCGACAGGGCGGTGCAAACGGAGATGCCGAGCTCGCATGGAGATGCATGACTGGTCTCCAGAAGAAGTCGTGCGGGCGGCGATAGGGTGTTCAAGTGAACGATGAAAATTCGAACAGGTACGTTGCAGGCGCCAAGTCGCCGAGTGGGGAGAATGCCGCCCACGGTGTAGCACGCGTGATGGCCGACTTGATCGCGACTGCACGTGGGGAACGCAGTTTCGAATACGTGCCGATGGATGGGGGATCTGTCGATCCTGCGCAGGTCGATGTGCGAGCCATCGCATTTTACCTCCCGCAGTTCCATCCATTTCCCGAAAACGACGAATGGTGGGGGCGTGGCTTCACGGAATGGACCAATGTGTCCAAGGCCGTGCCCCAATTCGTCGGCCATTACCAACCACGTTTGCCGGGTGAGCTCGGGTTCTACGATTTGCGAGTGGTGGATGTCATGCGCCGACAGGTCGAATTGGCGCGGCATTATGGGCTTGCAGGCTTCTGTTTCCACCACTACTGGTTCGGCGGCAAACGCCTGATGGAAAGGCCGCTCCAGCAATTCGTCGCAGACAAGAGCATCGATTTTCCATTTTGCGTGTGCTGGGCGAACGAGAACTGGACGCGTCGCTGGGATGGTTTCGACCAGGACATTCTGGTCGGCCAGAATCACTCGGCCGAAGACGATCTTGCTTTCATCGCATCGCTCGCGCCGCTCCTGCGCGACCCGCGTTATATCCGCGTCGACGGTAGGCCACTTGTCGTCCTGTACCGGCCATCGATTCTGCCGGATGCTAAGGCGACACTCGAGCGTTGGCGAGAGTATTGCCGCACAGCCGGGATCGGAGAATTGTTCCTCGCTATGGTCCAGTTCGATGTCGAGGATCCGCGCATTTACGGCTTCGACGCGGCCATCGAATTTCCCCCGCACAAGCTGGCCAAGGATCTGGAGCCGATCAACCGCAAGCTCGAGATCGTCAATCCGGCCTACCAGGGCAATGTCATCGAATACGGGGAGATCATCCAGCGCGCGCGCGAAACCAAGGTTCCCAATTACGACATGATCCGGGGCGTGTTTCCGTCCTGGGACAACGAAGCGCGCAAGCCGGGCGCCGGCTATACATTTGCGAACGGCTCGCCGCGCCGGTACCGGGAGTGGCTGGATCTTGCAGTCAATTACGCTCGCAAAAATCCCGTCGCCGGTGAACGGCTCGTCTTCCTCAATGCGTGGAACGAATGGGCCGAGGGTGCTTATCTTGAGCCCGATCGCCGCTACGGCTATGCATATCTCGACCAGACGCGCGCGGCATTGTTGCAATCCGCGGAACCGGCGTCGCCACGGTTGCAGCGCATCGTCATCGTGTCGCACGACGCGCACCCGCACGGCGCGCAATATCTCGCTCTCCACATGGCGCGGATGTTCAATGCAGTCTTCCGACTCAAGGTCGACGTCGTCTTGCTGGGTGAAGGCCGGTTGCGTGACGAGTTCGCGCGTTGGGCCACGGTCCATGATCTGGTGGGAGTCGACCCGCTCGGCATCGAGGCACGAGGGCTTGCCCGCAAGTTGCTTGCGGCGGGCGCGAGCCACGCGATCGCTAATACCACGGTCTCAGGCTTGCTCGCCAAGACGCTCAAGGATTGTGGGTTCCGAGTGATCAATCTGATTCACGAACTGCCAGGGGTCATCCAGGGGTTCGGAATCGTTGAAAACGCCAAGGCTCTGGCGGCAACCGTGGATTGTGCCGTTTTCCCATCCGACCATGTGCGAAGAGGGTTCCTGGAATGCACGGGAACGGAAGCCGTCGCGACGGCGGTGCGCGCCCAAGGCTTGTACAAGCTCAACCGGTTTGCCAGCACGCAAGGCATCGGCGAGGCGCGGGAAAAACTGCGCGGGAAACTCGATATCCCGGCCGAATCGGAAATCGTGCTCTGCGTGGGCTACGCCGACCATCGCAAGGGCATTGACCTCTTCACCGACATCGGCAAGCGCGTCATGCGGGCGCGGCCCAACGTGCACTTCCTGTGGGTGGGCCATTTCGATGCCGCCCTTGAGGAGAGCATCCACGCCGCAATACGCGATGCGGGTCTCGAGGGCCGTTTCCATTTTCCCGGGATCGATCCCGATACGGACGTGTACTACGCCGGCTCCGACGTCTATGCGTTGACCTCCCGCGAGGATCCGTTTCCGTCCGTGGTGATGGAGGCCCTGCAGGTGGAGGTCCCGGTGATCGGTTTTGCCGGAGCAGGTGGTTTCGTCGACCTGCTGGAACGCGGCACCGGCGTGGTGGTGCCGGCGTTCGATGTCGAGGCATTCGGCAACGAAATCGTGAGGCTGCTCGACGACAAGCTGCAAGCGCACGCCATGGGCAAGCGCGGGCGCGCCATCGTCGACGAAGAATTCGATTTCCGCCAATATCTTTTTGATCTGCTTGACCTGCTCGGGTGTCCGTTGCCCAAAGTCTCGGTGATCGTCCCCAATTACAACTATGCAAATCATTTGCGTGAGCGAATCGGATCGGTCGTGCGGCAGACATTCCCCTTCTACGAGCTGATCGTGCTGGACGACGCCTCCAGTGACGACAGCGTGGAGGTACTCGAGCAATTGGCGGTCGAGTACGGGGTTCCGCTTCGGCTGGTCCGCAATGGGGCGAACTCCGGATCGGTCTTCAGGCAGTGGGCCAAGGGCGTCGAGCTCGCGCGCGGCGAATTCATCCGGATAGCCGAAGCCGACGACCTGAGCGAGCCGGAATGCCTCGAACGCTTGGTTGCCGCGATGCCCGACAAGGCGGTGGTCATGGCGTATTGCCAGTCCAAGCAAATCGACGGCGAAGGCAATATTCTGGCCAATACGTATCTTGAATACACCAACGATGTTTCCCGCGATCACTGGTTGAGCGCCTACCGCCGATCCGGCATCGACGAGATTAGGGAATGCCTCGCCATCAAGAACACCATTCCCAATGTCAGTGCTGCGTTGTTCAGGCGTGATGCACTCGTGAATGCCTTTCATCGAGAATTCGATACCATTTGCAGCTTTCGTATTGCGGGAGACTGGGTGACCTACATCGCGGTGCTGGCGCAAGGCGACATCGCGTTCGTGCCCGAATCGCTCAATTTGCACCGCAGGCATTCATCCAGCGTCACCGTCGGCAGCGACCATCGGCCACACCTGCTCGAGGTACTCCGGGTGCAAGGGCTGGCCGCGGATCTCTATCAACCGGGTGTTGAATCGAACCAGATGGCCCAAGGCTATATTAGACATTTGACTCACTATTTCGGCTTGGATGATTCGCAGGTCGAATCGCTGCGCTCCGAATGCTCCAAACAGATGCAGCAGTCTCGGGAAATGCGTGCCGGGGGTGAACATGCTCATTGACGGCAAGGACAGGCTTGTCCATTTTGCGGATCTCCTCGGGAATTACCTGCAGGCGGAGATCGACAACTGTATTTCTCCTACCGATACCATGCGGAACCAGTGGTACATGTCGGTGGGCGCCAGCGCCGCACTCGTGGTCTATGGTGCTTGCGTGACGAGTTGGATCGGCAGGGTGGGCAGCGTGTTGGATATCCCCTGTGGGCACGGCCGGGTTTTGCGCCATCTCGTGAAGCTCTTTCCCGACGCCGAGTTCGATGCGGCGGACCTTGATCGCGAAGGCGTGGATTTCTGTGCTAAGCAGTTCGGGGCGACGCCGATCTATTCCGAAGAGGATTTAACGCAGGTTGATTTCGGGAAGAAATACGATGTTATTTGGGTCGGATCCCTATTCACCCATGTTTCCCGTGTGCTTACGCGCGCGTGGCTGGAGCATCTCACCAAATTCCTGAACCCGGGCGGCATATTGGTGGCCACGTTTCATGGACGCTATTCCGCGTTGAAGGGCTTGGAGTTTGGATACATCGAGCACCACCTGTGGCAATGGATCGTGAGCGAATACGCGGCCACGGGCTACGGATACGCCAACTATCCGACGGGTGAGGGGCACGCCTACATGGAAGGCGCGTATGGCATCTCACTGTCCGATCCGGCCGTGATCCTGAAGGACGCGGAGACGATTCCTGATGTCCGGATTTTCGGCTACATTGAGCGTGGTTGGGCGGGACACCAAGATGTATTGGTCCTCGGGAAGCCCGGCGTATCCCAAGGCTGATGCTGCCGGTGCAGGGCGGCGACTCCCGTGAACGATCCGGAGGACAGTGCCGCATGGGTTTCCTGCCTGGGAGAGGTGCAGTTCGACGTCGGAACCGCAAAGTTGCGTATGACTGTCCAATTTTTGGCACAAGGCAAATGCTGATGAAGTGTGTATCAAAACAGGCTCTGGTGTTTGTGGCCGCCTTCGGATTGGCAGCCATGCTGGGTGCATGCCAACAGCAGGCCGAATCTCCATCGAAGATCGAGTCGCCGCCGACCTCCGGCGCAGTGAGTGCGGCCGCCGGGGAGGTGGTGCACCTAGCGCCCTACACCCAAGGGAGCTATGCGCCGCTTGCGGGCTGCAACCTCGATGTCATCAATGGGTCCGTGGCAGGTGCGTCGCCGCTGAAAATGGCTGCTAGTGATATCAATACATTCGGTGGCTGGATCGACGTATCAGGACTGGCGGCAGCCGCCATCTGGCTGAGGTTCGACGCAGATCAGGGCGAGCGACATTTGCAGGGCCCCGTTCGCTTGACGATCGATCGCCCTGATGTCGTGGCCGCGCGTCCAGCCGCCCCCTTAGTCTCCGGCTTTGCGGTGAGTATTGCCGCAGGCGCGTTGCCGGCCGGCAACTACCATGCGTACCTTGCAGTCCAGGCGGGCGGTGTGACGTACATTTGCGACAGTGGCCGACACGTAGAAGTACAGTCTTGATCCGACACGCGGCACATGGCAAGTGGTTTAGAACTTGCCGTTTTTTGTCGGCCCACAAATCATCCGGGGGCGCGGCTTTGGAAAGCCGGGGCCTGTAGAGGAGAGATATGGATACCGCGGAAACAAAGCTCACACATGAGGCGTGGTACGAGTTGCTGCGCTCAAGTTTGCGGGACGAAACACTCAAGTCGCCGTTCGGGGATACACTTCCCGCTTTTCCGAGTGAGGAGTTGCAACGCAACACAACCAGTCTTGCTGGCGCGCAGGCCCTTGAGCAGGCAAACGGCTTCTACACCGATGTGTCCGGAGTTCTGGACCGTTCGCGAAGCTCCATTCAGCCAGACTGGCAGGTCTTGGACTTTGGATCGTGTTGGGGGCGGATATCAAGGTTTTTCATGCGAGACGTCGCCCTCGAACACATTCACGGGATGGACGTGGAGGCCGCATTCGTCGGTACATGTCGAGAACTATTCGGGTCAAACAACTTTGCCGTATGCAATGCACTCCCACCGTGCGATTTCGGTAGTTCCAGCTTTAACCTGATTACTGCCTACTCGGTTTTTTCACATTTATCCGAAGGTGCGTTCAAGGCATGGTTGTTGGATTTTCACCGCATCCTCGTACCCGGTGGCATCGTTGCGTTTACAACCAGAAACGAGACTTTTTTCAATTACTGCAAGGAACTGCAGGGCAACATGGGGAGCTTGTCGGGGTATCAACTGGCCCTAGCCAACATGGTGCCAGCCATCGGCAATTTTGCGGAACGTTATCGGGCAGGGGAATTCATATTTGCCACCAGCAGCGGGGTGAGCGGAGGCGGCGCCATGAATGAATCATTCTATGGCGAAGCGTTTGTTCCGCCAGCGTACATCGAGCGCGACCTGAAGGGTTTTTACGAGATCCTTGAATTCAAGCCCGTGGGCAGCAAGTACGACCAAGCCTTGTTTGTATTGAAAAAATCGTCGTAACTGGTTTACGGGCCCGTCGCATGATGCGGGCCAGATGACTGCGGGCCAAGTGGGCTTCTGGTTGGATCTCCACGAAACCGGATGTGCCGCTTTGTATTTCAAGTAGTAGGTTGTCGGACGCCGGTGCTCGATGCAACACGGAGAATCCGTCCGCGTATGCGATCCCCATCAAGCGACGTCATGCTCGCCATGACCTCGCGTAACGCAAGTCCCGAGCCATGGCCAGTAATGCAGGTATTTCAAGTTCAGGTGAGAACGTGCGGGTACACGGTAATGTGGGCGCATGGAAGCACTTTGTTGTTGACAGGACACTGTTCACAAGTGTTTTTCTGATTTCGCTGTTCGTATATTTCGTCCACCTGACGAGTTTTTCCATATCGATAGACGAAGAGCTTGCCAGTTTTTCGGCGAATAGCGGGCTTGGCTGGATTGCGCAGGGACGGTGGGGCACGGCTCTGGTCGGGTGGTTGCTACCGAATTCGTCCGCCATTCCTTTCATCTCGACATTGATTTTCATTTTGACGAGTACGGCGGCTGCGCTGATTTTGGCAGCCCCAATTGCCAAAACCAAAGCCGAAGCGTTGATTTTTTCAGGGATATTTGTCAGTTCGCCAATCTGGCTGCACCTGGTCGAGTTCAATACCATTGCCACCGGGGCCGGGGTAGGGCTGCTGGTCACCGCTCTTGCGGTAGCGCTTGTAGCGAACGGACGAATTGCTACCACGATCCTGGCATCTGTATGCATAAGCTTCGCGATTGGCTTGTATCAAGCGTTTGTCATACTTTATGCCATTGCCTGCCTAGTTATATTGGTTCCTGGCTGCCATTTTTGGAGAAGCAAGGAGCAACAGGGCCTGTTCGCGCCATTCAGGCTGTTCGTGGCAGTAGTTGCAAGCCTGTGCCTGGGGTTCCTGCTTTACCTTGTCATACAGCGCGGTTCCCTTTTTCTTACGCACCAGACACCGACTTATGTCGATTCGTATATCCAGATCAATGAGCTAAGGACCGATTTTTCATCTGCTGCGCCCCGCATTTTGAATGCAATTGAAGGGTTGATTTTTGGCACTGATCCCACGTATTTGGGCTGGGGTGTCCCCCTGCTGTTGCTTTCGATCATGGGGTTTTTTATCGGACTGTATCATACGGTAACAAAGGCGATATCCGATCCAGGTAGGTCCGTGGTTTCGCTGATTTCCATGATCGGGATGGTGGTTGCCGCGTCCGCGCTGATCATCATGGCGGTTGGGAGGATGCCGACCCGGGCCCTGATAGGGTTCCCGTTTTTGTTTTCGGTGCTAGCACTCAATTATTTCCGGGCGAGTACGTCGCGGCAGAAATGGGTAGGGTGGGGCTTGTTCTTTTATGCGGTTTTGATATCCGGCTGGATCGGTGCATCACTCTTTTACGCTGACCGCGTGGCGCGGGAGCGCGACCAGGTTCTGGCCACACGCCTCGCTTCAACGATCGAAGATATTGGTCGCTCTGTATTCGGGGATGACATTCCGTTTGTCTTGGTTGGGGACAAGGAGTTTCCTGATGAGGGGGTCGCAAGACATGTGCAAATATTTGGTACGTCATTCTTTGAAAAGGACGGCGGAAATCCATACCGGGTTGCTGCCTACTTTAGGTTGCTTGGCATCGGAAACCTGAGGCCGCTCTCAGTGAACGTGCTTGAAGGTAGCATGCCGGTAGTTGATGCGATGCCAAATTGGCCCGCGCCTGGTTCGATTGCAGTCGTTGATCATGTTTTGGTCGTCAAGCTTGGCAAAACAAGTTACCAGCAGCAGTTGATGCTCAAGCATGATGCGCGTGGATAACGTACAGGTTGGTGCGCGTTAGATCTTCACGCTGCGTCACTTGAAATCGGTTATATATATTTCACCCGTTATCCATATTCGGAGACGCTGATTTGATGGTTCCAGCTTCCATGACTTCTGTGCCCATAAATGCACTTGATCGCCATATCGCTCCCCTGCATGAAGCGCTGGCGGGCGCATGTGCATCGGTGTTCAAAAGTGGATATTACGTGTTGGGTCCTCAGGTAAAGGCTTTCGAAGTAGATTTTGCGGCCTATTGTGGCGTATCCGAATGCGTAGGCGTAGCAAACGGTACGGAAGCGATTGAGCTGGGCCTTCGCAGCATCGGTGTCGGTCGAGGCAAGCGTGTCGGGCTGGTCGCAAACGCCGCCATGTATGGGACGACCGCGGTGCTTGCTTGCGATGCCGAGCCAGTGTTCATCGACACTGATCTCGCGACGCATACGCTCGATCCGGACTCACTCAGGAAGGTGCTTGACGCCGGCAGCATTGATGTTTTGATTGTGACCCACCTGTACGGCAGGCTCGCCGACATGCGAGCCATCCAGGCACTGGCCGACGAACATGGCTTTGTCGTCTTCGAAGATTGTGCGCAAGCACATGGTGCGCGCGATGCGTCCGGCCGGCGAGCGGGCAGTTTTGGCAGGGCTGCGAGTTTTAGCTTTTACCCAACCAAGAACCTTGGCGCCATCGGGGATGGCGGCGCCGTCGTTACCAAGGATCCACATGTTGCCGACACGCTGCGCAAATTGCGCCAATATGGGTGGACGGCCAAGTACCGAAATGAATTGTCTGGTGGCCGGAACAGCCGCTTGGATGAGCTGCAGGCAGCTTTCCTGCGTGTCATGCTTCCGCATCTTGGCGATTGGAATGCGCGCCGTCGTGAGATCGCCAACCGCTACTCCCAGGAAATTTGCAACAGACGGATTCTGGTTCCCAAGACGAGTGGTGAAGAATATGTCGCCCACCTCTATGTAGTGGAGACATCGGATCGGGCTGACCTGCGGCGCCATCTGGCGAGTGCCGGCATTGGTTGCGACGTTCATTATCCTGTCGCGGACCATCAACAGCCGCTATTCAATAACCGGTTTGCCTCGGCCACTTTGCCTGCAACCGAAGCGGCTTGCGCGAGAGTACTGACGCTCCCCTGCTTCCCGGAGCTTACCGACTTTGAGGTATCCAATGTAGTCGAGGCATGCAACAAGTGGTAAGCCCGCGTTATTCCATAGTAATTCCGGTTTACAGGAACGAGGGCTCCATTCCCTCCTTGCTTGATGCGCTCAATCGGCTTTCGCTGTCTCTGGATGCCCCGCTCGAAGTGGTTTTCGTCGTGGATGGCAGTCCTGACGCAAGCTTTCTTCTGCTTGAGAACCAACTAAGTACAGTCGAATTCCAAGCAAGGCTTATCCTGCTGTCGCGTAATTTTGGTGCCTTTGCGGCCATACGCTGCGGTCTTTCGGAAGCGAGCGGTGATTTCATCGGCGTCATGGCGGCAGATCTGCAGGAACCGCCGTCGTTGATGCGGGAGTTTTTTCAGGCACTCGCCACCAAGCCGCTCGATGTGGTGTTTGGCAAACGACTGGGTCGGTCCGATCCGAGGTTGACAAAGGTGTCTTCCGGACTTTTTTGGACGGCGTATCGCCGACTGGTACAGCCAGATGTGCCGGCGGGCGGTGTCGACGTGTTCGCCCTTACCTCGGGATTTCGTGATCGTCTCGTCGCCCTCGATGAAGCCAACAGCAGTCTTCTAGGCTTGTTGTTTTGGCTTGGTGGACGGCGCGAATTCATTGGATATCACAGGCTCGAAAGACAGCACGGGAAAAGTGCTTGGACGTTTCGCAAAAAGTTGACCTATCTCCTCGACAGCGTGTTCGCGTTCTCCGACCTACCGGTTCGCGCCCTTGTTGCCTTGGGGCTGCTTGGCTTGGGAGTCGCCTTTGGGTTGGGAGTCATTGTTTTCCTTGCCAGAGTGTTTAGTGCTTACGCGGTGCCTGGTTATGCGGGCACTGTCCTGGCTGTCCTTTTTTTCGGGGCATTGAATACGTTCGGCATCGGCATCGTCGGAAACTACGCTTGGCGGGCCTATGAGAACACCAAGCAACGACCCGCCAGTGTTATTTCCTTGCGCATCGACTTCCCGGGAAAGAGTACATGAACTATTTTGTACATCAGAATGGGCTTTGTGAGTCAACGAACGTCGGCGAAGGTACCCGAATCTGGGCATTTGCTCATGTACTACCTGGCGCCAAGCTTGGCAGCGGCTGCAACATCTGCGACGGCGTGTTCATCGAAAACGATGTGGTGGTTGGCGATAACGTGACGGTCAAGTGTGGCGTCCAGCTCTGGGATGGCCTGACTCTGGAGGATGATGTGTTCGTCGGCCCCAATGCGACGTTTACCAATGACCTCCGTCCGCGCAGCAAAGTCTATCCGGGCGCCTTTTTGCGTACGGTCGTGGAATGGGGCGCATCGATCGGCGCCAACGCCACCATCCTTCCCGGGATTCGCATTGGCCGCAACGCTATGGTGGGAGCGGGAGCTGTGGTGACCCGCTCGGTGCCCCCACACGCCGTAGTTGTCGGCAATCCCGCCCGGATCGTGGGCTACGCCGGTGCCGGGATCTCTCCTGCAAGTGAAATGGTGCCTGCTGTCGAAGTCCTTGGGAAAGGCGTCCGGTCCACAAGCGTCAAGGGGGTGCAGCTGCACATCTTCACAGCTGTCACCGACCTACGCGGCAACTTGTCGGCCGGCGAGTTTGAGCGTGAAGTTCCCTTCGTCGCCAAACGGTACTTTCTTGTATACGAAGTTCCTACGGCCGAAGTCCGTGGGGAACACGCCCACCAGCGGTGCCATCAGTTTTTGATTGCAGTGCGGGGCAGCGTGCACGTTGTTGCCGACGACGGCCACAACCGCGAGGAGTTTGTTCTCGACAAGCCGAACTCTGGCCTGTATCTACCGCCCATGACCTGGGGAATCCAGTACAAGTATTCCGCTGACGCCGTGCTGCTCGTGTTTGCATCCGATTTCTACGATGCGGCGGACTATATTCGAGATTACGACAGGTTTCTTGAGCTGGTGCGGTGAGGAAAAATGAACTCCGCGGTGGTCACGTACGTGCGTGCGCTCGTCGATCGCTCCAGATTTCTGCGGTTCCTGATCTCTGGAGGCATCAATACCGTCGCAACCTATGCCGTCTACTTGGCCTTGTTGCGAGCGGTCGATTACCGAATTTCGTACACCATCGCTTATGTCGTTGGCATCCTGCTGTCGTACGCGTTGAACTGGCTGTTCGTTTTCCGTACACACCGAGGTCTGTCATCGGCAATGCTGTTTCCGTTTGTCTACCTGGCCCAGTATGCGGTAAGCCTTGCGACGGTCTGGATATGGGTCGACAGATTTGGTCTTCCTAAATCGCTTGCACCCCTGATCGCCATCATGATCACGATTCCGCTGACCTATTTTCTTTCCAAGGGTGTCTTCGTTCAGGGGAAAACAATACGACACCCGGACTAACGCAACTTTCGAATGCGAGCTTCTGCGGCGGGCGTTGCAAGCCATCGGCAAGTCCGGTATGTGTAATTTGATCCTGTGTTGAACGCGTGTCTGCGGAGTTGTATCGTCGCAAAGATGGTGAACTGGCCGCGTCCAAGGCATCGGAGGCACGAGAGCATTTGGTGTTGGCTGCATGCGGGCACGAGGTGCGCTGCAACGATCGTTGAAGGGGAATCTTCTCGGCCAACGCGGCAGTTGTGCCTTCTCACGTGACTTCCGAGTGGCAATAAAGCGTTGTTATGCAGGCCAGTGGCGTGTTCCCAGCGACGGTGAGGCCGAGCCGCGTTGGGCAGGTGGTCAGCCGCTTCGTGTTTTGTTTTGCGATCTGGACGATCTATGTTCACGTGATCGTCGCGATGCAATCCAGTTTCGATACGTTGCTGGAATGGTTGCCGTTGGTGGCACTGGGTGCGTTGCACCGATCGTTGTGGGGTCGAAATGGCTGAAGAATGATCATGCGGACGGTGCCACAGCGCTGTCTGTTGGTGACGCGATCGATGGCAGCCGCAATGCATGGATCTGGACTCGCTTCAGCGGGAGTCCGTGGCTGGTAATCGCGCTCGCGATTTTCTGGACCGGGCTGCTGTTTGCCGGCATGCCGTATGAGCTGTTTTGGTGGGGTGCGGTCGCCGCATTGATTGCGATATGGATATCCGCTTTGCGTTCGGGTCGATCTGCCTCTGACTCGCAAGCGTGTAAAGTCGATTTTGGCTGGGTCGTCATCCTCGTGGTCGCGGTCGCGGCGATGTGTGTGACATTGGTCGCGAGTCGTCCTGATCCGGATGACGCGTTCTACATGAGCATCCCTTGCATTGATGCAATATGTCGCCGGTTCGAAACGAACAACCGGGTCAAAAGCCGAATTCGAAGCGGCTTTGGCGCGTTACGGCATTACTTGTGTCGTGGTGCTTCACGCGGCGGCATGGCGGGGGGAGATCGATGCTGAATTGGTCTCGCGCGGGTGGGTCGAGATCGGGACTGGCGCCTATGACATCTGGGTGGCAAATCGAAGCGTGATGAAGTAACCGTGGCGAACACGGACGGCTTGTGCGTGGGCATGTGTGCGGCCAGTACAATGCAACGTTTGCTTGTCGCGTTGAACTGCAGCGCTCGCCCCGAACGCAGGAGATTGGCTTGGATGCACGGAATGTCTGGATTCGATAGTCGACCTTTCGTCCGGATTTGGTCAGGATGGTTGTTGTGCGAGAGTTGTGAAATAGTTCCGTGCGACGAGGAGGCCTCATGACGGAGATGGTCTTCTTCACCATCGTCTCGCGCAATTACCTGGCCTACGCCCTGACGCTGATGCAGTCGGTGGTGGCGCGGTACCCGGACTCGAAGCGCTATCTGTGCCTGGCCGACGAGCGCGCGGATGATCCGGCACTGGACACGGATCTGTTCGAGACGGTCACGATCGACCAACTCGGTCTGCCGCACTTCGATGCGTTCGTGTTCCGCTACGACATCATGGAGCTGAACACGGCGGTCAAGCCGTACATGTTCGAATGGTTGCGCCTGCGCCATCCGCAGGCTGGTTTGGTGTATCTGGACCCGGACATCTGCGTGCTGCGTCCGTTGGACGATGTCGCGCGCGCATTCGAAGACGGCAAACTGGCCGTGTTGACGCCGCACCTCAACGCGCCGCTGCCGGATGACGGCAAATTTCCGACTGAGCTGTCGTTGATGCGCACCGGCGTGTACAACTGCGGGTTCGTGGCGATCAACGCTGCGCATCCACAAAGCGCCGCGCTGACCGATTGGTGGTCGCGCAAGC
>Ga0070658_10001976_pt1 | contig 17225 bp, 15 predicted proteins | sample KBSC13metaG_FD_64664 | JGI IMG/M metagenome (GOLD analysis project Ga0070658, IMG submission 64664) | Corn rhizosphere microbial communities from Kellogg Biological Station, Michigan, USA - KBS C1-3 metaG | ecosystem: Host-associated > Plants > Roots > Rhizosphere > Soil ...
AGTGACTGGGGCGAAGTCGTAACAAGGTAGCCGTAGGGGAACCTGCGGCTGGATCACCTCCTTAACGGATCGCGAGTAGTGCCGAGTAGGTCCTCGGAACGAAAGCATCTCGTAAGTCGCGCCATCCACAGCACACACACTCGATTGCCTTCATATTCACGAAGCCCCGCCGTTCACTGAACGGCGGGGCTTCGTGCATTGTCATCAGTGTCATCCCGTACGAGCGATGGCTCCAATGGTCGCTGCACATGCGGGATGACATCGGCGTCGCATCGCGCCGATTGACCGCGGCGCCTCTTGTGCTAAATTGCAAGGCTCCAGCAGGGCCTGTAGCTCAGGTGGTTAGAGCGCACGCCTGATAAGCGTGAGGTCGGTAGTTCAACTCTACCCAGGCCCATCCATCCAACGACGCCCCGTCCGGCATTTGCCGCGGCGGGGCGTCGCGCGTTTGCATCCTCGAGTCCCGCGCTCGCACGATCACGAACCTCCACGCCTCCACGCCTCCACGCCTCCACGCCTCCACGCTTCGACGCCTCCACACCTCCACACCTCCACACCTCCACACCTTTTCTCTTCAGCCCGCCTCCCGACCCCGGGTGCCGCGGTTGGTATGTGATGTGCGTTACCGCCCGCCGCAGCCGACTTCCTCTGCGCGGCATGAACGCCAGTGACGGGTTACCGATCCAGACTCGCTTTCAGTCGCCGCGGACGCACGATCGAACACGCTCGAGACCTGGAGGAGAGTACGAATGGAGGGAGCTAGCGCGATGTCGGTCACCCGGGCGGGGCTCGACGTGTCGACACCAGTGCGTGTGCCGGCTCGCCGACGCACACCCGACCATCGCACGAGCGACTTTCACGTTGCCGAGCATTGCCTCGAGCTGGTCACCTTCCCGTTCGCCGATCTCGCGCCAGCGCGCGACGAGATCATCGAGGCTGAACCGGCCGCGGAGGAGATCATCGACGACGTACGGCCGCGCGAGCGCCACGAGTCGCTCTGCCGCGCGGTGAATATCACCCTCGCCGTCCTCGCCCTCGTTGCGCTTTCTCCCCTGTTCCTGCTCATCGCGCTCGCCGTCAAGCTGACGTCGCGCGGCCCGATCTTCTATTCGCAATCACGAGTCGGCGTGGATCGTCGCTACGACCGCCGCGACGCCGACGAGCGCCGCGTACACGATCTCGGCGGTCGCGTGTTCACGATGCACAAGTTCCGCTCGATGCACGTCAATGCGGAACCCGACGGCCGCGCCGTCTGGGCACTGCGCGCCGACCCGCGCGTCACCCTTGTCGGGCGCCTGCTCCGTCGCACTCGCCTCGATGAGCTGCCGCAGTTGTTCAACGTGTTGAAGGGTGACATGAACATCGTTGGCCCGCGCCCTGAACGGCCGACGCTGTTCGCCGACCTTCGCGACGGGATCCCGCAATACCGTTTCCGGCAGCGGGTGAAGCCCGGAATCACCGGCTGGGCGCAGATCAACCAGTGCTATGACGCGTGCGTCGACGACGTGCGCCGCAAGGTGCAGTACGACCTGGAGTACCTCCGCCGACAGAGCCTCCTCGAGGATCTGCGGATCATGACGATGACCGTGCCCGTGATGCTCTTCGGGCAGAAGGGATGGTGAGCACGATTCTCGATAGCTCGCGACGATGAAGGTCTGGCAGTTGCATGTGCACGACGGTCGCGCGGGTGAGGGCCCGGCGACTGAGGTCGCGACCGGCCACACCGGTCGCACGATGTGGCATTTCATCAGGGAGGAGGGCGAATGCGGATCGCGACAAGAGCGGTAGTGGGAGCACTGGTAGCCGGGGCTTTTGCTGCCGCGCCAGCGCAGGCACAGATCAATTACTACACCCAGGGATTCTTCACGAGCGCCTTCCCTGGGTGCGGCGTGCCAGGACCGGTCACACCGGTTCCCGGAGCGCCGATCCCGGCCACGTGCACGGGTGGTGGCTTCACGCTGAACTTCATCCCGAAGGCGTTGAACCCGGGCCTCATCGGCAGCGGGAGCGTCGTCAGCCTGGGCAACTTCCAGCTGACGGGATCGGGGGATGTCACCGTTCCCACCGGTGCAGTGATCTTCACGCTGGCCATCCAGCAGACGGATCCGACGACCGGGATGGGCACCACGGTTGGATCGTTCTCCGGCACGGTGCGGACAGATCCCGACTTCAGCTCGCTGATCTGGACGCCCTCGCCGCAGGTCATCAACATCGACGGCACGTCGTACACCCTGATCTTCGACAACATCGGTCCGGCTGCCGGTGTCGGGTACGCCATCGGTGTCAACAACACCGCCAACCCGACGAGCATCCAGGCGATCGTCGCCACGCCGGAGCCGGCGTCGATGACGCTGCTCGCCACGGGACTGGTCGGCATCTTCGGCGCGGCACGCAGCCGCCGGAAGAACAAGCTGAACGTCGCCTGATCAACCGCAATCGTTGCTCGAGCGAGCCGCACCCTTCCAGGTGCGGCTCGCTCTTGTCTCATGGAGCCCGTGCGTAGGACAGCGTATCGCCGACGTGGATCACGCGCCATCCGGCGTCCGTCTTCACGAGCAGCGCCGCCCGGTACAGGCTGTCACGGTTCGAGCCCATCGCCGCTCCATTCTGGTTCGTGGCCACCGACTCGACGTATCGTACCTCCGCCGTGTCCCTCCCCACGAGGGTCGGCCGCGCCGTGACCGTGAGGTGCTGGTGCCCTACCGCCACCGTCCATCCGCGCCGCGCGTGGCCGGTCGGGAATGAATCGCGTTCCACCTCGATCCAGTCGCGCGCACCCTGCTGCCCGTGCTCGGTCAGGTGAGCGACACACCAGCCGGGATCGCTCACCGCCCCCGCCGCCGTGTCGCGGACGACCACCCAGCCGGAGACGATGAGCGGGCGCCAGTTTCCAACTTGATCGCGCACCACCGCACTGTCGGCGTGACCGTCGAACTTCGCGATCACTTCGGCGCACGAGAACCACGGCGGACCGTCCTGCCACACCCGTCGATAGATCGTCGACGTGTCGTGGCTGAGCGGCGAGCGCTCGAGCGCCTCGAGCGCCGCCTGCCGCGATGGCGCCCGTCGGCAGGCCGCCATCGCGAGCAGCGCCGTCGCGCCAGCGAGCAGGCGAGCGCTATTCACCACTCAGCGAGTCGCAAGCGCGCGCGCGGTCTGCTCCGACGCACGGTACCCGCTGGCGATCGCCCCGTGCACGGTCGCTGAACGCCCCTCCTCGTCGGCTGCCTCGCCGGCGAAGAACAGCGTCCGACGTACGGGACGGGCCAGCCGCTTCGCGGCGTCGGCGCCGCCGACGAGCGGATAGCTGTAGGCGCCGCGCGAGAAGGGATCGCTGCTCCAGTCATGCGTGAAGCACTGGACGACATGACGTGCGACGCGACGCTGGCCGAGATCGAGCAGCGATGCCAGCGAAGCCACCGCGCGCGTGGTTACGTCCTCGTCGTCGCACGGCGCCAGCGCCAGCGCGGCGGGACCTCCCGCCCAGCCGACGACGAGGTTGGTGCGCAGGGGAAAGGACGTCCACCACACCGGTACGTCCACATCGCGGCCGTGCACGAAGGTGAGTCGCGCCAGCTGCCGTCGCCGCCGTTCGTCCACCAGCGCGAGCAACGGACGATCGAGCAGCATCGCGATGCGACGCACCTGGCCCATCGCGACGAGCGCGGCGGCCTCGCGGATCTCGCGAACCTCCGGATCGAACGCAATCGCGCCCGCCCCGCGCGCATCGGCGTGCAGCAGCGACACCGGCACCGTGATGACGGCGGCATGCGCGTGAGACTGCTCGGCGACGCCCGCTGCCGATGTCGTCACCGCGACGCGGCCCGGCTCCCACTCCACGCGCTCGACGACGCGGCCGCACTGCACGTCGGCGAGCACCGGCTGGGCGAGCCAGTTCACGACAGCGCCATAGCCGTCGACGAAGCGCGCCATTCGCTGCGCCGCGGGATCTTCGCCGGGATTGCCGCCCTCCGCAACGGCGCGCTCGCTGATGCGATCCAGCTCGGCCGCATGAAATCCCTCCACGAACTCGCGCGCCAGCGTGCGGTCGCGCGCGAAGCGACGGCCGCCAGGACGTTCGGCGAACAGGGCCGAGAGCGCTCGATCTTCACCGCCCGCCTTCCTCGCCTTGCCAAGCACCCGATCGAGGCGCTTCCAGAAATCGGGCACCGCGGTGAAGCGGCCATGCGCAGCGGTCCATCGTTCGCCGGTGATCTCCACCGCAGTGAGACCCGCGTCGCGCGCAATGTCCGTCAGCTCCGGCGCGTCGCCGTGAATGAACTCCGCTCCGAGCTCGATCGGCACGGAAGTGCGCGGGTCGCGCACCGAGAGGACACGCCCGCCGATGCGCGTGCGGGCCTCGAGCACGACGCACGTCAGACCATGCTCGCGCAGACGCCGCGCGGCGGCCAGGCCGGCGACGCCCGCGCCGATGACGACGACGTCAGTCCGGGCTTCCGCAGGCATGGTTTCCGGAGGGGGCAGGAAGCATGCCCCCCAGCCGCGCGTAGAAACCGCTGCTATCGCACCGTGGGTCGACTCAGTGGTCCGTCAACTCGAGGTCGCGAGAAGTCGTGATTGCTGAGCCATCACGTGCGGTGACGGCGATCGAGATGCGATAGCGTCCTGTCGAGAGGTTCGCGAGGTCGAGCGAAACCGCGTACGTGCTGACTCCGCCGATCACGGGTCGCGGATCGATCCAGCCCATGCGCAGCGGGCTGTCACTCTCCGTGACACCGAGTCTCTGGAAGGCGCTGCGGAAGAAGCCATGATCGGTTCGTTCCACGGTGATCGACACGCTCGCGCTGTCGCCGCCATCGTCGGGACGATACGCCTCCCAGTAGACGCCAAGCGGCTGGCCGCGCTCCACGCGTTGACCGGCGATCGCACGCGTGAGCGCCGAGTCGAGGACCTCGGGGGGCTCGCCACCGCCGCGGTAGAGGAGGATGTCGGAGAGTGCGGCAGCGGCCGGCGCGCGCGGCGCGAACAACATGCGACTGCGCGCCAGCGAGCTGCTGACGCTGTCGGTGATCTCGATGCCGGCGAGCCGCGGCTCACCCGCGAGCAGCAGCGTTGTCGTGCCGCTCATCGTCGAATCGGGTGCACTCACGTACGTGCTGCCATCGTCCAGCGAGGCGGCAAGTCGCGCATCGGGTGCGCGGATCGAGTCGTCGCCGATGAAGAACGCGCCAACGAGCAGCGTGGAGTCGCCGCGACGGAAGCGGGCGAGCTGGGAGCTCAGGGCAAGGACCCGGTCGACGCGATGCGGCCCGAAGCGCGCCGCCGACTGGCGTGAGTGCAGGTCCCAGCCGTCGTCGTCGCTCGACGCGCTGGCGAGGGAGTCGAGCAGCTTCTCCCGCGGCCCGAAATCGAAGCTCGGCCACGGGTCGTGACCGATGACCGCGATCTCGGGAGTCAGCGTCGCGAAGGGACGCTCGACGCGGCTCCAGCGCACGGGCCAGCCATAGCGCAACAGCAGCTCTTCGGCGTCGTCGCCCCAGCGCAGTCCCTGCGGCGTGAGTGATCGACCGGCGAGCCAGGACTGCACGCGGCGCGCGAGAAACTCGCTGCGCCACTCGTTCGCCGCCGATGCGAGGCGCGGCCTGCCGAGTGTCCAGTAGCGCACGTCCACGGCGGTCCGTTCGGCACACGAGAGCTTCTCGTAGCGACCGCGCGCGTCACCGGGGAGCAGCGTATGGATGTCCGTCCACTGACATCGCTGGGCCTCCGGCATTTCCGCGAGCGCCGCTGAGAAGGCGGAGTCGGCGGTCGACGCGTTGCCGCGCGCCTGGGCAGCGTACCCGGCGAGGGCGGCACACCACCACGCGGTGCCGCGGCAGGCGCGGGCGGCGCTATCTGCACCGGCGAGGTCGCGCGACTCGATGCGGTAGTGCACGGCCATGCCGACGATCCAGTCGTCGCCTGGATGAACGGCCGACAGCGAATCGAACAGGCCGATGAGCAGTGCGCGGCGTGCGACGACCGACGGTGCCTCAGGGGGCAGGAGGGGACGAGTCTCGTCGGACCACCAGCAGAAGCGGCCCACATGGACGTCGCAGCGGCCGTCCCCCCCAGGATCCGAGGGCAGATACGCGCGGCGCGCCCGCTCGAACGACGCCTGCTCGTTGCGCGCATGGCGCGCGTCGCGCACCGAGTCGGCCAGGGCACCGGCCGACGGCCGCGAGTCGAGGGGAGCAGCGAATGCGACCGTGCGAAGCTGGAGTGCCAGCGCGACGACCAGCAGATGCATGACCGACCTCCCGTTGTGCGAGCGACCCCGCCACCCGTCGTGGCGTCATCCGATGCCAGCCGCAGGAGTCGCGCCGTCCCCGGCGACTGGCGCACCCGGCCGTGACCTCCCGCCAGCCCTGAGTGTCCTATTCCCGAGGCGTCTTCCCCGGCACTTCCCTGAGTGCAGCCATCGTGAACGTCTGCCCGCTGTGCGGCATCGAGTACCCGGCCGAAATGGAGTCCTGCCCCCGCGACGGGGCGCGGCTCGGGTTGAGCGCGGCTTCGACCGACCCGTTCATCGGGAAGGTCCTCGCTGACCGCTACCGGGTCCTGCGCACGATCGGCGAGGGTGGAATGGGCCGCGTCTATCTCGCCGAACATGTGCGCATGGGCCGCCTCAGCGCGGTCAAGGTGATGAGCCCTGCGCTGGCCCCGACGCCGGAAGCGATCAGCCGCTTCAACCGTGAGGCGTCGAACGCGAGCCGGATCAACCACCCCAATGTGGCGGCGATCTACGACTTCGGCGAGACCGAGGATGGCACGCTGTACCTCGCCATGGAATACGTGGAGGGGAAGACGCTCACCGGTATCCTTCGCGACGGCGGCCCGCTCCTGCCGGCGCGTGCGGCGGAGCTGACGGCACAGATCGCCGACGGGCTGCACGCGGCCCACCACCTCGGCATCGTGCACCGGGACCTGAAGCCTGACAACATCCTCGTCACCACCCAGCACGACGGCCGCGAGCTGGTGAAGATCGTGGACTTCGGCATCGCGAAGACCACCCAGTCACGTGACCAGACCGTCACGTCGCTCGGCGTGGCGATCGGGACGCCGGAGTACATGAGCCCCGAGCAGATCGCCGGCGAGGCGCTGGACTCGCGGACCGATCTCTATTCGCTCGCGCTGGTGCTGTTCAACATGCTCACCGGTGCGCTGCCGCATCCGGCGCTGACGTCCAAGCAGTCGCTCGTGCAGCGCCTCACCTCGCGGCCCCTCACGCTGGCCGAGGTGAAGCCCTCGGTGCCATGGCCGCCGCGGGTGCAGAAGGCGCTCGATCGTGCGCTCGCCCCCGAGCCCGATGACCGCTACTCGAACGTGCTGGACTTCGCGCGCGACGTGCGTGGCGCGACCGGGCTGCCGACCTTCCAGGGAGCAGCCATCGTCGCCGGCGCGGCGACGCGCGCCATGACGCCGGCCGTGGTGCCAGCGGTCAGTGCGACGACTTCGCGACCTCGCCCCACGATGGCCCCCCCGAAGCGCCGCCGCGGCGGACTGCTCCTGGCCGCGCTGGTGCTCGTCGGCGGAGTGGGCGCGGTGGCCGTGCATCCGCCGGCGCAGCTTCGTGCCCTGGTTCGCGGCAGCAATCGAGGCGCGCCCACGCCGGCACCGGCGAGTGCGTTCGACACTGCGCCCGGTGCCCACGCCCCCATGACGGCGACGGCTCCCGGAGCGGTGGACAGCAGCGGGATGCTCGTCACGCTGGCGGGAACCGCAGCGGTGCCGCATGACAGCACGGTGGCAAGTGATTCCACGGCCGCAGGCGCCGGCGATTCGCTCTCACCGTTCGATGGGGGCTTCCGCCTTCGTCGCGCCGCGATGCAGGCCGCGCAGCGCGCGAGTGGCGACTCAGCGCCGGTCAGCGCCGTGCCGCCGACGACGAACACCGCCGAAGCTGACGCGCGGGAGGTGATGCTGCACGTGAATCGCGCGCGCGAATTCACCCGGCAGATGCAGCTTCGCGGCGCGGGGCTCGAGCTCCGCACGGCGTTCCAGGAGTACAAGATCTTCCTCACCGAGCACGCATCGGCGCCGCAGACCGAGATGCTCCGCAGCGAGCTGCAGCAGGCGCTCGACGGCGCCCTCGCGACCTGCCAGGTCGCGCGCGACTCCGCGATCGCGCGCGGCGCGCGACCGTTCCGCTGTCGACATCCGGCGCAGACCGGCATCCTCCAGGAGGACGAGGACACCACGGCGACGCCGCGCTTTCCCTGAGGTGCCAGCTCAGCGGAAGAAGTAGATCAGCGCGCCGAGCTCCAGCGTTGCCGCGACGATTCCGAAGATGAGCGCCGCGCGGATGTCCCGCCGCGTGCGCTCCGGGTCTTCCTTCATGGCTGCGTGACGGTCCGGGTCATGCGCCTTACGCTAGCGACGGCACCGCGATCCGTCGAGCATCACCGCTTCGTGCATCACCAGCCGAATCCGATGGACTCTCACACCACCACGCGCGCGGATTTTCCCGAAATTGATCCCGAAGCGCTCGCGCGCCTGCTCCGTTTCGGCGGCGCAAAGCTCCTGGCGGACATGATCACCCTCTTCCTCGAGGCGATGCCGCAGCGACTCTCGGCGGCACGGAGCGCGCTTGCGCGCAACGATGCTCACGGCGTCGAGTACGAGCTCCACGCCCTCAAGTCGAGCTCGGCGCAGCTCGGCGCGCTGCGCATGTTCCGACTGAGCGAAGAAGGTGAACGCCTGGCCAGGGCGGGCACTCTCGACGCCGCATCCGGCGTCCTGAACGAGCTCGATGCGGAGATGCCGCGGGTACACGAGTGGCTCGCGTCGGCGCGGGAGCGCGCGTGACGACGATCGCCGTGGTGGAGGACAACGCCGACAACCGCCTGCTTCTGCATGCCCTGCTCGACGGGCCATACGAGATCGTGGAGTACGAGAATGGCAGCGACGCGCTTGCCGGCCTGCGTGCCGCGCGTCCCGATGTGGTCCTGCTCGACATCTCCCTGCCCGGGATGGATGGCAATGAGATCCTCGCGCACATCCGCGCGGACAACTCGCTTCGCACCCTCCCCGTGATCGCGCTCACAGCCCACGCCATGACGGGAGACCGCGAGAAGTATCTCGCCAACGGCTTCGACGACTACGTGACCAAGCCGATCGTCGACGAGACGATCCTAGTGAGAGCGATCGAGAGGGGACTCACCCGAGGCGGGCGGTAGCGAAGGGAATCAGAGATGCGGGGAAGCGTGTATCCGAGGAGACGTGAATGCCGGCTCCTCGCCTCCCCGCTCTCGAGCGTCCCCGCTTCCGGCGGGTACCCGCTCCCTCTATCTTTCGAGGGTGACGCGTCCCCCAGCGCGTCGTCTCCCTGATACACGCCCTTCCCGTGCTCGCGAACGGCCGTCCCCTCGGCCCGCGCGCCCCGATTCCCGATATCATGAAGCGACTCACGCCCGCTGTGCAGCGGATCATTCTCGCGTTCACCACCGGGCTCTTTCTCGCCTGCGCCGCCCAGGTCAGTGCCCAGAGCGGCGGTCTTTCCTCGGCGATCCAGTCGGTCTCGCCGTAGCTGACCGCCTGCGCGCGCTCACGCGTCGCGCAGCGCTGCCATGGGTGTCTCGCGGAAGACGTCGCGGCTGGTGAGCATTCCGATTGCCACGGCGATCGCGATCATCACGATCGCCACGACGAGTGCCGGGGCGAGCGCCGGAGTGAAGGGCTGGTCGAACACGTAGTGCGTGAGCGCCCACGCCGATCCCACGCTCAGGATCACGCCGGCCAGGCTCCCGAGCACGCCGAGCAACAGGTACTCGGCAAGCATGATGCGTCCGACCTGCCGCCTGGTGGCGCCGAGCACCTTGAGCAGCACGCCCTCGCGCAGTCGCTCGCGTCGGGTCGCACTTACGGCGCTGAAGAGCACGGGAATGGCGAGCGCGAGGCTCAGCCCCGCCATGAAGCGCACCGCCGACGTGACCTTGCCCAGCACTCGGCCCACCGTCTGCTGGATGAGCGTGAGATCCAGGCTCGCCACGTTCGGAAACCGCGTCACCACGTCGCGCTGGAGTCGCGCGACCGCGTCGTCGCCGTGCACGTCGGCGAGCACGACGTACTGATGTGGCGCGTCCTGCAGGGCGCGACTCTCGAATACGACGAAGAAGTTCGGCTCGAACCGCGTCCAGTTCACCTCGCGGAAGCTCGTGACCCGCGTCGGCACGAGCACGCTCTGCACGTTCCACACGATCGTATCGCCGAGGGCAAGCGCGAGGTCGTGCGCCACCGCGACGTCCACCGAGATGGCAGGAAGGGCGGGGGCCTGCGTACCTCCAGTGTGGAAGTGACCGGCCGTCACCTTCTCCGACGGCGCGAGGGTGTCTCGGTACGTCGAGCGGAACTCTCGTCGCATCGCCCATCCCTCGCGCCGTCGCTGACCTTTCGTCGTGTCACCGACGATCTTCGACGCCGGCACTCCATTGATGGACGCGATGCGCATCGGCACCATCGGGGTGCGCTGCACCACCGTCCAGCCTTCGGCGCGGATGAGCGAGTCGAGCGGCTCCCCCTGGTCGCCCTGCACGTCGAAGAAGACCACGTTGGCGCGTGATGCCTCGAGCTTCACGTCCACGGTGCGCAGGATGTTGCGCTGTACCTGGTAGACGGTGCTCATGAGGAAGACGCCGAAGCCGAGCGCGAGCACCACCGACCGCGTCTGGTTGCCGGGCCGATAGAGGCTCGCCACTCCCTGGCGCAGCACGAACGGCCATGAGGGGCGTACCACGCGGCGTGCGGCGGAGCTGAGCAGCGCTGCTGCGCCATACAGCAGCGCCACCGCCGCACCGATACCCGCCGCGAACCCCAATCCCTGCAACGGCCGTTCGGCGCGCGCGATGCCGAGGGCGGCGACGCTGAGCACGACGAGCAGCGCGACGAGGATGCGGAGAGGATCGACGCGCGCACCGCGCAGCGCCACGGCGTCCGACTCGCGGCGCAGCGTCTGCAGCGGTGAAACGTTGCGCAGCGCGACCAGCGGTCGCAGCGCGAACACGAGCGCCACCCACACGCCGACCAGCAGCCCGGTGATGATCGCCGTCGAGTCCGGCGAGACGTGCACATCCACCGGCAGGAACTCGGCGAGCACGTGCGGGAGCGCGAGCTGCAGGAGCACACCGAGCACCGCACCGACCGCCGCGCCGACGAGTCCCATCACGACGGCCTGCAGGATGTAGATCGCCAGCACCTGCCAGCTGGTGGCGCCGAGGCAGCGCAGGATGGCCACCGTGTCGATCTTGCGCATGACGAACGCATTCACGCCGCTTGCCACGCCCACGCCGCCGAGCAGGAGGGCGACCAGCCCGATGACGCTGAGGAAATCGCGGAGCTGGTCGATCGCCTGGGTGAGGTTGAACTCGGTCTGCGCGACGGTACGCATCCGCACTCCCGCCGAATCCAGCACCGGGCGAAGGCGACCGGTGAATTGTCCCGGGCTCAACGTCGGCGGCAGCTTCACCAGGGTTTCGCGATCGGAGCGGCTGCCAAACTGCAGCAGGTCCGTTTCGGCGACGAACCGTGCCGGGATGTAGATCCGCGGGCCGATCGCCGACGCGACGCTCACGTCCCCGGGTACACTGACCAGGGTGCCGATGATGACGAAGCGTGAGTTGCCGAGCGAGAGCGTGTCGCCGACTCGCGCATTGAGGGAGATGAGCAGGGACGGATCGACCAGCGCGACGCGGCCTGACTGCAGGCGCGACCACGCATCGCTCGGCGCGGTGAGGATCTGGCCGTAGAACGGATAGCCTGGCGTGACGGCGCGGATCTGCGCGAGCCGGGTTCGTCCCGTGCGATCGGCGAGCGCCATCGAGCCGAAGGTCGTGACGTCGGCGAATGCGACGCCGCGCGCGCGCATGCTGTCCAGCGCCGCCGCAACGCGCGGAGTGAATGGCTGCCGCGACGTGATGGAGACGTCGCCGCCAAGGAGCGCGCGCGCCTGCTCGCGCACGCTGCGCTGGGTGTTGTTGGCGAACGAGTCGATCGCCACCAGCGCGGCCACGCCGAGCGAGATGGCCGACATGTAGAGGAGGAGCCGCCGGCGCGCGGTGCGGCTCTCCTTCCACGCGAGCGACAGGACGGGCGCGATGGCCACGATGCTCACTCCGCTGAGGGAGCGGGGGCGAGCGAGTCGCTCACCACCGCGCCGTCGGCGAGGCGAATCACTCGCTGCGCGCGACCGGCGAGGGCGAGATCGTGCGTAACGAGCACGATGGTGGTGCCCGATTCCCGGTTCAGCGTCTCCAGCAGCTCGACGATATGATGTCCGGTGTCGCTGTCGAGGTTGCCGGTGGGCTCGTCGGCGAAGAGCAGGGAGGGCGCATTGCTGAACGCGCGCGCGATGGCAACGCGCTGCTGCTCGCCGCCGGAGAGCTGATTCGGGAAGTGGTGCGCGCGGTCGGCAAGCCCGACGCGAGCGAGGAGCTCGCGGGCGCGCGCAGGTGCCCCATCGTCTCCACGCAGCTCGAGCGGCACCTGCACGTTCTCCAGCGCGGTGAGGGTGGGGATGAGCTGGAAGCTCTGGAAGACGAATCCCACCTTGGCCCCGCGTAGCCGCGCTCTCTTATCTTCCGAGAGGCGCGCGAGGTCGGTTCCGTCGAGCGTCACCGTGCCGCTGGTGGGGACGTCGAGTCCGGCGAGAAGGCCGAGCAGGGTCGTCTTGCCGCTTCCGGATGGCCCGACAATGGCGACGAATGCGCCATCGGGGACAGCGAACGAGACGTCGTGCAATACGGCGAGCCGCTGCTCGCCGCTCTGATATTCCTTCGTCAACCGAACGGCTTCGAGCATGCGTGGAGAGAGGAAAGCGTGGGCGGCGCTGCTGTCGATGGCGCTGGCGGCGTGTTCCGGCGGTACCGGTGAAAATAAGCCCGCGACGCAGGCGGGCGCGCACTCGGGCGCGGCGCCGGTTGTGCGCACGGACTCCGCGTCGCCCTCGCACGATGGAGCCGACCGGCCGGTGATGCTCTTTCTCGGCACGTCGCTCACGGCGGGGCTCGGATTGGATCCGGACAGCGCCTATCCGGCGCTCATCCAGCAGAAGCTGGATTCGGCCGAGCTGGCATTCGAGGTGGTGAACGCCGGGGTGAGCGGCGAGACATCCGCGGGACTGCTGCGGCGACTGGACTGGGTGCTTCGCCGGCCGGCCGCGGTGATCGTCGTGGAGACCGGCGCGAACGACGGACTGCGCGGCCAATCCGTGGCCGCGACGAAAGCCACGATCGGGAAGATTCTCGATCGCATCGCGCGCGAGCAGCCGTCAACGAAGGTGCTGCTGGTGCAGATGGAAGCACCGACCAATCTCGGCGCGCGGTACACGCAGGCATTTCACGACATGTACCCAGCGGTAGCGCGCGAGCACGGGGTGATGCTGCTGCCATTCCTGCTGGATGGAGTGGCGGGGAATCCGTCGCTCAATCAGGCAGATGGAATTCATCCGAATGAGCGAGGCGAGAAGATCGTGGCGGAAAACGTATGGGAAGGGTTGCAGGGAGCGCTTCGGCGGTAGCAGCGAGGCGGGGGGACGAGGAGGCGGCATCCCCCGCCTTGATGCCCCTGCCATCCTGATGTAAATTCCAAGGCTGGCCTACTTTACGTCAATTTCTGCAGGGGTCTCCAATGGCTGTTCCAGCCACGCAAATCCGTCGCGGCATGGTGATCGTCTTCGAGGGCGAGCCGGTGCGCGTCGTCGAGTTCCGTCACCACACGCCGGGCAATCTGCGCGCGATGGTGCAGGCGAAGCTGAAGAGCCTGCGCACGGGATCGAGCTTCGATCATCGCTTCCGCGCCGCTGACTCCATCGAGCCGGCGTCGATGGAGACGCACGAGCTCGAGTACATGTACGACTCGAACGGCACGTATCACTTCATGAACACGTCCAACTACGACCAGATCGAGATGGACGAGGAGGCACTCGGCGACAACGCGCCGTGGATGCAGCCGGGCATGAAGATCCAGGCCGAGTTCTACGAGGGACAGCCGATCGGCGTCCGCCTGCCGAACTCGCTGACACTGGAGATCGTCGAGACGAATCCGGTGATGAAGACGGCGACGAAGACGGCGTCCACCAAGCCGGCGAAGCTCGAGAACGGCGTGACGGTCAACGTGCCCGAGTTCGTGGCGACGGGCGACAAGGTTCGCGTCAATCCCACCACGGGCGAGTACATCGAGCGCGCGAAGTAAGCACGTCGGTGCTCGGGCGGCAGCGATCGGTTGGCGCGGCCAAGCACGCGGGACGAGCAGTTGAAATGACGTCCTCGGCCGGTTAGAATCAATGTTCTCTACGGCTCGTGCAGCGTAGCGGCCGCACCGAGGCGGTGACCACGGTGACTGTAGCTCAATTGGTTAGAGCACCGGACTGTGGCTCCGGGGGTTGCGGGTTCAATTCCCGTCAGTCACCCCTCATGCTGCGAGGGGGAAAAGCCCTGGCTGGAATGGCAGGACGGCGGGGGCCGACTCCCTCGGTTTAGGTCCGTAGCTCAATTGGTAGAGCACCGGTCTCCAAAACCGGCGGTTGGGGGTTCGATTCCCTCCGGGCCTGTATGGGTAGGTGGATAGGTGGGTTGTTTGACAATCTGCAGGATCCCGGAGTGACTCCGGGCGCGAAAGGCCACGGCGGTATCGTCTAGGGGACTAGGACACGGCCCTCTCAAGGCTGGAACACGGGTTCGAATCCCGTTACCGCTACTCGTAGGATGTGTGGCCCGTTCGTCTATCGGTTAGGACGGCACCCTTTCACGGTGCAGAGAGGGGTTCGATTCCCCTACGGGCTATGGTGGGGAAATTCGGCCCAGGTGGACGAACGGGTTGGGGGAGGAGGACCGCGGTGACACGCGGTGCAGGAGATCGGATCGGTGATGGCGGTACGCGTCACGGAGCCCCGATTGTGAGCAAGGGGCCGTAGCTCAGTTTGGTTAGAGCACTCGACTGTCACTCGAGAGGTCGCGGGTTCGAGCCCCGTCGGCCCCGCTGGATAGAAGGTGGTTTGCCCTGGTGGTGAAACTGGTAGACACGCCATCTTGAGGGGGTGGTGCCGCAAGGCGTCGCGGTTCGAATCCGCGCCAGGGCATGGAGACATCGTCGCCACAGTAGCTCAGGGGTAGAGCACTCGATTCGTAATCGAGCGGTCGTGGGTTCAATTCCCACCTGTGGCTCTCTGTGGAGACATTCGCATCAGTTCGAACGACGACGCCCCGCTGGCCAGGCCAGCGGGGCGTCGTCGTTTTCGCCCCTCGCGGTTCAGTGCGCGGCGAGATTGCTCTGCACGTTCTTCCGCAGCAGCTCCTCGAGCGCACCGGTGGAGGCGCAGGTGATCGGATCGCTGGCATTGCCCGTGTTCGGGCGCAGCGTCGCGCTGACGTGCGTGACGACGATCGAGCCGCCGGCGCCATCCTCGCTGAGGACGGACATCATGTTGCCGTAGACGCGCCCGTTGTCGATGCGCGGGCCGGTCATGCCCATCCCACAGCTGAAGAAGTCGGCGATGGGCCGGCCGGCGATGCGTCGCGGTACGACGAAGCCGGCATTGCCGTACTGCCCGCTCGCGCGATCGTTCGACGTCGGCTGGATGCCGAGCGTGGTGTAGGCGAGGACGAGGGCAGGCCACACCTGGGCCGGCGGCGCCTTGTAGGTCGCGCGCGAGTTCTCGTCGGAGGTGGACTGGCGGACGACGCTGCCGTCCTGGTTCACGACGACGATTCGCTCCGGCGCGGGAGAAGGGGAGGGCGTCGACGTGGCGCAGGCCGCGACGCCGAGCAGAGCGAGGAGCAGCGCTGAGGATCGCATGAGACGAGGGGATGCAGGTGGGCGCGCGGCCCGACCGGATCCGCGCGACTTCGGTACGATGTGGCGCGGTGGCGGTGGGAGCAAGGCTCCGGTATACTTCGTCATCCGGCGCGAGCTGGAATTGCGGGCGTAATTCAGTTGGTAGAATGCCAGCTTCCCAAGCTGGACGTCGCCGGTTCGAGTCCGGTCGCCCGCTCCTTGTAGATCAACGAGTTACCACGCCGTCGGAGCCTTCTGCTTCGACGGCGTTCTCGTTGGTGCCCACACCGGAGCCCGGAGTTTGTGCCGAGCGACGACGAGCCCTGACTGTATGAATGGAATTCAACCAGGCAAGAACTATCAATGATGAACGGTGCCACAGGAGAATCCGGAAGCAAATTGTCGCTCGTGAAGATCCTGCTGTTCTCAGTGGCCTGCATGGCAATCTTCATTGCGGTGGCACTGATCTGCGGCTCGTTGACGTCGTGGATACCCGGCAATGCCCTGAGAATTGCCGTCAGGGAGGTTGTTCTACGGGCTCCGCTGACCATCATCGCGCTTCATCTCTTTGCAACGAAAGTCATTCGCACCTATCAGCCGGACAGGATGTACGGCAATGCAAGGTTCCGGAGTTTCCTGAAGTGGACAGCGTTCGCCTTCATCCTGCCTGTCGCTGCGGGGATCTCCTACTATCTGCTCAACCTCATTACTCCGTTTCCTCATTCCGCACCATTGAGCACGGATCAGAAAACCGGCCTGCTGATCACGTGGGTCTCCCTTTCGATCGCTGCTGGCCTGACGGAAGAGGTGCTCTTCAGGGGACATCTGTACATGATCCTCGCTGCCCGCTATTCAGCGGTGAAAGCCGTTGCAATCACATCACTGGTATTCGGGCTCGCACACATTGCCATGCTCCCTGCATTCAGCGTGTCCGACATACTCACGGTAGTCGTCGGAGGTTTCGTTGCCGGCCTCATGTTCGCGCTCATCTACCTTTACTCGAAAGTGATCTGGTACGCGGCTGTCGTTCATATCGTATGGGATATCTTCTTCATCGGTAAAATCACTGCGATAGCGGCAACACAGGCAGAAGCAAACCAGATCATCATTCCGTTCAGGTTAACAACACATGACCCGCTCCTCACCGGCGGGAGCTTCGGGGTAGAGGCAGGGCTGCCTTGCTTTGTGATCTATCTCCTGGTGATTGGCGTTCTGTACATGATGATGAAGAGGGAAGAACGTTCCCTCGTGGTAAATCAATGAGTCACGCCGCCGCCGAGATTCCCGGTCTCGGCGGCGTTCGCATTGGTGCCAGCGAGCGACCGCGCGAACTCATTTCGCTAGAGCCGCCCGGTGCCGACAGCGTGCGCGATGTCAGTCTGCGTTATGACGCCAATCAGCTTGCCGCGCTCCTCCACGAACAACCGCCGGACATCGGCATAGAGCATGTGCTTCGC
>Ga0070658_10001977_pt1 | contig 17222 bp, 8 predicted proteins | sample KBSC13metaG_FD_64664 | JGI IMG/M metagenome (GOLD analysis project Ga0070658, IMG submission 64664) | Corn rhizosphere microbial communities from Kellogg Biological Station, Michigan, USA - KBS C1-3 metaG | ecosystem: Host-associated > Plants > Roots > Rhizosphere > Soil ...
TCCGCGTCGTGGTGTCGCACGTGCCATTCGTGGATATCATGAACACGATGCTGGATGCCAGCCTGCCGTTGACCGTTGCGGAGTATGAGGAGTGGGGCAATCCGAATGAGGCAGAGGCCTTCCGTACGATGCTTGCCTACTCGCCATACGACAACTTGAAGCGTGGCGCGTATCCGGCGATGCTGGTGAAGACGAGCCTGAATGACTCTCAGGTGATGTATTGGGAGCCGGCCAAGTACGTAGCCAAGCTACGGACGTTGAAGACGAATCCGGAGATGCCGCTACTGTTGCACATCAACATGGACGCAGGGCATGGCGGAGCGTCCGGCCGATATGACTACCTGAAGGAGATCGCGTTCGACTACGCCTTCATCCTGACGCAGCTTGGTGTGGAGAAGGTCTAGCCGACCTGCTCTTCTTCCTCGACCTTGTCGCCTTCGCCCGGGGCGAGGAACAGGTTGGACTCAAGGCCATGCTGGCGCGTGTAAAGGTCGTAGTAGCGGCCACCCATACTGTAAAGCTCATCGTGGTTGCCCCGCTCGACGACAAGGCCGCCTTCGATGACCAGAATCTGGTCGGCGCGACGAATGGTGGATAGTCTATGCGCGATGACGAAGGTGGTTCGGCCCTTCATGAGGAAGGAGAGACCGGCCTGAATCATCGCCTCCGACTCGGAGTCAAGCGAACTAGTCGCCTCGTCGAGGATGAGGATGCGCGGGTCAGCGAGAATGGCGCGCGCAATGGAGATACGCTGGCGTTGGCCACCGGAGAGCTTAACTCCGCGCTCGCCTACGATGGTGTCGTACCCGTCGGCGAACTTCTCAGCAAACTCATCGACGCGGGCAATGCGGCAGGCCTCGCGCCACTCCTCTTCCGTAGCAACGGGACGTGAGAAGACGACGTTCTCCTGGATGGTGCCGTCGAAGAGAAAGGTCTCCTGCAAGACCACCCCGAGCTGCTGGCGGTAGCTGCTTAGCCGCACGGTGGACAGGTCCACACCATCGACGAGAATTTGGCCATGCGTGGCGGTGTGGAAGGCGCAGACGAGCGAGATAATGGTGGACTTGCCGGAACCTGAAGAGCCGACAAGAGCCGTCACTGTTCCGGGCCTGGACTCGAAGCTGATGCCGTGCAGGACCGGCTTGCCCTCCTCGTACTCGAATTCGACGTTTTTGAACTCCACGTCTCCATGGAGCGTACCGAGCTCAATGGCGCGCTGTGGCTCGGAGTCTTCTTCGCGCTCGTTCATGATCTCGTTCGTGCGGTCGAGACCTGCCATTGCTTCGGTAAGCTGAGTGCCGATCGAGACGAGTTGGATGATGGGCGCAACCATGAAGGCCAGAAACATCACGTAAGTAACGTATCCGCCCGTTGTTAGCCTGCCGGCGACTACCTGGTGGGCGCCCAGGTACATGATGAGTGCGCCGACCACACCAAGCACCGCTGTCGATGCGAGGCTCATAAGAGACTGAGCGGTGAGCGAGCTGATGACATTGGCAAGCAGCCGCTGGACACCCGCGGCGAAGACTCTGGCCTCACTGGCTTCGGCATGATAGCCCTTGACCACCCGGACGCCTCCCAGCGACTCGGTGAGGCGGCCCGTGACCTCGGCGTTGATCTTGGAGCGCTCCCGAAAGATGGGCCGAATGATTTTAAAAGCTCGCTGAAGAATGAGAGCAAAGATGATCAGGATGGCAAATGCCGCGATCGTCATCTCTACGCTGAGTTTCACGAGATAGATGAAGGCGAACAGGGCCGTTAACAGGCCGCCGAGCATATCGACGACGCCGGTGCCGATGATGTTGCGCACCCCTTCCACGTCGTTCATGATGCGGGCGACAAGCGTGCCGGTGCGGTTGACATCGTAGAAGGCTACCGGCAGCCGTCCAATGTGCTGTTGCACCTCCATCCGGAGGTCCGCAATCAGCCGTTGACCCGCTTTCGAGAGCAGCTGCGTGAGGGAGTACGACGTAATGCCCTGCACCAGGGTCGCAGCCGCCACAATGCCCACTACCCAGGGCAGGAGGTGCATCTGGTGGCCGACCATCACCTTGTCAATCAGCGTCTTAGTCGAAGCGGGGAGAACCAGGCCGGCAAGGCGGTTGATGACCATCAACAGAAGGCTGACTGACAGCAGGACCCGCCTGGGCTTGACGAGCCTCCATATCTCCGGAAGAACTTTCTTAAGCGGGGGTTTCGGCCTTTTTGCGGAGAGGTCCGCCGCAACTGCCCTGCCCGTTCCTCGGCTGGGCCTATCCGCCGAATGCATACCTCCACCAAACCCTGGCGCCATATTTATCCAGTGTACGCCCGCGAGCTTGGCGGCGCAGTAAGCCGCCGAGGCGGCTATGGAGCTCCGGCCAAGAATGCATACGTTGCTGTTTCAGTTACTTAGAAGAGTGCTGCGGATGAATTAGGCCTCCAGCTCGCGACCTCGACGGGCCGCGATGAAAGATCGAATGCACAGTCCGACATAAATCAGAGAGATGACTGCCATCGCGGCCTGGGACTCGACCGCCTCAGGATGCGCAAGGGGTCCTCCGTGGGCTCTGGTGATCTCAATGATGGCCATAATACCGGAGCCAAGAAAGCCCAGCAGGCCAATCGTCACGGCGATGTGCATGACGACCATCCGGCGCTTCTCGTTGGGCGAGTTGGCCAGCAAGCCGCAAACGCTAAGTGCAACGCCAAAGTACGCAGGAATAAGTGCCGTGGGATGGACGCTGCCGGTGCCGAAGAAACTGATGGCGCCAAGCAGGATGAGCACCACGCCGAATCCGATAGTTAGTTTTGCCATGTTCGAGACCTCTGGGGATAGTTAGGCGATGCTCTTCATCTTCTGAACGACTTCTGCAGGCGTCCAGTCATTGCTTGGGTAGAAGGCGGCAACTTTGCCGTCTTTATCGATGAGTACGGTGGAGAGCGAGTGAGTGATGGTTCCATCCTGCGCAGGTGAAATGCCCACATCGAACCACTGTGTGAGTTGCTCAAGCTCCTTTGCGGGTGGAACAGCAAACTCCCAATGCGCAAACCTGGACCCTATCCCAGCGTAGGCCTGCGCGTAATCCTTCAGGACCGAGGGCGTGTCGTTCTTCGGGTCGAAGCTGATGCTGAGCAGGTGGGTGTGGGAGTACACCGCGGGATCGGCGGCGAGAGCCTTGTCCACCTCTGCGAAGTCGTGGTTCATCTTCGGGCAGAAGTCCGCCATGGGACAGCGGGTATAGATGAACGTGACAAGAACCGCCTTGCCTTTGTACTGACTGAAGCGGATAGGCTTGCCGCTCTGATTGGTCAGCTTGAAGTCCGGTACAGCGTCGCCTGATTGCGGGACGTGGTACTGAATCGCCGGCTTGTAGTCGGGCTTGCCTTGTGCCGTCACGACGATGTGATCGAGTTTTGGGTCTTCCCAGCCGTCAGAGGTCTTGCGCACTAGGAGGGTGGCAGTAATGCGATCGCCGGGATGAAGTTCGCCAGCAAGAGATTTGTCTTTCAGCGGGTACGCCATCGTCATGGCTTCCATAAAACCAGGTATGGCTTCGTGGTCGAGCATGACGCTCCCCTTTGCGGGATCCACACTGACGACTTTGCCCCGGATCGGGAAGGTCTTGACGTCGGCCGATTCCTGAGTGGCGGCTGATGAATTGGCCGTATCTGGGGACTTCCTGCAACTTGTAAGGAGAGAGGGGAGAAGAATCAGAAGAAGTCCTACGCGTAACGCTGATCGCACGTTTTCTAAGCCTCTTTTATTTATGATACCTGTCTATGACGGAGCCGCGGATGTGAGGCCTCAGGCGATACCGAGGAACTTTGGCAGGACCTCACCTGCGGGCCCTTCCACAATTTGTGTGAAGGCGCCAGCGTTCAAAGGGCGTTCGGGGCCGACATAGACGGTGCGAGCACCCGCCATTCCAGCCCAGTGGACGAAGTTGGCGGCCGGATATACCGATCCGGAGGTGCCGACGACGAGCATTATGTCTGCCCGCTGGATCTGCTGCTGGATGAGGTCAAGCTCAAGCGGCATCTCCCCGAAGAAGACGATGTGCGGTCGCAAAAGAGCGCCGCATTCACAACGTGATACCTCGTTGAGACTGCGGTAAACGGCGTAATCTGCGACGGGTGGGCGGCCACAATCTTCTTCGCAACGGGACTTGGCGAGTTCGCCATGCATGTGAACTAACCGCCGAGAGCCTGCGCGCTCGTGGAGGTCATCGACGTTCTGAGTGCAGAGAAAGAAGCGGTCGCCGATGCGTGATTCGAGATCAGCGAGAGCACGATGGGCAGGGTTAGGCTGTGCCTGCTGCGCTGCAGCGCGTCGCATCGAGTAGAACTCCCAGACGAGCGCTGGGTTCCGGGCCAGCGCCTCGGGTGTGCAGACATCCTCGATGCGATGCCCCTCCCAGAGACCGTCGGAGGCACGGAATGTGGGAAGCCCACTCTCCGCGCTGATACCAGCACCGGTGAGGATGAAGACGCGATCGGAGTTGGAGATAACGAGGGGCTCCATGGTACAGCGCAGCTCCACTTTGCAGCTTACATGCCTCAGCATCGGGAGTGTTCATATTCCTCAACGGGCCGTACGGGTCTTCCTACTGCAAGAACCCCAAGGTAATTAAATGACCAGCGGTGGGAGCACATGTTTGATCAACGATCAGACTTCGTCATTGTCTCTAAGGACAGAGCACGAAGAATTCCCTGCGTGGGTGGGCCGGAAGCAGAAAAGGGCTTGTGCCTTGGAAGACACAAGCCCCAGATCGTTTGGCGTAGGGGTTAGAAGGTGATGTTGCCGCGGAGCTCGATCTGGCGAGGACCGTTAGCCAATGTACTCGTCGTTCCGAAGGTGCTGCTCTGGACCGTGGTATTCCCAAGCCGCCATGCTGGGTGATTGGGCAAATTAATGAATTCCGCCTGGAGGTTCATGTGAACACGCTCAAAAACAGGCATGTCCTTGGTGAGGGCCATATCCAGGTTGTTCCACTTTGGACCGTAGATGTAATTCAGATTGCCTATGGTTCCAGGAGTGGTGTTCGGGACGACCACGGACGGATTTGCGGAAGCGGGCCCCTGAAGCGACGCGGGAAGGAAATTGACGTATGTAGCACCCGGTGCCGCCGGACGGATATGTACCTGCGACTGGATGGTCCTCGCGGAGGACGCACCAACGAACGTGACGCCGCCGTCCGACGCGCTGTTGACCGTTGAACTGAGACCGCCAGTCAGCAACGATGGAGCGCCGCTCTGGTAGACAAAGATCCCGCCTAGCGTCCAGCCACCCACCGCGTAGTTCAACAGGCGCCCATTGCTCAGGAACATCTTGTTCTTGCCGAACGGCAGATCGTAGGTTCCGCTCAAATGGAATGTATTGCGGATGTCGTATGCACTTGGTATGTAGTTCAGGCCCAGGTTATGCAGCGTGAAGACCGTTGCAGGAAAGGAGGAGATACCACCCTGCTGCGTGATGCCTAGTATCTTGCCATAGGTGTAGTTTGCATTCAGCGTGACACCATGTGCTGTTCTTTGCCTGAACTCCACCTGTAACGAGTTGTAGTTGGAGGAACCCACACTATCCAGATAGGCGGCGCTCTTGCCTTCCATAAACGGATTTACCTGGAAGAGGTTGGCAGGGTAAACAGAGGTTGCCGGTGCACTGGGAACCGCTGCTGCACATGGTGCGAATTGCTTGCCGACGACGTTGCAATAGAAGGTTTGATTATTTGCCACTGCCGCAACGAGCGCGCCCATGCTGCCATTTTTCAAATAGGTAACATATTGGGAGTTTTTGAAATTGCTAGCAGAACCGCCCGCAAACGCCGCGCTCAAGATCGGAGTGGGCTTGCCTCCGGCGTAGGGGGTAAAGTCATTGTTCTTTCCGGCAGCGGCATTCGTTGCAAGATTCTGCTGAGCTGCCTGAAAATCTTGCAAGAAGCCGTTATTCAGACCGTTGACTTCGTTGTAGTTGAGATTGAGCCAATCGTGGATAGTCCGATTTCCGACATACCGTATCTCAATTGCGCTGAACCTGCTGATCTGCCGCTGATACCCTAACGTCCATGACTCGGTATAGGGCTGCTTGATGTTTGGAGCGATCGCCGCCACTCCCCCCGCACTCTTGAAGAAAAGTGAGGATTGCGCAATCGTCTGCTGATAGGTCGAGGGCGTTTGCAGCAGAGTTGGGATTACACCAGCCGCCTCTGTCGACACATTGACACAGCTCTGAATGGGATCAGGACAGGCCTTCTGCGGATCGGATCCAGGGGTATAGCCGCCGGGTGCCACAAGGTGCACCGTTCCCGGAGTAAAGAATTGCGGTCCCGTGCTGTTACTGGCAGACGTGTTTCCATTATTGAAGAAGTTGAATCCCGAATTGGAGGCATTGTTCCAGAAGTTCTGCCCACCTTCGGTATAGTTCTTGATCGTGAAACTGCCACGAATTACGCTTTTCCCCTGGCCCATAAGACGACCCAGCCACGTGTCTGACGAACTTGGATTCCAAGCAAAGCCGACCTGCGGCTGAGGCATAATCAGGTTGGCGTGATATTTATGCGCGGAAGTCGTGAACATCGGATTTGCCGGACCGCTGTTTGCACCCGGCTGAAAGATGTTCAGGAAGCCAGACGATCCAAATAGATCAACGCTCGACGGCCCGGTGTAAGCGCCTTTCAGATCGTGCTGATCCCCTATGAAATCCCAACGGAGGCCATAGTTGAGAGTAAGCTCCGGCTTCAAGCGCCACGAATCCATGGCATAAACGCCGCCCCCTATTGCTAACTCATCCAGGTTATAACCTCCTGGAGTATCGTATTTTCCTGTCTTGAGATTCACCGGTAGCTGATTCGAGACGCTGCTGACCCGACCGTTGAGATACGCATATAGTGCTGCAATGTCGCCTTGTGCGCCGCCAACATTCGCAGGGGCAAGAGCACCTGTTGGAAGTTGTCCAACGATCGGATTATAGGCTGGATCCTGGCTACCCATACCCAAAGTGATATTGTCGTAGCCCAGCGGCGCATTGTAATAATGGTCCTGCTGGTGCCAGGCGTTGCCGCCAAACTTAATCGTATGCGTTCCCTTCTGCCAACCGACATCATCGCTGAGCGTTAGATAGGGATAGTAGTTGCCGCCCAGACCGTAAGTAATGATTGGGTTTGTAAGACCGAAACCCTGGTTGAGGGCCCCTTGGCACGCCGTGCAATAGTTGGCCGCCTCGGGACTAAAGTATCCATTGGTATAGAGAAAACCTACCTTAAGCTGATTCAGAATAGTTGGTGTGATTGTATAGTTCACCCCTAGGGAAAGGACGTAGCTGTCTCCCGATGAGCCGGTATATTTCTTCTGGAAATACGGGCCGGGAAAGTTACCGGGGTATTGGCCTTTTCTTACGTTTTTGGACATGTTGCCTGAAAGACTCAACTGAAGCTTTTTGGTCAGGGTGAAGTCCAATCGGCCAGAAGGATAGTAATTCGTCACCTTCAGGGGTGTAAGAAAGTTGAGGGTTTGCGTGTTGTACTGCGTTGGGCCTTGGCTGAAATTGCCATATTGATAGGAAGTCTTGATCAACTCGTAGTTAAGGGTGGTAGCGGCGTTAACGTTGAAATCTAGACCTGCATTTTTTGCATACTGCAAAACATTGATCGTATTGGTTCCGCCTCCGGCCGTGGCATAGGTATAGTTCCCTAACTGAGCGGCAGCCGTTGGCACAACAGGTGCAAAGGAGAGGGTATTGGGACTGATATTCTGCGAATAGCTTCCGAAGAAGAATAGACGATCCCTCCAGATGGGCCCTCCAACGCTGGCACCAAAGTCGTTCAGGATGAGGTGACCTTTTCTCACATGGGTTACACCGCTTGCCCATGTGTTGGCGTTGAGGGCGGCATTCCGGAAGTCTTCAAAGACACGGCCGTGGAACTTATTCGTACCGCGATTGGTAACAAAGAGCGACTGCGACGCGCTTCGTCCACCGCCCTGACTCGGATCTAGCTCGCCGCTCTGAACGGTAAACTCCTGAATATTTTCAGTACGGAAGGCGATCGCTGCGCCGGGTCCGTTCCCAGCATTCATACGTAACGAAGTCGCATTGACACCATCGACGCTCGCACCGTAGGACGCATTCGCGGTGCCATTGAATGTACCCGTACCTGTTCCGGTCGCCGACGTATAACCCGGGGTCAGCGTCTGCAGGCTGAGCAGGCTGCGGCCCAGCACCGGCAGGTTATTGACCTGGTTAAGGTCGACGGATGTCGAAAGCTGGTTCGAGGAGACTTCGATGACCGGCACCGATACGGCAGAGACGTTGATTTCCTGACTAGTAGTACCAATCTTCAGGATTACGTTCACGGGCGTCGCTACACCAGCCTGCACGATGACCTTGTCGTAATTAACGGCTGAGAATCCAGTGTGCTCCACCTGAAGCTGGTAGGTAGCGGGCGGCAGCGCACTGAACGTGAACGTTCCCGAGCTGAGGGTTTCACCCTCGCGTGTAACGCCGGTTTCAATGTCCGTCAGGACGAGACGGGTTCCAGGCAACAAAGCCTTTGTGGGATCCATCGTCTGGACCATGATTGATCCATTGGAGGTCTGTGCAAAAGCTGCGCACGAGACCAGAAGAAACAGAATTGCTGCACAAGAAAAGGCCCGCGCGCGATTTGCGAATCCCTTGATCATGGGTCACCTGGCTAGTTGTATTCAAAATCGTATTTCTAGAGCAATACTTATACGAGGGTCGGTCTGTCAACTGTTTTCATGAAAGGATGGGTCTTTTTGTTGAAACTCGGCTCTGACAGAACAAGATGGACTTCAGGTAGAAAACCTTCCTTGATTCCTATCTCCCTTGACCTCAACCGTTTATGTTTCCCAGCTGAACTTGCGAATCTACCTGATAAAAACGCAAGAGAGGGCGCCATGCGGAGAAATAGTTCACATTTGAAGTGCAAAGTTGTATTCTTTCTTGGCCACGCGTTACGTTCTATACCACAGCACTTTGAGAGGTCTATATGAAAACACGGCATCAGATGTCGTCGGTGTGGTTTGCTTTCTTCCTCTGGACCTTCTTATGGGCCGTTCAGCCCTGTGCTGCGCAGACAGACCTAACCGGCTATTGGGACATCCGCGCCCCGAATCCGGGCGGCGATGGCACATTCCGGGACATGTACATCGAGCTCCGACAAAATGGCGAGCAAATCGAGGGCACTCTGCTCAGGAGGCCGAGTGGAATTTCAATCACCGGTTCCTTCAAGGACGGTTCCCTTCACCTCGAAACCATACCTCCGCCACCCCCAACGCCAGTCGCCGGGTCTACCGCGCCGGTTCGCCCTCCTCAGAGGCGACTAATTTTCGATGGAACCTATCAAGATGGGAAACTCAAGCTGACGAGCCAAAGCCGCAACGGTGTGGTGTCGTCATTCGCTGAGAGAGTGACAAAGGAGGCGACTCTCCCACCTGCTCCCTTGCCCCTGGCAGCCCTTCGAGATCTGCCGGACAATGGACTTGCCCGGACCCCCCCGATGGGCTGGAACAGTTGGAACAAGTTCGCCGGACGGATCGATGACGCTTCGGTGCGAGCAATGGCGGATGCGATGGTGTCCAGCGGTATGAGCAAAGCCGGCTATGTCTACATCAACATCGACGACACGTGGGAACTAGGCCGCGACGCGAACGGGAACATAACCTCGAACAAAAAGTTCCCGGACATGAAGGCGCTTGCCGATTACGTTCATTCGAAGGGCTTGAAGATCGGTATCTACTCGAGCCCCGGCCCGAAGACATGCGCCGGATATCAGGGCAGCTACGGCCACGAACAGCAGGATGCGAAAACATTTGCCGCTTGGGGCATCGACTACCTGAAATATGACCTGTGCAGCGACCTCGAAATTTATAAGGATGATGCGCCTACCCTGCAGGCGATCTATCAGCAGATGGGGCAAGCACTGCAGGAAACGCACCGCCCGGTTGTCTACAGCCTCTGCGAATACGGTCGTGCAGCCGTATGGACCGGCTGGGGAGAGAAGAGTGGTGGCAACCTGTGGCGTACGACGGGTGACATCTCTGACCGCTGGGAGTCGATGGATAGAATCGGTTTCAGCCAGATTAAGCTGGCATCTTACGCAAAAACCGGTCATTGGAATGATCCGGACATGCTCGAGATCGGCAACGGCGGAATGACGGCCGATGAATACCGGACCCACATGAGCCTTTGGTCCCTGCTCGCAGCTCCGCTTATCGCAGGCAATGATCTGCGCGCCATGACGGATGAAACGAAAAGCATTCTGATGAACGCCGAGGTCATTGCGATTGATCAGGACCCGCAATACAAACCAGTAATCTCAGTCTCAAGCGACAGCGGAATCGAGGTGCTGATGCGGTCGTTGCATGACGGTTCGGTGGCAGTTGGACTCTTCAACCGAACCAGTTCACCGGCTGAAGCGCAATTCGCGAGTAGTAGTCTTCCGGCCAATTTTGCGGGCAAAGCTCTCAACGTCCGTGATTTGTGGCAGCACGCACCGGTCACCGTAAACGGCGATTCTTTCAAAGCAACTGTACCGACACATGGCGTGGTCCTGCTAAAGATCAGCGCGCGATAGGTAATCTCAAACGACTGCAGCAGGTCTGGCAGAAAGAATTTCTGCCGGACCGTAAGCGGTGAACTCAACCTAGTTCACCATTCACATCTTGACTTCCTGCAATGTGACGAGCGTCTCTCCTCGGCCGAGCGGGACCACATCCGCTCCCGCCTCCGTGCTGGTTTTCGTGACGGTGCGCCACTCATGAGCGCGAGGACCAGTAGTTGTTTGCTTGAGCCTCAGCCGCGCGTTCTGTACATAATTAGTCGCTGGCGCGAGGTGAAGCTGCACAGTCCGCCGCGTAGGATTGAAATCTAATGCAACGAGATGGCCAGCGTCCAGATTAATCCATAAACCCAGCGGAGCGATGAACACCCGGTCGCGCGAAGAATCCAGGATGGTGGCGTGCACTGAACCATCACGTTCTGCCACATTGCCTCCGAAGCAAATCCATCCCAGGGCATCGTCCTGGGTTAGGAACGTACCTGTGTTCATCGCATGACCGAAAAAGTTAGGGCCGTAGTCTCCTGTGTAGGGATCGAACATCCTGCGATCCGGGAAGGAGTGAAAAGCAGCGGACGCGAAACCGTTCTGGTCAATGTTTGAGAGCGGCCCCATCACGCCACCATAGCCGACGCGAAGCAGGTACAAGTCGTCAGGGTGCGCGCGATACTCCTCCAGTAGAGGAATTGCATTTACGCCAGAACCATAGTGATGAAGCTGGCGTTCGATGCGAGAGTACTTACTCTTGCCGCCATAGATAAAGTCCCAGTAGCGTCTGGCGCTGCCGTTGTATGCCCAGCTTGGGATCGCCGGGTCATACGCGAGGATGGCATTGAGAGTGACATCTGCTTTGTCATCGTAGTGGAAGTATTTCGACCAGCCATACACCTCCTCCTGACCGGTCGAGTCCCACGGCATCTCGCTGCCGAATGGATACGCCTCATTCTTCCATCGGTCCGCGCGCGCGCGCATCACGGTCTGAAGCTTGTCGGCCTTGTCGTTCCAGCCCTCTGCCTTGAGGTCAGCAAGCAACCGGATAAATACCGTGCCTTCCATGACGCCGAATCGTGTGTAGTAGGGCGCAAGAGAACGCATGGCGAGTGACGTCTCATACGCCTGATTCAGGTACCAGTCCCAAGGATGCTTTACTACCAGACCCTTACTATTCCGAGCGACGTGATAGAGCGACCAATACGCTGCGACGACGTGTGGATAGTTGTATGCGCGGCCAAGGTCATCAGCTCCTTTTTTGTTCCAACTCGTCCAGCTGGTCCAGTTCAGAGATGGATCATAGGTGAAGCCAGGGACTAGCGCCGGCTCGTAGAAGAACAGGCTCTTGTGGACACCGTATTTATGATCGCCGTCACTCACCTGCAAACGGCCCCAGAGCACACCATCCACGAAGCTCTCCAGCTTGGCAATCTCTTCCGCGTCGGGCTCCAGATACTCCTTCATAGCCGCCGCCAACCACGATCCTGCACCGGCCTCGTCGCTCAGGCCCGCGATCCAGACACGGGAATCCTGAGTGACTTGCTTCCCTGCCTCGTTGTCATAGCTGATGATGGATGGTGAACGGTGGAACGGGTCGTCGGCTTGATCGAACCACTGCTGATGAAACAGGAAGTGCCCCATATCAGCGATCGCGTCAGTCTCAGGTTTTATGGTCCGGTACGCGATGCTCTGCACAGTGCCGTCGCGGTACGTGATCAAAAGACGGAAGCGGCCCCATTGTTTACCCCGCAAAGTGTAAGCATGGACACCCGCCGAATTCCGGCCGTCGTCGTGAATGGTCACAGCAGCTGCAGGTTCGCTGACGATGGATCGGACCGAGGAATTGTACCGGAGGAACAAGCGGCCGTTAATATCCTGGGGGAGAATGTAACCGGGTACCCCGATAGCCACCGGATGTTTGTGCGCAGTTAGCGTTGCTTCGATGTGGCGGACGTCTGGCGCGACAAGAAATCGTACGCCGAAGGTCATGCTTTTGCCGGGCACGAGAGTTTCCGATGTAGCGGGATTCCATTCCTCAATGCCTTTCCACTCGGTCTGGGCAAAGCCGGCGGAGTGCACCATCCAATCGTAAGAGCCTTCAAACGTCGTGCCGCGTGGAGTGGGATCGTTGCCGAGCAGTCCCTTGCCAGTAACCCGGTCACGCCGATCAAGGATGGGCTTCCACTCTTCGAACGGTGTGTGGCCGTCCGGTACAACCAACAGCACCGGGCCGACACCGCTGAGCCGTACTACCTGCACATAGCCCGCGTCCTCACCAATGTACGGGTCGTAAAACGAGCAGGTGCGGTACGACTGATCGAGCGTACGCCCATTCATGATGTTGTTGAACACCATGGGAAGGCCGACGCCACCCAGTTCGACCGATGAGCTGGATGTATTCGTGACAGTAAACCTGAGCACGAGGTCACTCTTTTCGACCGCCCACGTCCTGATGACCTTGAGGGGAGTACCACTGGGAAGGCTGGAACTCACGTCGCTACTGAAGTGAGTGGCATCCGATGCAAACACCGCGACGGGCTCCCGATGAAATGCGGTTGAGACATCGGTCCAATCTGCTTTGGGAGCGACCCGAAATCTCAGATCGAGATCACCAAGATGATAAAACGTGTCTGCCGAACGCTCCTTGAGCCGGTCTCCGGGCGTGTAATCCAGCGTGGGATCACTCTTGGGACTCAATGCTGCGACAGTGCCTGAATACTTGAGCAGTCCGATGCTGAGCATTGATGAATTCAGCACCACTTTTCCGCCGTCGACCATAGGACCTGGCGGCAGCACCCGCGGACCGCGCGGACCCTGAGCTTGCATTGGCAAGGCGGCGGAGATTGCAACGAGAGCCAGAGCGAGGGCGCACAAGAAACCGACACTGAGCGAACGAAAACTAGGACGCTTGGAGCTCCAGCAGAATAATAAATTCATCAGATTACCTCGATCACATTCTGGAGAGACTTGAATTGCGAATGAGCATGGTTGTGGAGATTACTTGGCGCTGCGCACAACTTCTACAGCTACCTGGCTGCCGGACATGGGAACCTGCAGCGTGAGAGCACCGTCGATGCAGGCCTGCACACCTTGTGACTTGCCATTGACGAGCAGCCGATAGGATCCGGGGCGAAGGCCAACGAATACCAGTGGGGTGGAGTGAGCTGACGCCGCATGGTTTTCGATCGTGAAGCGTAGATGATGGTCGTCGTAGGAGATACTTCGTCCTGTCGCGAACGCGTCGCGGTCGAGACTCAAGTGAACGCGCTGTGCCCCAGTGAGAATATGCAGCCGCTGGCGGAGACCATCGTGCGGGACGACTTCTGTAACGGCGCCCCGACGTTCGACGCTTCCGCCATATGCGTATCGTCCGAATATGGGATCGTCTACCACCACCGTGGCCGCATCGCGCAACGCACCGCTAAACCCGAGTTCAATCTCACCCGAATACCACCAGGGACCACGTCCCATTTCCTTGTTGCCGAGCCACGCGCGACCCCACGGACGCGGCTCGAATCCGCCGCTGGCTCCTCCATCGTTATCCTTTCCTGGGTACCAATAGCCATAATTGGACTCTGCCGTCCCGGAGTTAATTAGTGCAAACGAACTGAGAAACGACGGATAGCCGAGCCGCAGGTATTTTGCTGGATCCGGCGCCTGATAATACGCGTAGTCCAGAATGCCCCAGCCTCCCATCTGTGACATATAACTCAGCGTGTAGGAGATGTTGCCGTTCGCACGGTAGTCGCTTCCCATGTCGTAGTATGCAGTCTCAAGCCACCCTCTGCTAGCGACGTTCAGAGCTAATTGCCCCTCCAGGAATGTCTTCGCGGCATCGTACTTGACCTCACTTGCGAATGCCTGCTGACTGGCTGACTTCTGCTCTGGCGATTCGCCGCCCGGCTTCTGAACTCGCGCCATTGCATATTTCGCGAAGGCTGCAGTGGATTCAAATCCGGTTGTGTCGTAGGGGTACTCTGAGCCGTAAAGGTACGGATGCTCGTTGATGAAGTACTTGACCTTCTTCTCCCATTCGCCGCGCAGATAACTCGCCTCGTCGTATTCTCCCTCCTGATCCAGGGCGTCGATGAGGTCAGGGATAACGATCTCGTTGTACGTGCCGGTTTGGTACGGAGACCACTTGATCAGTTCCATTGGATACTTGAAGAACGCTTTCGCTGTCCCGAACGCACGCTCGAGATAACCTTTGCTGTCCAGATACCTCGTAGTGTCCGGATAGAGCTTCGCGACGCGGTACATGTTGTAGTACATGAGCACCACATGCGGGTAATCGTAGATGCGCCAGACGTGCTCCTGGCCCTTGGTACCGAGGTCGGAACTATCTCGGTTCACCTTCCAGTTCGGAATGCCGTAGATGGCGTAAGGTAATTTCTCCGCCGTTGTCTCTTGCAAGCCACCCCAGACGTGATGGCTGATGTAATACTCGACAGCGGCAATCTCTTTCTGCGCCGGGTACACGATGTTCTTTCCCGCAATGAATGCTGATTTTCCGAGCTCCGTGTCATCGCACGCCACCGCATAGGACTGCAGGCCGTCGAGATCATCTGGGCTGCGGAGGATATGGTTTTTCATGTCCCACTGGGAGAACAAACCGTTGTACCACTTGGCCGGATCGGTGTGCTGCTCGTGAGAAACGATAAACGCAGATCGCTTCTTGAACAGCGTCTCAATCGGCTCGGTGACAAAGAATTCGAGGGCGAGATAGTCGCCATTCCCATAGCGGACCTGCAGCGTATTCTCGCCCAGTTTGTTGAAGTGGACCTTGTAGACGTACACGTCCTTCTTCTTTTCGCCCAACGCTGTAACGACAGTCTTGTCCGCGTACTCAGGCACGATCTTCAGGCCGGAGTTGCGCGTATGCAGAGAGAACTCCGCATCAAGGTCAGTGGGCACAGTCATTCCCGGAACAACCGCCACATCGAAGAGCTTTTCCTGGTACAGCACTTCCCGCACTCCGTCGTAATCAGCCGCCCAGCGAAGGCGAAAGCTATAGGTCTTGTGGTCTCCAGCGCGGCCCTTCGGCGCGAGCACAAGGCGAGTCGTGGGCAATCGCCAATTGCCGCCCTTGGCTTTCAGGTCAGCCATACTCGCCGACGCATGGATATAGGCGTTGTAAATCCGCGTCGCAGGCGGTTCGTCGAAATATTCGAGCGACGTGTCAGGCGACGGCGTCATTACGAGATAGGGTCCCTCCGCATTCGTACGCATCCAGTAAACAAACGAGCCATTGCCCGCCATCGAGCTATGCTGGATAACACGCTTTGTGTACGTCTCCGTCTTATCGCCAACGTAGCGCCGATTCATTGGCAAGCCGACCGAAAGATCGCCCACCTCTATCTCATGGTCCGTTTCGTTTTGCAGCGCTATGCTCCAGACAAGAGCGTTTCCGGCTGGTTCGAATCTCTCTGAGGCTTTCAGATCATCCACTGACTCGACGATTCGTGCCGGCTCCTCATTCAATCGCCATTGGAGCAATCCCGCCGTCGCATCCGATTGAAGCTGCACCCGCAGACGGATTCCCGTCGTGGTGATTGGTCTGAAGGTTGTTCGATTAAAGGTATCTGCCGCAATGGGAGTCTGGCCCTGCTGCGCAACTTCATTCCATGCGTTACCGACTCTGAAGAGCACTTTCCAACTCGCCGGAAGCTTCGTTCTGACCCGACGGCCGCCGTCGGTAGCCCAGAAGACTTCGGCCGAGTGAATCGCTTGCGGTTCATCGAAGTCGTACTCGACCCACTCTGTTGATCCCTTCTTTGCGGTCCAGATAAAGCGTGGTGCTCCCAGTTCGGCCGATCTGGTTGCATCAAAAGCTGCGGTCAGGACTCGTACGCCCGGACCTGCAACGGAGGCAGAAACGTGAGCCATGCCAGCGAGAGTCGGCTTCACTGCGTTGAGTGAATAGGCCGCGGTTGCACCCGTTGCGTCAGGATCGCGATGAGCAGCCGAAATCTGCTTCCACTGCCCGGCACCCTCAGGGCGGTATCGGATATTGATGTCACCCAGCGCGTGGCCAGACTGGATGTAGTCAGTCGCATACTTGTCCTCTACCTTCCGCAGACTGGAGATTCCGGAATCCGAGTACTTGATCTGAAAGGGGGAGGACTGTTCTTGCGCCCGTAGACAAACCGAACCAGCGAGCACGACAACCACCAAGAGGATGGAGTGGCAAAAACAACGGTCACGGCGAAAGTCGGATGTTTGCACGATTATGAATCTCCTGGGTATCTCTTAGCGCGGCTGGGATGAATCTTGTGCAGGGCACTGCGATGTCCCATTCTTGTCAGCAGAAAGCTTTCGCAAATGGGACTGCGAAATTAATTTTGGAGCGAGCGCCTCCCACTCCTGAACCGCAACCGCTGCATATTGCGGGTCCTCACCAGAGGCGTCAAACACAGCACGCAAACAGCGCGTGGTCACGCGATCAAATGTCACGTCGACAAACGACCGCACCGTAGTGGCATAACCGGTCGCATTCGACACAGGCCGCCACTGACCGGCACTTTGGTATTCCAGGTGCCAGGCAGCAGGAGGGGCAACACCAACACTCGATCCAGCGCGGTGATCACTCCAGAACACAATTCGCGATCCGGCGAGCGCGACTGGCTTGACCCACTCGTATTGGATCCACTGGGTCGCAGGATTATGTTGGGTCCA
>Ga0070658_10001978_pt1 | contig 17221 bp, 15 predicted proteins | sample KBSC13metaG_FD_64664 | JGI IMG/M metagenome (GOLD analysis project Ga0070658, IMG submission 64664) | Corn rhizosphere microbial communities from Kellogg Biological Station, Michigan, USA - KBS C1-3 metaG | ecosystem: Host-associated > Plants > Roots > Rhizosphere > Soil ...
CCGAGTCTCGTTCATCGCCAATCGTTCATCTCAGAGCGACTTGAGGTACTCCACCAGGTCCGCTTTCTCCTGCGCCGAGAGCGTTAGGCCTTTCGTGACGACGTAGTGCTCGACCACGTCGGCAAGCGTCGCGGCGCTGCCGTCGTGGAAGTAGGGGCCGACGAGCTGCGGCGGGTGGTAGAGACCGCGCAGCGGGGTCGTACGGTATTTGCCCGTCGCGCTCCGCGCGGCGTAGGCGGGATCCTGCCCGACGTCGGCCGCGCTGTGCAGGACTCCCTGGTTCACATCGGTGAATTCGGCGCCGACATGACAGCTCGCGCACCGGCCGGCGCCGTTGAAGACGAGCTTCCCTCGGGCGGCGGCTGCCACGTCGAAGCCCGATGCCGCCGGCTTCTCGAGCGAGAACTGGTACGCGCGGAGCGCGGCGAGCTTCGACGACGTCAGGTTCTCCGGCGGGTTGCTGACGTTGACGCCGATGCGTGCGTCGGCAAAGCTGCCGTGGCCGTGCATCTGCGTGATGCCGACGTACAGGTTCCAGTAGGAGACGGTGTCGTCGCCGGTGTAGACCTCACGCGCGACGTTGCGCAGGCCGAATGCCGGCGGAATGACCGTCGGATCGTTCTTGCCGTCGTGGTTGAACCGGGCGTCGTACATGCCGGGCCCCCAGCTGTTGTAGACCGCCTTCGTCGCGGCGGGAAGCGCGGGTGACAGGGCGATGATCGCGCCGACGTTGAGGTCGCGATTCGGCCAGCCGTCGAGGCGGTGCCCGATCCCGGGCGCGAAGCTGTTGTCGACGGTCGAATGACAGAGCGCGCATGTCACGCCGACGCGGGTGAGATGATTGGTCGCGTCGACCTCGCCGACGACGCCGACGACCGCGCCCAGCTTGAGCAGCGTCACCGTGGTCGCCGGATCGTCGAGATCGACCTGGCCGGCGGCGATCGCGTCGCGCACAGCCTGGGGCAGCGTGTCCAGGTCGACCTTGAGCCCGACCGCGAGCGCGGTGCGAGGGCTGACGCCGCCCGCGATGACCTCGTGCATCCGCAGCGTGTCGGTCCAGAAAGTCTCGTCGCCGTAGCTGTCGTAGCGGAACACCGCCTTCCCCTTTCCGACGAGCGCCGGGTCGAGCTCCGCCGGCCCCGACGGGCCGCTGAAATCGCACGCGCCGAGCATCAGCGCCGCGACGGCGGCACCCGTCGATGTGATCACGCGAAGGAAGCCATGGCCGCGCTCCCGAGCGCGTCCGCGAGCACGGATCGAATCTGCCGCTGCCGATGCACGCATCATCCGGTACCGGTCGAAAGGTGATCGATTGCCTCGAGCGAGGCGTTCGATCGCGAAGGTAGGCAGACGATGCGATTAAGTCAAATTTTTCTTTGACTTATTGGACGAGCGGCGGGGCCCGCGGGAGGCGCCCGCGTCGATGAAGCGCGTCGTCAGGCCGGCTCGCAGCTTCGCCGACCATCTTCTCGTGCCGCGTCGCCACCCCGCCGCCCCGAGTCTCGTTCATCGCCAGTCGTGTTCTCTCGCCACCCCGCCATCCGAGCTTCGCCCCCCGCCCGTCACCCCCGCCGCCAGCGCCGTCATGTTCGCCCGGACGAGGAACTCGAGCAGCTCCCTCGCCGTCGCGTCGGAGAAGCTGCGCGGCGAATGGATCGGGCGTCCCGGAGCTCCCTTCGCGCCGTAGCGCGCGGCCAGGTACTCGTTGGCGCTCGACATCACGAACGTCGGCGCCTCGGCCGGGATCGCGTCGAGGTCGTCGCGGCCGACCAGCAGGACCCGGAGATTCGCCGTCGGGCCTAACGGCGTGAGCATCCGCCGCAGCTTGGGCTCGAAGCGCGGGTCGGTCGCGATGAAATAGACCGGGCCCTCGGCCAGCCCGCGCACGACCTCGCTCATCGTGTCCGGCCGCAGCGCGACCGCGATCCACGGCTTGCCGATCTTCCGCGCGACCGCCTCGACCTCGCTGGCGTGGAACAGCGTCGTCACCAGCACGTCGGCCCGGCGGAGCGCGAGCGGGAGCTCGCCCGCGTGCAGCTCGTCGAGCTCAGTGCTCTCGGTGACGTAGCCGTGGTCGCTCGCCAGCTCGCTGCAGAGGAGGTGGAGCTGGTCCCGGTTGCACTCGATGCACGCCGCCCGCACCCGCCGCGTCTCGAGCGAGCGGCGCACGTACTCCGACACTTCGCGCGGCGGGAGGCCGCGCGCGCGCGCCTGGACGAGCATGCTCACCAGCCACGCGCCGAGGTCGGGGAGGGAGCTCCCCACCGCCGGATGGGGCGGGACGATGTACGCGCCCGAGCGCGGGCGCAGCGTGACGAAGCCTTCGTCGGCGAGCGTGCGCAGCGCAGCCATGACCACCCGCTGGTTGACGCCGAGCTCGCGCGCGAGGGCGCGCGTGTTGGGCAGGCGCTCGCCTCCGCTGAGCCGCCCGACATGGAGCCCGCTGACGATGCGGTTGCGCAGTGTGTCGGCCACCGCGTCACGTCCGAGATGCGGCATTCCGCCTTGCCTTCGAGTGGTGCAGCAACCGCTTCGCGGTCACGTTGTGCCCGCCTGTTCATGCAGGATTTATGCAGCAGCGATGCGCTATGCGCAAGGCTGCTGTACTGATTATACAGCAGTTGGCCCGATGAATGCATGGCCGGTTCGGACGTCCGGGGGCGGCTGATCCGCGTCCCGGGGTCAACGAAGGAGACGTCGATGCCGAATCTCTGCCGTATTCGCTTCGCCGCGCGCTTGGCGCTGTCGGCGCTCGCCGCCGGAAGCGCGGCGCCACTGTCCGCGCAGTCTGCGCCGCGCTGCCACATCCTCTGCGCGCCGTCGCTGACGCTCATGCCCGGCGTCGTCCGCACCCACATCCTGCGCGGGCCGCTCGTGCGCAGCACCAGCACCGGCGCCGAGTCGCGACTGCCCGGCAGCACGAACATGGAGATCATCGTGGCGGTCGCGTCGCGCACCGCGCTTCCCCGCCTCAGCCTCGTCGCCAGCGCGCAGTGGCTGCCTAACGCTGCCGAGGGGCGCAACCCGTTCACGCTCTACACCGCCAGCGAGCTCGGAACGCACGTCCGGGCCAACGCCCCGACTCTGGTCGCGGGCGGCTCGCTCGCGCTCGTCGCGCCGAAGTCGACCGGAGGATGGTTCGACGCCGCGTTCAACGTCGGCGACCTGTTCAGCCAGGCCGCGACCCCGGACGACAAGAGCGCCTACACCCACAAGCTCGACCTCGATCTCGTCACCCACCTCCACATCTTCGACGCGCTGCCGGAGCACGAGTACCTGCATCGCGTGTCGCTCTACGGGATTCTCGACTACGTCGCCACCGGGCTGCCGTCAGCTGGCGACGAAGTGCCGCTCGGCCGGGTCTTCGTCAGCGACGCGCGGCCGCTCGCGCTCGTGGCCGGCCTCTCCTTCCCTCTCACCCCGCCCGCGCAATGACAGAGCGACTCGCCCTTCGCCGCGCCGCCCCGGCGGCAGTCGTCGCCGCGCTGCTCGCCAGCGGCTGTCATAACGTTCCGCCGGTGGCGACGCCGGCGACACCGGTGGTGACGACGGTCGCCGCCTCCGGATTCGACCAGCCCGAGAACCTCGTCTACGACTCGGTCGCCGACGTCTACCTCGTCGCCAACATGGGCGGCGGCGGTCCGGCGCGCGACGACAACGGCTTCATCAGCAAGGTGGCGCCCGATGGTCACGTGATGTCGCTGCGCTGGATCGCCGGCGGCGTGAACGGCGCCACGCTCGACGCGCCGAAGGGGCTGGCGATCCGCGGCGACACCCTCGCCGTCGCCGACATCGGCGGCGTCCACTATTTCAGCCGGACCACCGGTGCACCGTTAGGCAGCGTCACCCTTCCCGGGCTGGTGATGAACGACCTCGCCTTCGCCCCCGACGGGACGCTCTGGATCACCGACACCGGCCCCGATCGCGGCACGACGCCGATCGACACCAGCAAGGACATGGACGCGGTGTGGACCGTCTCGCCGGCCGGCGCGGTGTCGGCCGTCGCGCGGGGGCTCGCCCTCGGCCGCCCCGATGGGCTGGTCCTCGACGGCAGCGGCGCGCTGGTCGCGACCTTCGGCGCCAATCGGATCGAGCGCGTCGCGCCCGGGATGTCGGGATCGGCCACGTACGCGACGCTTCCCGGCGGCCGCGTCGACGGGCTCCGCCGCTTCGGCGACGGATCGCTCCTCGTCAGCAGCTGGGACGCGAAGACCGTCTGGCGCCTCCCCGCCGCGGGGCCGCCGGTCCCGCTGCTCACCGCGGTGACGTCACCGGCGGGGATCGCCGTCGACACGCGGCGGCACCAGCTGGCGGTGACGTCGATGCAGTCCAACACGATGTACCTGCTGCCGCTGCGCTGACCGCGCCACGGCCCACGGACGGAGGACAACAGGTGAGAGAGATCGAGCAGCAGCGCACGGTTGCACCCGGCACGACCCGGCTCGCCATCGCGTTAGGCCTGACGGCACTGTCGGCCGCCTGCGGGACGAAGGACAACGCCGGCATCCATGCCGCCAGCGCGGCGACGACCAGGGACGTCGGCGGGAACGTCGCCTTGCCCGCCCTGCTGAATCGCGGCGCGGCCTGGCTCCCGCCGGGCGCGGGCGACGGCGACTGGAAGATGCCGTCGCGCGACTACGGCGGGACACGCTACTCCCCCCTCACCGAGGTCACCACCGCCAACGCCAGCCAGCTCCAGCTGGCCTGGACCTTCGACGACGGCGAGTCGCACTACGGGCACGAGATGACGCCGCTGGTCGCCAACAACACGATGTACATCGTCTCGCCGTTTCCCAACCGCGCCTTCGCCATCGACCTCACCAAGCCAGGCGGCTCGGTGAAGTGGAAGTTCGAGCCGAACCCGTCGCCGATCGCGATCGGGAAGGCGTGCTGCGACGCGGTCAATCGCGGCGCCGCGCTCTATGACGGAAAGCTGATCTACAACCTGCTCGACGATCACACCGTCGCCGTGGACGCGGCGACGGGCAAGGAGCTCTGGCGCACCAAGCTCGCCAACGTCGAGGATGGAACGACGATGACGATGGCGCCGCTCGTCGTCGACGGCAAAGTCTACGTCGGCAACTCCGGTGGGGAGATGGGGGTGTCGGGGTGGCTGGCCGCGCTCGACGTCAACACCGGCAAGGAGCTCTGGCGCGCCTACAGCGTCGGCCCCGACTCGCTCGTGCGCATCGGCGCCGACTTCCATCCGTTCTATCCCTGGCTGCAGGGGAAGAATCTCGGCGAGACGACCTGGCCCGCTGGTGCATGGAAGCACGGCGCCGGCGCGGTGTGGGGATGGGTCACCTACGATCCCGACCTCAAGTCGATCTACTACGGCACCAGCAACACCGGACCATGGAACGCCGACCAGCGCCCGGGGCTCAACCTCTGGACGAGCGGCGTCTTCGCGCGCAATGCGAGCGATGGCATGGCGAAGTGGGCGTTCGTCTTCACGCCGCACAACGAGTGGGACTACGACGGTGTCAACGAGAACATCCTCGTCGACCTGCCTTTCCCACCGGGAACCAGCGCCGGAGGCGCTGCGGGCCGGACCCGCAAGGTCATGGTGCAGTTCAATCGCAACGGCTTCGCCTACACGATCGATCGCACCACCGGTGAAGTGCTCGTCGCCAAGCCGTTCGGGCACGAGAACTGGGCGAGCGGAATCGATCCGAAGACGGCGATGCCGATCGTCGTCCCGGAGAAGCACACCGTTCCTCCCGGCCGCTGGGTGCGCGACATCTGCCCGGCCGATGTCGGCGTGAAGGACTTCGAGCCGTCGGCGTTCTCGCCGCGCACCGGCCTTTTCTATGTGTCCGTGCAGAACGTCTGCATGGACTACAAGGGGCGCGAAGTCAGCTACATCGCCGGCACTCCGTACTGGGGCGCGCAGATGACGCGGCATGTCGGCCCGGGTGGCGATTACGGCGAGTTCATCGCCTGGGACGCCGCGACGGGGAAGAAGGTCTGGGGGCGGCCGGAGAAGTTCCTCACCTACAGCGGCGCGCTCGTCACCGGCGGCGACGTCGCCTTCTACGGCACGGTCGATGGCCGCTTCAACGCCGTCGATGCCCGCACCGGCAAGCTGCTCTGGTCGCGCAAGCTCGGCTCGGGGATCATCAGCGCGCCGATGGCCTATCGCGGCCCCGACGGCCACGAGTACATCGCCGTGGCCGCCGGCGTCGGCGGCGGGGCGATGGTCACTGCCAGCCAGCCCGGCTTCCCCGCCCGCGGCAGCAGCTACTACGTCTTCACGTTAGGCGCGAACATCCCGGCCACGCCGGAGTCGGGCGGCGGCGGGCAGTCGAACGCGGTGCAGACCCAGGGAGGGAAGCCATGAGCGCGCGCCCGATCCTGTCCCGGCCGGCGGCGAGGATGACTGTCGTCCTCGCGTTAGGCACGGCCGTCGCCGTCGCCGGCTGCCGCCGTGACGACCAGGACGTGCGCGGCGGCGCCGTCGGCGACGCGCGGCTGCCTGACGGCGCAGCCGTCGCCGTCACCGACACCACCGGACTGCCCACCGCCGGCGCGATCCCCCGCGTCGCGATCGGCGACCTCGCCGGCGTCGGCAACAACACGCTCGACGCGACGATCCCCAACCCGTACGCCGGCGATCGAGCCGCCGCCGAGGCCGGAGAACAGCACTTCGTCGACATGAACTGCGCCGCCTGCCACGGCTACGACCTCAAGGGCGGGATGGGGCCGGATCTCACCGACACCTACTGGCGCTACGGCGGATCGCCGGCCGACATCTACAAGTCGATCTTCGAGGGGCGGCCGCAGGGGATGCCGGCGTGGGGACGCGCGCTCCCGTCGGCCGAGATCTGGAAGATCGTCACCTACATCGAGTCGAAGGGCGGCGCCTTCCCGCCCGCCCTCGCCGACCGCGGTCGCCAGGGCGATCTCGGCGACAAGGACACCACCGCCGGCAGCACGCTCAAGGGGCGGAACAATGTCCATTGACAGTGGTGCCCGCCGCGTCGTCTCGCTCTTCGGCTGGCTCCTCCTGCTCGCCGGCTGCAACGGGACGACGTCGTACCTCGACGCCACCGGCTCGGCCGGCCGGATCGAGGGAACGTTAGGCAGGTGGCTGACGGCGACCGCCTCGGCCGTCGTCCTCCTCGTCTGCATCGCGATCGTCGCCGGCATCGTCAGGCACCGCGACGAGGACGACGCGCCGCTGCGCCGCCGGCAGATCGCGTCGGGGCTGAACTGGATCTACGTCGGGCTCGGCGCGACGATCGTGATCCTCTTCATCACCTTCGCCGGGACGATGGTCACGCTCGAGGCAGCGGTGCATCCGCCGCGGACGCCGGCGCTGACGATGGACGTCACCGCACATCAGTGGTGGTGGGAGGTGACGTACAGCGAGGCCGGGCACCCCGAGTTCACCTTCACGACCGCCAACGAGATCCACCTTCCCGTCGGAGAGCCTGTGCGCGTACGGCTCCAGACCGCCGACGTGATCCACAGCTTCTGGCTCCCCCAACTGGCCGGGAAGACCGACGTCATCCCCGGGCAGGTGAACGAGATGTGGCTCGAGGCCGAGCAGCCGGGGCGATCGCGCGGGATGTGCGCCGAATACTGCGGCCTCCAGCACGCCAACATGGCGCTGGCGGTGACGTCGGAGTCTCCGGCCGAATTCGCGCGGTGGGCGGCCGGGCGCCGCGCGCCGGCGCGCGCGCCGTCAGGGAGCGACGCCGTCGCCGGACGGACCGTCTTCGTCCGGTCGTGCGGCGCCTGCCATGCCATCGGCGGCACCGGGGCGTTAGGCAGGGTCGGTCCCGACCTGACCCATCTGGCCGCGCGGCCGACGATCGGTGCCGGCGCGCTCGACAACACGCCCGAGAACCTCGCCCGCTGGATTCACGACGCGCCGTCGATCAAGGAGGGGGCGCGCATGCCGGCGATCCCGCTCGACGCGGCCGACACGCGGTCGGTGATCGCCTACCTGAGGACGCTGCAGTGACGGTGCGCCCGGACCTTCGCCCTTCGAGGAGCTGAATCGTGGCTGTATCCACCATCGAGCGCCCGGTGATCGAGCGGCTGCAGGCGACCTGGGAAGCGCCGCGCGGACTGCGCGGCACGCTGACCACCGTCGATCACAAGACCATCGGCCTCCGCTATCTCGTCACGTCGATCTTCTTCCTCGTCGTCGGCGGCGTCGAGGCGCTGCTGATGCGTGCCCAGCTCGCGACCAGCAACCAGCACATCCTCTCGGCCGGCGCGTACAACGAGATGTTCAGCATGCACGGCGTGACGATGATCTTCCTCTACGCCGCGCCGGTGCTGTCCGGCTTCAGCAACTACCTCTGGCCGCTGATGCTCGGCTCGCGCGACATGGCCTACCCGCGGCTGAACGCGCTGTCGTACTGGGTCTACCTCGTCGCCGGGATCTTCCTCTATACGAGCCTGCCGTTAGGCGCGATGCCCAACGCCGGCTGGTTCGACTACGTCCCCTATGCCGGGCGCGAGTTCAATCCCGGGATCAACATCGACTTCTATGCGCTGACGCTGCTCCTGCTCGCGATCTCGACGACGGTCGGGTCGGTCAACTTCATCACCACGCTGTTCAAGACGCGGGCGCCGGGAATGTCGCTCAACCGGCTGCCGATCATCGTCTGGGGAACGCTGACCGCGTCGGTCGCCAACGTCTTCGCGCTTCCCGCGCTGAGCGCGGCGGCGATCATGCTCTTCCTCGATCGCCGGGTCGGCACGCACTTCTTCGACGCCGCCGCCGGCGGCCATCCGCTGCTCTGGCAGCACCTGTTCTGGATGTTCGGGCATCCGTGGGTGTACATCGTCGTCCTGCCGGCGATGGGGATCGTGTCCGACGCGCTGCCGACCTTCTGCCGGCGGCCGCTGGTCGGCTACACCTTCGTCGCGCTGGCGACCGTCACGACGGGGATCCTCGGCTTCGGCGTCTGGCTGCACCACATGTTCGCGACCGGGCTCCCGCCGCTGGCGCTCGCCTTCTTCGGCGCGGCCAGCATCTTCATCACCATCCCGAGCGCGGTCGCGGTCTTCGCCTGGCTCGGCACCCTCTGGGACGGGAAGCCGTGGTATCCGGCGGCGATGAAGTTCATGCTCGGCTTCATCGCGCTGTTCGTGATCGGCGGGGTGAGCGGCGTGATGACGGCGGCGGTGCCGTTCGACTGGCAGCTCACCGACACCTACTTCGTCGTCGCCCACCTCCACTACGTCCTGGTCGGGATCAACGTCTTCCCGGTCATCGCCGGCGTCTACTACTGGTTCCCGAAGTTCACCGGGCGTCTCATGGACGAGACGTTAGGCACGTGGAACTTCTGGCTGATGTTCATCGGGACGAACCTCGTCTTCTTCCCGATGCACATCGTCGGGCTGCTCGGGATGCCGCGGCGCATCTACACCTACCCGGGCGGCCTCGGCTGGGACATCTACAACAGCATCGAGTCGGGGGGCGGCGTCCTCCTCGCGGCAGGCGTGCTCGTCTTCGCCTGGAACGTCTGGCGGAGCCGGAGCCGCGGCAAGGTGGCCGGCCCGAACCCGTGGGACGCGGGGACGCTCGAGTGGAGCATGCCGTCGCCGCCGCCGCCCTACAACTTCGCCGTCCTGCCGACGATCGGCAGCCGCCACCCGCTCTGGGAGGACCGGCTCGGCGAAGGGTCGCAGCGGTCGATCATCAGGAGCGGCCCGGTGCTCGACGACGGCCGCGAGACGTTCGCGACCTCGCCGCTCGACGCCGAGCCGGCGGCGGTGATGCGGATGCCCGAGGACAGCTGGCTGCCGTTAGGCCTTGCGATCGCGCTCGGCATCGTCGCCTATGCGCTGCTCTTCTCGGTCTGGTGGCTGGCGGGGGCGGGTGTGCTCGCGGCGGCGGTGGTCGTCATCGCCTGGCTCTGGCCGACCGAGGCGACCGCGTACGAGGGAGTGCAGGAGACGGAGTTCGGCGCCCTGCCGGTGGGGGCGAGCGGCCGGCGCAGTGTGGGTTGGTGGGGAATGGCCGCCGTCGTCACCACCGAAGGGGCGTTCTTCGCCTACCTCCTCTTCAGCTACTTCTACCTGTCGTCGATGTCGGTCAATCCGTGGCCGGCGACGGTGCCGAAGCTGCCGCTCCCCATCCTCAACACCTGCCTCCTCCTGCTCAGCAGCGGCTTCGTCTGGTGGGGGGAGCGCGGGATCAGCCGCGACCGCCGCGGACGCGCGGCCGCCGGCTACGGCATCGCCATCGCGTTAGGCATCGCCTTCCTCGTCCTCCAGGGCGTCGAGTACTATCGCGAGTTCACCGGCGGATTGACGCCGACGCACGAGGCATCGGGCTCGCTCTTCTACACGATCACCGCCTTCCACGGCGCGCACGTGTTCGTCGGGCTGGTGATGCTGGCGGTGGTCTTCGTGAGGACGCTGATCGGCCACTTCGGGGCCGAGCGGCACATCGCGCTCTCGAACGCCGCGCTCTACTGGCACTTCGTCGACGCGGTCTGGCTGGCGGTGTTCACGACACTCTACATCACCCCGCACCTGAGGTAGCGATGGCCGACCGGACACGAGGCGGCGCGCATCCCGCGCCGGCGCGCAACGAGGTGTCGAGGGGTCTCCTCTGGTTCGGCCTCATCGGCGGGCCCTTCGCCTGGACCGTGCAGACGCTGGTCGATCTCGCGATCACGTCGCATGGCTGCTATCCGCGGCTCTTCCCCGTCGCGTCGCCGGTGCTTGCCGGCTTGCGGGCGATCGTGCTGACGGTGAGCATCGCCGCCCTCATCGTCTGCATCGCTGCGTCGTTCGCCGCGATCAGGACCTGGGGCAAGACGCACCACGAACATCAGCAGAGCTCGGGCAAGGGCGAACAGCATACCCACGCCGCCGCCCTGCTCGAGACAGGAGAAGGCCGGACGCGCTTCCTCGCCCTGTCCGGACTGATGACGAGCATCGTCTTCACGATCGCCGTCCTCGCGCACGGAGTGTCGATACTCATCGTCGGGCCGTGCGGGGGATGAGACCGGGGGGGCGTTACGAAACAGCGGGGGGCGGAGCGGGAGATGACCGGGGCGGCGACAGGGCGCGGAGGGCGAGGCAGCGAAGCTGCTCGCAGAGCAGTGTCGGTCCCCGCCTAACGCGCCCGGTCGCCTATCCGGCTTTCTCCTGATCCACAGGCCCCGCCATTTCGGAACCCCGCTCCCCCTTGCTGTCCGCTACGGCGCGATCAGCGCGATCACCTCAGCCGCATCCACCTCCCCGAAATATTCAGCGAACTCCACTCCACTCAGCGCTCCGACGACCGCTTCCCGAGTATACGGAATCCCCACCAGCCGCCGTTCGATTTCCGCGACTTCCTTTTTTCCCATGAAGTCTCCGAAGATCCTGACCCCCTTCAGGTGACCCTCCTGCACGTCGAGCCTGACATCGATCTCGCCGATCGGGAATCGCTTCGCGCGCTGGACGTTCGACGGCGGGTTCTCGCCGTAGTTCCACTTCCACGTCCCGTACTTCCGGTCGTGCAGCTCGCGCACCTTCGCCCAGTCGTCGTCGCCTAACGCGAGGGTCGGGATCCGTGCCCGTTGCCTCGTGCCGAAGATCCCCTCGAGGATCCTCTCCCGCAGCTCGGTCACGTCGAGCGGCGACGAGAGGAACTCGCTGATGTTGGCGACCCGGCTCCGGATCGACTTCACGCCCTTCGACTCGACCTTCCCCGGCCGCGGGCGGAGCGCGGCGGTCACGTCGTCGAGGTTCGAGTCGAGCAGCAGCGTCCCGTGGCTGAACATCCGGTCGGGGGTCGCGAACTGCGCGTTCCCCGAGATCTTTCGCCCGCCGACGAGGATGTCGTTGCGCCCGCCGATCTCGGCCGCCACGCCTAACGCGTTGAGGACCTCGACCACCGGGCGGTTGAAGCGCTCGTAGCGATTGAACCGCCCGCCGACGTCGCGGGTCATGAAGCTGAAGTTGAGGTTGCCGAGGTCGTGATAGACCGCCCCTCCCCCCGAGATGCGCCGCACGACGCGGATTCCCTTCGCCGCGACGACGTCGGGGTCGATCTCCTCGATCGTGTTCTGGTTCCGGCCGATGATGATCGCCGGTGCGTTCACGTAGAAGAGCAGCAGGTCCTCGTCGCCCATCCGGTTGCGGAGGACGTACTCCTCGAGCGCGAGGTTGTAGTGTGCGTCGGTGACGTCGCGGTTGTCGACGAAGAGCATGCGGTGCGTCGGGCGGAAGTTGGCGACAGCGGGCGAGATGGTGCGCGACGTGCAAGAGTGCTGCGCATGGCAAGTGAGTCGCGCACCGCAATCTACGTCGGCATCGCCGCCAACGTCCTCATCGCCGCGACCAAGTTCGCCGCGGCGCTCGTCACCGGCAGCTCGGCGATGGTCTCCGAGGGCGTGCACTCGCTGGTCGATTCCGGCGACGGGCTTCTCCTCCTCCTCGGCCAGGTCCGTGGCGCCCGGCCGGCCGACGAGGATCATCCGCTCGGCCACGGCAAGGAGCTCTACTTCTGGTCGCTGATCGTCGCGATCCTCTTCTTCGCGCTCGGCGGCGGGATGTCGTTCTACGAGGGCGTGCAGCACATCCTTCGCCCCGAATCGATCACCGACCCGAAGTGGAACTACATCGTCCTCGGCGCGTCGACCGTCTTCACCATCTGGTCGTTCACCGTCGCGTTCCGCGAGTTCCACAAGCGCGCCGGCGCGCGCAGCTACTGGGAGACGTTCAAGCGCAGCAAGGATCCGACGATCTTCACCCTCGTCCTCGAGGATCTCGCCGATCTCGTCGGACTCCTCTTCGCGTTCATCGGCATCTACTTCGGCCACCGCCTCGGCAAGCCGTGGCTCGACGGCGCGGCGTCGATCGGGATCGGGCTGGTGATGACGGTCGTCGCGGTGCTCCTCCTTCGCGAGAGCAAGGGGCTGCTGATCGGCGAGAGCGCGACCCGCGCCGAGCGTGAGGCGATCCAGTCGGCCGCGTGCAGCGATCCCGACGTCCGCAACGTCAGGCGGATCATCACCCAGTACTTCGGGCCCGACGCGGTGCTCGTGCTCATGGACGTCGCCTTCCGCCCGGAGCTCGACACCGCCGGCATCGCGACCGCGATCGAACGGCTCGAGGCGAACATCCGGCAGATCCGTCCGGCGGTGAAGCACATCTACATCGAAGCCGAGTCGCTGCGCGACATCTCCGCAGCGCGCGAGGGCGCGGCGAGAGCCGCGGCCACGGGCGGCAAGACATCGTGAAGCCGCGCGACGTCGGCACCTGGCGCGACACCTGGGCCGACGTCCGGCGGTCGTTCGCCGACTTCCTGGCCGTGCCATCGGCGACGGTCGCCGCGTTCCTGCTGCTCGCGGTCGGGACGTACCTGCTCGATCGTCACACCGTCGGCTGGCTCGAGCCGACGCGCAGCTTCCTCAAGCATCGGCTGATCACCGATCCCGACACGACCGATACCCTGCTCGGCGCGATCGCCGGCGGTGTCATCACGGTCACCTCGATCACCTTCTCGCTGCTGCTGCTCGCCGTGCAGCAGTCGGCTGCCGCGCTGACCAGCCAGGTCCTCGACCAGTTCCTCCGCCGCCGGCTCAATCAGGTCTACTTCGGCGTTTTCATCGGCGTGTCGCTGTTCGTGCTGCTCACGCTCGCGACCAACGACACGCGCGTCACGCCGGTGTTCGGCTCCGCCGTCGCCCTCCTCGCGACGCTCGGCGCGATGGTCGTGCTCGTGCTGCTGCTGTACACGACGCTGAACCAGATGCGTCCCGACCGGATCATCGAGGCCATCCACGACCTGACGCTCGCCGCGCGCCTCGATCAGCGCTCGATGCTCGCCCGGACGCGGGCCGAGCCGGCGCTTCGCTCCGCTCCCGCGACGTTCACGCTTCGCTCGTCGACCAGCGGCTATGTCGCGACCGTCGATCTCGACCGCATCGGCAAGGCGGCGCAGGCGGCGCCGGGCGAGACGGAGGTCGTGCTCCTCGTCGCGCTGGGGGACTACGTCTGCTATCACGACCCGTTGGCCGAGATCGCCGCACCGACGTCCGAAGCGGCGCGGGCGATCGGCAAGGCGACGCGTGCCGCGCTCTCCCTCGAGCGACAGCGCAACCTTCGTCGCGACCCGGGCTACGGGATCTCGCAGCTCGCCGGTGTCGGATGGACCGCGATCTCGACGGCAAAGTCGAATCCCGCCCCCGGCCTTTCGGCGATCAGGCATCTCCGCGACATCCTCATTCGCTGGATGGAGGATGAGCGGACCGTGCGCGGCGACGCGAGCGATCGGACCGCGCCGATTCCGGTGGTATACCGCGATGACGTGACGCAGGAACTGCTCTCGGCCTTCGAATCGCTGCTGATAGTCGCCAGCGAGTCGATGCAGCATCAGAGCGCCGCGGAGGTCTATCGCAGCATCGCTGCCGTACTCGATCGACTGCCGCCGGCGCTCCAGGATCGCGCCGAGGACGTGATCCTGCGCAGCCTGTCCGCGTTAGGCGACCATGTGCCGGCGCGGGACCTCGACGATGCACTGCGCGAGGTGACGATCGCGCTGGCGAAGGCCGGCCGTGCACATGCGGCGGGCAAGGTGGAGACAGCCCGGCTCGCGCTGGCTGCGTCGATCGGCGTGATCGGTGCTCGCGGCGCGCGCGGGGTGAAGCGGGCAGGCTGACACAGCCCCGGCCCAGACGCTACCGAGCTAAGGACCGTCCGCCTGCGTATCGGCGAGCACGTCACGCAGCGCGAGGTCGACGACTACCTCGGTGCCGGGCACGTTCCAGCGGATCGTGTCGCGAACGATCCGGCCGGGCCCGCGCGCGCGGCAGACCTCGATGCTTTCGTCGCCGATGTCCACCAGCCACACCTCGCGAAGCCCGAGCGCGAAGTATGCGTCGCGCTTGAACTCGCGATCGTACATCCGTGACGAGCGGCTGAGCACCTCGACGGCCAGCCAGTGTTCGTCCACCTTCGCCCAGTCGGTCACCGGTGAGAAGCGCGACGGATAGACGAGGATGTCGGGTTGGAGCTGCGTGCGCGGCGGGACGGAGATCGCGCCGGGCCCGACGACGTGGGCGAAGGACCCGGCTGCGTTGTGGAGCCGGGCGGCGATTCGTGTCGCGACGATCTGATGCACCGCGCGCGGCGCCGGCGTCACCAGCAGCACCCCGTCGAGCAGCTCGTAGCGATTCCCATCGTCGGGGAACCGGTCGAGGTCGTCCACCGTGAAGCGCGGGACAGTGACGAGGGCCATGCCCATACCTTACCTCCACTCGGCGCGGTTTGTCTACTCGGCATGGGGCGAGAGTAGTGGCGCCGAGCGGAGCCGCGTCATAATCTCTCCGCGTGCCTAACCGGAAGCACTTTTCCCCAGACGAAGCCGCCGCCAGGCTGCAGCACATGGCCGGGCGCTGGGCGGATAGTGATGCCAGCGAGCGGTCGAGCTTCCGCAGATGGCTGCTCGACTTCTGCGACGCGTTAGGCGTCGCCAACGCCGGGATCCAGGCGAACCGCGTCCTCACCTGGCACCGGACCGAGCGCGCTCGCGCACTTCGACCGCGATGTCCTGCCCATCCCCGGCGTCACTCACGCCATCCTGCTCGAGGGGATCAACGAGATCCGCGCGACGCCGCCGATCCCCTGCACCCGAGCGACGCCGGTTATCGCGCGATGGCGAGTCGATCGAGCTCTCGCTCTTCCGCTGACGCGACGCGCACTACTCGGCGGGAACGACCGCTCGAATCGCCAATCCCCTCCCCCGCTGGCCGACGGATTGCTCCACTCGCTCCTCGTCGAGGAGGATTCCCGCAATGCCGATCCGTTTTCAATTCGCCCGCCGGCGCGCACGCGCACTGACCCACGCTCTCGCGCTTCCGTTCACCGCCTGCGCGATGCTCGCGTCCTCGGGCTGCACCGCCAGACGTGACGCGCCCGCGACCGACACCAGCGCTGCGCGCATCCCCGCGCCCGCCGACTCGCCGGCCGCCGCCACCGACTCGGCGCCGCCACCGCTGCGCGGAACCATCGCCGCGGTCAGCGACAGCGTCATCACCATCACGACGTCGGCAGGCGCGCAGCAGCTGCGCATCATCGCGCCCCTTCGGGTCTATACGCGAACGAAGTCGGACCTCGCCCACGTCACGCCTAACGCTTTCGTCGGGATCACCTCGGTCACCGCGCCCGACGGTTCGCAGCGGGCGACCGAGATTCACGTCTTTCCCGAGGAGCTTCGCGGCACCGGCGAGGGAAGCCGGCTGATGGCGCAAGCCGGCGCGGGCGGGGGCGGGGGCGGGAGCCGGATGACGAACGGCGCTGTCGCACCGTCGCGAATGACGAGTGGCAGCGTGTCGGGGTCGGACTCACGGATGACCAACGGCAGCGTCAGCTCGACGGGATCGGGGACGCGCTACACCGTCCAGTATCGGGGCGGGACGCAGACGATCGAGATCCCGCCGGGGGTCCCGGTCACCGCGATCGTGCCATCTCAGGCGAAGCTCGCGCCGGGGACGAGCGTCGTCGCGATAGTTCGCACGGCGCCTGACGGGAGGCCGGCCACGTCGACGATCATGCTCAGCGGCGGCGCGCCGAAGTAGCGCGCCCCGCACGCCGAGTCACGCCGCCGGGCATCGCGATCAGGTGAAGTATTCCTTGATCGCCATCGTGATGACCGCGTCGCGCCGGGCGTTGAACTCGTGCGGCTCCTCGCGTGCGACCTTCGCGCCCGGGCGCGTCGGGATGAGCAGCTTCTTCAGGTGAAGCAGCATGTACTCCGGCGGGCATCCGAGCTCGCGGAGACGATCGAGGAATGGGCGCAGCCGTGCGCGCGTGGTCTCCTCGTCGGTCCCGGCCGCGATGTCGGTCGCCAGCCAGGCCGCGAGCTCGTCACCGAGCTGCTTGAGCGGGAGATCGGAAACGAGATCGGGTGCGTCTTCGTGCGGATCCGGGCACTGCGCGATTTCGGCGGCCACAGGCGGGAGGTCCTGGGTGACATGCATGACGGCGCCGCCAGGCAGGGCTGGCGGCGAATCGAATCGCATTCAATGTATGCGCGAGTAGCCTTACGGCACAATAAACAGATTGCCGCCCCCGGCCCCCACCATCGTCCCCCGGCGGTCGGCCCCCGGGAAGCGCTAGCGGAAAAGAGCCGGGACGCGCCGGGGCGTCGCGGCCGCGCCCCGGGCCGGAGCCCCGGCGCCCCGCCTAACGCTCAGTGCGATGACCGGGAGCACGGAGTCTCCGGGTCTGGACGCGACCGCTCGTCCGGCCTGCCCGC
>Ga0070658_10001979_pt1 | contig 17221 bp, 12 predicted proteins | sample KBSC13metaG_FD_64664 | JGI IMG/M metagenome (GOLD analysis project Ga0070658, IMG submission 64664) | Corn rhizosphere microbial communities from Kellogg Biological Station, Michigan, USA - KBS C1-3 metaG | ecosystem: Host-associated > Plants > Roots > Rhizosphere > Soil ...
GCCGGCAGTTCATCGACGAATGCCAGTCTGACGTCCCGATGGAAACCCAGCCTCGCGCAATCGGCTCCTACGAAGAACTTCTGGCCTCACCGGATATCGAGGCCGTCTACATCCCCATCCCCACTGGACTCCGCAAAGAATGGGTCATCCGCGCCGCCCGCGCAGGCAAACACATCCTCTGCGAAAAACCCTGCGCCGTCGCTACAGACGATTTGCTCGAAATGCTGGAGGTCTGCCGCGAGAATCGCGTCCAGTTCCTCGACGGCGTCATGTTCATGCATAGCGGCCGCCTGGCTCGCATGCGCGAAGTTCTCAACGACCCCGCCGGCATCGGCGAGATTCGCCGCATCCAGTCCGCCTTCACCTTCAACGCACCGCCGGAATTTTACGAAGGCAACATCCGCTCCCAGCCCGGCCTCGAACCGCACGGCTGCGTGGGCGACGTCGGCTGGTATTGCATTCGTTTATCGCTCTGGGCCATGCAGTGGCAGACTCCGCGGCAGGTCTCCGCGCGAATGTTCTCGGAGAACATCGTCCCCACCGAGCTTTCGGGCGAGTTGCACTTCGATGGAGGCGTCTCCGCCGGCTTCTACTGCTCATTCCGGACCAACAACCAGCAGTGGGCCGTGATCAGCGGCACGCGAGGCTACCTGCGGATCGATGATTTCGTTCTCCCGTTCGCCGGGAATCACCTTGATTTCGAAGTCCAGCACCTCGATTACCGTGTCAGCGGCTGCGATGTCCGCATGGTCCCCGAAGCCACTCGCTATTCCATTACCGAGCCCAGCCATGGCGAGGGCGGCGCGCAGGAATGCAACATGTTCCGCGCGTTTTCGGGTCAGGTCCGCTCCGGTTCACTCAATCCCGAATGGCCCCGAATCGCCCTCCAGACGCAGCTTGTCATGAACGCCTGTCTCGACTCGGCCCGGCAGGACGGGAAGCCAGTCGCCATACTGTATCCATGACCGACAAACCGATCATCATGACCGTGCTTTTCCAGGCCCGCCCCGGCAAAGAGGCGGAATTAAGGAAGGCGCTGACCGACCTCCTCGCCCCGACTCGCCAGGAAGACGGCTGCCTCTTTTACGATCTTCACGTGGCGGCGGACGATCCCTCGAAACTCCTCTTCCACGAAAGCTGGGCAAGCGATGAGCACCACAACGCCCACGACCGCACCCCGCACATCCAGGCCCTGCGCGCCCGCATCGGCGAACTGTCGCTTCCGCCGGTCAAGACCTGGTGGGAAAAGATCTGAATCTTCCTTCAGCGCGCAAGCTGAATATCGAATTCGATCTGGATTTCGTCTTTCACGCGAATCATCCCTCCCGCAACCTTGATTGGCGTTATGCCGAAATCCGATTGCCTGAGGCGCGCTACTCCCGTGAAGTGGCTGGCCTCTTCCCGGACGTTCACCGTCACCGGGTGTGTTTGCCCGTGCAGCGTCAGGCTGCCCTTCACCGCCCAGGCGCCCTTTCCGCCAGTATCTGCGCCAGTGCCCCGAAAGACGATTTCCGGGAAGTGTTCGGCGTCCAGAACCTTGACGCCGGTCATGTTGCTCTGGATTTCTTCGCGGTCTTTGTCGGAAATTCCCTGATCGGTCACGCGCAGAGAACGTGAGTTGATGTGCAGCATAACGTCATGGGATGTCGTATCCACCGCGCCGTTCGCAACCGGCGCAGAGATTTCGTGCTCGTGCCCCAGGCCGGAGAGCAAGCCGCCTTTGTAGACGCGCACTTTCATGACCGACTTCCCGGTATCGATTGCGCGTGGCTGAGCAAAGGCGGCCGCGACGGCAAATAACCACGCGGTTGCTGCGATCGGCGTTCTGCTCGCTTTCACCATCAATCACACCCATTTTCACCCTGAGGGATCAGGCGTCAGCATGCTTCGTCAAGCCGATGTTCAAATTCGGACTCTTACGCCGCGAAAACTCCCAATCGAAGGCCACACGCGAGACGAATACGGATGTGAATAAATTGGTCACCAGTCCGATCACCAGCGTGGCGGCAAAACCCTTCACCGCCGGAGTGCCAAAGAAGAAGAGGAACGCGCAGGAGACCACCGTGGTGACATGGGTATCCACAAGAGTGGCAAACGCTTTCGAAAATCCGTTCGCGAGGGCCGCGGCAGGCGATCGGCCCGCTCGAATTTCTTCCCGGATGCGTTCGAAGATCAAAACATTGCTGTCGACCGCCATCCCAATAGTCAGCACGGCTCCGGCAATTCCTGGCAGCGTGAGCACCGCGTCGAAACACGTCAACGCGGCAATCAGCAATAAGCCATTCAGCATGAGCGCCAGCGTTGCGTTTGCGCCTGCTGCGCGATAGTAAAACAGCATGAAGGCCACCACGGCCGCCAGACCGGCCGCGCCCGCGCGTATCCCATCCCGAATGGAATCCGCGCCCAGCGACGCCTCTACGGTCCTTTCCTGGATCACCTCGATCGCCGCCGGCAGCGCGCCCGAACGCAGATTGAGAGCCAGATCCTCCGCCTCCTGCATATTCCGGGCTCCTCTGATCTGGCCGGAATCACGAATCGCGTCTTCAATAACCGGAACACTGAGGATTTCATGGTCGAGTACGATAGCCGAAAGTTTATCGATGTTCGCTCTCGTAAAGCGTTCGAAACGGGCCGCCGCGTCCTGGCTCAGCGTGAAAAGAGTAATGGGGCCTTCGGTATTGCCGGGCGCTACGCGCGCGTTGCGCAGATCGGTACCCCGGATGACGGGAGGTCCACTCACCAGATACCACTCACTTTTCCCGTCCGCGGTTGGGCGGGCGCCGAAAAGTTGCGAGCCGTAAGGGAGTACCCCGCCGTGCTGCTCCATCGCATCGGTCCGGGTCGCGTAAGGACCGCCTGCTACGGAATACCATTCCAGTACGGCTCGACTCTGCAACAGGTTCCTGAGCCGCGAAGAGTCATTGACTCCAGGTAACTGAACCAGCAGTTCGTTCCCCCGGCTTCCGTAGGGCTGAATCGGGATTTCGGCAAGACCGTAAGCGTTCATGCGGCGCTCCAGCACCCGGCGAGTCTGTTCGACAACCTCCCGCTGTTGAAGCGGAGATACGCTGTCGGTTTTTACGCGCAGGATCAGGCTTGTGCCGCCGCGCAGGTCAAGGCCAAGCCGCAAGGGCAGGCGGACAATGGCGGCGGCGCTCGCCAGCAACGTCGCGACGATGAATAAGGTTCTGCGTACCAGTGGCCGATTCATTTCGTACCTCCGGTTGCAAGACGGTTTTCCCACGTCAACAGAATCGGGCTGGCGATGAAAATCGAGGAGTAGGTCCCAACCACAATTCCAATGGTGAGCGCGAGCGAGAACCCGCGTAACACCTGGCCGCCAAAAAGCAGGAGCGACAGGGCCGAAAGCAGAGTCAGGCCGGATGTCAGCACCGTCCGGCTGAGTGTCTGGTTGATGCTGCGGTTGATTGTTTCGAGCAGCGATTCGGACTGGACCATTTGGCGATTTTCACGAATTCGATCGAAAACCACGATGGTGTCATTCATGGAATAACCGATCAGCGTGAGCAGCGCCGCTACCACCGTCAATGAGATTTCCCTGTTGAGCAGAGAGAGCAACCCGACCGTGATCACTGCGTCATGCGCCATCGCGACAACAGCGGCAACACCATATGCGAGGCGAAACCGCCAGGCGAGATAGAGAAGCATTCCCGTGGAGGCGCCGGCGGTTGCGGTCAGGGCCTGCTTCCTGAGATCCGCCCCTATCTCGGGGCCGATTGCCTCAAAACTGCGAATCGAATATCCCGCACTGACGCTTGAGAGGGTTTGAGTGAGGTTCTGCCGCAGGGACGCCAGGTCGCCCTCGGCGGGAACGGAAATGAGGACTTCGTTCGAGCCGGCCGAATCATGCGCCGCTACAACGGAAACGCCACTCAGGCGAGCGGAGACAGCGGTTCGGATTCGCGCGATCGGCGGCGCCCCCTTCCACTCCACATCCATCACGGCTCCTCCCTTGAAGTCGATACTGTACCGGGGGCCGCCCTTCACCGCGAGACTAATGAGCCCCGCAACCAAAAGAACCAACGATGGCAGGATAAATCGCCATTTCATGCCGAGAAAGTCATACCGCGTATTTCTGAATAGTTCCATATCGAGAGATCTCCTGAATGCAATGCAAAGACGGAAATGCAGCCGCCCGCACCTCGGCAACGTGGCCGGGAGCGGGACCGCAAGTACACAAAAGCAGCGGGTAATCAGGAGAGGAATGGAGGCGGACGGCGGTAGAGCGGAGAGTAGTACTTCGACGTGGTCTCGGCGGTTTGCTTCGATCTGCTTTCCGCCTTTGCAGTCCTGAGCGTGACCGGCGAAACGGCTAACCCGACTGGTTGCACGAAAAATTCAAAATGCGATCGGACGATTTGAGCGAGAGGCTCTGCTTCGACCAACGCCTTCGGAGCAGATGGCGCCGACATACCGGTTGAAGAACCGGTGAAATCCGTCGGCAGCTTTGGATGGCTCGACAGGGCGAGCAACAGAATGAGGGCAACGCAACCTGCGAATGCCCACAACTGTTTCGCCCGTGAATGCATAAGGCGAGTCTAACAGGAATGGCGTGCGGCGCGCCTCACCCTACCCACCCGGTTCAGTGGTTCATCCCCCGATTGGGTTCGTTTTTGCGAATGCGAAAATCGCCCCGTTACTCCTTGAAAACAAAGGGCGTAATGGCGTGACAAACATTCACAGAAGTCAAATCTGCAAAAAGTTATGATGAAACCGATATTGATGAAATTCATCGCCGCAGCGTTGCTGGCCGTTGTGTCGCTCCCGGCCCAGGTCAGGATTGAAAAGACCACCTGGCACGGATGGCCCGACGCCATCATTCTGAAAAATCACGTCGCTGCGGTCGTCATTGTGCCCTCCATCGGGCGCGTCATGAATTTCAGTTTTCTTGACAAGTTTCATCAGCCCACCGAAGGCCCGTTCTGGAATAACCGCATGCTGGACGGCAAACCGGTCAATCCCACGGCCCATGACTGGCTCAACTTCGGCGGCGATAAAACCTGGCCCGAACTCCAGGCCGAATGGCCCACGCTCCAGAAGCGCGGCTGGCCTCCGCCCGCCGGGTTCGACGCCTCCGCCGACACTGTCGAGTTTGACGGCAGCGAAGTCACCCTGGTCACACCGGTTGACGCCGCCTACGGCATTCGCGCAAGCCGCATCATCCGGCTTGACCGCTTTCGCCCGATTATGACGATCATCACGAGTTTCGAAAAAGTTCAGGGCGATCCCGTCAAGTCCGGTATCTGGACCATCACCCAGCTCACCTCGCCAGACGCCGTCTTCGTCGATTCGCCGGCGAAATCCATCTTCGACAACGGCTATGTGAACCTGGGCAGGGCGCCGCTGTTCGACGTGACGCGCGATGGCGATCGCGTCCGGCTTCGCCGTGATGTCAACCGTTCCACCAAAATGGGAACCGATGGTGAATGGCTGCTCTGGACCGGTACGGACACGGAAGGCCACAAGATGTCGCTCAGGATCGACCGCATCGCTGCCAATCCCGCGGACGGCGAATGGCCGGATAAGGGTTGCCGCCTGAATGTCTACACCAACCCTGACCGCGGCGGCCAGCCCTATGTTGAGCTCGAAGTCATGGGGCCCATGCAGATCATGAAGGTCGGCGACGCCGCCACTTCTTCCAACCGCTACACACTCTTTCGCGAGCACGGCGATCACAAATAGGAGCGCCCATGACTCCTTCCTACGGGCTCACGCGCGCTGAGTGGCGAACGCTCCGCGCCCTGAAAACGCCGGAGCGCATCCAGCGTTTTCTCGATATCGAGATCGGGTACAACAAGGAACCGGACGGCGACACGATTCGTTCGCCGCGGCGGGTCCTTCGGGACCGCGTAGCGCACTGTCTGGAAGGCGCGCTGTTCGCCGCGGCCGCTCTCCGCACGCAGGGCCTTCCGCCGCTTCTGATGGATCTGGAAGCGGTGCGGGATGACGATCACGTTCTCGCTGTTTTCCGGCAGCACAATCGCTGGGGCGCGATCGCGAAATCGAACTATTCGGGACTTCGTTTCCGCGAGCCGGTTTATCGCTCACTGCGCGAACTCGCGATGTCGTACTTCGAACACTACTTCAATCTGCGGCGGGAGAAAACGCTGCGCAAATATTCCCGTCCGGTCAATCTCGCGCGCTTCGACTGCATCGGCTGGATGACGGCGGAAGAAGACCTGTGGTCAGTGAGCGAACATCTCGTCGTGATCCCGCATACGCCGCTCCTCTCGAACGGCCACGATCGGCGCCTCTCGCGCGTGGATGCACGGTTGTTTGAAGCCGGCAAATTCGGTCGTCAAGCGTAGTAAATCCCGAAAAATCGTCGCAGCGGGGTTGAACGGCCTGCCGCAGATTGGCAGCCTGTGTGGGCGAAAAGAGCCAGGCGGAGGCGAGATCAACCAGACCTGCAGGATGTCTCTCTAAAATTGACCGCAATCACTGAAGTTACGGGAATGGTCTCGGTCGTGCATGTTTTCTTAACGGAGGCATGCATATGTTCAGGACATTCGCCGCTGCAGCGCTGATAACGGGCCTGGTGGCCTGCAACAAGGTTCCGACCGTTCAGGCGCAGAACTCGGATTCCCCTCCTTCTTACGACAATCTCGCTCCCGGTCCTGATGACGCGTCGCAAACGCCCTATGCGCAGGACGATCAGGCGCCTCCGCCCGACGATAGGGAGGCAATTGAAACCACCGAGGCGCCCCCTCCGCTCCCGGAGTACGATCAGCCGATGGCGCCTGGACCGGACTACTACTGGACGCCTGGTTACTGGGCCTGGGGTCCGGACGGATACTACTGGGTCCCCGGTCAATGGGTGGAAGCCCCGTGGGCAGGAGCAGTCTGGACGCCGCCATATTGGGCTTTCGATAATGGCTACTATTTCTTCCATTCCGGCTATTGGGGTCCTCACGTCGGATTTTATGGCGGTATCGACTATGGCTTCGGCTATCCCGGCCGCGGCTACTATGGCGCGTACTGGAACGGCGGTCATCTTTTCTATAACAGCGCCGTGACCCACGTGAATCGAAATGTGATCCACAATGTTTATCGCCACGACGTGCCACGGTTCCAATCGAGCCGCGCCAGTTTCAACGGCGGACATGGTGGAATTAATATCCGCCCCACCCAGCAGGAGCGGGTGGTGACGCGTGAACGCCGCGCGCCGGCTCAGGCCATTCAGATGCGAACGGCGGAGGAAGCGCGGCAGCAACATAATCGCACCAACTTCACGACGCAGCCGAATCGCTCGACCTTTAATGGACGTCCGGCGCCGCAAGCGATCCCGCAATCAACGCCTCAGGAGCCGCAGGCGCGACCCGATCAACGCTCTGCTCCGCAGCGTCATGAGTTCCATCCGGCTCCGCATCCGGCGCCCGTTGCGCCGCAGCAACAGGAACAGAACCCGCAGCGTTACAACAGACGGAGTCCCGCTCCAGCGCCGCCCGTAAATACGCCGCAGCAGCAGCCCCCCGCGGAGCGCCAGGCGCCGCAGCGTCGGCCTGACCTGCAGAACCATCTGGAACTGCAGCGGCAGCGTCCGGCGACTGCGCCGGCGCCACGTGCGAATCCGCAACCGCAGCAGCGCTCTGCTCCGCCGCCGGCGCCTGCGCCAGCCCCGCATGTAAATCCGCAGCCGCAGCAACCGCGCCCAGTGGCTCCGCCAGTCGCGGCGCCGCAACGCGGCAACGGCGGTGGCCGTGACAACGGCGGTGACCGTGGGCGTGAACGTGGGCGTGACCGCGGCGATCGCTAAATCTGCAACGGCGCGCGATGTACTCTTTGAAAGATGGGAAACGCCGCGCGCCGGTTCTTGCAGTCTGCGGGGATTGCCGTCGCAGGCTTCGCCGCGACGCTCATTCCGCTCCACTTCCTGCTACGCCGTGAACTGAAGGAATCTTCGGAAGACATCCGCGCTCAGGGCTGGCCGATCCGGCTTCTGCAGGTCATCTTTGCGAGATATATCATCCAATGGATCGATGTGGAAGGCCTGGAAAATCTTCCTCACGGTTCTTATCTCGTAGCCGCGAACCACGCCTACAAATCAGGAGTTGACGGCTTCATCCTCGGTCACCTGCTTGCCACGCGCGCGGGACGGGTCCCGCGTATTCTGATGACGTCTGAGCATCGGAACTGGATGGTGCAGGTCGAGCGCTGGGTGCTTCACCATTACGGCATCGCGCTGCTGGTCCCGGATGAAGGCCCCGTTCGAAAGCGGGCTGGGCTTTCGGACATCGTCGCGAACTACCTGCGGCAGTCGAACACTCACATTGTTCTCATCTTTCCGGCGGGGCGAGCCATCGCCGACCCGCCGTTGCAGTTGAAGAACTGGAGCACGGGAGTCGTCATCGCAGCGGAGAAGAGCGGCTGTCCGGTTGTTCCGATCGCGGTTGGTGGGCTCCGTCTGGACTGGAGTGCGGAGACGGTGATTTTTTCCGCAATCGAAAGCGCGGGTAAGGAGCCCCCGTTCCGCTTCTATGTTCGCATCGGAAAGCCGGTCAGCCCAACGGGCGATGCGCACGCCGATCTTACATTGCTGAATAATTCCGTAGCTGAGCTGATGCAGCGGATCCCCGGTCTGCGGCCGTCACCGGGTGAATCGGACCCGGCATTCGGCAAGATCAGCCTGCGCGATGGACGCACGCTGGCTTACATGGACCGCGGTCCACGCAACGGAACGCCGATTCTCTATTTCCATGGATTCCAGGGATCGCGGCTTGAGCGCTTTCCCGGACTCGACGCAATTCTCGAAAAGCTCAACGTGCGCCTGATCGCCCCGGACCGGCCAGGCCTTGGACTCTCGACGCCATCGCATGCCCGCACGATTGTCGGCTGGGCCGGCGACGTGCGCCAATTGACCGAGCGGCTCCTGGGGGCGGATCAGCCATTCTCGATCCTCGGGTTCTCCGCCGGCGCGACATACGCGCTCGCCTGCGGACAACTGCCGGGACTACACGCGATTGCGCTCGTCGGCTGCATGGGATTGCCGCATCTGATTTCGAGCTGGCGGCGCTATTCGGAGGAAGCCTGGAAGGTGCTGCTCTCCGCGAAGCTGGCGGCATTTCGCGCGGCGACATTCCTGCTGATCGAAAAGCGGCATTTCGACAAGATGCTCAAAGACTGGCCCGATTACTTCGAGGACATCAAAAAGGATCTGTCTGACGATGACCGCCGGCTGCTTTCCCTTCCTGAGGTCGAGGAACTGTTCCGTGAGAACCGCCGCGAGGGTTACTCGCAATGCCCAGGCTGCCTGCTGCAGGAGGTGCAAGCTCTGTACTCCGACCCGCAGATTGACCTGACGCGTCTGGCGGCATGCGCTGTTCTGATGTATCACGGGACAGAGGACAAGGTGGTTCCAATCGCCGTAGCGCGCGATCTTCACGAGCGGATTCCATTGAGTCATCTGACCGAACTGCCGGGCAGAGGGCATTACTTCCTCTATGACACGCCGGAGATGGAGAAGGTACTTTCCGAACTGCTGGAGGCGCACCGCAATTGCGTTTGAAGAGGTTGCAGGCTGGCTCGCGCTGACGATGGCGCCGTGCCTCGCGCAGAAGGCGGTGAATGACTGGCAGGCGGTTCGGAGTCTGGCGGTCGGCGACGGCGTTTCTGTTGAGACTACGGCCGGTGAAAAATTCCACGGGGCATTCGTCGCGGCGACGCAGGACTCGGTGGTGCTTGAATCCGACGAGCGCGGGGCGCCGGGCAGGCGCATCCGGCAGCGAACGGTGGCGCAGGCCGATGTCAGGGAAATCCGGCACTACAATCGCGGCGCGTCGATCCTTGCGGGGGCAGGCATCGGCGGCGCGGTGGGCGCGGGCATCGGAGGCGGAATCGATCTCGCGGCGAAGTCCGATGAAGACAAGGGTCTCGCGACCGCGGTGTTCACCCTGCTCGGCGCGGTACTCGGCGCGCTGATTGGACGGCACGCCGTGATTATCCGCGGCGGCGCAATTTACCGGCGCTAATTTATTTCTTCGGGGGGCTAATCAGGTTCGCGAGTAACTGATATGCGCCGTCAGTGCCGGCCGGTAGCTGACGCCAGAGTCCGAGCCCGAGATAGAACCAGCGGCCTTTGCCGTATTTCGCTTCGACAAGCGAGCCGAGCTTTTCGCCCGGGTTGTCCTTGAAAGGATCGGTCATGGCGACGAGATCGACGTATTTCGCGTCCTTCTCGCCGAGGAAATAGAGGCCGCGCTCCTGTGTCCAGTTGGCCCAGGTTGTTGGGCCGACCTTGTTCGGGAAGTTGAAGACCTGATCGTTCGGAACCAGGAGTTTGACCGGAGCTTTCTCATCGGTGATGCGATTCGAGCTGACGCGCGCGTGATACGGACCGTACTCCGCCTGGTTGAATTCCATCTTGTTGTACTGGATGATTGCCGTGCCGCCGCGCTCGACGTAATCGAGCAAACGGCGGTTGTAGGCGCGGAGATCATCGCGGCGCTCATAGGCGCGGACGCCGGTGATGATCACGTCGTATTTCGAAAAATCACCGAACGCCATTTCTTCGGGGTCGATGAAAGAAACCTTCGCGCCGAGCTGCTGGAGCGCGGGTGGAACCTGATCGCCGACGCCGACGATGTAGCCTACTTTCACGTTGGGCGTGACTTTGACATCGACGACCTTGAGATTGGTTTCGGCGGGCTCGATCACCTGACGGCGCTGGATGTGCGGGTATTCGATCTCTTTGTAGCCCGTGGTGAATTTCTGGCTGGCGGCGGAAGGCGAGGTCACGACGGCGCGTAGCGTATATTGGCCGACTTTTACGCCAGCCGGGGCCGTGACTTCGAAGCGCGCGGAGAGCGCTTCGTCTTCGTGAGTGAAGTTCACGGGAACGCTGGCGGGTGTGGCCTTCCATCCCTGCGGAAGATCGAGCGCGACGTTGGCCTTCGCCTCGCCCTTCGTTCCGTTGGTTACGGTGACGTGGATCTCACGCGCCGCCTGTTTGGCCGCGGGTCCGGCCGGCATGGGAATTACGGCGAGGGTGGGGTCGATGCGAACGGAGAAATCGGGGACGACGTTCAGCTCCATTCGCTTGTCGCCGAAGTAAATGTCTTTGACGTAGCGGAACTCGACGGGCAGTTCCTTTGTGATGTCCTGACCGCCGTAGTTCACGTGGAAGGTGACGCGGAAGGGCGAGGGGGCGAATGGCAAACCGAAGCCCACGGAGGGATCGAAGATCTGTTCGGCGAGGTTATCGGTGTGCTTCCAGTAGTTGTCGGTGAAATACGGCGTGGTGGGTTTCGCGTTGTTGGGGATGTGCGCCTGCGAGGTGCAGTTGTACGGCGTATCTTTCTTCGTGGTTGCGGGCGCGCAGGGGGCGGGTGAATCGAAGCCCGCGATTTCAACGCTTGTGACGGGGAGATCGGCGGCGCCGTGATTCATCGCGATGATATTCAGCCGAATCGGTTGGCCAGGGATGACGAGACCATCGTCGGCCACGGCATCGAACGTGATGTTGTTGGCAGCGAGTACCGCGTCTTCGTAATCGCGCTCTTTAAGATGCAGGCGGAAGTTGACTTCGTATTGCGCATCGGCCGTCATGCCGAGGGAGGGAACTTTGGCGATCAGGTCGCGGATTCCGCGGAGTCCGGCCTCGACTGGCGCGGCGGTAGCGGCGTCGCTGCCGTCATCGAAAAGCTTTTGCGCCTGTTTTGCATTGGCGAGAACGGCGTTCAGGTCGGCAGTGATCGCCGCAGCGGCGGTGGAATTGCCCGCGTAGGCGGCAATGGAAGTCAGGCTGATGTCGACGCCGTCATATAAAGAGGTTTCCCGCTTGCCGACCTGGCCGGGGATAGTGCTGGCGGTGAGGATGTAACCGCCGCCACCGAATCCGCCGCGGCCGCCGACGACGCCGGGGAGCGGTGGCAGTCCGCCGATGCCCTGGCATTTGTGATAGCTGCGGGCGTCGGCTGCGATCTCAGAATAAGTGCGGCCAAGGAGTGCATCATACGCCTGGGTGTTGACCGGCGTCATCGGTGGTCCGGGAGGTCCGCCCGATGCACCTGCCGCGCCCTGTGCGCCGCGTCCGGCGCCGCGACCCGCTGCGACATTCGTGCCGGAAGAGCCGACAGGGCCGCGTCCTCCACGTCCACCTCTGCCCGCCTGCGCCGCGCCCGAAGCGCCACGCCCGCCAGCGGGGATCGCGCCGCGTCCGCCGGGGAGATAGAGTTTCTTCGGCTGCCAGGGACGGAGACCTTCTTCGCGAATCTGTTCGGGGTATTTGCCGGGATCGCCCGCTTCCTTATAAGCCTCCTGGAAAAGCACACTGGTCGCTTCGTGAGCGCGGTCGCCGCCGCTGCCCTGAATGCCCATGGTGACGGTGACGTCCGGGCGAAGCGTGCGGAGAAGACGAACGTAATCGCCGACGATTTCGCTGCGGCCCCATTTGTCGATGACTTCGTTGGGATCGAAGGAATAGCCGTAGTCGATGGCGCGCGTGAAATACTGTTCGGCGCCGTCGACGCGGTGCGCGGCGAGCAACTCGGAGGTGCGGAGGATGGCCATGTCGCGGAAGAGCTCGGGGCCGATTTCGTTCTGGCCGCCGTCACCGCGGTTGTTCTGGAGATCGATCACACGCAGACCCATGCCGTAGCCGAAGTAGGCGAACAGCGCGTTGGTCTCGTCATCGGGATGCGCGGGGGCCTGCATGAATGTACCGGAGACGCTCAGCTTGCGGAGCGCGAGACCCAGAGCGACATGACCGTCCTTTGCGACCGGTGAGAACGCCATGCGGTTCTGGGCGGTCATCAGAACGGCGCCGGCGAGGGTTATAGCTGCAGCGATAGTGACGCGCAGAGTGCGCGGCGAGGGGATATCGATTCGCATTACTAAGAGATGATACCCCTTTTGTTTTTGGCCGGAGTACCGAATCCGCGCTACAATTTGCGGAGATGAGAAGCGCTATTTTCACCATTCTTTTTGCCGCCGCGCTGGCCGCGGCTCCGCTCGATCAGAAAGGAGTGGAGTTCGCGAAACCGGACGGGCATGCGCTGCTGCTCGATCTGCATGTGCCGGATGGCGCCGGTCCATTTCCGGCGGCAATCCTGGTGCACGGCGGCGGATTCGATGGCGGGAATCGCGCGACCAATATGTCGCCCACATTCCAGCCGCTGGCCGACGCGGGATTCGCGTGGTTCAGCATCGACTACCGGATGGGGCCGGAGTTCAAATTCCCGCAGGCGAAGGAGGATATCGACGCCGCCATCAAGTGGGTGAAAGCGAACGCGAAAACCTATAAGGTGGACGTTTCAAAGATCGTGCTGAGCGGCGAATCGGCAGGCGGGTATCTGGTGGATTACGCGGCTACGCACGAGACGCCGGCGACGAAAGTGGCGGCGGTGGTCGATATCTATGGACCGACGGATTACGAGAAGATCGCGCGGCAGCGGGCGCAGTATCCGGCGCGATTCAATATGAAGTCCATCAGCGCGCATCAGGCGAAAGGCGGCGGGATCTGGTTCTTCGGCGTGGACGGTTATGACGAGGCCAGCTACGCGAAGCTGAAAGAGCTTTCGCCGATCAATGCGGTGCACAAGGGAATGCCGCCGTTTCTGGAGATTCATGCGACGCGGGACGATCAGGTTCCGTATGAGCAATCGACGCTGATGTGCGCGGCGATGCATCAGGTGGGGGCGGCGTGCGAAGTGATCACGGTTGAGGCAGGCGGGCATGGGATGGGGAACTGGAAGGATCCGGATCAGCAGCACTATAAGCCGGAAATGGTCGCGTGGCTGAAGAAGACGCTCAAGCTGAAGTAAAGTATGTCTGGCAGCGCCGGCCGGAAGGCCGGCGGCAGGGCCGAAGCCCCGCCCCACGTTTGCGGAGTTCTGGCAATGCCTGCGCGGCCTGAATTGCGTGGAAAGAAAGGGCCGATGAATTCCACAGACACGATTGTTCAGGAGATTGTGATTCATGCGCCGGCGGAGCGTGCGTGGGGTGCGCTTCGAGTTGACGGAGAACGACGGTGCGACGACGGAGAAGGCGCGTACCAGCCATCAGAAAAGTAGCGCAGAAATCGGCGATTCCTTTTGGTGCGCGGCGGTAATTCTGTTCAGGAGCTTTCATGAACAGAAGTCTGATGGCCGCGGCAGTTGCGGCATTCGTTATCCCGTTCGCCGCGGCGGGCGCCGACCCGGCATTTGAGGTGGCGTCGATTACTCCGTGTCCGGCGGGCACGCCTGCGCCCCCGATGGAGCATGTGGGAATTGCGAACTTCGTTTCACCGGGCGGGCGGTTTACGGCGCGGTCGACAACGGTTGTGTTTCTGATGGAGTGGGCGTATGGGATGCAGCCGTGGCAGCATTCCGATGGGCCGGGATGGCTCTCGAGCGACCGTTTCGATGTTGTCGCGAAGGCTGATCACGATGCAACCGAAAACGAGATGAAGCAGATGACGCGGCGGCTGCTGGCGGAACGGTTCGGGATGAAACTCCATCGTGAGTCGAAGGAGATGCCGGCATACGTGATTTCGGTGGGGAAGAATGCGCCGAAGCTGTTCCCGCCGAAGGACGGCGAGACGCATGAGATGCGATTCTCGATGACGCCGGGGCCGGATCGGGAGACCGGCACGGTCCATATCGCCGCGACGCGGTATACGCTGGCGCAACTGGCGGATGTGTTTGCGCGGCGGATGGACCGGGTGATTGTCAATCGCACCGGCATGGACGGCGAGTACGATTTCAAGCTCGATCTGACGCCGGATGAAAACCATCCGAGTCCCGTCGATCAGACTCTGTTGCTGGAAGCGCTGCGGCAGCAGATCGGACTCGATGTGCGGTCCGAGAAGACGGCGGTGGATTATTACGCGATTGATGGCGTACAGAAGAGCGCGACGGCGAATTAACGTTAGTTAGGTATGGGTGCGCGATAACACAATGTGAATTGCCAGGAAAAAGATAAAGAATGATAATGACAGGCAATCGCCCGAGACGGCGCACAGATGATCCTGTCAAAACAAATAGTTCTCGCTTTCCTGCTCGCTTCGTCCATCTGCGCGCAGACGCGCACCGACGAGGTGGCCGTTCTGAGCGTCAAAACCGATGCTCAGGAAATCGAATTGACTCTTCCGGACAACGCTCCTGCAAAGGCTACGCCGCGCGTGGGCCTGATCACGGACAAAAACAACAAGCCACTGTCACCGCAACCCGCAGTGGACGTGGAACGGAAGGACGCCGGGTCGTTGAGCGTGAGTCTGTCCCGAGTGTTCTTCTGGGGCGATGCGATCCTGCCGTTGACTTTCACGCCGGGGGCGGCGTCGAAAGGGCAACCGAATCCAAAGCCGCTCACCGTCACGTACCGGTTGAGACGGGGCGTCGGCCTTTACCCTTCTGAGATCGACATTCCACGGGATCAGCCGGGGGTGATCTGGATTCACAACCCGGACGTGGTCGCGGTGCAGGCAAGGTGGCGCGTCGTATCGGCAACCGAAGCGCTGTGCGGTCTGGATCCGCAGGGGCAGCTTCGAACGGATTGTGAAGACGTATCGAAGTTGCCGGAGATTCGGATTCCAGGCACGCGCAGCATACCTCTGCGGATCTATGTCCCGCGGTGGTGGCGCAACCCCCTTCATGTGTTTACGGGCTCCGACAGCAGGCGGGCGCAACTGCAGTTGATATTCGGGCAGGAAGAGCCAACGCAGGAGCTGGACGCGGGCGTGAAGCTGAAGGTTTATTCGAACGCTCTGGACGCGGCGACTGCATGGGTTCCGGCGGTGGTCTATAACCTGCTCCGGGTTCTGCTCTGGATTACGGTCGGCGCTGTGCTTCTCATGCTGGCGCAGGTGATTATCCCGAATTTCCGCCGCAGCCTTCAGATGGAAGCCAAAATCGATGGTTTCCGGGAGCGCCTGCGGGCGATCAACAGCGCGGTGGGAAATCGTCTCTACACCCGATGCCAAAACGAGATTGCGCGCGTTACAGAAGCGCTGGGGATTCGCGAGCCTGATTCGAGACCTCCGAGAGCCGTCAAGGTCATTGGCCGCCCCATACATATCCCGAAGGTCGGTCAGTCGATTTCCGTATTCAATCTGGATCGCGTCGTGCTGTGCGGGAACTCCGGGGAAATTCGCCGTCTTGAGATGTTGCTGCCGAGGATAGAATCCCGCCTCACTCTCACGGAGCGCTTTTCGGACGTGCTCACCGGCTTCCTCTCGGGTGATGCGCTGTCGCACGCTCCGACCAGCGTATTCGATCGGGAAGAGCAACTGAGCAACCTTCGGGAGATTCTCTCGCGCCAGTTGCTGACTGACGCCGAGGAAGCCAATGCCATCGCCATCCTGCGCGATCTTGAAACCGGATGCGACTCAGCCGACGATTTTGCGAAAGGGCTGAATAAGAGGCTGGACGCGCTCCGGCGGCAACTGAGTCAGGACGTCTTCAGGACCAGGGCCGCAAAATACATTGCGAAGATTCATGGCGCCGCCGAGGTTCTTGCCGAGTCGCCTGCATCCGTTCCACAGACCGGATGGACTGACGACGAGTTGGTTTTTCGCGACCTGATCGCGGTCAAGCTCCGGATTGTAGTGTTTGCGGTCGAAATCGAAAATCTGCTTGCAAAGGATCCACAACTGGACGCGTGGATTCAGGAAAAGCTGCAATCCAAAGATCCCATCGTGATTTCGAAAGTTGACGCGGCGCTGCAATACCTCTCGGAAGGAATTTCAGAAGACGACATTCGCCGATCACTGGAGAACGGCTTGTGGGACACGCTGTGGGAGCCGCCGAGCGTGCGGAATCAGGACGTGCTGCAGTTCGCATTCCTGTTCCGGGAAAAGGCGTTCAATTGCTCGTGCGCCAGAGACGCATTTCGTTGTTACTGGAAGATCGTCGATAGCTACACGCACGACGAGAGCTGGGAGGAGGGGTGGAGCATGCAGTACATCCCCTCCTATCGGCACTTCACGGTAACTCCGGCGATATACGATTCCGCGGGCAACGAGCTTGCGATCGCAAAGTCCGCTACCTCAGACAAAGGCAAGGCCGAGATCCGGGTGACGAGCACAACCAACGCGAGCGGCCGGGCAATCCGGGGGATTATCGATGCGGTCATCACGGCGCTGGTTCCGGTGGTGACTGTAGCCGTCACGCAGGTACAGAATGGCGGAATGATCAGCATCGAGAAACTGGTGCTGCTTGGGTTTACCTCGCAGGCGATCCGTGCGGCTATTCTGCCGGAATCCGTAATGCCGGAGGCGGGCGCT
>Ga0070658_10001980_pt1 | contig 17220 bp, 12 predicted proteins | sample KBSC13metaG_FD_64664 | JGI IMG/M metagenome (GOLD analysis project Ga0070658, IMG submission 64664) | Corn rhizosphere microbial communities from Kellogg Biological Station, Michigan, USA - KBS C1-3 metaG | ecosystem: Host-associated > Plants > Roots > Rhizosphere > Soil ...
GTCGCCTTGCCGATGAGGGTCTTGCCGCAGCCGGGAGGTCCGTGCAGGAGGAAGCCCTTGGGCGTCGAGTGCTGGAATTTCTTGAAAAGATCGGGGTGGAGCAAGGGAAGTTCGATGGCGTCGCGAATCGCGCGCAAAGCGTCCTCCTGCCCGCCGACTTTTTCCCACGGAAGCTCCGGCACGCTGTCGAGATAGTACTCGTCGCTGTGCGGGCGGGCCAGGGCCTCGATGGCGATCTTGTAGTTCGGATCGGTGCGCACTTCATCGCCTGCCTTGAGCTTTTCCTTGAGCAGCAAATCACCCCGCTGGAGGACCAGCGATTGCACGCCGTGTTCCGTGCCCACGCGCAGCCGGTCCGGGCCGAGGACTTCGCTGATCTTCACCACCGGGCCGGTGCGGTCGAAGCCCAGGTCCCCGACGATGACGTACGCTTCATTGACCAGCACCCGCGTTCCACGGCGCAGGGATTCGATGGGCACGCGCGGGTCGACGTTGCAGTAGTAGTCGCTCCCGCCGACGACGATTTGGGCGGTCTCGCGATTTGGCGTACCGAGGAAGGTGCCGATGCGGTTGGCCGGCGAAGTGACTTTCTTGATGATGGCATCCATCTTCTCGATGGCCTGCCGGGCCTCCGACATCATGTCCTCGTGTTCCGAGAATTCGACGCGCAGGTCGATCAATTCCCCGCGCACCACGTCTCCCGGCGGCAGGGACGCAATGAGACGGTCGAGACGCTCGACCGGGCTGAGGGGTTCTTCCTGGTGGTGGCTGAAGTCAAAAGCGTCGGCGTCCATCGTTGAGGTTTCTTAGACGATACGCTACCCGCGCCAGACCGCAAATTTCTGCATTGAACAATGGTGAGTTTCGCCGGAGCGCAGTCTCCTGCCGGGGAAGAGGCCGGAGCTCATAGGTTAGATTTTCCAAGCGACGTGCCGTCGGAGAATCTGAAATCTCAAATCCCCGCCTCACGCCGCCTTGGCGGCAGGCGGGCATCCGGCCTGAAGCAGGATTTCGTTGGCCGCGCCGGCCAGCGTCAGGAAGATTTCGTCAGCCTGCGCCCGCTTGAAGCGGTCGAGGCGCCGGGCGTGTTCCGCCGGGGTCTCGTTCCACAGGCCGACCATCAGCCGGGTGTCGGCTCCGAGGCGCTCGCGCAGCCGCCGGCACAGATGCTGGGCAGGGATGACGGAGGCCGGCGGCACCGACGAGATGCACAGCAGCCTGGGCTGCTGGGCCGCGGCCAGTTCCACCATTTCACCGACCAGCGCCTTCGAGGTCACAAACTCGGTCTTGAGCCCTCCGCGCGCGAGCAAATGCAGGAGCATCAGCGCGGCCAGTTCGTCGCTCTCGTTGCTCGCCGGCAGGCACAGGAATTCCACCGCAGTGCTGTCCGCAGTGATGGGGATCGCCCCTGTCCGGGCCACATCCTCTTCGCCAAGGTCGGACACCACTTCGCGAACCACCCGGTAAACCTCTTTCTTCAGGGCCTCGTCGAGACTGCCCGCGCGCGACTCCGCATCGACCAGCCGCAGCACGGGCAGGAGCACATCATCAAACGTGGCGGCGAGCGAATGCGTGGCGGTATAGTCCTCGCAGAGCTTGGAAACTTCGTCGGAGTCGAGAGCCAGCAAACGCTGGTAACAGCGATCGCTCGAGGCAATCGGAGGCGTCTCGCCCAGCAGAATCTCGAGGAAGGAGAGGCTCGGGATGTATTTGCCGAGCACCGCGACGCAGACCGTCAGCGGGGTCGCCAGAAGCAGCCCGACCGGACCCCAGAGCCACGCCCAGAAGATGGCCGCCACAATGATCGCCATGGGCGAGAGTCCGGTGCTCGATCCATAGAGCCATGGCTCCAGCACGTTGGCGCACACCAATTCGACCACGATGAACAGCGCCAGGGTGAGCAAGGGCGCATTCCACGAGGTGGCGACGGCCAGGGAGAGCATGATCGGGAAGCTGGCCGCGATCCACGCGCCCACGTAGGGCACGAAACGGAGAATCCCCGCCAGCATCCCCCAGAGCACGGCATTCGGAATCCCAATCAGCCACAGGCCTATCCCGATCGGGATGCCGTAGGAAACATTCACAATGCATTGCGCCACGAGATACCGGCTCACTCGCCCGCCGGCCTCGTCGAGCGCCTGCGTGGTCACGTGCAGTCGCCCGCGACCGACCAGGTGGATCATGCGGTCGCGCATATCTTCGCGCGCCAGGGACATAAAGATCACCAGCACGACGACCACCGCGGCGGTCCCCAGCGGTCCGGCCACAGGGGCCACGAATGTTTTCAGCGATTCCAGGGCATTACCCGGGGAGTAAACGACCTCGACAGGCAGCGGATCTTTTACGACCTGCTTCGCGCCATCCGTCGGCAGCGGACTATCCGTCAGGTGAATGGAGAATCCGTGTGACTCCGCCGCCGGCGGCGCGGCTGGGGAGGGAGCCGCGGCGTTCGAGTCGGGTTTCGTAAAATCCGCGCTCAGATCTTTCAAGGTCGCCGTCGCCCGGCTCCAGGGCCCGTTCTTGGTACTCTTCAGGGAGACAATCTTGGCGTGAAGGTTCGACTTGTACTTGGGCAGCGTGTTGGCCAGATCAATGACCTGGCCGGTGACCGTATAGGCCACCGCACCGATCACGGCGAAGGCCAGCAGCGCCGCAATGATGACCGAAGAGACCCTCCCGACCCGCCGCTTCTCGAGCCACCGGATCACCGGCGCCAGGAGGAAGCTGATCAGAATTGCCAGGGCCAGCGGGAGGAATAGCTCCTGCCCAAAGTGTAAGACGGCCACCACTGCCACCACCGTGACGAGCGGAATTCCACGGGTCAACGGTTGCGACGGGGTGGCGGTGGTCGGCGAATTCACGGGAAGAATACGCGCCTGCTGGTGGGATTGCGTGTGGACATGGGGGTCGCAAACAAAACGGGCGCGGCCGAAGCCGCGCCCGTAAATCCATCCGGATCAGGCTTCAGATCACGGCTATTTCTTCTTGTTCTTCGGATCCTTCGCGGCCTTTTCCGCGGCTTCGGCTGAGGTGAAAACGCCATGGACGAGTTGCCCATAGTTGACGATCACCATCTTGGTGTCCGCATCCTGCAAGGTCTTGCCGGCGGATTCAAAATCCTTATCCAGCCGCTTCGATTCCTTGAGGATGGTTTCGATATACTCCTTCGCCATCTTGTCTTCCTTCGTCTTGCTCAGCCGCTCCACATCGGCCTTGTCGGTCCCCTCCAATTCGGTGGGGACCTTTTCGCCGCGCGAGGTCGCAAATTCATTGAGTTTGGCCAGCACTTTGGTCAGGTCCTTGAGGACACCGTCGCGAACCTTTGCCGCGCCCACATCGGTCATGGCTTTGGCCGCCTTGGAGAGCTCGAGCTGGAACAGAGTCGATTTGGTCGCGTTCTTGAGGAAACTCTTTTCACTCGGCCCCAACGGCTTTGGGGCCGGAGTCGCCGTGGGCGCTCCGGGTGCCGCTGGTGCCCCGGGGGCGGGCGCAGCGCCCGGCGCGGGTGCTTGCGCGAAACTCGACGCCGACAGCAGGGCGCAAGCAGCGGCGGTCGCGAGGGTACGGAGCGGGAGGGACGAAGTTTTCATAAGAATGGAATACTATGCACCACGATCGCGGCCCAGTCGCAAGCTGGATTCCTCCGGCAAGCGGGCTTTCCTTTCTGTCGTGACCTCGGATAGACCTATTCCCCTCCCGTGAAAAAATCCGTCTCCCTCCTCATCTGGCTCGCTGTCGCGCTCCTCGGCGCCTTCGGTTACTGGACCATCGCCACGCAACGCCACGAACCGGTGAACTCCGGCTTCATCCTCGTCGCCGCGCTCTGCACCTACGCCATCGGCTACCGCTTCTATTCCAAGTGGATCGCCGCCAGGGTGCTGGCCCTCGACGATCGCCGCGCCACGCCCTGCGAGGTGCATGAAGACGGCAAGGACTTCGTGAAGACGAACAAATGGATCGTCTTCGGCCATCACTTCGCCGCGATCAGTGGTCCAGGGCCGCTCGTGGGGCCGGTGCTGGCGGCGCAATTCGGATATCTGCCGGGCACGCTGTGGATCATCATCGGCGTCGTCCTCGGCGGCGCCGTGCAGGATTTCATCATCCTCTTCGCTTCCATGCGTCGGGACGGCCGGTCGCTCGGGCAAATGGTGAAAGACGAGCTCAACAGCGCCGCCGGGCTCGTGGGCGTCATCGCCATCCTGGCGATCATGATCATCCTGCTCGCCGTGTTGGCGCTGGTCGTCGTCAACGCTCTCGCGGAATCGCCCTGGGGTGTGTTCACCGTGGGCGCGACGATCCCCATCGCCATGCTCATGGGCGGGTATCTGCGCTTCATCCGGGTGGGCAAGGTGCTCGAGATTTCTCTCATCGGTGTGGTGTTGCTCCTCCTCGCGGTCTGGGGCGGCCAGCTCGTCCATGCCAATCCGGACTGGCACCGGATGTTCCTGATCAAAAAGGAGCCGCTGGCCAAAGCGATCATCGCCTATGGCTTCCTGGCCAGCGTCCTCCCCGTGTGGCTCCTCCTCGCACCACGCGACTACCTCAGTACGTTCATGAAGCTCGGCACGATCGGGGCGCTGGCCATTGGCACGCTGCTGGTTTTGCCAATCATGCACATGCCGGCTGTGAGCAAGTTTGTAGACGGCAGCGGTCCGGTCGTCCCCGGCAAGCTCTTCCCGTTCTGCTTTATCACGATCGCCTGCGGCGCCATCAGCGGGTTCCACACGCTCATTTCCAGCGGCATCACTCCGAAGATCATTACCCGCGAATCCTACTCCCGGCCCGTCGGTTATGGAGCCATGTGCCTCGAGTCGCTGGTCGCGATCATGGCCATGATCGCCGCCTGCACGCTCGATCCAGGAGTTTACCTCGCGATGAATATCCCCGGCGGCGACCCGGCGGTCACCGCCCAGGCAGTCGCAGCCAGCGGCCTCACCCAACTCGCGCCGGTCGCCGATGCCGCCGGCCACTACGCCAGCGTCGGCGTCTCAGTCGCGCCTGAGGAAATGAAGGCCCTCGCCCAGCAAATGGGCGAAGTCACGCTCTTCGGGCGCACTGGCGGCGCGTCCACCCTCGCCGTGGGCATGGCCATGATCTTTTCGAAGCTCACGCACGGCCGCTGGCTCGACCTTTGGTACCACTTCGCGCTTATGTTCGAAGCGCTCTTCATCCTGACCACCCTGGACGCAGGCACGCGCGTGGGCCGCTACCTCTTGCAGGATGCCTTGAAGAAGCTGATTCCCGCGTTCGGCGATACGAGAAGCCTGGTCGCGGGGGCAATCGCCAGCGCGCTCGTCGTCGCCGGCTGGGGATTTTTTCTCATGATGGGAGTGTGGGATCCCAATGGCGGCGTCAAAGCGCTCTGGCCTATTTTCGGCATCGCCAACCAGCTTCTCGCGGCCATCGCCCTGTGCCTGGCCACCACCGTCCTGCTCAAGATGCAGATCCAGCGGCAGAGATCACCAGCCGCGGCCCTCGTCACACTCGTCCCTTTGGTCTGGCTTCTCGTCGTGACGCTCACCGCCGGTTATATCAAGGTCCTCGACCCGAATCCAAAAATCGGATTCCTCGCCGGAGCGCGCGCTGCCGAAGCAAAGCTCGTGACGCTCGAAGAAACGTTTGGAAAACAAAGTCCCGATAGCGAAGAAGCCACAAAGACAAAGACCGCCATCGCCACTACCAGAACGGTCCGTTTCAACGCCACCGTGGATGCCTACGTCACGGCGATCTTCATGGGGCTGGTCGGCGCCATTGTCGTTTTCAGCATCTACGAATGGCTGCGCCTGCTCTCGCGAGACAGGCAGCCCACCCTCAGTGAAACTGAGCCCGTCTATCTGCCGTTCAGCGTTGACACGGAATCACGTCCCCTCCCCGTGATGGGACTGGCCATGCTCGGCTTCACCCTGCTCAAGGAAATCTCCGGCGAAGCCGCCATCGACCGCGCCCAAGCCTGCGCCTGCGCGCAGGCGGCCGGGTCCGAACAGCAGCCGCAAACCGCCAAATACCGCCGCCAAAACGCCTTCCTCACCGCGACGGAAGACCGTTTCAACAGCCCCAACCGCTGCTGTTAGGCTACATCGCGTGCACCGCCCGCGGCCCGAGCACCAACTGCTCCCCTTCTCGCGCCGCCTCCACCCGCATCGTCCCGCCGGCATTCACCACCAACTCGCGGGCGCGCATCAGCATGGTCGAGATGAAGCGGTCGTCGTGGGCCGGATCGTGATGAAATAGGTAAAGGCGCTTCACCCGCGCCGCGAGGGCAAACCGCACCACATCATCCACGCAGCCATGCCCCCAGCCGACATGCGTCCGGTATTCATCGACGCTGTACTGGGCGTCGATGATCAACACATCGGCGTCCTGCACGAATTCGGTAAGATTCCTTTCGATGTTCCGCGGCAGCGCCCCTCCGTGGGCCCGCTCCTCGTGTCCTCCGAATGACTCATTGTCCGGCAGATAGACAAGCGTGCCGCCTTCCGTGAAGAGCTTGTAGCCCACGCACACGCCCGGGTGGTTCGAAAAACAGGCCTCCACGCGGACCGAGCCCACGTTGAAATTCATCTCCTTCAGCTCCTCGATGACGATATTTCCCGGCATCTGCTTGAGCGCGATGGGGAAATACGGGCTCTCCATCTGCCCGGCGAGTGTGGCCGCAAGTCCGTCTCGCGCGCCTTCATACCCGAGGATGTGCACGCGGTTCCGCGAATCGTAGGCGGGGAGGAAAAACGGAAATCCCTGGATGTGGTCCCAGTGCGTGTGCGTCACGAGCAGATTGATCTCGATCGGCTTCCCCGCGAACTCCTCCGCCAGCGCCTCGCCGAGCGGGCGGATGCCCGAGCCCGCATCGAGAATGATGACTTCGCCGTCTGTTCGGACTTCCACGCACGCCGTGTTCCCGCCGAAGAATACCGTCGATTGCCCCGGTGTCGGGATCGACCCTCGCACGCCCCAGAATTTCACCTTCGTCGTTTGGTCATCGACAGGCTTCACGCTCGGCGCCGCGTTCGAGCGCGCGATCTCCGAGCCGACGGCCCGCACCGGCGCCGGCCTTTGCAGCGTCTCGATGAGCGTGTCAAACTCGATGGGCTTCAGGAGGAACTCCGTCACACCCGCTTCCTCCGCGCTCTTCCGGTCGGCACTGAAATCCCGCCCGCTGATGACGATGATCCTGGTATCCCGCAACTCGGGATCCTCCCGCACCATCCGGCACACCTGATAACCGTTCATCTTCGGCATGAGCAAATCGCAAAGGATCACGCTGGGCCGATGCTGAAGCGCCAGCTCGATGCCACGCTCGCCGTCCTCGGCTTCCCAGACCTCCCAACCGGCGCTCTTCAGCATCCGAGCGGCAGGCCTTCGGCAAAGCTCTTCATCATCGATCAGGAGGATCGTCTTCATCAGATTTCAGCCGGACTCTTTCTACTTGGGAGGAACTCGACAAGCCACTTTCTGCGACATTGCCCCAAAGACCTGGCGTTCGGCGAAGCTTTTTTAAAGGCGCAAACGCCCACAATCCGGACCGGGAATGCCGCAGCCGGCAAATACTGGGTAAGAGATGGAATGGCGATCACTAACTCTTCCGTTTTCTCACTTCCCGTCCAATGGAATTTATCAGCATCCTGAATCCCAGCCTCATTTCCCGTCCCGGCACCGGTCGCGAGCTTGTCGGGAGAGTCCGGGAACGGTACCGTCCCCACCCATGCAAGTCCCCAATCTGCGCAGCCCCTATGTTCAAGCCGGCGGCATCTACTATTTCCCTCGCATGCTCGATAAGATCCGCCTGCACGCCGAGGGGAAATTGCCGCAGGATTACCTGGCGAACCTCGGGGGCGGGTTTGACGGACGGGCCATCAATTTCCTCTGGATTGAATATCCAGCTCTGGTGGAGCGGGTTAAGCTCGGCGGCACCGACGACGAAATCCTCGCTTGGGCGGTAACGCAAGGCCGCCAACCGAGCCCGGAGGACATCGAGATCTGGAACGACTTCATGCGCAAGCGTGGCTGGAACGACGAATCCTCCACCCGCCTCGCCGGACGCAAGAAGGACAGCGGTCTCGAGCACCGCAGCGACGTCCAGACCTTCTTCGACTACATCGACGCCGACGAAGGCCGTCCACTGTTCAAGCCCTGAATCTTCTGAGCTTGCACTCGCAGGCGAGATTGTCGTCCATCTTGGTCCACACCCATGAAGTCACTCCGCCTCCTTCCTTTGATCGTGGCGCTCGCCGTTTCGAGCGTCTCTGCCCTCGCCGCCGACAATGTGCCGGCGCTCCCCATCGACCAGGCGCTGAAGATCGCCCAGGACCATCTGCAGAAAGGCGGCGTCGACCGTGCGATCGTCAGTCTCACGCTCGAGCAGGCGACCTTCCGCTCGGCCTACTGGTATGCAAAATGGTCCGCGCCGATCGATGACGGCCCCAAGAAGGAAATCGGCCTGCGCATCGACATGGATGGCACCGTCACCCGCTTCGTCACCGGGCCCGGTGGAGGCCATGAACCGCCCGTCGGCCAGCGTCCGATCGGCGCCCGAAACATCCGCTGACGCTGCCGTTCGACAAGCGGGCTCGGATGGGCACGAGCGATCAGCCCGACCGGTTCCATGCTACGCCGCGAAGTAAAGGTGGTGGCCGGCGAGGTGATTCGTGTCAGCGGAGCAATCCCTGAGCATTCCTTCGCTCCCTCGCCGGTTCGCCGCCTTTTTTTTTCTCAATGGCAGCCGCAATCCGGCCCGCACCCGCCCTCGCCCATCACGCGCACCTCCAGATTGATCCCCTGGAAGGAGATCTGCTCCCGGACCATGCTCAGGAATTGCACGACCCCGGAATCCGGCATCCCCACGCAATCGAGTTGCAACCGGAGCTTTCGGTCCGCGAATTGTGGGTACGCCTCCGCCATTTCGCCATCGAGCGCGAAAGACAGATACGCATTGATCTTCTCCTGAAGCTGAAAGAGCCGCAGTTCCGATCCATCCCACGGGCGCTCCTCCAGCATGATGAGGGTCACTTCGCCGGTTTTGGTATCGTCGGCGATCAGGTCGATGACGTGCGCATGCTCGACGCCGCGCACGGGAGGATTGTTGGTTTGTTCGGAAATCACTTGCCGAATCAATTGCCCAAGCGGCGCGGCATGTCAAAAGTATCGGCACCATGAAAGCAATTCGCGTCCAGCAATTTGGCGACCCCGAAGTTCTGCAATTGAGCGATGCCCCCGATCTGGCGCCGGCTCCTGGTCAGATCCTTGTCCGAGTCCACGCCGCCGGCGTGAACCCTGTGGAAACCTACATTCGATCCGGGAAATACGCGAAGCTGCCCGCCCTTCCATACACGCCAGGCACCGACGGCGCGGGTGTCGTCGCCCAGGTAGGCGCCGGCACTGACGAGTGGCGCCTCGGCCAGCGGGTCTATCTCGCCGGCTCCCTCAGTGGCACGTATGCGGAGATGGCGCTCTGTGAACCCGGGCACCTCCATCCCTTGCCCGGCGCCATCTCTTTCGCCCAGGGCGCCGCCCTCGGCGTGCCCTATGCCACCGCCCATTTTGCGCTCTTCGGCCGGGGCTGTGTCCAGTCTGGCGAGGCGGTGCTGATCCATGGCGCCACGGGCGGCGTGGGTCTCGCCGCGCTTCAACTCGCGCGGGCCGCGGGCGTCACCGTCCTGGCCACGGGGGGGACGGATGCCGGCCGCGAGCTGCTGCGGCGCGAAGGGGCGCATCACGTCTTCGATCATCACTCCGCCGACTACTCCGCCCAAATCCTCGCTGCGACCGGTGGTCGCGGCGTGGACCTGATCGTCGAAATGCTGGCCAATGTGAACCTCGGCAAGGACCTCCCGCTCCTCGCGCCCAATGGGCGTGTCTCCGTCGTCGGCAGCCGCGGACCGGTCGAGATCAATCCGCGCGACCTCATGGCGCGCAACGCGGATGTTCGCGGGGTCATGCTGGCCCTGGCGGGGCCGGCGGTGGCCGCGGAGATCCACCAGGAGCTCGTGACCGGGCTCGAGAACGGGACGCTTCGGCCGATCGTAGGTCGCGAATACCCGCTCGCGGATGCGGCGAAAGCGCATGCGGACATCATGGCGCCCGGGGCGGTTGGGAAGCTGGTGCTGGTGCCGTAGCTGTTCGACGCCATCTCTGGATCGTTCTCGTCTGATGACGTTCCGCAGATACGCCAGCGCCGAAAAAGCCTGTCATCCTGAGCGGAGCGGGGCAGCATGGGCGCAGTCGAAGGACCTCCGAGGTGGCGGTGCACGGGACAAGCGGTGACCGGTGCCTTCCGGGCGAGCAAACTTCCGTGGGTTCTCGTGCGGAGCTGATGTGCGTACGTCAGAAGGAAGGCCGGCGAATCACGGAATGACACGAATGGGAAATCTGTTATTCGCGTCATTCGTGTGATTCGCTGGCATCTACTGCTGCCACCGTTGGCTCCGCCACGAAAACCCACAGGATGCGAGAGGTCCTTCGACTCCGCCCATGCTTCCCCGCTCCGCTCAGGATGACAAAAAAGAGTGGACGGCGCTCGCGCTCACGGCGCAACAGCATCCGATAAAAACGTCCATCTTCCTCCTCACTAAAAGCTCGACGATTTCAACTCCCCCGCCATCCACGGAATCCCATTCCCATCATTCGGATGCGTCCCATCATCGGTAAGCACCCCATGATCGACCCGCCATTTTGCATGATCCGTCGGGTCCTCCACCAAGGCCCGTCCATCGATCACCCGTGAGATTGCCGGCAACAAGCTCTTCTCCCGAATGCCCGCATTGATCCTGTCCGCCGTGCCGCCAGTCTCAAATCCCGGCTTGGGCGTCTGCCCGGGCACCCCGCTGCCATCGTCCTTCTGCGTGACCCGCGGCAGGATCGTCCCCAACCAAATTTCCGAACCACAGTGCGTCCCCCACCACGACGCAATGCTGCCGAGATGCCCCTTCAGCGCATCGAACGGAGTCTTGCTCTTGCTGTCATCCACCCCTTGATCGACGTCGTTCGAGCCGATGCAAATCAAGACGATCTGCGGCTTCACCATCGATTCGATGAGGGCCCGGGTTCGCTGGTAGCGATAGTCACAGGCGTAGGCCGTCAGGCCGGGGATGGCCGTGTTGCACACATTCATTTTTCCCGCGAACGCCCGGGCGTAGATCCCGAAATTGCGCCGGATATCACCGCGCTTGTCGCTCGACCCAAAGCCCGCGGCGATACTGTCGCCAATCAGCAACACCGACTTCTTCGCCTCGACTGGGGTGCCGACAATCACGCACGGGCCATGCGTCTGCGTGCCACCACCCGCGCCATATCCGCCCATCCCCGACGCCCCAACGTGGATTTCCTGCGAATAGCCCGAGCCGGTCTTTTGCTGATACCATCCGGAGAGTGCACCGTCCTTGACCGTCGCGATGAAGCCGAACCCGCTGCCTTTCCGCTGCGTATCGAGCACGCTGACCATTGCTCCCTTGGTTGGGATCCCCGTACCGGGATCCGCGATTTTCGGCGTGACGCCGCCATCGCCTCCGACCGTCCAGGTCAGCACCACCGTCTCCCCGGGCGCGCCACCAAGTGTCCAATCGCGGTTCGGATCGGAGTGCGTTACGGACCCCTCATTGAATGCGGTATCTCCTTCGGTCGACCACAGCCACGCGTTGCCCTGAGGGTCCGGATTCACTTTCTGCTCCCACATGCGGATCGCCCCGTAAGTGCCGGCCTTGATCGCGACCGGCAAGGCATCCGTGGAAAGCGTGGCGCCGTCCGCACACAGGCTCATACGCTGCCCCTTCTTCAGAAATGGGTAAAACTTGCCTTCATACTCCAGGCCGAATTTCACGTTCACGTCGCCCTGCCCGCGATTGTTCTCCCCCGTCGTGCCGATGAAGTAATTCGCATAGCCCAGCGCCACATCCTTCAAGTCATCCTGGAAATAGATCACCTTGCGGGATTCGCGAATACTGTCGCCTCCTCGCTTGGTCATCCCTTGGGCAAAGGATTCGTTGCTCGAGGCAAAGATGCGGGGAAAGTCGGCGGCGACGGATATCCCGGCACTCATTGCCACGAGTGCAACAAGGCTGAGCCGACTGAGCGCCAGGCAAAAGGGAGCAGAGGTGAAGGTCATGGAATGCCGAACATTGAGGCCGGATATACAACATGACCGGTCGTGACCGCCCGTGCCCACTAATTTCGGACCACGTCTTGGGTTGATTCAACGACCCATCTCCGATGCCCGATGTCAGCGGACTGATCACTGCCCACTGATTACTGATTACTCCCCCATGTCTCCCCTCCGCCTCGCCCTTTTCGCAGTAGCAGTGTCCACCCTCGCCGGCCTGCACGCCGAAACCCAACCGTCTCCCCCTCTCCCACCCACCCCGTCTCCCACCCTCTCCTTCGACACCCGCTCCGTCCACAGCGGCCCCTGGTCCGATCCCACCACCTGGGACCCCGCGCGCGTTCCGGGCGACCGCTCCCGCGTCTTGATCAGCCCCGGCACCCGCGTGTTCTATGATGTGCAAAGCGAAAACGTGATCCGGCTGCTCCAGGTCGCGGGGGAATTGCGCTTCGCACGCGACCGCAATACCACGCTCAACGTGGGCCTGCTCAAAGTGCAGAACAGCGAACACTGTTCGGAAAACGGTTTCCGCTGCGATCTGCACGCGATGACCGAGGCGGGTGAGCCCACCGCCGCCCCAGGCGGTACGAGCGCCACCCTCGAGGTCGGCACGCTGGAGGAGCCCATCCCCGCGCAGTTCACGGCGCGCATCCGGCTCCACTATCTCGAAGGGATGAACAAGGACGACGCCCCTGCCGTCAGCGCGTGCTCGGCGCGTATGGATTTTCACGGCGCCCCGATGAATCGCACCTGGGTCAAACTCGGCGCCGATGTGAAGAAAGGCGACCACACGGTCGTCCTGGATGAGTCGGTGACCGGCTGGCATGTCGGCGACGAGATCATCGTCACCGGCTCCATCCATGCGGAAAACCTGCACCTCTACGACAAGGACAAGGGCGAAAAGAAAAAGCCGGGACCACAAACCGAGGAACGCGTCATTACGGCCATCGATGGCAATACCCTCACGCTCGATCGCCCGCTGGAGAATGTGCATTTCGGCAACGCCGATTTCCGTAGCGAGGTGGCCGATCTTTCGCGGAATGTCATCATCGAGAGCGCTGATCCCGAGGGCGTGCGCGGGCACACCATTTACCACCAGTTCAGCAGCGGCGGCATCAGCTACGCCCGCTTCGCCCACCTCGGCAAGAAAGGCGTGCTCGGCCGCTACCCGATCCACTTTCATCTCGTCGAGGACTCGATGCGCGGCAGCGGAGTCATCGGCGCGGCGATCGTCGATAGCGGCAACCGCTGGGTCACCCTGCACGGCGCGCAATACCTCCTCGTGCGGGATTGCGTGGGCTACCGCAGCGTGGGCCATGGCTTTTTTCTCGAGGACGGCACCGAGGTCTTCAATCTCCTCGACCGCAATCTCGGCGTGCAGGCGCGCAAGGGAAAGCGGTTGCCCAAGCAGGTGCTCGGGTTCGATCCCAACGAAGGCGCCGCCTTCTGGTGGGCCAATGGCCGCAATTCTCTGACCCGCAATGTGTCCTGCGAAAACGACGAATACGGTTTCCGCTATGATAGCCAGCGCACGAGCAGCTTTGATTCGCGACTGACCATCCGCACGGCCGCGGGCGGCGAAGAGAAAGTCGATATCCGCACGCTGCCTTTCTATCGCTTCGAAGGCAACGAAGCCCACACGGAGGGCTTCTACGGCATGGTCTTCGCCGGCAATAACACCGGCGGAAATCCGATCCACGATCCCGCCGAACTCGCGCGCATCGATCGCACCGGGCCGGACACGCGCCATCCCCATATCATTCGCGATGTCAATATCTGGCAGGTCCACTACGGCCTGCGGCCCCAGGTCCCTTCCGTGCTCATGGAGCATGTGCGCATCGATCACGCCACCTACGGAATCTACCGTCCCGCCTTCGAGAATCACGTCTATCGCGATCTCACCATCTCCGCCACGACCAGCGAACCCTTCAACCGCGGCATGGACGACGCCAGCACCCAGCACGGTTGGCTCACCGTGGACGGCCTGAATTTCGTGCGCTGCCCGGATAACAGCCATGTTCCGCTCATCCAGATGAGCGACAACAATCCGGACGGCAAGGCCGAGAGCCACTTTCGCAACGTGCGCCTGACCGACCGCGCCGACAACGGTCGTCGCGCCCTCGTCAACCGCGGTGGCGACGCCCGCACCCCGCCCGTGACCGAGCACGGGGTACCCGTCTTCCTGCACGACTTCTATGGCCCGGACCGCACTGCGAAAGTCTCCAGCACCCTGGACGCCACGCTCATGCGCGACGGCACCGCCTGGCACCAGGAACCTCCGCTCACCGGCGACCAATCCGTCGTCGCCGAGGTGCATGACATCCCGTTTCCCCAATTGCTCGACCCCGTGGATGATCTTCCGCCTGTCACGATCATCGCCAGCACCACGTTGCAGAAGGACGGGAAGCTGCACATTACCGGCATCACGCACGACAACGGCGAAATCGCGTCCGTCCTGATCAATGATCAGCCCGCCACGCTCGCCCGTGTCCAAGCCGGCCTGGCCGATTGGGAAATCACCATCGTCTCTCCCGCGTCCGGCAAAGTGAGCGCGCGTGCGAAAGACCGGGCCGGCAATATCGAGACGGCGGCCCATGAGTTCCGCATCCCGGCGGTACACCCTGTTGCCCTGGAGAAATGAGCCTCCCTGGGCCAGCGGACTGCGGATTTCAGGCAACCAGAGGACGCGCGGTTATTTTTTGATCTCATTGTAGCGTTCCAGAACTGCGACTGCGATCTGGAGGGCAATCCCCAGCAGGCACAACGAGGATAGCCCGACGGCGAACCATGCCGCCACGCGCCAGCCTTTCTGCGTCTCGGAACTCCAATAGTTGGCTTTCCACCCGATCCTGTGGATCAGGTAGATCCAGAGTCCGAACATGAGCAACCCGCCGGTCAGCGCAAGCTGGGTCGCGATGGGACTAGCCGCGCGGCTCTCGAGTTCGCCCATCAGCCGGGCGAAACCGAACACACATGCACACGATATGACGGCCAGCGTGATCCCGCGCCTCCACGAAAGCAGCCGGGCATAAGCAAACACGACGAAAACACCCGCCGGAAGGGTCAGGCAGGCGAGCGCCCACCCCCATTTCGGGACCGGCCTCCGCTCGGCATCGCATGTGTTAGGCATTGTGTTCACACGAATCGGCCGACCGCGTCGCCGAGCCGCTTCATCGTTCAGTTCACCCCTGATCCTGCAGCCGGTTCACCAGGTCGCGCACCCGATCCGCGTCGGCGATGCCGTCAAAGATGATCTCCGCCCGATCCGTGGCCGCCGTCGAAAACTCGATGCTACCGATCCCCATTAGTCCGCCGATGCCATTCTTCGTCACGGTGATGCTGCGAATATCCTTGATCCGAATCTCATTCGTGCTCTTGGCAAACAGGCCGGACTGAAAAATTACCTTCCGATCCGTCACGATATAAACCCGCCGGGCACGGTCGATGAGGATTCCCAGGATGATGAATGCGCCGATGCCCACAGCGAAGAGCAGCGCGCCAAAGAACCAGCGTCCGAAATAATGCCAGCGCGACACGTGGCCGATCCACAGCGCCTCCTCGGCCTTCGACCCTTCCGCGACTGTCCCTGCTGGCACTGCCAACGGTGCAGCGGGACGGCCGACATTTCTTTCGAGTTGCTCCTTGTTCCGCCTCCGGACCAGGGCCGCAACGATCGCCACCACGATCGCCAGGATTGCACCAGCAGTGCCGATATCTCCCATCACTACGGCGATGTTGTGGGGTGTCACATGGTAGTCGTCGAGAACGTCCGAAAAGACCTCGCCCCACGGAATGTGCGGCATGCTCGTCCCGAAATCCGGAGCGTCGGCTTCCGGCCGCGCGGCGTGCCGACGCTCCGGCGGTGGCGGGGGCGCGTTGGCTTTGGCTTGCTCCTCAGCCAGTTCGGTCGCCACATGATCGGCCAGCAGCAGAGGCCATTTTTGAATCGTGAAAAAGGCAGGATCCGTCCGCTGACGTTCCGCGTAATCCGCGAGGAAACGCTTATGAAAGTCCGACCCATCCACTCCGAGCGCCGGATACTTTTCGACAGCCTTGGCCTGCCATTCCTCATCGGCCGTTTGCGCCCACGCCGGGAAGCGACACAACACCGCGAGGAGGAAGGTGATGAACGTCCGATTCATGGGGTTCCGGCAGGGCGACAAGTCATGGGGTTTTCGTTGCGGGCGGCTTGGTGGAATATCGAAGGTCGGCGAGATCATCGCCTTCCTGCCCGGCGAGATCGATGGAGAACTGCCACTGCCACTGAATAAAGGTGCTTTTGAACACGAGCAGATTCCATCCGCGCTGCAGAGTGCCGGCAGAGGCCGCCTTGTGCCCGGGCTCCCCCATGAGTTTGCCCGCGTAAGCCGGCTTGCCATTCAGCCAGACGCTCAGGCTGTAAGTTCCAGCGAAGCTTTGGGAGCCGATGTTGAGCGTGACGGGGCGATCCTTGTCGCTATAAATCCAGCGCGCGCCGTAAGCCTGTTGATTGTACCGGAAGAAGACCACAGCGGCCATGTCCACGCTACCGGGCCGGTTCAAGCCCGTATAGTCATTGCCGGCCACATACAGCGTCCACGGCGCGGATTCCCCGACGGGGAAGGGCACGGGAGCGGTCAGGCCTTCGCCTTTGGCCAGGCTCTCATCCAGGGGTTGCCGGTCTTTTTCCGGGTCGTAGGTCGTGTTTTGGACCCAGCCAAGTCCCTTGCCACCGCCCACGGAAATTCGCCAACCGGCGGGAATCGTGATGACCTGCTCACGTTTCTCGCCACGATACGTGGTCGCCGTGAGAGTGATCGCGTTTTCCGCGTGATCCAGCGGGCCAGTGAACTCAAACTGCCCGGTGTTGGCCGTAATGCTGCCGGGTACGGACTTCCAACCATTCGGGAGGCCGGGCTTGACCAGCGGAACTTCCCTCGAAACGTCGGATGTCCATTGATAGTGAACGACGAAATGTTGCGACTCGCCATCCGGGGTGCCGGAGCTTCGGCTCATGGTATAGGACAAGGTGGGAAACTTGTCGGCCGGCGGCCGCCAGAGCGCCTTACGCTGGGATTGTAACTTGTCCGCCGCCGCAGCTTCCCCCAATCCGCGCAGCATGCCGATGGCGATCGCCATGTGACCGGCGGCAT
>Ga0070658_10001982_pt1 | contig 17215 bp, 16 predicted proteins | sample KBSC13metaG_FD_64664 | JGI IMG/M metagenome (GOLD analysis project Ga0070658, IMG submission 64664) | Corn rhizosphere microbial communities from Kellogg Biological Station, Michigan, USA - KBS C1-3 metaG | ecosystem: Host-associated > Plants > Roots > Rhizosphere > Soil ...
GCGTCGTGGGTGCTCTACAAGCTCGACGGCGGCATCGACCATGTGCTGGTCGACGAGGCGCAGGACACCAACCCCGACCAGTGGGAAGTGATCCGCCGGCTGACCGAGGAATTCTTCGCCGGCGCCGGCGCCGTCGACCGCAGCCGCACGGTGTTCGCCGTCGGCGACACCAAGCAGTCGATCTTCGGTTTCCAGCGCGCCGACCCGCGCAAGCTGGCCGAGATGCGCGGCTGGTTCGAGACGCGCAGCCGCGAGGCCAGCAAGCGCTTCGAGCCGGTCGATCTCACGGTCTCGTTCCGCTCGACGCCCGCGGTGCTCGCTGCCGTCGACCGCGTATTTTCTCAGGAGGACGCCGCGCGCGGCGTTGCCGCGGTCGGCCATGTCGAGCATCTGCCGAGCCGGCAGGCCGAGCCGGGCCGCGTCGTGCTGTGGCCGCTGGTCGGCGCCGACAAGAGCGAGGCCGATACCACCGACCTCGACGCGGTGCGCGGCGCGCTGGCCCAGCCGCACGAAAGGCTTGCCCGGCTGATCGCGGCCCATGCCAGGAGCCTGATCGGCACCGAGCGGCGCGCGCGCTCGGGCGACAAGGGCGGCGAGAGGCTCAACCCCGGCCACTTCATGGTGCTGGTGCGGCGGCGCAACGAGTTCGTCAATGCGCTGGTGCGGGCCCTGAAGCGCGAGCAGATCAAGGTCGCGGGCGTCGACCGCCTGAACCTCGGCGAAGAGCTGGCGATTCAGGATCTGCTGGCGCTGGCGCGCTTCGTGCTCCTGCCGCAGGACGACCTCAACCTCGCCTGCCTGTTGAAGTCGCCGCTGGTCGGCCTCGATGAGGATCGCCTGTTCACGCTGGCCTGGAACCGCCCCGGACACCTGTGGCGGGCCGTGCGCGAGCGCGCGGGCGATCCCGCCTTCGCGCCGGCGTACGCGCTTCTGTCGACCTGGCTGCGGCGCGCGGACTTCACCACGCCCTTCGACTTCTTCGCCCGGGTACTCGGTCCCGAGGGCGGACGGCGCCGCCTGCTCGAGCGGCTGGGCCGCGAGGCCTCCGATCCGATCGACGAGCTGCTCGCGCGCGCGCTGCAATACCAGCGCGCCGAGGCGGGCTCTCTGCAGGGTTTCCTGCGCTGGTTCGAGGCGGGCGGTGGCGAGATAAAGCGCGACCTCGATGCCAACCGGCGCCGCGAGGTCCGCATTCTCACCGTGCACGCCTCCAAGGGCCTGCAGGCGCCGATCGTCTATCTGCCGGACACCACGCGCGTGCCGCAGAGCAACGACCGGCTGCTGGCCGACGAGGACGGCAACGCGCGCCTGTGGATCCCGCGCAGCGACGACGCCAACGACGCCGCGCGCGACTGGCGCACGCGTACGCGCGACCGCTCGCTCGAGGAACAGAACCGTCTCCTCTACGTCGCCATGACCCGCGCCGAGGACCAATTGTTCGTCGGCGGCTGGATCGGCAGCAAGAAGCCCGACAAGGGCTGCTGGTACGAGCGCATCGCCACCGGCCTCGCCCAAAGCGACGCCACGTCCAGGCCCTTCGACTTCACCGACCTGATCGGCGCGGAAGGCTGGCAGGGCGACGGCTTCGAACTGGTCCATGAAGGCCGCATCGAGCCGCCCGAGCAGGAGGAGCTGCCGCTGCCGGAAGGGCTCGCGCTGCCGGGCTGGGCCGCGATCGCCGCGCCCGACGAGCCCGATCCGCCCAGGCCGCTCGCGCCGTCCCAGCCGTTGCCGGACGAGGCCGCCGCCGAGCCGCGTGCCTTCAGCCCGCGGGCCGCGGGCGACGCACGACGCTGGCGGCGCGGACAGTTGCTGCACGACCTGCTGCGCCACCTGCCGGCGCTGCCGGCCACCGAACGCGCCGCGGCCGCGCGGCGTTTCCTCGCCCAGCCGGCGCACGGACTGCCAGAGGTGGAGATCGACGCCTGGGCCCGCGAGGCGCTGGCCGTCACCGAGGCGCCGTCGCATGCCGCGCTGTTCGGCCCCGGCTCGCGCGCCGAGGTGCCGTTGATCGGCACCGTCCAGACGCCGCGCGGGACCTTCACGGTCAGCGGCCAGGTCGACCGGCTGGCGGTTTCCGAACACGAGGTGCTGATCGTCGACTACAAGACCAACCGCCCGCCGCCCGCGGCCGCCAGTGGCGTGGCGCTCTCCTACCGGCGCCAGCTCGCGCTCTATCGGGCGCTCTTGCAGCGGATTTATCCGGGCCGCCGGGTCCGGGCCTTCCTCCTGTGGACGGCGGCTCCGAGTCTCATGGAGATCGACGCAGAAACACTAGATAAATCAATGCCTTATGCATCAGCGGCTTGACTCGGGCGCCCCCGGTTCCTAGCTTCATACCAAGGGCGGCGCCGGTCCATCGACCGGCCTTTGTAGTTTTTGGGAGACCCCACATGACCGTTAAAGCAACCGATTCTTCCTTCGAGCAGGAAGTCCTGAAATCCGACACGCCCGTGCTCGTCGACTTCTGGGCCGAATGGTGCGGCCCGTGCAAGATGATCGGTCCCTCGCTCGAGGAGATCGCCAAGGACATGGACGGCAAGCTCAAGGTGGTGAAGATCAACATCGACGAGAACCCGATGGCGCCGACGCGCTATGGCGTGCGTTCGATCCCTACCCTTCTGCTGTTCAAGAACGGCCAGGTCGCCGCCACCAAGATCGGCGCGGAGCCGAAGCAGAAGCTGGTGAGCTGGATCAACACCGCGATCGCGTAATGCGTCACCCGTTGCGGGCGAGGACCTCGCCCGCAAGGTAGAGCGACCCGCAGATCAGGATACGCATCGGCGCGGGCTGGGTGGCCAACAGGTCTTCCAGCGCCGCGCCGATGTCGTTTGCGGGGCTGCAGTCGAGCCCGACGTCGGCGGCCTTGGCGCAGGCCTCGGCCGGCGTGAAGGCGCTGTGCCCGGCCGGGAACGGTACGGCGCGCGCCGCCGTCGCCTGGCGCGCCAGCGGCCGCAGGAAGCCCGCGGCGTCCTTGGTCGTCAGCATCCCGAACACGAGATAGAGCGGCAGCGGCGCCGGCTCCCGGGCCCAGTCGCTGGCCATGCGCGCCAGGGCCAGGCCGCAATCCTCGTTGTGGCCGCCGTCGAGCCAGAGTTCGCTGCCCGGCGGCAAGGCCTCGACCAGCGGCCCGCGCGACAGCTTCTGCAGCCGCGCCGGCCAGTCGACCGTGCCCAGCCCGGCGCGAATGGCGGCATCGCCGATCGCCAAGCCGGTGGCGCGCAGGCGTTCGATGCAGGCCACCGCCGTCGCGGCGTTGTCGATTTGGTGAGCCCCGCTCAAGGCGGGTGCCGGCAAGTCGAGGCCGAGCAGATCGCTGTCGTAGCGGAAGCCCGAGGCGGTGGGCGTCACCTGCCACTCGCGCCCCATGCGGAACAGCGGTGCGCCCAACCGGGCCGCTTCGGCCGCGATCACCTGGGCGCTGAGATCGCGCTGGCGGCCGATGACGGCGGGGACGGCCGGCTTGAGGATCCCGGCCTTCTCGCCCGCGATGCCCTCGAGCTTGTCGCCCAGGAAGCCGGTGTGGTCGTAGCCGATCGGCGTGATGGCCGAGAGCGCGGGCGCGATCACGTTGGTGGCGTCGTAGCGGCCGCCCATGCCGACCTCGATCACCGTGAGGTCGGCCGGCACGCGCGAGAAGGCGAGATAGGCCGCCGCCGTCGTGATCTCGAAGAAGGTGATCGGTTGCTCGCCGTTGGCTTGCTCGCACTCGGTCAGGATCTCGTCGAGCTCGCCGTCCCCGATGATGTGGCCGGCAACGCGGATGCGCTCGTTGAAACGCACGAGATGCGGCGAGGTATAGACATGGACGCGACGGCCCGCCGCTTCCGCCATGGCGCGCAGATAGGCGACCAGGGAGCCCTTGCCGTTGGTGCCGGCGACATGGACGATCGGCGGCAGCTTCTTCTCGGGCGAGCCCAGCGCCTTCAGCAGGCGTTCGATGCGCTCCAGGCCGAGATCGATCGACCGTGGATGGAGCCGCATGACGCGCTCCAGGAGCGGGTCGATCATCGCGCGATCAGCGGCCGGCGACGGCCAGGCTGCGGCCTTCGACGACCATCGGATCCATCAGCAAGGTGACCAGCCGGATCAGCGTCTCGCGCAGCTTGTGGCGGTGCACGACGGCGTCGACCATGCCATGTTCGAGCAGGTACTCCGAGCGCTGGAAGCCCTCGGGCAGTTCCTGGCGGATGGTGTCCTGGATCACGCGCGGTCCGGCGAAGCCGATGATGGCGTCGGGCTCGGCGACATGGACGTCGCCCAGCATGGCAAATGAGGCCGAGACGCCACCGGTCGTGGGATCGGTCAGCACGACGATGTAGGGCAGACCGGCTTCCTTGACGCGGCGGACCGCGATGGTCGTGCGCGTGAGCTGCATCAGCGACAGGATGCCTTCCTGCATGCGCGCGCCGCCCGAGGCGGAGAAGACGATCAGCGGCGCCTTGCGGGCGACGGCCATTTCGGCGGCCATCACCAAGCCCTCGCCCACGGCCGTGCCCATCGAGCCGCCCATGAAGCCGAAGTCGAGCGCCGCCAGGACGGTGAGGCGGCCGCCCATCAGGCCACTGGCCACGACCAGGGCGTCGGTCGTGCCCTCGGCCTTGGCCTGCGCCTCCTTCAGGCGGGCGTCATAACGCTTGGTGTCGCGGAACTTGAGCGGATCGGCCGTCACCCGCGGCAGCGGATGGAGCTCGAACTTGCCCTCGTCGAACAGGTGCGGCAGGCGCTTCAGGGGGCGCTGGCGCATGTGATGGCCGCAATGGGTGCAGACCTCCTGGTTGGCCTCCCAGTCGCGCGTGAACAGCATCTGCTCGCACTTGGGGCATTTCAGCCAGAGATTGTCCGGCGCCTCCTTGCGGGAGACCAGGGCGCGGAGCTTCGGCCGGACGAAGTTGGTCAGCCAGTTCATGGGCGCGGTATGCCACGAATGAGGGATGCGGCCAAGTCGGCCCTCAGCGGAAGAAGATGCCGAAAGGCGGCGTGATTTCGGCGGCTTTCTTCACCTCGCAGAAGAGTTTCCGCGCCCGGTAGTCGGCACAGAGTTTCTGCGCCGCTTCGGACGGCAGGTCGGCGATGATGGCCGCCTGCCGTGTCGGCTTGGGATACTTGTCGGGAAGGATCCACTCCTTGCCTGGCACGGTCGTGCCCATCGCCGCCAGCGCCGCCTGGCCAGCGTCGAACACCTTCTTCGCCGTGGCCCAGGTCGGATAGTTGCCGAGCCACGCGGCATCGCCCGGCATGTCATAGCGGATCGTCCCGCACTCGCCGTAGGGTATGACGAAGGGCGGCGTCGAGCCCTCGTTGCGCAACTGCCAGATCTTGGGCCGGTTGCCGCCGGTCTTCAGCGCGAATGCCTCGTCGAGCAGGCGGATCATGAATTCGTCGCGCAGGTCGCCGCGGCGAAAGCCCAGCGCCACGCCGATCAGCCGCCGGCCGTCGCGCACGGCGCTGCCCACCAGGTTGAAGCCCGAGGCGCAGATGAAGCCGGTCTTCAGCCCGTCGGCATAGGGCGAGTACAGCTCGACGAACTTCACGCCCGGCCCGACCTTCAGCTTGCCGAGCATGAACTCGCGCGTCTGGAAGTAGCCGTAATATTGCGGGAAGTCGCGCACGAGCGCCGTCGCCAGCACGCCGAGGTCGCGCGCCGTGGTGACGTTCTCGGGCTTGGGCAGGCCGCTGGCATTGCCGTAGCGCGTGGCGGTCATGCCCAGCCGCACGGCCGTGGCGGTCATGCGCTCGGCGAACTGCGGCTCGCTGCCCGAGATGCGTTCGGCGAGCGCGATGGCGATGTCGTTCGGCGAACGCGCCACCATCGCCATCAGCGCCTGCTCGACGGTGAGCGACGACCCCACCGGCAGCCCCAGCGGCGATTCGACATCGTGCGCGTGGCGCGAGATCGGCACCAGCGTCGCCGGCGCCAGCCGGCCCGCCTTCATCTCCTCGAAGGCGATGTACATCGTCATCAGCTTGGTGAGCGAGGCCGGAGACCAGGCCGCGCCGGCGTTCTGCTGCAGCAGGGTCTCACCGGTCGCCGGATCGACCACGAGATAGGGGCCGGCCGGGACCGGACCGCTGGGCGACGGCACGGGGGCGATCTGGGCGCCGGCGGGCGCCGCGGCAAGCGCCAGCGCCGCCAGGACGGCCAGCAGGAGGCGCGATTTCATTGATGTTCTTGGCGCATGCGAGGGCGCCACCATACGCCCTTCCCGGCGGCCGCGGGAGGCACTACATCGGTTCCATGCTCAAGGTCATGATCGCGCCCGTCACGCCGTTCCAGCAGAACTGCTCCATCGTCTGGTGTCCCGAGACCATGGAGGGTACCGCCGTCGATCCCGGCGGGGACTTCGACATGCTGAAGCAGGCGATCGACGGGCAGGGCATCAAGGTGACCAAGGTCCTGCTGACGCACGGCCATGTCGATCACGCGTCCGCCGCGGGCACGATGGCCGAGCACTACGGCGTGAAGATCGAGGGCCCGCACGAGGACGACCTGTTCCTGATCGAGGGCCTGGCCGAATCGGGACGGAAGTACAATTTCCCGGCCTACAAGCCGTTCGTGCCCGACCGCTGGCTCGGCAACGGCGAGACCGTGTCGCTGGGCAACCAGACCCTCGACGTCGTGCACTGTCCGGGCCACACGCCGGGCCATGTCGTATTCGTGCACCGGGGAGCGAAGATCGCCTTCGTGGGCGACGTGCTGTTCCGGGGATCGATCGGCCGCACGGACTTCCCGCGCGGCAATCACGATCAGTTGCTGTCGTCGATCCGCACGCGGCTATGGCCGTTCGGCGACGACATCCAGTTCGTGCCCGGGCACGGCCAGACCTCGACCTTCGGCTGGGAACGCAAGACCAATCCCTATGTCGCCGACCTGATGTTCGACGACGAGCCCAGCGAAAAGTCGCGCTGACCGGCCGCCACCGCGGCCGGCACGGCGAGATCGGTAGCCAGCCCCTCGCCCTTGTTCAGCACATAGTCGAGCCCGTGGCGCAGCATCTCCTTGGTGAAGCGCTGCGGCCTGGCGTTCAGCATCAGGTCCTCGAGCGGCGGACGCTGCGCGATCGGGCGGGCGAAGGCCTCGAGCTCGACCTCGGCCACCGTGTAGAGATCGCAGGCCATGGCGCCCAGCGCATAGGAGAGGCACTCCTCCTCCCAGCGGTCGGGTTCGCGGCCCAGGGTGTCGAGAAGATCGAGGGCACCGACGAACGTCCTGTGAAGGCGGTTCTTCTGTTCGATGGAGTGGTGTTGCATCGCGCAATCCTCGCTGTCCATTGGCGAGGTGCATATGGCCGCGCGATCATGACGAGACAATGGCCGACCGCCAGTGTCTTCGACTCTTCACAGAATGGGCTCAGCCCTTGCGTACGCCGCGCACACCGTCTGCGAGCGTCTTGATGTAGGCGAAAACGCCGGGCACGAGGTCGGGCGTGGCCTTGCCGTTGGCGTCGAGGCCCGCCTTCACGCGATCGACGATCGCCGATCCCACGACCGCTGCGTCCGCGTGACGCGCGACGGCCGCCGCCTGGTCCGGCGTCTTGATTCCGAAGCCGACGCCGATCGGCAGCCTGGTATGGCGGCGGATACGTTCTACGTGCGTGCGTACCGAGTCCTCGGTGGCCGACGCCATGCCGGTGATGCCGAGCACCGAGACGAAGTAGACGAAACCGGACGAATACTTGAGCACCGCCGGCAGACGCTTGTCGTCGGTCGTCGGCGCCGTCAGCAGCACCGTGTCGAGGCCGCTGGCCACGGCATGGGGCTTCAGCGCGTCGGCTTCCTCGGGCGGCAGGTCGACCAGTATGAAGCCGTCGACGCCGGCGTCCGCCGCGTCCTTGCAGAATTTCTCCACGCCGCGCTGGTAGACGAGATTGTAGTAGCCCATCAGCAGGATCGGCGTGTCGTTGTCGCCGGTCTCCTTGCGGAAGCGCCGCACCATGTCGAAGGTCCTGTCGACCGACATGCCGGCCTTGAGCGCGCGCTGGCCGGCGAGCTGGATCGACGGGCCGTCGGCCATCGGATCGGTGAACGGCATGCCGAGCTCGATCAGGTCCGCGCCGGCGGCCGGCAGGCCCTTCAGGATCTCGTAGCCGACGCCGGGATCGGGGTCGCCGGCAGTCACGTAGGTGATGAGGCCGGCGCGCTTGTCGGCCTTGAGCTGGGCGAAACGCCTGGTGATGCGGCTCATGGTCAGATCTTCATTCCGAGGCGCGCGGCGATCTGCGGCACGTCCTTGTCGCCGCGGCCGGACAGATTGACCACCAGCAGGTTGTCCTTCGGCAGGGTCGGCGCCAGCTTCATGACATAGGCCAGCGCGTGCGCCGATTCGAGCGCGGGAATGATGCCCTCGAGCTTGCACAGCACCTGGAACGCCTCGACCGCCTCATCGTCGGTCGCCGAGACATATTCGGCCCGGCCCTTCTCCTTCAGCCACGAGTGCTCGGGCCCGATGCCGGGATAGTCGAGGCCGGCCGAGATCGAGTGCGCCTCGGTGATCTGGCCTTCCTTGTCCTGCAGCAGATAGGTGAGGTTGCCGTGCAGCACGCCGGGGCGGCCGCCGCTCAGCGACGCGGCATGCTGGCCGGTCTCGATGCCGTGGCCCGCCGCCTCGACGCCGATGATGCGCACGCCGGGATCGTCGAGGAACGGGTGGAACAGGCCCATCGCGTTCGAGCCCCCACCGATACAGGCGACCAGGGTGTCCGGCAGGCGACCCTCGGCCTCCATCATCTGCGCCCGTGTCTCCTCGCCGATCACGCACTGGAAGTCGCGCACCATCGCCGGATAGGGATGCGGGCCGGCCACCGTGCCGATGCAGTAGAACGTCGTCTCGCAGGTCGCGACCCAGTCGCGCAGCGCCTCGTTCATCGCGTCCTTGAGCGTGGCCGCGCCCGCCTTCACCGGCCGGACCTCGGCGCCCAGCATGTTCATGCGCGCGACGTTGGGCGCCTGGCGCTCGACGTCGACGGCGCCCATGAAGACGACGCAGGGAATGTCGAACAGCGCGCACGCCGTCGCCGTGGCCACGCCGTGCTGGCCCGCGCCGGTCTCGGCGATCACGCGCGTCTTGCCCATGCGCTTGGCCAGCAGCACCTGGCCCAGCACGTTGTTGATCTTGTGCGAGCCGGTGTGGTTCAGCTCCTCGCGCTTGAAGTAGACCTTCGCGCCGCCGAGCTTCTGCGTGAACCGCTTGGCGTAGTAGAGCGGGCTCGGCCGGCCGGCATAGTGCGTGGCCAGCGACTTGAGTTCGCCCTGAAAGGCCGGATCGGCCTTGGCCGCGTTGTAGGCCTGCTCCAGTTCGAGCACGAGCGGCATCAGGGTCTCGGCGACGTAGCGGCCGCCGAAAAGGCCGAAATGCCCGCGCTCGTCGGGACCGGTGCGGAAGCTGTTGGGTGTCGTTGGCATCATTGTTCCTGTGGGTCCCGCGGACTTAGCAGCCCGCGCCCCGGGAGGTCAAAGAACCCCGCCCTAGCGCTTCTTCTTCTTCACAGGCTTCGGCTTGGCCTTGGGTGCTGCTTTGGGCGCGGCCTTCGGTGCCACCTTGGGCTTGGCGGCGGGCTTCGCGGCAGCCGCGGCGGCGGCACGCGGCGCGGCGTTGTCGGCGACCTCGACGATCACCTCGATCTCGACCGGAATACCGCGCGGCAGCGAGCCCACGCCGACGGCGGAGCGCGCATGACGGCCGCGATCGCCGAACACCTCGACGAACAGGTCGGAGCAACCGTTGATGATCTCCGGCTGGTGACCGTACTCCGACGTCGCGTTGACCATGCCCAGCACCTTGACGATGCGGGTGACGCGATCGAGATCGCCCAGCTCGGCCTTCATCACCGAGATCAGGTTGAGGCCGGTCTCGCGCGCCAGGCGATAGCCCTGCTCGATGCTGAAGTCGCGACCGACCTTGCCGACCGGCAACGGCTTGCCCGGCAGGCCCGGGCCCTTGCCCGCGAGGAAGAGCAGGTTTCCGGTATGCACGGCGTTGACGTAGTTGGCCATCGGCGACGTGGCTTCGGCGAGCTCGATGCCGAGCTCCTTCAAACGCAGTTCGGTTTTCATGTCGGTCCTTTTAAAGCGCCTTCACCCGATCGAGGAAGGCCTTGATCCGTTCAATCGATTTCACACCGCGCGTTGCCTCGACACCAGAGGAAACGTCCACGGCGCGCGCGCCTGTCACACGCACCGCGTCGGCGACGTTCTCGGGCGTCAGTCCGCCGGCGAGGAGCCATGGCAGCGGCACGACGCGACCCGACAGGGTCGTCCAGTCGAAGATCCTGGCGTTGCCGCCGGGCAAGGTGCCGTCGGCCGCGTCGAACATCAGCCGATCGGCCACCGGCCCATAGATCCTGATCCCGCGCTCGACGTCGCCGGCGGCGGCGACGCCGATCACCTTCATCACCGGCTTGCCGGTGCGCTGGCGGATGGCGGCCACGCGCTCGGCCGACTCGGCACCGTGAAGCTGCACCAGGTCGAGCGCGCCGGTTGCCAGCTTCTCATCGAGCAGCGCGTCGTCGGGATCGACGAACAGGCCGACGCGGATCACGTCCTTCGGCACGCGCGCGCCCAGCTCACGCATCGTCCCGGTCGAGATGTGGCGCGGCGACTTCGGATAGGTGACGAAGCCGACATAGCGCGCACCGAAGCGCACGGCGGCATCCACCGTCTCGGGCGTCGACAGGCCACAGATCTTGACCTCGACAGTCATAGGTCGTTGACGCCGGCCTCGCGGGCGATGGCTTCGGCGGCATCGCGCGGGCTGGCGGCCTGGTAGATCGGCCGGCCGACGACCAGGTGCGTGGCGCCGAGATCGACGGCCTGGCGCGGCGTCATCGCCCGCTTCTGGTCGTTGGTGGCGCTGCCGACGGGCCGGATGCCGGGCACCATCAGCACGAAGTCGGGGCCGCATTCGCGGCGTAGGGCTGCGATCTCGTGCGGCGAGCAGATGCAGCCGTCGAGCCCGGCATCGCGCGCGAGCATTGCCAGTCGCAGCACCTGCGCGGCGGGCTCCGAGCTCACGCCGGTCGACTCGAGGTCGGACTTGTCGAGCGAGGTCAGCACGGTGACGCCCAGCAGCCGGGCGCGCGGCACATTGAGCTTCGCGGCCTGGGCGCCCGCTTCCTGCACGGCCGCCTTCAGCATGTCGCGGCCGCCACTCGAATGCAGCGTGATATAGGTCGGCGCCAGCTCGGCCACGGCGCGGATGCCGCCGGCCACGGTGTTGGGGATGTCGTGCAGCTTGAGGTCGAGGAAGAAGCCCACGCCCGTCGCCCGGACCGGTTGCGGGAAGGCGTAGCGGATGCCGGGCGCGCCGTGGGCCAGGAAGAATTCGAGGCCGAGCTTGATGCCGCCGACGGCCGGCTTGGGCGCCCCGCCGATCGACTGGATGAGCCGGGCCGCCCCTTCGAGGTCGGTGGTGTCGATGCCGCAATAGACGGGATTGGCGGGTGTTTTCGCTGGGGTTTTCATGGCGGCGGCAACCTAGGAGGGCGACCGCCGCGCGGCAAGCAAGGATTGACGGCCCTACAACCGGTAAACCCGCTGCGCCGTATCCTTGAAGAGGGCCGCCTTTTCGGCTGCCGAGGCCGCATGCGACAGGCGTTTGAACGCATTCCACAGGGTGCGATAGCTCTGTGAGCCCTTGTCGACCGGGAAGTTGCTCTCGTACATGCAGCGCCGCACGCCGAAGGCCTCGACGCAGGTTTCGATATAAGGCCGCCACGCCTCGGCGACGGCTTCCGAGCTGGGCGGATCGTCCGCCGTCTCGAAGTCGAAGCCATTGATGCGCATACCGAGCCCGCCCAATTTCACCACGACGTTATCGCGCCTGGCCAGCTCGCGCATCGAGGCGGCCCAGATCCTGAAGACCTCGGCCCGGCGGCCGGCATAGGCGCCGCGCCCGATCGGACCGCCGACATGGTCGAGGATGACCGTCGTGCCGGGATGGGCCGCCGCCAGATCGGCAACCTCGGGAATCTGCGGATGGAACAGCCAGGCGTCGAAGGTGAGGCCGAGCTTGCCCAGCCGCGCGAAGCCCGCGCGGAAACTCTTGTCGGCCATCAGCCCCCGAGGCACCGCGCTGCGCGGATTGAGGAAGCTCTGGTCGGCGTCCCACGCCGTGATGTGGCGAATGCCGCGGAAGCGGCCGCCGCCGGCCGCGATATGCGCCAGCAGCACCTCCTCGACCTTGTCGCCCAGACGCAGATCGGCATGGCTGACGATGCCGGCGCAGGCCTGTGTCGGCCCATAGTGGCCACTCGCCGCCATCGCCGCGACGCCGTTGGCGAACTCCGTCTCGCCGATCGGCTTCATCGCCTCCGGGCCGTTCGCACGGTGCATTGCCTGGCACTGGATGAAGACGGTCGCCACGATGCGGTGGCCGCTGCCGGTATCCGCCAGCAGATCGGGCAGCAGGTAGCGCGCACCCGGCCGGTCCCACAGGTGATGATGCGGATCGACGATCTCGAGGTCGGGTTCGAGCACCGGCTCGATGCGGCGCGCGAGCCAGTCCTCGCGCACCGGGATATGGACGTCGGGTTTTGGTGCGGTCACGCGGCTACTTGGCCGGATACTCGCTGCGCACCCGTCGCACGGCGTCCTGCCAGCCAGCGTAGCGGCGGTCGCGCGAGGCCGTGCCTTCGCCGGGCTTGAAGGCACGATCGAGCGCCCAGGTGGCCGAGAGCGCATCGAGAGACGGCCACAGTCCCGCCTGCAGCCCGGCCAGGAACGCAGCGCCGAGCGCCGTCGTCTCCGTCACCTTGGGACGTTCCACCGGCGCGCCCACGGTGTCGGCCAGGCGCTGCATCAGCGGATCGTTCACCACCATGCCGCCGTCGACCCTGAGTTCGGCGATCTGCGCGCCGTCGCCGCGCATGGCCTCGACGAGGTCGCGGGTCTGGTAGCAGACCGAATCCAGCGTCGCCGCCGCAATCTCGCCCGGCCCCGAATCCCGCGTCAGCCCGAGGATGGCGCCGCGCGCCTCGGCATCCCAGTAGGGCGCACCGAGGCCGACGAAAGCCGGCACGACATAGACGCCGTGCTCGGGGTTGGCGGTCTTGGCGACCGCCTCGACGTCGGACGACTTGGCGATCACGTGCAGCCCATCGCGCAGCCATTGCACGGCGGCGCCGGCGATGAAGATGCTGCCCTCGAGCGCGTAGGTGCGCTGGCCGCCCAGCTGATAGGCGATCGTGGTCAACAGGCGGCTGCGCGAGTGGACGGCGATGCTGCCGGTGTTGAGGAGCGCGAAGCAGCCGGTGCCGTAGGTCGCCTTGACCATGCCGGGCTTGATGCAGACCTGGCCGATGGTGGCGGCCTGCTGGTCGCCCGCCATGCCGAGGATCGGCACGGGCACGCCCAGCACGTCCGCGGTCGCCACGCCGAGTTCGCCCGCGCAGTCGACGACCTTGGGCAGCATCGACGGCGGCACGCCCAGCAGCTTGCAGAGCTCGGCGTCCCACGCACCCTTGCGGATGTCGAGCAGCAGCGTGCGGCTGGCGTTGGTGGCGTCGCTCGCATGGACCTTGCCGCCGCTCAGGCGCCACAGCAGGAAACACTCGATCGTGCCGAAGGCCAGCGCGCCCTTCTCGGCGGCGGCGCGGGCGCCGGCGACGTTCTTCAGGATCCAGGCGATCTTGGTGCCGCAGAAATAGGGATCGAGCAGCAGGCCGGTCTTCTCGGAGACCATCTTCTCATGGCCGGCCTTCTTCAGCTCGGCGCAGTGATCCGACGTGCGGCGATCCTGCCAGACGATGGCGTTGTGCACCGGCTTGCCCGTGGCGCGGTCCCACACGACCGTGGTCTCGCGCTGGTTGGTGATGCCGATGCCCGCCAGATCCCGCGCCTCGAGCCCGGCCTTGGCCAGCGCCGCGCGGCAGACCTCGACGGTGGCGCGCCAGATCTCCTCGGGATCGTGCTCGACCCAGCCGGGCTTCGGAAAGATCTGTGGCAGTTCCTTCTGCGCCGTCGCGACGGGCCGGCCCGTCGCGTCGAACACGATCGCGCGCGTGCTGGTCGTGCCCTGGTCGATGGCGAGGACGTGCTTGTTCTGGTTCTGGGCGGCCATTGCTGGCCGGAATTAGTGCGCCCGGTCGATGGCGAAGTCCACAGCCTCGAGCAGCGCGGCCTTGAGCGGCGCGTCGCCGAACAGGCCGAGCGCATCGCGCGCCATGGCGCCGTAGTGCCGCGCCCGTTCGAGCGTGTCGGCCAGCGCGTGATGGCGCTCGATCAAGGTCTGCGCCTGGGCGAGGTCCTGGGGCCGCTGCTCGAGCTTCTGCATCGTGCGCTTCCAGAACTCGCGGTCGACGGCGCCGCCGCGCAGGAAGGCCAGGATGACCGGCAAGGTGATCTTGCCCTCGCGGAAATCGTCGCCGACGGTCTTGCCGAGCTGGGCCTCGCGGCCGGAATAGTCGAGTGCATCGTCGACCAGTTGGAAGGCGATGCCGAGGTTCATGCCGAAGCTCTCGAGCGCCACGCGCTCGGGCCCGTTGCGGCCGGCCACAATGGCGCCGACCTCGGCCGCCGCGGCGAACAGCTTGGCGGTCTTGGCCTTGATGACCTCCAGATAGGTCGCCTCCGGCGTGCTGATGTCGCGCTGGGTGACGAGCTGCAGCACCTCGCCCTCGGCGATCGTCGAGGAGGCGCGGCTCAGCACGCCCAGGATGTCGAGCGAGCCCACGTCGACCATCAGTTCGAAGGACCGCGTGAACAGGAAGTCGCCGACCAGGACCGAGGCCTTGTCGCCCCACAGCGTGTTGGCGGTCGGCTTGCCGCGGCGCAGCTCGCTCACGTCGACCACGTCGTCGTGCAGCAAGGTGGCGGAATGGATGAACTCGACGCAGGTCGCGAGCTTGATGTGGCGGTCGTCGTCGCTGTCGTAGCCGCACAGCCGGGCCGCCGCGACCGTGAGCAGCGGCCGCATGCGCTTGCCGCCGGCGCCCACCAGATGATTGGCGAGCTCGGGGATCAGCGCGACCGGCGAGCGCATGCGCGCCAGGATCTCGCGATCGATTCGCGCCATGTCGTCGGCGCAGAGCGACAGCAGGGGATCGAGGCTGGGAGCCTTGCGCTTGCCTTCGAGGGAGACGACGGTTGCCATGGTGAAAGGATAATCTCCCCGGAAGCCCAGGGTGTTGCGACACGATGTCGTGAGAGGAAGCGCAAGAACTAGCATGGAAACGCCCCTGACCGAAGACGCGCTGCTGGGCGGCCGTGTGCGCCTGCTCCAGCCGCGCCGTGGCTATCGTGTCGCCGTCGACGCGGTGCTGCTGGCGGCCAGCGTCGAGGCGGGCCCGCACGACCGGGTGCTCGACCTCGGGGCGGGCGTCGGTTCGGTGGGCCTGTGCCTGGCCGCGCGCGCCCCGGGATGCAGCGTGGTCGGCATCGAACTGCAGCCGGCGATGGCCGACCTCGCCGAACGCAATGCCGCGTTGAACGGCATGGCCGGCCGTGTGCGAACGATCGTTCACGACCTCGCCGTGCCCTTGCCGGCCGATCTTGGTTTGTTCGACCATGTCGTGACCAATCCGCCCTATCTCGCCGCGGCCGTCGCCGATCCGTCGCCCGATCCGGCCAAGGCGCTGGCGACCGTCGAATCGAGCGTCCCCCTCGAACGCTGGCTCGCGGTCGCCGCCGCGGCGCTCAAATCTGCAGGCACCCTTACGATTATTCACCGCGCCGACCGGCTCGAGGAAGTCGTGCGCCATCTCGTCGGCGCCGGCCTGGGCGAGATCGCGATCAAGCGGCTGCCGCCCGCGGCGCGCGTGCTGATCCGTGCCCGCCGATCCGGGACCGTGACGCGCCACGAGGCGCCGCCGCTCGTTCTCCACCGGACCGAAGGCGGCTACACGGACCAGGCAGAGGCCGTTCTGCGTCACGCCGCGTCGCTTGCCTTCTAGGATCGCCACCGCGAGAGTGCCGGCATGTTGGAATGGATCAGAAGTCGCTTTCGCCGCGGCCCCGTCGTGCCGGTGGTCCGCCTGTCGGGCGTCATCGCCGCGGGCAGCCTGCTGAGTGCGCGCGGATTGTCGATCGAGACCGTGGCCCCGCTGCTCGCCAAGGCGTTCAAGACGCGCGGCGCCAAGGCGGTCGCCCTGTCGATCAATTCGCCGGGCGGCTCGCCGGTGCAGTCGACCCTGATTGCCCAGCGCATCCGCCTGCTGGCGGCCGAGAACAAGCTGCCGGTGATCGCCTTCGTCGAGGACGTCGCGGCCTCGGGTGGCTATTGGCTGGCCTGCGCGGGCGACGAGATCGTGGCCGATCCCGCGTCGATCGTGGGCTCGATCGGCGTGATCTCCTCGGGCTTCGGCTTCCACGAGCTGATCGCACGCTACGGCGTGGAGCGGCGCGTGCACACCTCGGGCGAGAGCAAGTCGATGCTCGATCCCTTCCGACCCGAGAAGGCGGAGGACGTCGAACGGCTCTCCCGCCTGCAGTCGGAGATTCACGACGGCTTCAAGGGCTGGGTCCGCGAGCGCCGCGGAGGACGCCTCAAGGGCGACGACGCGCTGCTGTTCTCCGGCGAGTTCTGGACCGGCAAGCGCGGCCTCGAGCTGGGCCTGGTCGACGGCCTCGGCGAGTTGCGCGCCACCTTGCAGCAGCGCTACGGCGCCAAGGTGCACCTGCCGGTGATCGCCGCGCGCCGCCGCTTCCTCGCGCGCTTCGGCCTCGGCTCGGGCGTCGACATGATCGGCCCCTCGACCCTGGCCGCTCTCGAGGAGCGCGCGCACTGGCAGCGTTTTGGACTGTAGGACCCGGCCCCGGGAAAGACCCTCGAGGGAAGACAGATGAATCTCCGCACCGACCCGCATCCCGACGACCTGAAGGCAACCCGCGCCTGGTTCGATGCATTGTCCAGCCACTGCCGCGCCATCGACTACGAAGGCGCCCGTGCGATCTTCGCCGACGACCTGATCGCCTTCGGCACCTTCACCGACTTCATGCACGGCCAGCGGCTCACCGAAGACAGGCAGTGGCGCAACGTCTGGGGCACGATCCGCAACTTCCAGGTCAAGCTCGACACCGTCGAGGCCATCGTCTCGGCCGACCGGCTCACGGCGATCGGCATGGGAGTGTGGACGTCCGACGGCTTCCATCCCAACGGCGACCGCTTCGACCGCGGCGGCCGCGCCACCGTGGGCCTCGGCCGCCGCAAGATCGGCGATCCGTTCGTCGCCACCCACACCCACCTGTCGCTGAACCGCGGCACGCCCGAGCGCAGCTACGG